>Ga0100396_1000552_pt1 | contig 22565 bp, 19 predicted proteins | sample CryGeymeta201520_FD_81551 | JGI IMG/M metagenome (GOLD analysis project Ga0100396, IMG submission 81551) | Groundwater microbial communities from Crystal Geyser aquifers in Utah, USA - Crystal Geyser metaG 2015-20 | ecosystem: Environmental > Aquatic > Deep subsurface > Groundwater | place: USA... | reverse complement strand
AAGAAGAGGTTGCGCGGCGTCCGGGTTGTAGCGCGAACCTAACCTTCCCCCGGAACAAGTCCGGGGGGATTGAAGAAGAGGTTGCGCGGCGTCCGGGTTGTAGCGCGAACCTGACATTCCCCCGGAACAAGTTCGGGGGGATTGCCATTACCGAATCAAACTGTCAAATAGCATAACCCCCCACTACCTTTTCGGGAACTATGGGACAGTATTTTTGACCACCTACTATACAACTTGCACGCAACCATATTTCGAGGTGGAAAAATGGGAATTCCGTTACTTGATCTGAAGCGCCAGTACCAATCCATCAAGCCAGAAATGGACGCAGCGGCACTTTCGCTGCTCGAAGGTTGCTCCTTCATACTTGGCCCGGCGGTGGAGGCGTTCGAGACGAGTGTCGCGCGTTTACTCGGGGCGGAGCATGCCGTGGGTGTCGCTTCGGGAACCGACGCGCTGACGCTGGCATTGAGGGCCGCAGGGGTGGGGCCGGGCAACGAAGTCGTCACGACGCCCTTTACCTTCATCGCCACCTCCGAGTGCATCACCGCGGTGGGGGCGCGTCCTGTTTTCGCTGACGTCGACGCCGCCTCCTTCAATATTTCCAGTAGTGGCATAGAGGAAGCAATCACGCCTCGAACCAAAGCAATCATCCCTGTCCATCTGTATGGATTGCCTGCCGCCATGGACGCGATTCTTGCCATCGCGGACGCGCACGGACTAAAGGTCGTGGAAGACACGGCCCAGGCGTTTGGCGCCAGCTACAAAGGGAAGCGCGCGGGGACTCTCGGGGACGCGGGGTGCATCAGCTTCTTCCCCAGCAAAAACCTCGGTGGATGCGGTGATGGAGGGATGGTCGTCACGAACGACGACGGCATCGCGAAGCAGGTGAGAATTCTGCGACAACACGGCAGCCGGGTGAAATACCACCATGAAACGCATGGCTACAACAGCCGATTGGACGCATTGCAGGCCGCGCTTCTGCAGGTGAAGCTTGGGTATATCGACGAGTGGAATGAGGGTAGAAGGCGGAAGGCGCGCCGCTACAATGAACTGTTTTCAGACTCTCCGGTCGTTACGCCTCAAGAGTCTGAAGACTGTGTGCATGTCTATCATCAGTATACGATCCGAGTTGCCCAGCGCGAGCGTGTCATCGAGAAACTGCGCAACGAGGGAATTGGACACGCCATCTATTACCCGATCCCTCTGCATCTCCAACACGCCTACGCTGAACTCGGGTACTCGGAGGGAGATTTCCCAGTTTCCGAGGCGGCGTGCAGAGAGGTGTTGTCTCTGCCGATATTTCCTGAATTGACGGACGAAGAGCAGGTAACGGTGGCGACTACCATTCTCGAAGGGGTTGACTGACAGGTGCCGCTGGTTCCCTGCAACGCCGTCCGCAAGTCACCGAAGCAATGGGGGACAACAACTGAGCGTCCACAAGGTTCGGAGTCAGCACAGCAATATCTATGTTGAGGATGAGGGCGCCTGCCGCGTCCTTTATTTTGGGGACAATGCTGAGAGCCGGATCAACCGGAGCGATCCACTGAAGGGCGGATTGAAGTACGCCGAGCATTTTCACTGCGCTTTTCTCCTCAATCCGCATATTCACAAGGTGCTCTTCATCGGCCTGGGAGGAGGAACCGGCCCCACTCAGTTTCTCCGGTGCTATCCACGCGTACAAGTCGACGTTGCCGAAATCGATCCCGCAGTGATTCGCATCGCCCGAGAGTATTTTGGGCTAACGGATAATCGCCGCATCAGAATCGTGGAGGCAGATGGGCGCGTGTTTGTCAGGAGAACGCGCAGGCAGTATGACCTCATCGTTGTCGATGCTTACCTGACAAAGGCAAAACGTAACCTGATTCCTCCGCATCTCACCACGCTGGAGTTCTTTAGCGAAGCGAAAGCGCGGCTGTCGGAGCGGGGGGCGATTTGCTACAACGTGATCGGCATGCCCTATGGCATTACCTCGGCAATGCCGCGCGCGATTGCCAGGACGATGAAGTGCGTCTTTCCCGCCGTGCATGCCTTCGATGTGAAACCGAGCGAGAATACCGTATTGATTGCCACGCAACACCGACCGCGCGTGAATCGATCCATTCTCGTTGCAAGGGCCCAGCGCTACAAGGAGCGCGGGTCAATCCCCTTTCCGCAAATCGTGAAGACGGCCAGAAACTACTGCGACCGCCCCCTCGATATCGATAGCGCATACCTGCTGACCGATGACGATGCGCCCGTCGCACAGTTGCTCGAGATTGACGAGTGAGCGGGGCAAAGTGAAACCCCCCGACCGCAGATGCTACGCCGCCGCCGACCCGTGGTCGCCCCAACGCTTGCCAGGCGATCCCTGAAGAAAATCCTTCCTGGAAGCAATGAGAACCTGGTAGAATTTCTCCAAACGTCGCGCAGAAGCCTCGGCTGAGAACTGCTGTGCCTTGCATCGCGCTCGCGTGGAGATTGATGAACGCAGACTGTCGCTGGAAAGGAGCGCACTCAACGTGCGTACGAAAGCGCCGGGGTTTTCGTCCACCAGGAAGCCATCCTCCCCTGACGCGATGAATTCCGATACGCCCGTTGCTCGAACCGCAACCACTGGCAGACCCGCAGCCATCGCTTCCCCAACGACCAACCCCTGCGTTTCCGTTTTCGACGCGAAGGTCATTATGTCGGCTGCCGCGTAGTAATCGCGGACCTCCTCAAAAGACACCCCGCCGACGATATGTATGCGCGACGCCAGACGAGAAGCCCCGACCTGCTCCCGGATGTCATCTTTGAGCGGTCCCTCGCCGACCATGGCAAAGTCGACGCCGGGGTGTTCCCGCAACACATGCATCACTGCGTCCACCAGGAAAGTGACGTTCTTTTCCCTGGCGAGTCGTCCAACGTAAAGAAGCAGCTTGCGGTCGAGAGGGAGCCCCAGCGCTTTTCGCACGCGTTCACGGTCTCCACCACGGATGAATTCCACGTCAATTCCTGTGGGGAGTGGCTGGATTTCTGTGACGACGCCCAGCTTCCTCAGGAAGTCGGAGACTTGTGCCGTGGGAACGATCATCAGATCGCAGTGATTGCAGTACCTGCGGATCAGGTTGGCGACAAACGGTCGCGTCATCTGTTCGGGGACGAATGTGTAGTGCAGGTAGTCGAGAAGCATCGTGTGGAACGTCGAGACCAGAGGCACGTCTGTGCGCTCTGCAAGGCTGGCCCCCACGTGTGACAGCGCAAATACGGAGTGCGTATGCACTACGTCAAACCGACGGTGAATGAACGTCGCCGCGATGCGGGGGCCGACGGGAATCGGGACCGGGTACTGGGGCACTACCGGCACCCTCAGAGCGGGGAAGCGAGAGACGTCGGGGGGATCGTCGTGGTATCCACGGTAGTAGGGCGCGTGAATATGCACGCGGTGTCCCAGCCGACGCAAGTACTGGGAGAAGGTGTCGATCGACACCACAATTCCGTTCAGCGTGGGATGGTAGCATTCGCTGAAGAAGGCGATGTTCATGCGTCAGGCGGCCCCCGATGGAGTAAAGTGTGCCGGAGGACCCAGAGCAAGCCGATCGCCAGTTTTGAGTCCTGCGCGGCCCGCCCTTCCCGCCGGGAGCTCAATCACAGAGAATGCGCCCTTGCCCCCCCAAGCCACTTTCCAGGGCGGGAGATCCGGGAAGATGGAGACGACTTCCATCTCGCGGGTCAGGAACACCGCGTCGATGTCGAACCGCATGAACCACGTGTGGATGGAGTTGCAGGGGACGATCAGCAGGGCAGCGTCTTCTGCGAGCGACTTGTGCCTGAGAAGGCCCACTACTCGACTGAGCATATTGTCAGCGCTGGCAACCGATGATGCCAATACCGATCCGTCACGCTGGATGATGGCTTTGCAGATACTCATAATGGGGGCGGCTGTTTCGAATGGCAGAGCCGGGGGCCGCCCAGTTGGATCAGAAGAAACTCGAGTTCTTGAGAATATCGGCCCCACGAATACATGCCGGTCCCATGATAACCACGAAGAGGGCCGGAAAGACGAACAACACCAGCGGGATCATCATTTTCACTGGAGCCTTTTGCGCCGTTTCCCGCGCTCGTTGTGCCCTCCGTTCCCGCATCTGTTCGGATTGCACGCGTAGCACGTTACCGATGGCAACCCCAAGTTGATCTGCCTGCACAAGAGCGGTGATGAAGCTCGTGACGTCCGGCACGTCGATACGCCGAGCCATTTCCCGCAACGACTCAATCCGCGGGCGTCCGAGTGAAACCTCCTGCATCGCTCGCGAGACTTCCTCGCCCAGCGGGCCCTTGAACCGAGTGCTGACTCGAACCAAGGCTGCGTCAAAACCCAGCCCCGCCTCCACCGATACGGTCATCAGGTCGATCAGGTCCGGAAGCGTTCTCTGAATGTACAACTTGCGCTTCTTGGACATGCTGCGGATCACGAAGTCCGGCGAAATAAAACCGACGATTGCTCCAATCATGCCAATCAGTCCGATGTGCAGCGCCGTGACGGACGTCCACCCCATGCGCCACCGGACGACGCTAAGCACACCCATCAACATGATGGGGACAGCCCCAGCCAGCACGATTTTGAGGGAGATCCACTGTTGCGCCTGCAATCCGCCAGGGAATCCCGCTTTCATCAGCCGTTCTCTCATGCCGTTCTGCGCCGACTGAGACATGAGCTTGCCACCGAAGCCCGTCGTCTTCAGGAGGACCGGCCGGATCACGCGTTCCATGAAGGACTCGTCCCGCGAGCCTCCGCTGGCCTCTGCAAAGAACCGGTCGATCGGACGTTGTTTGCGTACTGCCATAATAAAACCTTCAGTACTCGATGTTCACAATCTTCCGAATAATCATAAAACCCATAAACTGCTGAAAACCCGCTGCCATCATCACCTTCTGACCGATGGGTGTGTGAATGAGTGGGTACATGTACTGATCCTCAGGATGCGGCGGTTTGCCCAACATATTGGTGATCAGGTGGATGACGACACCCAAACCGATGGGCAGCATGGCCAAACCGAAGCCGGTGATACGTCCCTGGGTGGTCAGCGTCCGAATCTCGCCTTGGATACGGAGTCGCTCTCGGATTACCTCAGCGATGGTGTCAAGAATCTCCGCGAGCGCCCCCCCCACCTCTCGCTGGATGAGTACGGCGGTAACCAGCAGGTCAACGTCCATGCTGTTGACGCGTTCCCCGAAGGCTTCCACGGAGGCTTCCACGGCCACCCCTACTGATATCTCGTGCGAGATGCGTCGGAACTCATCGCAGATGGGTGGGAGAGACTCGCGTCCCACCAATTCGACAGCCTGAAGGAATGAGTAGCCTGCCTTGAGTCCATTGGACATAAGAGTGAGCGTATCCGGGAGTTGCTCGTTGAACCGCGCATGCCAACGGGCAACGATCCTCCGAACGTACATGAAAGGCAGAGAGAGCGTTGCCATCCCCACGAATGCAGAGAACACAGGCTTCTTGGTGATCAGCATTGTGACGATCATCACAAGGAACATCAAGAAGCCGCTGCCGATCAGCAACTCCGACGCTCGCCAATTGGACCGCGCCTTCTTCAGGTCTTCGTCCAACCGATGCAGCACCGCGGTGCGTGACACATACTTTGTGACAAAGGGGAGCAGCTCCGCCTTGCGTGGAGCCTGCAGCAGTTCCTCGCGTTCGGCAAGGCTCATCCCCTCCATGTCGGGGGGAAGACCCCCGCGGACAATTCGCGACTCGATGGGCGTTGCCTTTTTGATCTGGTCGAGACGTATATTGACGGGGTTCTTCTCATGAGCGACGGTCTGATAGCCACCGATAAAGAGGAACAGCACGCCTCCCACCAACACGAAGACGACCAGAATTGTCAGGACATTTGTAATCGCTTCTGGCATCGATGTACCCCAGAGACTCCGGCAGAGCTGCAAATTCAAGGATGAGGGAGCGGAAGGCTACCCGGATTTGAAGATCGTCGGCGGAAGTTTGACGCCGTGCTCTATGATTTTCTCGAGACACTTGGGTCGCAGCCCCGTCGCAATCGTGGTGCCTTTGAGCTTCCCTCGGTCGTCGACCCCCTCCTGTTTGAACATGAAGAGGTCCTGCATGGTGATCACATCTCCCTCCATGCCGACCACTTCTGTGACGTAAGTCAACTTGCGGGTGCCGTCTCTCATGCGGTCGCACTGGACGATGATATCGACCGCGCCGGCAATCTGTTCCCGGATGGCTCGTATCGGCAAATCCATCCCGGACATGAGAACCATGACCTCGAGACGGGACAGCATTTCGCGAGGGCTGTTGGCGTGACCCGTGGTAATTGAGCCGTCGTGACCGGTGTTCATGGCCTGAAGCATGTCGAGCGCCTCGCCGCCACGACACTCTCCGACCACGATTCGGTCAGGGCGCATACGCAGACAGTTGCGCACCAAGTCGCGGATGGTGACAGCGCCCGCGCCCTCGATATTAGGCGGGCGCGCCTCAAGGGTAACAACGTGTTCCTGTCGAAGCTGCACCTCGGCGGCGTCTTCCACCGTGACAATGCGTTCGTCCGTAGGGATGAACGAGGAAAGCACATTCAATGTGGTCGTCTTCCCTGAACCAGTTCCGCCGCTCACAACAATGTTCAGACACCCTTCAACGGCGGCCTTCAGGAACTGGGCACAGTCGTTGCTCAAGGAGCCGAAGTTCACGAGGTCGGTCATCGTGAAGGGATCCTTCGAGAACTTGCGGATGGTGATCGTGGGGCCTTTAATGGCCAGCGGTGGAATGATGGCATTGACACGGGAACCGTCCGCAAGTCTTGCGTCCACCATGGGGCTTTTCTCGTCCACGCGTCGACCGAGCGGAGCGACGATGCGTTCGATGATCTGCATGACGTGCGTATTGTCGCGAAAGCGTTTGTCGCTCAATATCAGTTTGCCGTGCTGTTCCACGTAGATTTGGAATGGGCCATTGACCATGATTTCACTGACTTCAGGATCGTTGAGCAATGGCTCAATCGGCCCCAGTCCAGCGATCTCATTCAGCAGGTCCCCCACGAGCTCGCTCCGCTCCGCTCGGGACATGGCCATGTTGTCTTCCTGGATCGCGGTGTTGATCATCTCCTCAACTTGGGAACGCAGACGATCGCTGTGTTGGCCCCTGCTCAGTAGTTCCGGGTCCATCTTCTGAACCAGCCGATCCTGGACCTTCTCTTTGAGGGCATAGTAGGGTGCCACTTGGCTGCGCTGACGTTCCTGCTGCTGTCTCTTGAGGGAGTCAAATGGGTTGTTGTTAAACTTGTCGATGGTGATGGTCGGTCCATTGGCGGCAATGGGAGGCACTTTGGCCCGGATGCGCGAATCATCCGGCAGCTTGCGATCCAGCAACGGCACCTTGGAGTCGATGCGTCCCCCGATGGTGGCGGCTATCTTCTGAAGAACAGTCATCAGGTGATCGGCGTCCCGAAATCTTCGGTCCGTTTTCTCAATAGCGCCGAGCCGCTCTACCCAGATATCGTCGGGGGCATTGACGGTGATCTTAGTGGCAGTGTTGTCGTCGAGAAATTGCTCGAGCGGCCCAAAACCCATAATCTCATCAACGAATTCGTTGGTAAGCGCGTTGCGTTCGTCGCGCGTGATTTTCAACTGGTTCTTCTCGTCCAGTTCGCCGATGAGCCCTTCCAGATGGACGCGCAACAGATTCGCGTCCTCGAAGGTGGTCTTGGGATCGATCTGTCCGAGAAGGTCGTCGAAAAGCGTATGCTTCAGAAAGTAGAAACGATCGGTATCGCTCGTAGTAACCGGCGGCGAGGATGCCACAGGCTTCTGCAACTGGGTTTCTGCGGAGCGGACGAACTCGCTACTCTCAACTCCCCCATTCCCGTCGTCGGGTTGAGAGGTGCCGTCTGTGTCCGGGGTTCCAGTCTTTACCTTCTCAAGCCGCTCCAAAAGGGACATCACTATCACCCGCCTTGTCTTTCGGCATTATTGGTCGGACTGCCTGTTGCCAGCCAGGGCCGTCTATTCAGCCACCTATGGCGCCACGATTCCCAGCAACAATCAAGTCGAAAAAACGTTGCATTGGGCATGGCATGGGATACGAGACAGGCGAAGCGTCCCCTATTCCCCGAGCAGAATTCTCTTGAAGAAGCCGGCCGCACCGGGCGCCCTAGGTTTCTTCGCGCCGACGACATCGTCACCCACGTCGGGCGGCGGTTGTTGTCCCATCAGGTCGTAGGCAAGACCGACGATTCGCCTCGATATCAGCGCCTCCGGGTGCCCCAACACAAAGGGATGCCCTTCGTTAACGGACGTCACCACGATCCTGCCGTCGCTGGGAACATACGCGGCGATGCGGAATCCGAGGGTGGACTCTACGTCTTCAGGTGTGATGCCAACGTCGGCATTGGAGCGGTTCAGGATCAGCTTGATCTTGTCCGGCGAATAGAGCTGCTGAAGCATCTCCAAGGCAGTCTTGGTATTGTGCAGAGCCAGCAGATCGAGCGTTGTGAGCAACAGGATATGGTCGGATACGTCGAGAGCCGCCAACGTCGTGTCCTGAAGGAGCGAGGGAGTGTCAATGATGATGTAGTCGAATTGCTCCTTCAGTGTGTCGAGAATCTGCTCCACCAAATAAACGGTAATCGTTTCAGCGTACTGCGGCGTCGACGGGGCAACAAGCACTTTCAGTCCGCTCTCGTGGTCTGTGAGGTGGCTGCGTGTAAGGTCTGCGTCAATCTCCCCCTGCTTCTGTGCCAATCCCGCAATGGTGTACTCTGGGGAAAGATTCAGCATGAGGTCCACATCTCCGAACTGGAGATTAAGATCCATCAGAACCACAGGACCGTTGCAGTGCTGCGCCAACGATACCGCGAGGTTCGCAGCAAGCACGGTTTTCCCTGATCCCCCTTGAGGGCTGTACACCGTGATGATGTGCCCTTTGGGACCCAAGTCACCGGTGGTCGCGGCAGCCATGTGTTGCCGTGTCCGCTCGACGCGATGGAAGACTTCTGTGACTGACGTAACAAGGTCGTCCTGAGTCACCGGTTTCACGAGAAAATCACTGGCGCCGGCTCGCATGACCTTCCGCATCAGATTCATGTCGGAGGCTGCTGACAGGATGATGACACCGACTCCCGGATTCTCCAGAACGACTTGCTCCACAAGCTGAGTCGACTCCATCCCGGAGATGTTTGCATCCACCAGCAACACCTCCGGCTGCAGTGTGCGAACCAGCTCAAATGCTTCGCGGCCATCGCGAGCATGGTCGGTGATGTTCACCCCAGGGCTGCTTTCGAGCAGGCTCGTCACGTACTCGCGTGATTCTGTCGTTGAATCGGCGACAATGACATTAACCGTGGGCATTCGCCGCCTCCTTGTCGCCCGGTATCAACAATGATCCACGGGTGACGAAATATCCTGTTCGGATGGAGCGAAAAGGGCAACCTTTTGTTGGGAACGACGGTTGTCTCATATAGGGTAGTTCACCTGATTCCAGAATTTGCGGCTGCTGGGAGTGGCACGGTTCATAGGACGAGGCTTAGCGTCCTCCGCCCGTGCCTCCGGTGTCTCACGTCCCTCCACCACCACCACTGATGTTGCTGGTGGCGCCTCCGATATCATCGGGCGTTTCCAGAGGCTCTTTGCCCTGATACTCTCTGCTCATGTCCAGACCTTCCAGATCCGTCTCGATGTTCTTGATCCGCGGGCGCAGAAAGATAACCAACTCGGTTTCGCCCCGCTGATATTCCTTGCTCTTGAACAGCTCGCCAAGGATGGGGATGCTGCTGAGCAGCGGGACCTTGTTAACGTTCTTGGAGACTTCTTCGGACAGCAGACCGCCGATGACGAGGGTGTCCCCGTCGTCCACCATCAGGCTGGAGTTCGCCTGTCGCAGTTTGAACCCTGGGATGACCGAGCCGGAGATGTTGACAGCGTTGGAAAAGTCCGGACTGCTGACCTCCACCCGCAATTGCATGACGATCTGGCCGTTCGTCGTCGCTTCAGGAAGCACGGTCAGGATAATCCCGAACTGCCGAAACTGAACGGATGCAGTGCTTGTCCCGGCGCCACCGCCGGAGGTACTCACAGCAGGGATGGGAATCGTTCCGCCGACAACGATGCTTGCAGGAATCCCCTCGATGGTGGTTATGTTGGGATTCGACAGCACCCGCGCCTTGCCCTCGGTGATCAGCGCCTTCAGTATGCCTCCGATTGGATTAACGCGTGAGAAGCCTCCCCCGCCCACCTCATCAAGGAACGACAATTGACCGTCTTCGATGGTGACCACCGACACTCCAGCGCCCGTTGTGCCAGTTGTCGCGCCCGTTGAGGAAGTTGTCTCCCCCCAGTTGATGCCTAAATTTCTTTTTGCCGTCTTGCTGATCTCGACGACCTTAACTTCCGAGATAACCTGCTGAACGATCTGCCGTTCGGGTTTCCCGTTATCCACTTTGAGGAAATTAAGCACGTTCTGCGGCTCATCGGTCAGAGCTCGTGCGAATCTTTCCACCACGGCTCCCTCTTCGCGTGATGCCACCGTGCCGCGAAGGACGATCTTGCCCTCTCCGAAGCTCAGAACTTCGAGGGAGTCGTTCTTGAAGACCTTGCGCGCCACCTTGGTTCGGCTGAGGTCTTCCTCGGAGAGCTGCGCGATTTCGGGTTCCGTCTGCGTTGCCTTGATGCCGGAAATTACCTGTGGCACGAACAGTGTAACGACCTGGCTGATGTGAGCCGCCTGTTCCGGGGTATCCACTTCTCCACGAAGGATTGCCGCCAGTCCGCCGGATTGCGATTCGACAACGCGCACCTGAACGGTGGGGTAATCCACGAGAGCGTCCTCAATCTGCTGCTGCACCAGCAGTGGGTCTTGCCTTTGAGGGGTGCCGCCGGTTGGCGGCCCCGTCAGCGTTGGCCCACCGCCAGCAGACACCGTGGGGGGTTCCAATGACACAACCTCAACCAGATACTCGGTGGCAGACCCAATGACGTCATTCTTGGAGCGAGCCTCCCACACAAATAGCGACGCTCTTCCGCTCTTTCTCCCGATAATGACGACTTCGCGCGCGGAGACAACGACAGGCTCGACCACGGTTTCGTCTGAGACAAGCACTTTGAGCAAGTCATTTTCCACGGAAATTCGACGCGAGAGTCCAAGCTCAAGCTGGATATTCGGCGAACTTCCCACCGTGAATCGTCCTGGCGACCTGCCGGGAGAGAAAAGGTCGACCTCAAGGGGTTGCGGCTCGAGTGTCGCCACCCGCAGACGGTTCCGCACGGGGGTCGTCGAGTACGATGACGCGATGCGCTCTGCCCGCGCGCGTTCAAGGTCCGACGTGACCGTTCCGTCCAGTGTGACCGTGTCTCCCTCGACGCGAACGTTGACTGTGCTCAACCCGATCGCTCGCTGAATCGACGCGCCGCGGTCGTCTTTGCCGCCAGCCGCAGGCGCTCCAGGAGATGAGTAACCCATGGGTGCGTCTGCTGCCCCGTTGGCTGATTGCTGTGTGCCACCCGTGAGCAATCCGGTCGCCCCTGTCGGCGTGGGAATCTCCGATTTCGAGCCTTTCACAACCACGTCGTACTCAATCTGAACACCTTCTCTGAAGAAGAGCACCATCGCCGTAGTCCCCGGGCGCAGACCGCGGACGGAGAGAAGACTGTCGCCGACTTTGGAGATGTTGATCACTTCCGTTCCGCCGTCAGTGACCGCGTAGCGCACGTACCCCGGCGCGGGCAATTGCACGACCTTCCCCACGGGCACTTCCAGTTTGGCTCGCTCCGGAGAGGCCTGAATGACGCTCGTGGTCAGAGCGATCGCGGTCAAGACAAGGGCGCTAAGGCGGGTGACTCGGATGCCAACCACTCCGTTGTTCCGCTCCGAAGAAAGTCCCTGTACGGGGGCGTTCGTGAACGGTAGTGATGCGACTGATAGTCTCATTGCAACCAAAATCCTTTTGAGACGTGTTTGCTTTTCAGCGGTCTCTCATCAACGACTAAACTGTCTGCCTGGGTTCGCGCGGCGTGCCCTTCGTCGATACGTGGCTGATCGTGCTCACCTGCGACTCCCCCGCCCGACCCATCCGGTCATGTTCGTGGACGCTTGACTTCGACGGTCGATTTGTTGCTCCCCTGAAAAATCTGTACATCGTATGTATTCGACGGCGCGCTGGGAACCAGCGGAGGCGCGACGGGTGTCATCGGTATAACGGTCGTCACTCGAGTTCGCGGTGTTACCGGCGGGATGCTCGTTCGCCTGGGAGCAGGTGGAAGCGAACGGACGTGCCTCGAAGGTCTGGGTGATGACGGCTGAGACTGTGCCGGTGCAGGCGCTCCGCCCTTCTTGGGGTCGAGTGATTTCAGCGGCGGAGCAATATCGTAAAGAGCAATTTTGGGGCCCTTGGTGCCTCCGCTCGCCAGTCGTGTGCCTCCCGGCCCTCGCTCGGTTGTCAACGCTGCGGCCTCATTCGATCCGACCGGCTCTTCCATACCGGTGGTTGGCAAGGCGCTGCCCCCCGCCACAGGCGCCCCGAAACCAAGCTCCTCGCGCGGACGCAATATGACGTCGAGCATCGCCTTGTTCGATACCGCAATGCGCACCGCGTCCTCTGGCGTCACTGCCAGAGTGATGTTCTTCGGTGGAGGCGGAGGCGGTTCGGAAGGTTTTCCGCCTTCCTCTTTTGGCTTGCTCTGGGATGGCTCCGGCGGGGGTACCTTGTTCCTCTGGGCGACATCAAAGTCGTCAATCAAGGTGTTGACCGCAAGTACCAGCGCATCGGTGACAATGGTGCGGGAGTATACAGGCTCTGTTCCCGTCGGATAGGTGGCAACGACATCGACACGGTCACTGGACTTGATCATGTCGTAGAAATTGGGCTCTTTGGTCAACTGAATGACCATCGCCCGATGTCCCGGCGGAACCATGAAGGCAATGCCCAATTCATCGATGCGCCCGGCAATCAATTCTTTCTGGATTGGGTAATCTCGAATGATGGGGTATCTCGTGACGTATCCGTTGACGTCTTCGAGGCTCTTAACCGTCAGGTATCCTCCGGCTTCCTTCTCCGGCACACTCTCGATCCTCAGCAGCTCCTGTGTGAGGATGGTCTGTGGAGAAATGTCCACGGCTGCATAGACCACATTGACGGTCCGAGGTCCAGTCCGCCCCAGCGACTTATTGCTGCGTCCCTTCACGAACTTGATAGCTCCGAAGCCGACGCCGGCAATTAGTAACAGTACCAGTCCTCGTCGTAGAAGCGGATTTGCCAGCATAAGTCCTCCCGCTCAAATTACTCTAACACGCACACACACTCTTTGCCCCTGCAGGGAGACACGCACATACCCCACAGGACGACTTGTGCCATCTACCCGTCCGATTTCCCTGCCTCACTTTGACTCAAGATTATAAAAGGGGAATATCATATTGTCAATGAGGCTGATTCCTTTGTGGGAGGATGTAAACGCTCGTTCCATCTCGACGCGCCATCTCCCGCTGCGGGACAGGGAGAGTTTCGCTGTCACTCCACCAAGGCCACTTGGATGATGTTGGTACAATTCCCCGTGCTGAAACCTCCGCCTCCGACCTCTTGCTCCAGAAAAATGGCCTTCACGGTCTTATTGGGATCACCCGGCCCGCCGGTTTTGTCATAGGGAAGGATGAACCAACGGGCATAACCCACAATCTTGACGTCGCTGCGTCCGTGATAATCGTCGATGGTGGGATCGACAAGCAGCGTCGTGATGACTCGAGGACAGTCGTCTGGCATGTTGTCCCAGGTCGCGTCGGGGCACTGGTCCACCCGGTAGTTGATCCCCTGGTCGGTGGGGCCGTTCTTGATTCCGGGTTCTGTCTCCACGATATTGCCAATCTTGAAGGTGCCTTGCGCTCCAAACTTCCAATTATCGCGGTAAATATTGCCGCCATTTCCACCCAGGGCGATATAATAATGATTCCCGTAGACTCCATTCCCCTCAAGGTTCAGGGGGTACTCCTGCCCCACCGTCCACGTGTTCGGGTCAATCCACGGCTGGTCCGTCTGGTCATCCCAGTCATCATTCGGTAGAGGCTTGACCGTTGGGTAGCCAATGGGGATAACCTGGTCGTCTTGACCATCGATCGTATCAGGACATCCCTGGATCGCGATGGCGTATGCGCACACCCGAACGGTGGGCTGACCGAAGAGCGCCCCGATGTGGTGATTGAGCTTGCGGCAGGCGCCGACTCGGATGGCTGACTCTGGGGGAATTCCTCGCTCGGTCAGTTTGGCATTGGTGTACGGGGTCTCCACAGAAACGTCATCGAAGTCGTTAATGTCGATCCAGTAATGCGACTTATCGCCAGCGTCGGACTGCCACTGGACGTTCACCGGATCTTGCTTACAGTCAGTCTCAACGAGATTCCTCGCGTAATAGTTGGTGGCAGAGTTCTTGGCTGCCGTAGCATCGGGGAGATTCTGCGCTCCAGCGAGGGCGGCGGCGTCGCAATAGTTGCGCAACCGTTGACGCGTCCACCATATCCTGCCAAAGTCGATGACAAACGCGAGGAAGGCAAAGAGAACGATGGCCCCCAGGGCTAATAGAATGACCGCTTGACCTCTTGACCGTCTTGACAGTTTCATCAGTTTGGCTCCCCCCCGAGCAGCCAAAACGTGGATCGGCTTATGGAGACGCATTCCACCCACCTCCGTTTCCCTGGGCACCGCTCTCGTGCCCATTTGAGCCACCGGAACTGCTGCTACCGGAGCTGCCGCCGCTGTTGCTGTTGCCTCCGCTGCTGCTTCCGCCGCTGCTACTACTACTCGTACTGCTGCTCCCGTTGCCCGGGTCGAGACCGCCGGCGCAGTTCTCAATGGTCATAATTTTGCGGGCCATGAGAATTTTGGGGTTCATCCACATCCCGAGAATCGGGACTGCCACGTTGTCCTTGTATCGCAACTGAACGAGCAGAGGTTTCCCAAAGACGCGATCGGCGTGATTGTCCTTTGGGTCGATGTACACTTCAAGATAGTTGGGGTCGCTGTAGTGGGGCAGTGAGTCGGCGGTCTTTCGTACCGCCGCGTCGATCTCCGGGTCGGTGGCGCACACAACTCCGGTTCGCGCTCCCTCACGGGCCGCGTTGTTGAGGATCACCTGGTGGCTAAGCATCTGGCCAAAGGCCATGATGCCCATGATAAGAAGCATCAAGAGTGGAACGATCAAGGCAAACTCAATGAGTGTCTGCCCACTGGGTCTGTTGCTGCTGGTTCTCTTTTGCATTGAGGGGCCCTCCTTGAGGTTCCTGAGCGGCAGGGCAGCATCTCGTCGATGACCCGCCGCATCAGTTCTCTCTGATCTCTCCTTGTCCTGGTCTTAGTCGTCCCCGCCGCTGGAGCTGCTGGTGCTTCCGCCGCTGGAGCCTCCATTGTCATTCCCTCCTGGCAGCGGCTCCGTACACTGCTCGATCCGCATGACAGTCCGTGCCATCATGTACTTGGGGTTGATGAATACGCCTGCGATGGGCACGGTAATGTAGGCGACATATCGCACCTGCACCACCAGAGGATTACCGTTGACTCGGTCGGCGCTGCTTTCATCCGGATTGATGTACACCTCGAGGGAGGAGGGGTCATCGTGATGGGGCAGCGGGTTCGCCCGATCCCGAACGGCAGCGTCGATTTCTGCATCTGTCTTGCACAGCACCCCGACACGGGCGCCCTCTCGGGCCGCATTGCTGAGAATGAGCTGATAGCTGAACATCTGCCCGAACGCCACTATACCCAGGAGAATGAGAACGAGAATTGGCGCGACAATGGCAAACTCGATAATCGACTGTCCCGCTGCTGATCGCCGTGTTCTCCGCTGCATGTTAGTCCGTCACTCCTGAATACCGCATCACATCATGCAGAATCCATACCTACCGTTGTGACTTGGCAAAACTACAGTTTCTATACCACACGCCCGATGACGCCTCACAGAATGGAATGGATTACCTTCCCCCAAAAGAACACCCTTTGCTCTTCCACGTCTGCGCTTTTGTCTTCGCGCGCAGCATCCTGAAAACAGAACACTCCGAGTCCCTGTAGACTCGCTTTACCTGAGGATCGGCGTTGAGTTCACGGATGAGGTCTTCCTGGTCGTTGTTGGTGAAGAGAAAGCGAGTTCCGAACGTGGAGAGAATCAGTTGTGATGGTTTCTCCACCTCGCCGCGCGTGATGCTCTTCCACCGCATGTACAGATCGTGGTTGTACATTTCCATGTATCCTGGATCAAGCCCAACGATGAAAGCATTCTTCGAGTTGTGGAAGAAGAACTGTGGAAAATCGTCCCAGTCGGCATTAAAGATACATTCCCCGTCCACCGTGTTTCGCTCCAGCCACCGCGCCGCCGCGGTGTAGCGGTCGATGTCGAAGGAGTATTCCATGAAGTCCCCCGCCAGCCTGTCCAGCGTCTTCGGAGTGAAGAAGACGAGAACCGCGACGCCCGCGAGGGCAGCAATACCGCTGAGGTAACCGGGCGGGGAGGGCGAGGCTCCCGCTGAGCCGGTCGGATCAGCTCCTCTGTCTTCGCAGTTGTCCTGTGCAGGCGACGCAACAAAATCTCTCACCGACAGCGCACAGAACAGAACCGTAAACGCGGGCCAGTACTCGATGAACCGTCGGGCGCGCATTGTCGCCACGAAGTAAACCGCCGACACAAAAAACGCAAACAGAGTCTCCCGACTGATCTTTCGCTCGCGGACGGCTGTCAACAGAAGTCCGACAAAGAGGGCGATAAAGACAAGGCTGGAGGACTTGAGAAAGAAGTCGGCTTCGTAGGCGTACCATTCGTTTCCGACCTGCACGGAATACTCCGAGGTCAGTTTGTGCAGCACTCCCTTCAGGGAGAACATGAAGTTGGTGGGGAAGAACGGGTTGACCACATACCCCGTTACCCATCCGGCCACGGACCAGCCCAGAGGGGAGAGCCTCAGCCTGCGCTCCGCCAGCGACGCGGCCACACAGCCGAGGACGGACAGCATGACGACCCAAACCGATCCCGTGAGATGCAGCCAAACATAGACGGCAGAAAGGATAAAGATCCATCCCCGTCGATCTTTGACCAGCGCAACAAACAGCAGAAGCTGCAGCGTCAGAGCGACCGATTGCACGCGGGCCATCCCCATGCGGCACAGGAACGTGTAGGAACAGGAGAGAAGGACGAGAACCCACAGGTTTGGCCAGGGCAAGCGGAGCTTTCCCAAGACAAGGAAGAACACGACAAACATCACGGTTGCGAAAAAGGTTGCCGCCAGTTTCCCGCCGACGCGCAGGTCGCCGAAGGTGAATGGCATGAGCAGCACGTGATAGAGGAAGTGGTGGTCCAGCAGCTTGCCGTTGAGGATGGTGAACTTCAGCCAGTGGTGCTCCAGCAGCAACCCCTGTGTGCGCATCAGGTAGGCGTACTTGATGTGGTAGTGTCCGTCGTAGGCGATGAGGTTCGGGGTGGTGAACTGCGTGATGCCAAGGCACGCGCCGACGAGGACGCCGACGAACAGGTAGTTGAACCGCACCAGTCCGCGCTTGAGGTGACCGAGTAGAAACATGAGTTTTCCCCTCGTGAGCAGCAGACCCTCACCCGCGCTAATAACGGTGGCGGAGTCTACACAACTCTGCGCAGGCTGAAACAGCAGAACACCAGCGCCACTGCCGAGTTCAGCTCCAGCATTTCCTCCAGCAGGAACAAGCGGCGGTTGACAACCAATTCCAGATCAATGATCTGCGCGACAGTCACGAACACGACGAAACACAGCAGCAGCAATATCGGCGCGTCCCAGGCGAGCCCGGGAAGGCGTTCACGGATAACATTCCTGTATCTCCACAGAAGCGCAAAGGCCGCGACGGCTACGCCTGCCAACCCGACCAGCAGCAAAATGAGGTGCGCATCGGCCAGTCCGTGGAGGGTGCGATAGGTTAGAAGGATAACGTCGTGTCCAGCGTCGATCTTGGTGTTATTTACAACGGGCATTTTCAGCCCGAGCAGACTCTCTCCGTAACTTATCTCCTCAAAGAACCCGAGGAGCGCAGCCGCCGTAACGACGAACAGCAGACGCCGCCGCTCATGGTTCTTCGACCGAACCAGAATCAGCAGACCGCTGAGGGCCGCATACAGGAACAGGATCACGCTGAGGTTCTCGGTGAGCTGATCTTCCTGAATGAGAGCATCTCTGCATGAGGGGAGCAGGTCATACGCAACAAGAGCGATGACGATATCCAGTATCACGACAAGGGAGAACCAGCGAACGATATTCATCACATGCGTCCCTGTAGAATCCAGTATGGGGTCCCGAGGGTCAACTCCAGCGCCAGCGCAATCAAGTACCCAACGGCCAGGCTGATTCCCCAGGGCATATACGCTTGGCTTGCCGGCTCTCCAGGCTCGGTGTCGGCGCGTAGGATCACCCACGACCGCAGGAGTTCCCTGATGTTGGTGAGCGATTTCTTCAGGTCGCCCCGCAGAGACAAGGCAATGATTGCGAACACCCCAAACAGAGCGGCGCCGTAGAGAAAGCCGTAGAAGACGAAGATCGGCCCCTTCAGCGCCCCCGCCGCGCCGAGGTATTTCACATCCCCTGCCTTCACCAGACCAACTGTCCACGGGATGAATTGGATGCCGAGACCGACGGCCAGCCCGAGGATGCTGAGCTTGAGTCCCTCAAATCCAGCAAGGCCTGTGTGAATTACCAGCCCCATCAGCATGACGGGGAACGTCAGCCAGTTGTATATCTTGCCGGAGCGCGCGTCCGTGAATGCGCCGACGATCGCTGTCAGCACGAGCAGAATGTTGACGGTGATGTCGCGCGGTTCGAGTGAACTCAGGTCCAAATTGCTTCTCTCCTTCGGTGCATCGCCATAGCTGGGGCCCCGTGGTTCCGGTCATTATACCAGACAGTAGACGCATACAAAATGCCTGCGGGAGATGGGTGTATTCACTTGTCGATGACCTTGATCGTTCCCATGTGCTCCCATGGGCCCTTCTTGATCGATGGGGCATCAAAGTCCGCTTCGGCAGAGAGCAACTCCACTCGACCCCACAGCCTGTATTCCAGCGCGAACACGTTGGGTGGAACCCAGACAGGAACGGTTACCTTGCCGAACCGTCGGCTTCCCTCCGCGGAAGCATCCAGCGGAGGCGGCAGGTACGTCGTCGTCCATCGAGTCGTCCATTCTTCCGGTTGAGTCCGCTCCAACTTGGTCAACTGGGAATCCGTCGGGAGAGAGCTATTGCTTTGCCTTGAGGTATCCACCGACGCGCCAAACAGACGGAGGCGATAGCGGGCGCGAGCAGGATTCGTCGATCCGTCGGCGAGGGTCCACTGTATGGACGCAAGCCGCAGGCTGCCGCGCTTGGTGATTGGGAACTCTGTGTTGGCGTCGAAGGTGTAGTCAAGAGGACGTTGGGCCGCGGAGGGCGGACATTCCTGTCCGCCAGTACAGTGAACTAAAGAAGGGTGGACAAGCATGTCTGCTCTCCTTTTGCAGGGGCGTAGCTCAATCACCATGGGCTTGAGAACGCAGTCGAACTCGCTCTGAAGCGCGGGCATCCATGCGGAGGAGTAGACCGGGCCAGCCATCATCGCCCGGCGAGCGGCGTTCTGGAAATCCCCGCTCTCCCATTGGTCCTCAGGATACGCCATCGGGATAGTCTGCAATTGTGTTCCTCTTCGCTCGACCTTCTGGAGATACCAGAGCGAGAACAGCAACTCGTCGGAACCTGTGAGGATGGTTCCTTTCCCGCGAGTGGCTCCGATGGCTTCCATCGCGTCGTTGCGGGCGAACCAGTGTCCGCGCATGTTGACGCGCGGATATGCCGCATAGGCCTGAACAACGATCATGAATACCAACAGCGTGTTGAGCGATGCAATGCAGACAGGTGTGCAGGTGGACGTTACTCTCCGGGTTACTTCGCAGACACCCGCTCCCATCCAATAGGTCCAGAGCACGAAGAGGGGAAGGAAGAACAGCCAGATGTCGGCAACATCGTACGGGAGATAGACGATCAACGTCAGCAGACTGGCGAAGGAGATGAGATATCGCAGTGGCTGGCGGTCGCGGAACATGACAACCAGCCCGCAGAGAGCGAAGATGTTGCCGGCGAGGAACTGTACCCCCAGGAGCGACAGGAAGCCTCCAAGTCGACGCGGCAGATCGCTGAGAGGGAGTCCGAACATGTGCTCTCTGTATAGCCGCCCACTGACATAGCCGATGAAATTCCCGAACGTATCGGGATTGGTCCAGTAGGCGTGAGGGTTGGCGCGCGCCCGAATCGGCAAGTAGAGGTAGAACAGAAGGGGGAGAGCAGCACAGAGCATAAAGACGGCAGCTCTGCGAATGTCCAGCCGTCGTCGTTCCAGCGCAAGGGCGGCAAGCAGGGCTGCGCCCACAAGCAGCATCGTAAGATGGTTCGTCAATCCAAAGCCGAGGGCCGCTCCGGCAAGGTATAACCAGTGGTCGCCATCCTCCTGTGCCCACCGATGGAAGCAGTAGAGGAGGAGGGTCACGAACAAGGCATTGAGGGAATATACTTCTGCGATGATTGCTTGCGACCAGAAGAGATAGGAGACAGCAAGCATCGCTGCGGCAAACAGGGCGCCCGCAATGTGCCCTCCCATGCGGTGAACGGTGAGCGCGACGATCGATGTCGCTCCCGCAGCGCACAGCGCCGACAACAGGTTGTAGCGATACGCGATGTCACCAAAGGGGAAGATGCACGCAAAGAGCTTCCCCAACAGAAGATAGAGAGGGTAGCCGGTGGGGTGGCAGATGCCGAGAGTGTGCGAAGCGGAAATCAGGTCGCCGCAATCCCCTCCATAGGCGATGGTGGGAGGCATCGTGAAGATGTAGAGCAGCAGTGATCCCGCAAAGACGCCCCACCCCAGAACATGGGACGTACAGGGGCGCCAAGAGAGGCGATCACTCGCTTGCGTTGCAGTTGCGTCAGTCATGGGTGACAATGCGGCGTTCCAAGATCGAGTAGTGTCTGAACCACGCAGGCATGTGGGAGCTGACCGCCGCCACCATCGCTATGATAATGAGAATGGCGACCCGTTGCTCCCAGTAGAACGGAACCATGCAGAGCAGAATCAGTTTCGCGACAACGGAGAGTCCGCTTCCCATGAATAGCCACTGGCAGCCGGGGTACAGCTCAACCGCCATCAGTAGCCCTCCGGTCGCAACGGTGGCGAGCAGGACGGGAATCAACGCGCGGTGATCAACGGCGAAGAAGTGCCCCCCCAACAGGAGACTGAAGGCCACAATGTGGAGAGCACGACAAATGATGTTCCAGCCGCGCGCAAACGGGAGATGCCGTTGCGGACTGGGGAACAGCTTCTCACGCCAGGGCAATCCGTCTTCTCCTCTCCTGCGGATGGTCGCTCTTCGGTTGATGCTGGCGGCGAGGGGCGAACCTGCATACGTCGATGTCTCGTGTCACGCCCCGACCTTCTTCGAGATGAGTTTGAGAAACGCCAGCGTCACTCTCTCGGAGTCCTTTCCCGTTGTGTTGACTTTCACGGTCACGAAAAAGGCCCCGCGCCACAGGTAGCCCGCGGTCGTCCTCCCCTCGCGGGCAACGAAGGAGTCGTTTGTGATTGCAGGAACGTTGATGAGGGATTTGGGGTCTCGTTGCTTCAGCCAGTACCTGAAGAACGCTTTGGATTGCTCCCATGTCTTCATGCGATGGATGACAATTTCTGCGGTTGTCTCCATTCCTTTATACAACTGCGTCGCGGCTTCCATCGCTCCGTTGTCTGTATAAAGCTCGAAGCCGCCATCGTAGATCTCGGTGAAGTCATCCGGCTTTGGGCAGTATAGAAGGGTGTTGGCGTAAACGCCCCATCCGGGAATCTCATGGTCGCGCGGCAGCAACTCGGAAACCGTAACGCTACTGCCGGGAGCCGCCATGCCCGCGAGCGCACACAGCAACAACAGGGATGCTGACACCTGGGTGAGTTGTTTCATCTTTCTCTCCCGCTAAACCTGGATGAGCGCAATTCCGTGAATGGATGATAGCAGAATGCGCGCGATTGTTGAAGCAGGACGTCTCAACACGGGATTGGTTGCTCAGGTTAGTGACTGCAGTTCAGCAACCTCGGTGGACACCGGATGTAGGAGGGGTCTCCAGACGGCGATCACCATACAATGGATATCATCGCCGTGCGGTCATTCCCATCCATGACAGCGAGATGTCCGTGTCGGTAACCTGCATCACGGCGAGCAACTGTATCGGCGTGGGCGGCGGGAAGGCGGACGGTATCAGCGGAACTTCGTTGCTGGTCAATCTCTGACCGCTGACAAGGTGGGCGTCCATGCGGAACAGTTGCCCGCACGGTTGCGCCTTCCAGATCGTAGCGCGTGGTCTGCATGATGTTCGGCGGTGGCGGTGGACCGTAGATTAGTTGCACCCACTCGAGGCTTGCTGCCTGCTGTCCGAGAGTATCGAACACAACCGCTACAAGCTTTATCTCTATAAGTAGGTGGTCAAAAATACTGTCCCATAGTTCCCGAAAAGGTAGTGGGGGGTTATGCTATTTGACAGTTTGATTCGGTAATGGCAATCCCCCCGGACTTGTTCCGGGGGAATGTTAGGTT
>Ga0100396_1000551_pt1 | contig 22567 bp, 19 predicted proteins | sample CryGeymeta201520_FD_81551 | JGI IMG/M metagenome (GOLD analysis project Ga0100396, IMG submission 81551) | Groundwater microbial communities from Crystal Geyser aquifers in Utah, USA - Crystal Geyser metaG 2015-20 | ecosystem: Environmental > Aquatic > Deep subsurface > Groundwater | place: USA... | reverse complement strand
TGGGGCTGTTCGGCGCCGCGCGGGAGCCGGGCCTGGAGACCAAGTTCGGCCTCAATCCTGGCTTCGGATCTCAGGCCATCAAGATCCCTGACCTTGTCTTGCCCACGCAGCCCGCCATCTACATGCTGGCCGGCATGGCGGTGTTCTTCGGCGCCTGGCAATTGGCGCGCGGCTTCCGCTCGGTTGGCGCCGTCATCGGGATCGTGGCCTTCTGCTTCGTTGCAGCCTTTCTGTTGTGGGCCGCGCGCGGCAAGTCCTTCAACCTGGTGGGGATGCTGAGCAGCTCGCTGGTCCGCGCCACGCCCATCGCCCTGGCGGCCCTCTGTGGAGTGATCAGCGAACGGGCCGGCGTGGTCAACATCGCCATCGAGGGCATCATGCTGATGGCGACCCAGACCGCGGTGGTCTCCGCCACGATCTCCGGCAACCTGTATGTCGGCCTGGTGGTCGCGATCCTGACCGGGATGTTACTGGCCGCCATCCATGCCTTCCTGGCGATCAAATTCAAAGTAGACCAGATCGTGAGCGGTGTGGCGATCAACATCTTCGCCACAGGCGCGACCAGTTTCATCTCCTCACGCTTCCTGGAGCGAAATACCGACGTGCTGAACAACTCGGGCACGTTCCCGGTCATCGCCATCCCGCTCCTCTCGAAGATTCCAATCCTCGGTCCCATCTTTTTCGCGAACAATATCATCGTCTATCTGATGATTCTGCTGGTCGTTGCCCTCCATGTGCTCTTGTTCTACACACCGTGGGGGCTGCGCACGCGGGCGGTGGGCGAGCATCCGAAGGCGGCGGATACGCTTGGCATCAACGTCTACCTCATGCGGTATGTGAATGTCATCCTGGGCGGCGCCATCGCGGGCGTCGGTGGCGCCTACTTCAGCATCGGCTCGGTGGGCCGTTTCGACGAGATCATGACCGCGGGTAAGGGATTCATCGGGCTGGCCGCGATGATCTTCGGGAAATGGAATCCGGTCGGCGCGTTCTTCTCCTCTCTGCTGTTTGGCTTCGCCGACTCCCTACAGGTCAAACTTCAGATTCTGCGCGTGCCGATCCCATCGGAATTCCTGCTGATGGCCCCGTACATCGTCACCATGGTCGTGTTGGCGGGCGTGGTAGGCCGCGCGATCCCACCCGCGGCCGATGGTGTGCCGTACGAGAAGGATTAATGGTAGTCCGCAAAATCAGGCCATTTTAGCACCAGGGGGCGGCTGATGGCGAATCGCCGTCAGCCGCAAGCCCCCAACGCGCTCAGTTGCGCGATCGTGACCGGGAAATAGTGTTTGACAATGTCTCTGTCTTGGCGTACAATCACGTTGAGGTCCTGGAGATCAAAAACCGCTGGGAGTGGTAACAATGAAGCTGCTCACCTGGGATGAGTACGTTCGGCTAGCGTTGAGCTTCGCCGTCTTCGAGCAAAACGAAGATGGCAGTTGGTCGGTCGAGATTCCGGTGTTTCCTGGCTGTCTGACTTGGGGCGCTACGCGCGTCGAGGCTGCTGCAATGGCTCAGGAAGCCGTACACGGTTGGCTGGTAACGGCATTGCGCTTCGGCGATGAGATTCCCGAGATAGAGGGCTACTCCCTGGACTACCTGCAAGACCAGCTCGTAGAAGCGGACTTGGTCTATGCCTAGACTGAGCCCGGAGAAGCCTCTGATGGTCATACACAAGTTACGGCGCTTGGGATTTGAGGGACCTTTCGGCGGCGGCAGACATGTCTACATGCGCCATCCTGAGACGCGGGTGAAGATATCCGTTCCCGTTCACGGTGGCCGCGACATCCCGATCAAGACCATGGTCGCGATCATCCGGGAGGCTGGCATGTTGGTCGAAGAGTGGCTGGCTTTGTGACACATAGTCCTTTTGCAAGCAACCTTCGGTATGACCCACACCCCGCCTGTTTGGCGGGGTGTGGCGCGTTGCGCGGGGTAAGACATGGCCTATCGTGACCTCCGCGAGTTCATCGCCCGGCTGGAAGCGGCCGGGGAACTGGTACGCATCAAGGCGCCCGTCAGCGCCGATCTGGAGATCAGCGCCATCGTGGACCGGGTGAGCAAAGGCCCGGCTGTGGCGAACAAGGCGCTGCTCTTTGAGAACGTCAAGGGCTACAATGTGCCGGTGTTGATCAACGCCTTCGGGTCGGCACGGCGGATGGCCTGGGCGCTGGGGGTGGAGGACCTGGACGAGCTGACAACGCACCTGGGCAGCCTGCTGAAGCCGGAGTTGCCGCGCGGGCTGGGGGCGATGCTGGACAAAGCCGGCGAGCTGTGGGGCGTGCTGCGGGGTGTGGGCCTGGGGCCGAGCCTGACCCGCCGGGGGCCAACCCAGGAGGTCGTACTGACCGGCGATGCAGCAACGCTGGACCGGCTGCCCATCTTACGGTGCTGGCCCAAAGATGGCGGGCGCTACATTACCTTGCCGACCGTGATCAGCCGCGATCCGATCTGCGGCGCCCGCAACGTCGGCATGTACCGCCTGCAGGTGCATGACAGCCGCACCCTGGGCATGCATTGGCAGCTCCACAAGGGCGGTGCCGAGCATCAGCGGGCTGCCCTCCAGAAAGGGGTCGAGCGCATTCCCGTCGCTGTCAGCCTGGGCGGCGACCCCGCGGTGATGTGGAGCGGCGCTGCGCCGCTGCCGCCGGACATCGACGAGCTCATGCTGGCTGGCTGGCTGCGCGGCGCACCGGCGCGGCTGGTCAAGTGCGTCACACAGCCGCTCGAAGCCCCCGCGGATGCCGAGATCGTCATCGAAGGCTACGTGGATCCGGCGGAATCGCGACCCGAAGGACCCTTTGGCGATCACACTGGCTACTACACGCCGGTGGACGACTACCCGGTGCTCCACGTCACCGCACTCACACACCGCCGCGACCCGATCTACCCGGCGACACTGGTGGGCCGGCCGCCCATGGAGGACTACTGGATGGGCAAGGCCACCGAGCGGCTCTTCCTGCCGCTGATGCGGCTCTTCATGAGCGAAATCGTGGACATCGCCATGCCCCCCGAAGGAATCTTCCACAACCTGGTTCTCGTGAGCATCAAGAAGCGCTTCCCCGGCCACCCACGCAAGGTGCTCAACGGGCTGTGGGGGCTGGGTCTGATGATGCTGACCAAGGCGATCGTGGTGTTCGACGAAGATGTGGATGTGCAGGATACCAGCGAAGCTTACTGGCAGATGTTGGGCAACGTGGATTGGGCGCGGGACGTGGTGATTCAGGAGGGACCCACCGACGCGCTCGACCACGCGTCCTACCGCTTCGCATACGGCGGAAAGATCGGCATCGACGCGACTGCAAAGGGACCACAGGACGGCTACCAGCGCCCCTGGCCCGAACCGGTCGCTATGCCCGACGCGGTACAGAACCTGATCGCGCGGCGCTGGGCGGAGTATGGGTTGGAATGAGGCGTACTGATTTCAGGCGTGATCGGCGCGATTGTGGTATAATCAGACAGGCTCGGGTCTTTCTGGAGATGGTGAAGTTCGAGCACACCGTCTTCGCGTTGCCGTTCGCATACCTGGGCATGGTCCTGGCTGCACACGGTTGGCCCGGCTGGCCGGCATTCATCTGGATCACCGTCGCGATGGCCGCGGCCCGCACGTTCGCTTTCGCGGTCAACCGTTGGGTGGATCGGCGCTATGATGCGCGCAACCCGCGCACGCAGGACCGGCCTCTGCCACAGGGCAGGATCACCCCACGTGCGGTGGCCGGCATGGCGTTCGCCACGCTGGTCCTCCTGACGTTGGCCGCCTGGCAGTTGAACCGGTTCGTGCTGACGCTGCTGCCCGGCGCGGTGCTCCTCCTGGTCGGCTACAGTTACACCAAGCGCTTCACCTGGGCCAGCCACTGGGTGTTGGGCATCACCGACGGCATGGCCGTCCCTGGCGCGTGGGCCGCGGTGACCGGCTCGCTGGCGCATCCGGCGCCCTGGCTGCTGTGGTTGACGGTGACATTCTGGATGGCGGGTTTCGACATGATCTATGCCTGCCAGGATACCGAGTTCGACCGGGGCGAGGGGCTGCATTCAGTGCCGGCGCGCTTCGGCAACGCCACCGCGCTGCGCTGGGCCAGGATCAACCACGCGTTGACCGTGGCGATGCTGGCCGCGACCGGCTGGACCCTGGGGCTGGCATGGCCGTTCTGGATCGGGATCGTTGCGGTCGCGGCGCTGCTTTGGTGGGAGAACAGCCTGGTCAAGCCTGATGATCTCAGCCGGGTCAACCTGGCGTTCTTCGATGTCAACGGGTACATCAGCGTGCTAATCTTCATCGCGGCCTGGGCTGGCCTGGCCGCGGCGCTATAATCAAACATAGAGGAGAAAACCAAGATGAAAGGGTTCTTAGCAGGTCTACTGATCGCGATGCTCGTCCTCGGGATTGCCCTGGTCGCGGCAACCGCCGGCGCGCTCGGCATTGCCGCGGTTGGCTGGCTGCTGCACCACTGGTTTGACCTGTCTCAGTGGCAGGGATCGGTGATCGCGCTGGCCATCACCTTTGGCCTGGGGTGGATAATCTACAAGGGCCTCATCCAGCCAACCACCCCCTGGAGCGGGTTCGATCTGGACGACGATGACGATGACGATGACGATTGGGAGGACTACGAAGAGGAAGAGCCGCCCATCGTGCCCTGGCGGCGCAGTCGGCCCACACCGGGCAACCTGCCAAATGAGACACCCGCCCAGAAACCGTCCAGTGGGGCCAAGAAACGCAAATAGGTTTGGGGCAATACCTTTTTTGGGGGTGCAGGTATGAAACGCTTGTTTCGAGTTATGTCAATTAGCTTGGCAGTGGTGTTGCTGGCGACGACGACGACGAGTTGCGCACCCGTTCCGGCCGAGGACACCAGGTTGAAAATCGCTCTGCTTCCGGTGCTCGACGTGATCCCGGTTTTCATCGCCGAACAGAACGGCTACTTCGCCGAACAAAGCATCCAGGTTGAAAGCGTCGCGGTGAAGAGCGCACAGGAACGAGATGTGCTGATCCAGACCAATCAGGTCGATGGTATGTTGACCGACCTGATGTCCAACGGGTTACTGAACAAGGAAACGGTGAAGGTCAAGGCAGTCTACACCGCGCGGCGCTCCTATCCCGATGCGCCGGTCTTCCGCATCCTCGCCGGCCCGCAGACCGCTATTCAAACCCCTGCCGATCTGAGGGGCGTGCCGATTGGCATCAGCCAGAACACCGTGATCGAGTATTTCACCGATCGCGTCCTGGCGGCCGAGGGTCTGAACCCCGCTGATATCGCGGTGCAAGAGGTCAGCGCCATCCCGGTGCGCTTCGAACAACTCATGAACGGCAACATCCCGGCCGCCACTCTGCCCGATCCGCTGGCCCAGGGCGCCATCGCGGCCGGGGCCAGGCTGGTCGTGGACGACGCCGGATACCCGCAGTACTCCCAGTCTGTGCTCAGTTTCAGGATCGATACGCTGCAGGGCAAGCCAAACACGGTCAAGAAGTTCCTGATCGCCTGGCAAAAAGCCGTGGAGGAACTCAACGCGCACCCGGAGAAATACCAGGGGCTGCTGATCGAGAAGGGCCGCGTGCCGGAATCGATCCAGGACAGCTACAAAATGCCGCCTTTTCCCGGACCTGGGACGCCGACCGAAGCGGAAATCGCCGACGTCGTCGCCTGGTTGCGCGATAAAGGATTGATCAGCCGGGACATCCCGTACGCGGATATGGTGGACACCGCGTTTTTGCCGAAGTGAGGGTGGAGGAATAATGAGGCCGTTCCAGAAAAATAAATGTCCCAAGCTCGCCGGTTTTCCCGGGGATCTCAGGGGGTTTTGGGATAAGTATTTTTCTGGAACTTACTGAGTCACGAGTGATGAATAAGACCGATGACGGTGAGGACCTTGATACTGGATTCGTGTATCCTCTCAATAATCCGGGGTGGCTGTGGCCGGTCTCCTGACCGAGCCACGGTGGCTCGGTCAGGAGACCGGCCACAGCGAGCGATTCCCCGAAGAATTGAGAAGATACGAATTCGTTACTCGTTACTTGTTCCTGGCTCCCCATAACAACCTGTGCCATTTCTCGTTTTTTCGACTATGATCGATGCCGCCAACCTCACCTTTGCCTATCCTGACCAGCCGCCCATATTCGAGCACTTCACCTGGCACGCGGCGGCCGGCGAGGCCTGGGCGGTGATCGGGCCATCGGGTTGCGGCAAGAGCACGCTGCTCTATCTGATCGCCGGATTGCGCCAACCGCAGGCCGGCCGTCTGCTGGTCGCTGGTCAGCCGGTACCCCGGCCGCGCGCCAGCACCGGACTGATCCTGCAGGATTACGGGCTCCTGCCGTGGGCCACTGTATGGGAAAACGTCGCGCTGGTGATGCGGATGGGCCGGTTCTACCGCGGCAAACCCAGCGCCGGTGTTGGTCCCCGGCCCTACCCGCGCGCCGACATCACCGCTGAGCAGGTGGACGCGTGGTTGACACGCCTCGGCATCGCGACGGTGCGCGATAAATACCCCAGCCAGATCAGCGGCGGCCAGCGGCAGCGTACGGCCATCGCCCGCAGCCTGCTCCAGCAGCCCAACCTGTTGCTGATGGACGAGCCATTCTCGTCGTTGGATGCGCTCACCCGGGAGGACTTGCAACGGCTGACGGTGGAACTGAGGCAAGAGACGGGGGTCACGACTGTCGTGGTGACGCACAATATCGAGGAAGCAGTCTTCCTGGGACGGCGCATCCTGGTGCTCGGCCAGGCGCCCACGACCCAGGCCCGCGTCATCGAGAACGCCGCGGTCGGCAGCCCGAACTATCGCGGCCACCCCGCCTACTGGCAGAAATGCGCCGAACTGCGTCAGCAGTTGGCCGCCGCGGGAGAAGACAAGAAAGCGAGGTCGCCAGATGCGACGGCGTGAGCTGCTCCTGGCGATCCTGGCCCTGATCGTCACCTGGCAACTGCTGGCATGGGCCGTACACTCGCCGGTGCTGCCGGGGCCGTGGGCCGTGTTCCACGCGTTCGTCCGCGAGATCCCGCGCGGATTGGGGTGGCACTTTCTGGTCAGTGGCTGGCGGGTCATCGCCAGCATCGTGGTTTCCGTGCTCACCGCGGCGCCGGCCGGGCTGTTGCTGGGCCAGATCCCTCTGCTCAATCGCCTTTTCTCGCCCATCGTCTACATCGTCTATCCGATCCCGAAGATCGTCTTCCTACCGATCATTCTGCTCTTCCTGGGCATCGGCAACACGTCGAAGGTCTTTATCATCTTCATCATCCTGTTCTTTCAGATCCTGGTGGTGGTACGCGACCAGGCCAGCGCGTTGCGCCCTGAGCTGATTTACTCCGTGCGATCGTTGGGAGCCGGCCGGCGGGCGCTGTTCCGCTTCGTCTATCTGCCGGCCACCCTGCCCGCGGCGCTGACCGCGCTCCGCATCAGTATCGGCACCGCCATCGCGGTGCTCTTTTTCGCCGAATCGTTCGCCACCACCTCGGGGCTGGGATACTACATCATCGTCGAAAGCTGGGGCCGGCTGGCTTATCCGGAAATGTACGCCGGTGTGATCGCGATGAGCTTGCTCGGGCTGCTACTCTACTTCGTCGTCGATGGATTGGAGCGGCGGCTGGCGCCGTGGATGTTCGTTCAGTAAGACGAAAAACGCAAAGGCTCTCTTACGTTTTACGTTACACACAACCGGGAGCTTCATCTTGACACCAGAACCCTCCGTCCTCCCCCCAACATCTGAAAAGCGCTCCTATGTGCGCCGCATGTTTGCGGCGATTGCCCCGCGCTACGATCTGATGAACCGGCTGATGACCCTGGGGCGCGATCAGGTTTGGCGTCGAACCGTGGTGCGGTTGTGCGCGCTGCCGACCGGCGGACGGTTGTTGGACGTGGCGACCGGCACCAGCGACATCGGCTACGAAGCGTTGCGGTTTGATCCCACCTTGCGCGTGGTGGGGCTGGATCTGACCCGCGAGATGCTGCTGCGCGGCCGGCGCAAACACGCCGGGCTGACCTTCCCGTTCGCCGATGGACCTGTTCTGAGCTTTGTCGAAGGAGACGCGCTGACTCTGCCCTTCGCTGATGAGACCTTCGACGCGGCGTGCTCAGGCTTCATGATGCGTAATGTCACCGACGTGCCGGCTGCGTTCGCCGAGCAAGTCCGGGTGGTTAGGCCCGGCGGTCGAGTCGTCTGCCTGGAGATCACATTGCCGCGTACGCCGGTCTTCGGCCGTCTGTTTCACCTCTACTTCTTCCGCATCGTCCCGCTGATTGGCGGGCTGATCAGCGGCCAACGAGACGCCTACACTTACCTGCCCGAATCGGTGGTCGCGTTCCCGCGGCCGCCCGAACTCGCGCGGGTCATGGAAGCGGCCGGGCTGCGCGACGTGCGTTTTCAGACCGCTATGCTGGGGACGGTTGCGGTGCATTGGGGGACGAAATGAGACGACTGGTGATCGGTATGTCCGGCGCGTCGGGGCAGATCTACGGCATCCGCCTGTTGGAGGTGCTGAAAGCTGCGCCGGACGTGGAGACGCATCTGGTGCTGAGCCAGGCCGCCCGCATGGCCATCGCCCAGGAGACCGACTGGGACCCGCGCGACGTCGAAGCGCTGGCCGACGTCGTCTATCGCCCAGGCGATATCGGCGCGGCGATCGCCAGCGGCTCCTTCGAGACCGCCGGCATGATCGTAGCGCCGTGCAGCATCAAGAGCCTCTCGGCCATCGCCCACAGCTTCGCCAGCGACCTGATCAGCCGCGCCGCAGACGTGCAGCTCAAGGAAGGGCGGCCGGTGCTGCTGGCCGTGCGAGAGACACCGCTCCACCTGGGGCATCTCGAATTAATGGTGCAGGCGGCGCGCATCGGCTGTGTGATCTTCCCGCCAGCGCCGGCGTTCTACGGCCGCCCCCGCACGGTGGATGACATCGTCGACGGCACGGTGGGCCGGATGTTGGCCCGCATCGGGTTCGAGAACGCCCTCTACTACCGCTGGCCGGGCATGCGCGCAGCCAGCGCGCACGACGGATGACCACCATGGCTCGGTCACAAACTCTTCGAGTTGAGTCTCAGAGCGAAGCCGACCACAGCATGCCCCGAAAAACGAGGGGAATGCAATTCGTTGCTCTCCCCATTCGCTGTGTATTTTCTGAACAGAGTATGCTATAATAACCGCCGACGTGATCGCTCAGCAGCTTCTCAGTTTCTTTGGGCCGGCTGTGGCCATTATTCGACGGAGCCACGGCGAACCCAGGTCAATCACGGGCAACCGGCATGGGTCGCATCATCGCCATCGCGAATCAGAAGGGTGGTGTCGGCAAGACGACCACGACCATCAACCTGGGCGCGGCCCTGGTTGAATTGGGCTATCGCGTCCTGCTGGTGGATCTGGATCCCCAGGCCGCCCTCTCGTACGGCGTTGGCATCCAGGCGGACGCCCTGGCGCGCACAATCTACAACGCCTTGGGCGACCCGGCGCAGAAGGCGGGCGAACTGATTTGCCATGTGCGCCAGGGCCTGGATCTCCTGCCGGCCAACATCGACCTGGCCGCGGCCGAGATCGAACTGATCGCGACCATGAGCCGAGAAACGATCCTGAAGGAGATTCTGGCCCCGCTGGCCGCGGCATACGACTATATATTGATCGACTGCGGCCCCAACCTGGGCTTGCTGACGATCAACGCACTGACGGCCGCCGACACCGTGCTGATCCCTATGCAATGCGAGTTTTTCGCACTGCGGGCCATTGATCTGTTAGTGCGGACGATCAAGCGTGTCCAGGCCCGGCTCAACCCGCGCTTGACAATCAAAGGGATCCTTGGCACGATGTACCAGACGGGGACCCGCCATGCGGATGAGGTGCTGACCCAGGCTCGCGTTCTGTTCGGAGAGCGCGTCTTTGAATTCGTCGTCAAGAAGAGTATCCGGTTTGCGGAAGCATCGGCGCTCAGCCAATCGATCCTGGAGTTTGCCCCGGATCACGAGGGCGCAGACGCCTACCGCACACTTGCAGAGGTGATCACCCATGACAACACCGACACATGAAGGGGCCACCCGCGGCCGTGGACTGGACGCGCTGTTCGAAAGCGGCCGCTATCCGACCGAAAGCCGGCGGGACGTGGCTGCGGATCTGGCTGCGCTGCTGGACAACGAGGTGATAGCCGCCGAAATGGGTGCGCCGGTCGCGAGCGCGGAACCCGCAGGCCGGACCACCGAGATCCCGGCCGAGCCGTTCGTCTTCCGGGATGAGCCGGCCGCGCCCGTCCCCGCGTACGCGGGGACTGTCCGCCCTCCGGCCGCGGAGCCAAGACCCAGCAGCCCTGCACAGGAGGCCATTGACATGCCACCCCTGGCCGACGAAGCTCAGCCGAGGGAACCGGAGCCCGAAAGTCCTCCGCTACCTCCCCAGCCTCAAGCGCCGCCCGCGCCCAGCGCACAACCACCTCAGACCGGCGCATTGCCCGTCACCAAACGTTTCGGCGCCATCATCATGGACACGGCCCCGGCAACCGAGCCGCCCGCGACTGCGGGGGCTGCGCTGCGGCCGGCCGAGGAACAACTGCTCGACTTGGCAGCCACCAAGACCGTGCTGCCGTCGGGGCCGGGTGCTCTGCCCGAAGAACAGCCGCTGCCAGCGCCTGTCGAACGCACCGACGACCAAAAGACCATCATCATAAACCGGCTAAACGAGGCCTTCGACGCGGGGTGGCAGAAGGCGATCCACAAGCAGATCGACGAGCTCTACAAACAGGTGGCCACAGAATTCAGCAGCCCGCCCGCCCAGGCAGAAAAGGCGCTGAGTCTGCTCAGGGAGGCCCGGCAAACCCTGCTCGAAACGCCGGAAGAGTACGTCGCAGCGGAGTATCGCACGTTGCAGGTGCGGACCATGCTCGATCGCATCCGCGAGAGTCGCAAGCAATCGCGTTATTACGGGCCGCGCGTCTTGGGTTATCAGGTTGCCTGGATCATGCTCTTCCTGCTGGGACTGGTCTTTGCCCAACCGCTGGCCAGTTGGATCGGCCAGCTCGGCACGATGACCACGACAGCGATGAACGACGTCTTCCCGGTTTGGAACACCATGATGTGGGGCGGGATCGGTGGGGTGATCGGGGCGCTCTATCACTTGTGGTGGCACGTCTCAGACCAGCAGGATTTCGACCGTCAGTACCTGATGTGGTACCTGGTTCAGCCGATCATGGGGCTGGTCTTGGGTGGGATCGTCTATCTGATCCTGGCTGGCGGTTTCCTGGTGCTCCAGGTCAACCTGGCCGATAGCAACGCCAGCACAGCCGCCCGGCTGCTGCCCTATTTGACCGCAGTACTGGGCGGCTTCCGACAGAACTTCGTCTACGAGCAGTTCGACCGGCTGATCGCTTTGTTCACCCCCGGCTCGCGGAGCGGTGGGGGAGGGGGCGGGAGCGGGGGTGGCGACACGGGACCGGCAGTCTGAGCGCATAGACCCGAAGGGTTTCGGAAAGACTCTTCGGGTCTATGTTATTCATCCCACGCGACCTCATTGACCTGGTAAGCTGGCGCACAACTGACGACCAGGACCAGCTCCGCTGGCCCGTCATTTCAGAGCTTGTGCCGTTGCCCGGGCCGGATCACAACGACATCTCCGGGACCAATGGCCTGGACCGCGTCATCCACGCGCAAGCGCGCTCGGCCCGATCTGACGAGGTAAACCTCGTCCGCGATGGTGTGGTGATGATCCCGGCTCTCGGTGCTCGCAGGATGCGTGATCACGGCCAGGCTGTGGCTGGTCAAGCCGGTGCTGTTCCCGGCCAATTCCTGAATGTGCGAGCCATCCGCGCCGATGAAAACTGGGATGGCGCCCACAGTGCGTAAACCTTCCATCTAACGCACCTCGCGCCAGTCAGAGAGGGCGACCCGCTCCAGTCGCGGGTTGTAGGTCGTTCCCGGGATCCGCCCCCGCTTGGCCCGCGGCTCGTCACCCACCATCTTGATGTCGGCAGTGAAGTCAATCGCTCGCGCGCCGGAGATGGCACTACCGATGCCATACGCATCCACCGGCGCGTTGCGCGCTTTGAACAGGCCGATGCGCGCCGGGTCGATGCCGCCACTGACCACAATCTTGACGTGCTGGAACCCGGCCTGATCCAGGCGAGCGCGCACCTCGGTGACCAGCGCCGGTGTCACGCGGCCGCGTTCCGAGGGCGTATCCAGCCGGATCCCCCACAGGCGATCCCCCAATGCCTGCGCCACCCGCAGACTCTCCTCCGCCTCATCCTTGAAGGTGTCCACCAGCGCGATCCGGTTGACAGCCGGGTCGATGACCCGGTCGAACGCCTGGGTCGCGGCCACCGTGTCGCCCATGCACAGGATCAGCGCATGGGGCAGGGTACCGCTGGGTTGGATCTCGGCCAGCATCGCGCCCAACGGCGTCGCGCACCCGGCGCAGCCACCCACGATCGCCGCGTACTCCATGCGCGGCCCCACATCGGGGTGTACGTGGCGCGCGCCGAAGCTGATCACCGGAATCGGCGCCGCCGCGTGCACACAGGCCTGCGCGGCCGTGGCCCAGCCGCTCTCGCTGGCCAATGCGCCCAAGATCGCGGTCTCGTAGATCGCAAAGGCCGGGTACGGCGCGCGGATGCGCAGCACCACCTCCTTGGCCTGCATCGGTACCCCTTCCGGCAACGCCTCGACCACGGCATCCGGCGGCAATCCGCGCGCCAACAACGCCAACGCTTCGCGCATCCCGCACAGCAAGCCGTCCCCATTGGGGAAAACCTCCATGGTCACCACCGGCGTCACCCCTTCGGCATCCATGATCTGGCGGGCGCGCAAAAAGTAGATGTCGGCGTTGCGGCCGGCCAACGTATCCGGCGACGGAGCAAAAAGACGGCGGTTTTCATCGATGAACTCTGATTGTGTCATGTTTGTCTCTACATTCAATAGACGTAACAAAGTTGTCACCATTGCGCTAAAAAGCATCTTCGCAATTCTGCGGGGGCAGATCACCTGCTGTGGCCGGTCTCCTGACCGAGCCACGGGTGGCTCGGTCAGGAGACCGGCCACAGCCACCCCGAGTCATTGAGACGATACGCTAAAAAGGCAAAGGGGCGGCGCTGTCGATGAAATTGACCCCTTGCCGCGCAAACTCGGCAAACCGATCCTGGGCGATGGCGTGGAAGTCGATCTCCGGGTGGAGCACCGGCGAGGTGCAATCGCGCAGAAAGAAGACCTTCCGCAGCATCTCCGGCCGGTCCCCGAACTCCTCGACCAGGTCCTCCACCGTCTCCAGCACACAATGGCTTTCCGCCTCGCCGGCGATGACGATGTGATCGGCCTGTGCCAGGATGTCCAGAAAGACCTGATTCTTCCCCCCCTCGGGATCGCCGGGCACGGGCACTTCAGGTTGCAGGATCGAATAGTGCTCCGTCAGCGGCACGCGGCCTTTGGCCAGCCAGGCCGGCTGCACCTGGCGCGCCACCGCGTGCCAGAACACCGCCGACCACAGCTCCGGGTCCAACGCATGCCCGATGCTACCGATCTGCACGTGGTAGGGCCAGATGCAGAGTTGCTTTTTGTGTTGTTGCTCCAACTGACGGACATATGCCACCGACGCCTCAGGTTCGAGCCGCGGCCGCCAGGCGCCGGCCTGCACATCGGCCCAGGTAATAATGGTGAAGGGCGCGGGATGACGGCCGTCGCGATCGACCCACCAACCCGGCGAAAATATCTGGGCCGGCAAATGCGAATCCAGCGAACAGGTGATCTGCGTGATCCGCGCGGCGTTACAGTAGATGAACTCGATCGTCCGCCGGATGTCGTCCAGCGCGTCGGGCACATTCAAGTTGCCCCGGGCATGGCAGAAATCGATCTGCATGTCGATGATCACCAGATGCGTGTTTTCCTGGTCGGTGGTCGCCGGCGACAAGCCGGCCGCCGCGGCTTCGGCCGCGATCGCGGCCACGTCGGGGTAGAACAACGTGCCGATCCGACTGGGATCGTAAAAACTGGGGAATCCAATCACCAACAACACCTCCTCGAATAGAAGCTGGAAGCTGGATGGAGTATCCAGCTTCCAGTATCCAGCGTCTAGACCCTCACCCGCTCGATGTGCGCGCCCAACCCGCGCAACTTCGCATCGATCGCCTGATATCCCCGGTCGATCTGGCCGACATTGGCGATCGTGCTGGCGCCCTCAGCCGCCAGCGCAGCGATCAGCAGCGCCATGCCGGCGCGGATGTCGGGGCTGCTCAACTCCTGGCCGTGCAACGTCGATGGGCCGACGATCACCGCGCGATGCGGGTCGCACAAAATGATCTTGGCGCCCATCGCGATCAGCTTGTCCACGAAGTAGAGACGGCTCTCGAACATCTTCTCGTGCAGCAAGACCGTGCCCCGGGTCTGGGTGGCCACCACCAACGCGATGCTCATCAAATCGGCTGGGAATTGCGGCCACGGCGCATCGTCGATCTTGGGCACCGCGCCGCCGACATCCTCACTGATGACCAGCTCCTGCTCGTCCGCCACGATCAGGGTATCCCCAACCATCTGCATCGCCACGCCCAGCCGCCGCCCAAATACCCAGTTGATCATCCGCATGTGCTCGCGCACCACACCGTGGATGCGGATCTCGCCCCGGGTCACCGCGCCCAGCCCCAGGAAGCTGCCGACCTCCAGGTAGTCGGGTGAAATCGTGAACTCGCCCCCGGCCAGCCGCTCCACGCCGTGGATCACCAGCGTGTTGCTGCCGATCCCCTCGATCTGGGCGCCCAGGATGTTCAAGAAACAACACAGGTCCTGTACATGCGGCTCCGAGGCGGCGTTGCGGATAATCGTCGTGCCCCGGGCCAACACCGCGGCCATGACCGCGTTCTCGGTGGCGGTGACACTCATCTCGTCCAACAGGATATCCGCGCCGCGCAGCCCGTCGGTACGCATGGTGAAATCGTGGCGATTGAAGTCGATCTGCGCGCCCAGCGCCTCCAGTGCCAGCAGGTGCGTGTCCATCCGGCGTCGCCCGATACGATCGCCACCGGGCAACGGGATCACCGCCCTGCCGAAGCGCGTCAACAGCGGTCCGGCGAGCAACATCGACCCGCGGATGAGCTGGAATAGCTCCGGCTGCAGCCGCGCCACGCCGGCATCCCGGGCGCACAGTCGCAGGGAGCTGCCCTCGTCCTCAACCCTCACCCCCATCTCGCCCAAGAGCTGCAACATGGTACCCACGTCCCCAATCCGCGGCACGTTGTGGAGCGTCACCTCATCTTCGGTGAGCAGGGTCGCAGCCAGAATTGGCAGCGCGGCGTTCTTGTTGCCGGCCGGCGTCACGTCGCCGGTGAGGGTGTGTTTACCCTCGATGACGAATTTCTCCATCGAGATCTCCCCTTTCGATTGCGGATTTCAGACTTCGTCGTGAGCGCTCAGTCGAACGATTGCGGATCGCTTCCGACTTCCACCCGCTTGTCCGTTGCCATCCGCTAATCCACTTCTATCCGCTGCCATCCGCTTATCCGCTTCTATCCGTTGCCTCCTACACCTCACCCCAACAACTCATCGGCCACAGTGTGACCGGCTCACCGGCTTTAACGTCCAGCCGCCGCGCTGCGTTCCCGTCCCGGACAGCGACTTCCAACGTGTTGCCACTGCTGATCAACGCGACCAATGCCCCGGGAGCGCCATCGGCGTAGGTGGCGCACACGTGCGTGATCTGCTGGCCGGCAACCCGGCAGGTCCAGCGGCCGGTCTCGCCCCAATCCGCCGGGATGTCGGTAATCAGGTTGCCGAAGCGATCAACGTGCATTACCTGGCCGCTGATGTGGCCGTCGGCATGACGAACCGGCTGGGCCAGGGACAGGCGCACCGGGTCGTCGATCGGCTGCCCAACCTGGTCGGGGAGCACTCCATGCGCCAGGTGTGCGGCGATCGGGGCAAAGATATCCCGGCCATGAAAGGTGCGGCTCGGTTCAGAGAGCCAGAACGCCGGGCGGTCCAGAACCCAGGCCCGGGCGCCAGGCTCAGCCAGGGCGTGGGTGAACACGCCGTTGTCGGGGCCGACGTACAGGGCGCGTTCCGTCTGCACCAGAACAGGTCGTCGCTCCCCGCCCACGCCCGGATCGACGACCGCGAGGTGCACTGTGCCGCCCGGGAAGTAGGGGGCCGCGCGAGCCAAGACGTAAGCCGCTCCGCGGACATCTTGGGGAAGGATGTCGTGACTCAGGTCTATCAACCGGGCGGCAGGCGCGATGCCAAGGATCACACCCTTCATAATCCCCACGTAGCCATCTGCCAACCCGAAATCGGTTGTCAGGGTAATGATTGTCATAAAGCGTCTCAGAGACCGATCTGTTCCCGTTCCGTTTGGGCCATTCTACCGCACGCGGCATTGGGCGTCAACTAGAAAACATGAACCTGACCCGGACAAGGCCGCTGCGCTTACAAGCCGGAACCCAAAAAGACGACAGCCGCGCTCCCAAAATCCTTGCACAAAAAACGGAAATTTCGGGGGTCAGGCGCCTGCATCGAACACGTGTGCTATTTGCTTCACAAATATCCAGGTCCGCTTTTCCCAAAAACACCGTTTTGTGGTAAAATAGCGGGATGAAAGAAGGAGCTTCTCAACGCGTGGGCGTCCTGGATGCCCTGACCACCGGGTTGACGCAGGCTGGGCGCCGGCCGTGGCTGTTGATCATCCCGGTGTTAGTCGATCTGAGCTTGTGGTTGGCCCCCCAGTTCTCGATCCGCGTCTTGACACAACGCTTCCTGGTCATCTGGGAAGCATTGGTGCGGGCAACCTACCCATCCGGCCAACTGGCGCTGATGGAAGAGCTGCTTCAGACTGTCCAGCAAACACTGACCGAGTTCGGCGCCCGGGTCAACCTGATGGACGTCATCACCGGCGCCTGGCTGGGGGTTCCCAGCACCATCGCGGCGACCCAGGCTGCGAGCCGGGTGACTTTCATCAGCGATGTAGTGTTGGCGCCGGCCGGATTGAGCCTGAACCTGCCCCAGGTCGCCGCATCTCCCTGGCGCACGCCCCCCATCGAGGTTACGAACGTGTGGGGAGTGCTCCTGATCGCGGCCGGCCTCTGGCTGGTCGGGCAACTGTTGGTTGCACTGTACTTGCGCTGGGCGGCTGCCAGCCGGTCGCTGGAACAGCGCTCGGCTGCGTCGGGAGAGGTTCCCTGGCAGGGCGGACGGGGGTTTTGGGGACTGGCGCTCCGTCTGACCGTTTTCGGTCTGTTCTTGGGGATCCTGGTCTTCATGCTACGGGTACCGTTGGGCCTGGCAGCAACGCTGCTGTTCCTGTCCGGGAGCCCGGTGGCTGGTTTGCTGTTTGCGCTCGTCGGCGGGATTACGTTGTGGTTGCTCCTTTGGATGCTCACGTCTCTCTTCTTCGTCAGCGAGACGATCCTTCTGGATCATCAGCCGTTGTGGCGGGGGTTGCTCCAAAGCATCACGTTGGTGCGGTTGAACGGCCTGCCAACTATGGGGCTGGTGTTGGCCATCAACCTGCTGATGTTGGGCTTTCGCGCGGTGTGGGGTTTGATCGGGAGTACGCCGTTCGGCGCGATCGTAGCGATCATGGGTAACGCGTATCTGGCGACTGCTATGTTGCTGGCAGTTTTCGCATACTACGAGAATCTGCGCAGCCGCTGGCAGGCACACGCCGCAGAGGCGGCCAACCAGCAGAAGTAGCCCACACGCGAGCCGCAAGAATCCAAAGCTTTCAGCTTGCAGCGAGAGAGCCTGGTGTCTCTCTCGCAAATGATGCTGTTGCCGATGGCAGGCATACGGGTGTAGTAGAGGAGATAGGACAGTGGCAGAGCAGGTAAATCGGCCCAATCATTATACGGCAGACGATATCCAGGTGCTGGAAGGCCTTGAGGCCGTGCGCAGACGTCCTGGCATGTACATCGGTGGCACCGATATCAAGGCGCTGCATCACACGGTCTACGAGGTTGTGGACAACTCTATCGACGAGGCGATGGCCGGCTACTGCGACCGCATCGCCGTCAGCATTCACAAGGACAGCAGCGTGACGGTCCAGGATTGGGGCCGCGGCATTCCGGTGGGCGTTCATAAACATGCCGGCAAGTCGGCGCTGGAAGTCGTGATGACCAAACTGCACGCGGGCGGCAAGTTCGGCAGCGGCGCGTACAAGGTGTCGGGCGGCTTGCACGGCGTCGGCGTGTCCGCCGTCAACGCGTTGTCGGACTGGATGGAGGTGGAGGTCCAGGTGGACGGCCAGGCCTACTTCCAGCGGTATCAGCGCGGCATCCCCCAGGCGGATGTGCGGATGATCGGCAAGGTCGAGGACGGCAGCACCGGCACCAAGACCACCTTCCTGCCCGACCGGACCATCTTCGAGGAAACGAACTTCCGCTTCGAGACGTTGGTGCAGCGGTTCCGAGAGATGGCGTTCTTGAATCGCGGGCTGACCATCGACTTCATGGACGAGCGTACCACAAATGGCCCGCGTTGGATGTCCTTCCATTTCGAGGGCGGTGTGCGCAGTTTTGTGCGCTATTTAAACAAAAATCGCGGTGTTTTGCACGATCCGATCTACATCGAGAAAGAAGTGGAGGGCTCACTGATCGAGGCGGCCGTGCAGTACAACGACGGCTACAACGAATCGGTGTATGCCTTCGCCAACACCATCAACACCCCCGACGGCGGCACGCATCTCACTGGCCTGCGGTCGGCGCTAACCCGTACCATCAACGATTGGGCCAAACGCCAGGGACTGCTCAAGGATAACGATCCCAACTTCACCGGTGAGGACACCCGCGAAGGGTTGACGGCCATCATCAGCGTCAAACTGGCCGATCCGCAGTTCGAATCGCAGACCAAAGTCAAGCTGCTCAATGCCGAGATTCGCAACCAGGTCGAATCCGTGGTTGGCGAAGCGTTGCTGGAGTGGATGGAGAAAAACCCGCGCGAGGCAAAGAAGGTCGTCGAGAAATGCACCACCTCCAGTCGGGCGCGCGAGGCCGCCCGAAAGGCGCGCGATCTGGTGATTCGCAAGAGCGCGCTGGAGAGCCTGACCTTGCCCGGCAAGCTCGCCGACTGCTCCGAGCGCGACCCGGCCAAGTGCGAACTGTATCTGGTCGAGGGCGATTCCGCAGGTGGCTGCTTTTCGGGAGATACGCTGGTTGCGCTTGCGGATGGACGCGCGCTCAGCTTTCGGGATCTTGTGGCCGAACAGGCCTTGGGAAAAGAGCACTTCTGCTATACGATCCGGCACGACGGGCAGATCGGTCTTGAGCAGATCGCCAACGGACGGATGACCCAATCCGATGCTGAAGTCGTGCGGGTGACACTGGACAACGGCGAGGTCATCACCTGCACTCCCGACCACCGCTTCATGTTGCGCGATGGGACGTACAAACCAGCCGCGGCACTTGCGCCTGAAGATCCCCTGATGCCCTTATATCGTAAGTTATCCAACATGAGCGAACCTGGCATCACCATCGCCGGATATGAAATGGCGTGGGATCCACGTTCTAAGGTCTGGCTGTTCACCCACATCCTGGCAGACTGGTACAACCGCTGGAATGGTGAGTACTCGGAAGCGGATGGCGACCATTGTCATCACCATGACTTCAACAAGCTCAACAACAACCCGACTAACGTTGTGCGGTTGCCTGCTGAGGAGCACCTGGCATTACATCGCAACCACATTGGCCGGACCCTGCACCGCCCAGAAGTAATCCGAAAGTGTCGCGATGTCCACCGCAGCGAGGAGTTTCGCGCCATGATGAGCGAGCGCATGAAGCAAGCTGATACGCGGCAGACTCTTTCGGAGAACGCGCAGGCACAGTGGCAAGATGAAGCCTACAAGACGTACATGGTTGAACGATGGCGAGAATTCTATACGGGACCGGAGGAATTCGACCTTGATGCGTACCAGACATATCGTCTCACAACAAGGGACAAGTCGCTGTTACGTTTTGACCGCTTTTGTCAACGCTACTTTGAAGGCGACACAGCGCGAGCGTTGGCGGCTGTGGCGAATCACAACCATCGTGTAGTGGCGGTGGAACGCCTAAGCGAACGCGTGGCAGTTTACGACATTGAGGTTCCCAATTCGCACAACTTTGCTTTGGCAAGCGGTATTTTCGTCCACAACAGCGCAAAACAGGGTCGTGACCGGCGGTTTCAGGCGATTTTGCCGTTGCGCGGCAAGATCCTGAATGTGGAGAAGGCCCGCCTGGACAAGGCGTTGGCCAGCCGCGAAATCCAGGCGTTGGTCCAGGCGCTCGGCGGGGGGGTTGGAGACAGTTTCGACCCGGAGGGCCTGCGCTATCACCGGTGTGTCATCATGAGCGTGGATGCTGACGAACAGACCTTTGTCAAGGATCCTGATGACCAGGTCCGGGCCGTGCGGGTCGGCCCGTTCATCGATGCTCTGATCGAACGCGGCGGTAACCCTTCCGACTACCAGGTACTGTGCTTCCAGCCAGAGACCGGGCAGGTTCGTTACAAGCCTATCAAGAGCGTGATCCGCCACGATCATGATGGACCGATCTACGAGATCGAGACAGCCTATGGCCGACGCGTGCGGGTAACCGGCGAGCACAGCGTGTTCGTGGCCGGGGAGGATGGCCATCCCACGCTGAAGCGCGGCGATGCGGTGTGCGCGGGCGATCTGCTGGTGGCGCCTGCGCGTTTGCCCGCCAGCGAAGGGCATGGGCAGCGGATCGACCTGTTGCGTTCGTTCCTCGAGTCAGGCGAGGCAATGGACAGCGATCTCATCGTGCGCGGGCCGGGGGTTGAGGAGTGGTACAAGAGCCAGGTGCGCGCCGAGTATGTGGGTGATTCGGAGATGGTTGAGCCACGCGTGACGATCCCGGCCGCGGTAGGCGCGCAGCTTACGCAGCAGCGGCTAGTGCGTGGCCTGAGCCAACAAGAGATTTGCGCGGCGGTAGGTATCCGCCAGCCGGTCACCTACTATGCCTGGGAGCGCGGCGAGCAACGCCCTACGCTCACTCACTTCCTGCGCTACGTAGAAACGCTCGGGTTGGAAGCGGATGCGCTGCTACCTCAGGTTAGCCTGGGTGACAGCAAACCCGATCACATCTGGAATACGCAATACCGGGCTGCGCCGCGCAATCGCGTGCGGGACTACATAGCCCTCCGCGATCTGACAATGGAGACGCTGGGTGAGTTGGGCGACGACGTGACGCTGACACCAGTCCACTACGCGGACCTGGCCATGCCGCGCTACCTGCCCATCGATGAATCTCTGCTGCTGCTGTTGGGTTTCTTTGTGGCTGAGGGTTCGCTGAGCGATCGAAACGGTGTGCGCCTGGCCGTTGGCCATCGCAACGTGGCCCTGGCGCCCGAGCTGGTGACTGCCATCCGACAGGTATTTGGGGTCGCACCCACGCTATACGAGGGTAAGGGTGGCCGGGCTGGCGAGCTGCGCGTCCTCAACAAGGTGGTGACGGCAACCTTCCGCCTGCTGCTTGGCTTCGATGGCACAGATGCGAGCCGCAAGCATATCCCAGACCTGGTTTTCAACGTCAGTCCTGAGCTGCAGTTGGCTTTTCTGCGGGGTTACTTCCTGGGCGATGGGACGCTGACTTGGAGGCAACTCTCCTTTGCCACCACATCTGAAACGTTGGCTGATCAGTTGATGTACCTGTTGCTCATGCACGGTGTCAAGGTCTCACTGCGGGAACGTCGCCCCACCGGGCAAGCCAGCGGGATGATCCGGGGCAAGCCGATCGTCACCCGGCGCACAGCCTATTACCTGGCCGTGAGCAACCGGAGCGCGCTGGCTGCCCTGGCGCCAGTCTGGTGTGACCATGCACGGGCCGGCGAAATGCGGGACTGGCTGGCCGGGTCACATAGCAGAAGCAACCCCCGTTCGGGGTTGCCGTTGGCTGGCGAACTGGTCGGTCTGCCAGTGCGTTCCGTGCGTCAGGCGCCGGCCAGCAGCCGTAAGGTCTACGATTTCTCCGTGGAGGGTGACGAGACCTTTATCTGCGGCCGGGGGGCTGTGTGCTGCAAAAACACGGACGCCGACGTCGACGGCAGTCACATCAGGACGTTGTTGCTCACCATGTTCTTCCGCTACATGCCGGCGCTGATCGAACAGGGACATCTCTACATCGCCCAGCCCCCGCTCTACCTGGTCCGCAAGGGCAAAGAGGAACGTTACGCTTACACCGAGGCGGAAAAGGACCGGCTGTTGGCGGACCTGAGCCAGGGATCGGGCAACATCGCCCTGCAGCGCTACAAGGGCCTGGGCGAGATGAACCCGGAGCAGTTGTGGGAGACCACGATGAACCCCGAAAACCGCATCCTGCTCCAGGTGACCATCGAGGATGCCGCGGCCGCCGATCGCACCTTTGACATGTTGATGGGCAACGAGGTGGCCCCGCGCAAGCGCTTCATCCAAAGCCATGCTAAGAAGGTGCGCAATCTAGACGTGTAGTAGCAACTCGCGAGCTGCCCGGCAGACCCCGGAGTGCGATACTGGGCGCATTTCAGTTCTCCCCGTCACGCCCGCGCACGCGGGACGTCATTCCCGCGAAAGCGGGAAACAGGCTGCTGGATTCCCGCTTGCGCGGGAATGACGGGCCATGTCACCCCCGCGTGCGCGGGAATGACGAGCCGCGTCACCCCC
>Ga0100396_1000539_pt1 | contig 22787 bp, 25 predicted proteins | sample CryGeymeta201520_FD_81551 | JGI IMG/M metagenome (GOLD analysis project Ga0100396, IMG submission 81551) | Groundwater microbial communities from Crystal Geyser aquifers in Utah, USA - Crystal Geyser metaG 2015-20 | ecosystem: Environmental > Aquatic > Deep subsurface > Groundwater | place: USA... | reverse complement strand
TTTACGCTTCTTCTGACAGTGGCGTTTTGTAAAACAATAGCGATAATCAAATACTCGTAAAGTGAGCCCGAGTGCATGGGTCGCAGACCCCGAAACTTTCTAATGATTGGTTTTAATAAAGGGTTTTTACCAACATCACGATAAAATCCGGAGAGATCGAGGTTGAGATTATATCGCCAGATAATTTCCTGTCTAAATGAATTTAAAAATTTTGGTGATAAATTTTTGGAAGAAAAAAGCTTTACAACTACTTCCGGTTTATGTTTAGTGCCTTTGTCTTCGAATATTAACCCTAACTTTTCTTCCTTCCATAACATTGTTTGCCACCTCTTGCCTGGTTCCCATTTTGTATCGCTCGTTGGGAAATGTCCCGGTTTATAAAAAGTTCCATCAAAATGAAAAGGGGAGGTGGGATAGAGTGAAAAAGTTTCTTGTTGATTGAGTTTCATATTTTTACTTCATCCCCTTTACCTACAGTTTGGACGCTGTTGTTTTTTATAAGTAGAGCTTGATCGTCGGTAAGAATTTTTACTGGGTATTTAGATTTTGCTATCTCTTTTTTTAAAATATCCCTGTATTTCGGTTCGTAATGGACAGTGACTAAAAATGGTACCAGATTGAGAGCCGTTAGATTCTTTAACCCGGCTCTATTTCTGTCTTGATGTTTCCATGTTGCCATTTCTATTGTTGGGCAAGCGATATAACTTCCGGCGCTTACCCCAATGTAAATTACGCCACGATTGATTAATTCCTTTACAACTTCATCAAAACCACTTATTCTGGCGTGTTTTAGAAGATAAAAGGCATTTCCACCTTGGACGTAAATAATGTCTTTATTACTTAATATTTTGCGTAGTTGATTCTCATTCTTTCCTTCAATGTCAATTTCTTTTACCTTTAGCCCGATTTTTTTCATTATCTGCCTTTCTTTCTCTAAATATGAAGTATTTTTTTCAATTTTCGAAGCAGTGATAATATGTGCAATTTTTATTTGGTTTACTGGTTTAGGAAGAATTTTCAAAATTTCTTCCTTAACATCCATACCAGCAGAAGTTAAAAGTAATGTTTTCATAACTGTTTAGATCTTTCTGATAACTTGTATTTTTAATTCCTTGTCATTTTGCTGCTTGACAATAAGGTGATGGATGATGTTATTAGGAAAAAATTTTCAAATATTCTCTAATTCTTTCCTTATCTTCATTTGTCTTCTCGCCCTTGAAATATATTTCAATAAACTCTATTCCAATCATTTCAACTAATTGATGATTTTCAATATAAGCATAAATAATTCTTAGATCTTTTTTCTTCAGACTTTTACAAAAAAACCTGGCTTTAACAATATATATAAAGCCAGTTTTTGCAATAATATTGAAGTGTTTACCAATTCCTAATGGCGATTCGTTCAGAACTTTTTTAAATTCAATTAGATCATTATCCAATGATCTAAATTTTTTAGATAATTTTTTAAAATCTTTTTCAAATTTTTGCGTATTTTTAAAGTTCGTCTTCATAATTTCTTACTGAATGATCATCGTCCCGATAAAATACGGTTTCATAGCTTATTTCTTCGCCTATCTTGTGAACTCTCCATGGGGTATCCGAATGAGAATAATTACTTAATTCAGTGGCGTTTTTCCAAGCTAAACGCGACAAAACTTCGTCTATATGTTGAATTTCTTGCGCTGATAAAATTTTTAAATCAGCTGGCCGGCGAGGTAGATATTTTCTCTGTTCGTGTTGAAAATATTTACTTTTAATTTTTTCCAGCTCTCCATTTTTTATCATTTGATCGGTTATTTTTTTAAACTCAATTGGTGTCGGACCAAAATGGTTTTTGATGTATTTGGCGCCGATTAGCTGTTCTTCAAATTTTTCGTAATAATCAAAATCTATAAAATAGAGCAGTTTATAAATTGCTGTTTCGCCAATATTGGAACGAGCTCCCGCTTTCTCCAAAACATACAGCAGAACTTCTTTAAATTTTTTCACATTCGCCCGCGGCATAATGATTCTCATTTCCGGTTCAGTCGTTTTGTTGTCTTGCTTTTCTTTTTCTAAAACAACTTTGCGCTCTGTTGATTTGCCGGCCAAAAAATTCTCAATAGAAATGCCAAAAATAGAAGCCAGTTTTCCTGCTTCCGTAATGGTTAAATCCCGTTCGCCCTGCTCAATTTGTGCATAGGTCGGGCGGGAAATGCCAAGCTCCGACGCCAAAAATTCCTGCGTCAGATTATTCTTTTTTCGCAATTGTTGAATAAATTTTGAAAGCATATCTCCAATATAGGCGATGTAAAATTGTTTGTCAAGGGCAATGTCAAAAAGTTATACATAACTTTTTGACACATAATCAATCCCTGAGATTGAACAGGGGTTTTAGTCGGAGCGGCCGGGCTCGAACCGGCGACCTCTGGATCCCCGACCCAGCGTTCTAACCAGCTGAACTACGCTCCGTTCTAAAGAACTACTTGAATTTTAGCATAAAATCTGTTTGAATTGAATAACAATGAGCCAGGATCAAAAACTTCAAGCCGTTAAAATGGCGATGGAGCAAATCGAAAAACAATATGGGAAAGGGGCGATAATGAAGATGGGTGAAAAGGGAATTTCCAGACAGGTTCCAGTTGTTTCCACTGGGTCAATTGCTTTGGATGTCGCTTTGGGAGTTGGTGGTTTTCCCAGAGGTCGGGTCGTTGAAATTTTCGGTCCGGAAGCTTCAGGCAAAACTTCTTTGGCTTTAAGTGTTGTGGCTCAAGCTCAGAAAACCGGTGGTGTAGCGGCTTTTGTTGACGCCGAACACGCTTTGGATCCAACTTGGGCTGAAGTCATTGGCGTTAATTTGGATGAGCTTTTAATTTCTCAGCCGGATACCGGTGAACAGGCGTTGGAAATTGTGGAAACCCTGGTTCGTTCCGGGGCCATTGACGTCGTTGTTATCGATTCGGTGGCGGCTTTGGTGCCGCGGGCGGAAATTGAGGGCGAAATGGGTGATGCCATGATTGGCGTTCAGGCCCGTTTGATGTCGCAGGCTTTGCGGAAATTAACCGCAGCGATTTCTAAGTCAAGAACGATTGTTATTTTTACCAATCAACTCCGTCATAAAATCGGCATTATGTTCGGCAATCCGGAGACAACACCCGGTGGTTTGGCCTTGAAGTTTTATTCCTCTCTGCGTTTGGATATGAGAAAAATTGAAGCGATTAAAGATGGCGAGGTGGTTATTGGTTCTCGTCATCGGGTGCGGGTCGTTAAAAACAAAATTTCCCCGCCTTTCCGTACCGCCGAGTTTGACATTATGAATAACAGCGGTATTTCCAAGAGCAGTGATCTTTTGGGAACGGCTTTGGAATTGGGTTTAGTTGAGAAATCAGGGGCTTTTTTCAAGTACGGGAAACAGTTAATTGGTCAAGGTTCTCAGGCGGCAAAGCTTTATCTGGAAGAAAACCCCAAATTCACCAAACAGCTGGAAACAGAGATTTGGAAGAAAATTAAAAAGGAATAAAACTATTCAAGATATTACTAAACTTCTTCAGAAAGCAATAAAGTTCATCTCTATCCGGCCTCGGAGTCAAAAAGAAATCCTTGTTTATCTGCAAAAAAAATCTCCTAAGAATCAAGAAAAACAAAAATTAGTTTTACAAGAATTGTCAAACCTGGGTTTGGTTGACGACGAGGCTTTTGTTGATTGGTGGTTGGAGCAAAGAGCGACTTTTCGTCCTAAAGGGAAAAGAGCCTTAATGATGGAATTAAGATTCAAAGGCATTGAAAGGGATTTAATCGAGCGCAGTTTGGCGGAAAAAGTTGATGAGGAGGCTTTGGCCAAGAAATCAGCCTTGAAAAAGATGTCTTCCTTAAAAGGTTTGCCTCCGGAAGCTCAAAAAGAGAAACTGATTGGTTTTTTAAGCCGGCGTGGCTTTAGTTGGGAGATAATCAGAAAGACACTTGATGAAATCCTTCAAAAGGATTAAAATAAAGAGTAATTAATCAGTTTTTGAAAAATGTTAGTTGAATTTATGAGAGAAAAAATTAAATTTTTCACTTCAAAACTCGCCAAGAAGATTTAAGCTTCTGATTTTTTACTGGCATTTTTTCAAAACTTAGTTTAAAAAGGAGATTCTATGAGTTTATTTGATAGTTTGTTAACCAAAATTATTGTCAAAGAAGAAGAAAAAGAAGAGAAAGTCAAAACTGGAAGAGACAAAGGCAAAAAAGAAAAAATCAGTTCAGAGGAAAAATTACTGGCCAAAGAATTGGCGGTGAAAATTGCTGAGCTGGAAAGAAGAGAAGGAGCTTTGGAAGAAGAAGAAAAGTTTCTTAAGGGTAAAGAAGAAGAATTGGGTAAATTAAAAAGCGAAGTGGAGGAGGTTAAGAAAAAAGAGGTTGAGAAGCTGGAAAAGATTTCAGCTTTAACCAAACAGGAAGCCAGAGAATTGATTTTAGCGGCCACGGAGAAAAGAATTGCCGAAGACATTGCTCGTAAAATCAAAGAGGCGGAAGAGGAAGTCAAAGCTCATGCCGACGAGAAAGCCAAAGAAGTTTTAATTGAAGCCATTCAACACGGGACCACTGATTGGGTGTCAGAATACACCGTTTCCAGCGTTCATTTAGCTGATGAAGAGATGAAGGGACGGATTATCGGCCGGGAGGGCAGAAACATCCGGACTTTTGAAAGAGCCACCGGCGTGGAAATCGAGATCGACGAGACCAATGATATTCGTCTTTCCTCTTTTGACCCGGTGAGAAGAGAAATTGCCCGCCGCTCAATCGAGAAATTGGTCAAAGACCGCCGTATCCAACCCTCGCGAATTGAAGAGATTGTCGAAAAAACCAAGCAGGAAGTGGAAAAAATTATGTTTGAGGAGGGAGAAAAACTTTGCCACGCGGTTAAGGTTTATCGTCTTCACCCGGAATTAGTTAAACTCTTAGGCCGTTATAAATTCCGTTTCTCCTATGGTCAGAATATGATTATTCACACTTTGGAAGAGACGAAGATTGGTGTGCAGCTGGCTTATGAGGTTGGGGCGGATGTCAATGTCGTCCGTTTGGGTTGTCTACTCCATGACATCGGCAAAGTTGTCACCGAAGAAGAAGGAACCCACGTCCAGCTGGGGGTAGACTTGGTGCGAAAGTATCGCCTGCCCGAAGAGGTGGTGACTTGTATTGCCGAACATCACGAAGACAAACCTTTTTCCTCGCCTGAATCAAGGGTTGTTTGGATTGCTGATGCCGCTTCTGGCTCGCGTCCCGGCGCCCGTTATGAGCCCCACACAGAATACGTGGAGAGAATGGGTCTGATTGAGGAAATTGCCAAAGATTTTCCTGAAGTGGAAGAAGCCTTTGCTTATCAAGCTGGTCGAGACGTGCGGGTTTTGGTTAAGCCGGAAAAGGTTTCTGATGATGAGTTAGTTGTCTTGGCCAATAAAATCACCCAGGCTTTAGAGGAAAAAGCTTCCTACGCCGGACAGATTAAGGTAACTTGTATTCGCGAAACAAGAGCCAGTGAATTGACAAAAGCCAAGTAATTGTTGTAAACTTTGGAAGCTATGACCAAAAATGAAATTATTAATTTGGTGGCCGGCAAGGCTCATTCAACTAAAAAAGCCGCGGAAGAAGTGATTGATGTCTTTTTAAATGAAATCATTAAGGTTTTGGCCAAAGGTGAGAAGGTTGTCTTGTCTGGTTTTGGGACGTTTAGAGTGGTTAAGGTTAAGGACAAACCGGTGATTATTCCAGGCACCAAGGAAAAGAAGATTGTCAAAGGCCACCGTGCTTCTCGTTTTTCTCCAGGTAAACCCCTTAAAAAAGCCGTCCGTTAATCTGCTATAATCGCTATTATACAAGCCTGAAAGGCACAGTATAATTTTATTAGCTGATGAATACGATTGAAGTCTCCCATTTGCGGAAGTTTTATTCTGTTTTTAAAAAAGAACCAGGCGTCTGGGGTTCGTTGAAGTCGGTTTTCAAACGTCGTTACGAAGAAGTTCGGGCTGTTGATGACATTTCTTTTAATATCAAAGAAGGGGAATTGGTGGGCTTTATTGGCCCTAATGGGGCCGGGAAAACAACAACCTTAAAATGTCTTTCCGGTTTATTATATCCTGATTCGGGTTTTGTCTCTGTTTTGGGTTTTCAACCCTGGCAAAGAAAGCCGGAATTTCAAAAACAATTTGCCTTGGTCATGGGGCAGAAAAACCAGCTTTGGTGGGATTTACCACCGATGGAAACTTTTTTGTTGAATAAAGAAATTTACGAAGTCCCTGATGAGCAATTTAAAAAAACTTTAGAGGAATTGGTAGAACTTTTAGAGGTTGAAGATATTCTTAAGATTCAAACTCGCAAGCTTTCCTTAGGGCAAAGAATGAAATGCGAGTTGATTGCCGCTTTGATTCATTCGCCTAAAGTTTTATTTTTGGATGAGCCGACAATCGGTTTGGATGTTATTATGCAGAAGAAAATTCGTGACTTTATCAAGGAATACAATCAGCGCTACCAGGCAACGATTATTTTAACTTCTCATTACATGGGCGATGTTAAAGAGTTATGCCAGAGGGTTCTAATTATTGATAAAGGGCAATTGGTTTTTGACGGGGCTTTGGAAAAAATTGTCAAAAAATACGCCGAGCACAAGCTTATTTCCGTGGTTTTAAGTGAGAAAGTTAGTTTGGAAAAATTAAAACAGATTGGCAAAGTTGATAAATATGATTATCCAAAGGTTAATTTTCGTATTGGCAAAAAACAAACTTCGGAGATAACCAGTAAAATTTTAGAAGAATTACCGATAGTTGATTTAAATATTGAAGAGTCACCGATTGAAGAAATCATCAGAGATTTATTCACCAAAAAGAACTATCGATGAAAAAGTATCTCCAGTTAGCCAAGATTACTTTTGAGGAATATCTTGTCTATCGACTCAATTTTTATCTCTGGCGTTTCCGTAGTTTTATCGTCTTTTTGACTCTCCTTTTCTTTTGGTTGGCGATTTATGGTGATCGGACGGAATTTCTTGGCTATCAGAAAGCCCAAATGATAACCTATGTTATTGGTATTGCTTTTTTAAGAACGATTGTTTTGGGTTCAAGATCAGCGGACTTGGGTCCTCAAATTCGTAGTGGAGAATTAACCAAACTGCTTCTTAAACCAATAAAAACAATACACTTTTGGTTTACTAGAGATGTCGTGGATAAAGGTTTAAATCTTTTTTTTACCATTATTGAAATTTTAGCCATCGTCTGGCTTTTAAAACTTTCTTTTTATCTGCCTTATCATTTAACAACTTATTTTTCTTTTGCGGTTTTATCTTTAATGGCTATTTTTTTATATTTCTTTTTAAGTTTTACTCTTTCGGTGGTGGCTTTTTGGACTGAGGAAATTTGGGCGACTAGATGGCTTTTTGGTGTTATTTTTTTAGAATTTTTGGCTGGAGCTTTTTTCCCGCTTGATGTTTTACCCTCCTGGCTCACTAAAATTATTTATCTAACTCCTTTTCCTTATTTGGTCTTTTTCCCGATGAAAATTTGGCTAGAACAATTGAATAGCGGTGAAATAATAATGGCTATTTTTATTTGTTTAATCTGGCTGATTTTTTTCTGGTGGTTAGCTGTTTTTTTGTGGAGGAAAGGAGCCAAAAATTACGGTGCTTATGGTGGTTAAATTAATTAAAATTTGGTTAATGTTTACTTCGCGAGCGGCTCAAAGTGCACTTTTGACCACCTGGGCAGGTGTCTTGTTTATTATTGGTAAGATTGTTCGTTTTTTACTTTTTTTTGTTTTCCTTTTTGTCGTTTTATCAACAGTGAAAAACTTAGCTGGCTATAATCGTGAACAGGTAATTTTCTTTTTTTTGGTTTTTACCTTAATCGATGCCCTTGTCCAGTTTTTCTTTCGTGGCGTTTATCATTTCCGGCCTCTGATTGTTTCCGGCGATTACGATTTAGATTTAATGAAACCTTTACCTTCCTTTTTTCGTCCGATTTTTGGCTATAGTGATATCCTGGATTTTGTAACTTTGATTCCGCTTTGGTTTTATTTCTTATGGTTTGTTTTTACTAACCATCTTTTTGCCGGAATAGGCGATTTGATTTTATTTTTCTTGCTTTTGGGCAATAGTATTGTTTTAGGTTTTGCTTTTCATCTTTTTGTTTGCGGAGTTTGTGTTTTGACGACCGAAATTGACCATTTGATTTGGATTTACCGGGATTTAACGAGTATGGCTCGATTTCCGACAGACATTTACTATAAATTTATTCAGTATATTTTAACCTTCACCATTCCGGTGGTGATTTTATTTACCGTTCCGGCCAAAGCTTTATTGGGTTTATTATCTTGGCAGTGGGTAGTTTTAGCCTTTTTAATTAGTGGTTTGTTTTTATGGGGTTCGTTTAAATTTTGGCATTATGCTTTAAGTAGATATTCTAGTGCTTCTAGCTGATTTAATAATGATGAATAAAAAATTAATTCTTTGGTTGTTGGCTTTTCTTTTTTTATTGGCTTTAGGACAACAGCTTTATAAACTTTTCTTTGTTTGGCAGCAAAATAATTTTGTTGATTTTAAAGTTTATTGGGATGGAATTAGAGCGGCTTTGGCTGGTGGTAATATTTATTCTTTTGGCGGAAAATATTTAAATATCGTGCCTTTTAATTATCCGCCAACAACTTTACTTTTTTTGCTTTTCCTACCTTTGTTTTCTCAATCAACGGCTTCTTTATTTTTGCTTTTTATTTCCCTTGGTAGTTTTTTAGGAAGTCTTTATTTATTAACTAAGATGTTTTTTAAACCTGCCCAGAAATGGCTGGTTTTCTTTTTATCTTCGGTTTTATTTATTCAATTTTTCCCAACTAAATTTACTTTGACGTTAGGACAGATTAATTTAATAATTTTATTTTTAATTGTTTTAGGTTTTTACTTTTACCAAAAGAAAAAAGATGTCTCTTCTGGTCTTTTTTTAGGGATAGCAACTTTAATTAAAATCTTTCCTGGCTTTTTAATTCTTTTCTTTTTAAAAGAGAAAAAATGGAAAATAATGATAAGTTTTCTAGTCACTTGTCTTTTAGGTGTTTTATTGACGATTTTAATCTTTAAACCAGTTTTATTTTTTAGTTATTTTGGTTCAGTAGGGGGTAATTTGTTTTTTAAAGGCGGGGAGGTTTCTTACTTTGATCAATCTTTAAATAGTTTCTTATTGCGGTTGAATTTACCAAATCTTTGGCGTTTGGGTCTTAGATTGATTTTTACTTTTATGTCTCTATGGATATTTTTGAAAAACAGAAACAAAGCTTTGTCTTATTTTGGTTTAATCTTTTCAATTTTAATTTTCCTGCCCAGTTTTGCCTGGTTTCACCACTATGTCATTTTAATACCGCTGATGATGTTTTTATGGAGCCAAACAAAAAAGAAAGATTACCTGTCCAAAATTCTTTTGGCTTTGGTTTATCTTTTGGTTTCTTTTCATTTCCGTTATCCGGAAATCTTTCCGGGTAAAAATATTATTCTGGCTTCTCATCCTTTTTTCGGAGCTTTGCTTTTGTGGTTTTATTCGTTAAAATTGTCTTTTGATAAAAATGAAAAGTAAAAAATATTTCATTAAAACTTATGGTTGTCAGATGAATGTGTCGGATTCAGAGAAAATTGTTGGTTGGTATCAACAGCATGGTTGGCAAGAGGCCAAGTCAATGGAAGAAACTAATGAAGTGGTTATGGTGACTTGTTCTGTTCGGCAGACAGCTGAAGATAGGGTTTATGGGTTGATTAACAATTTGGTTAAACTGAAAACTAAAAATTCAAAATTAAAGATTGTACTAACTGGCTGCATGATGAGATATCCCTTAAGATGGTTGAAAGATAAAATGCCTCAGGTTGACGAATTTAAAAAGATAGACGAATTTAAATTAGATAGCGGGGAGAAAATAGTTAGAGAATCTAAAAGCCACGCTTTTGTGCCGATTATGGAAGGTTGTAATCAGTTTTGCGCTTATTGTGTTGTGCCAACGGCACGGGGGCGAGAGGTTAGTCGGTCTTTTGAAGAAATTGTTTGCGAAGTTAAGGAATTATCTAAGAGAGGTTATCAGAAAATTACCTTACTGGGACAAAATGTTAATGCCTATGGGAAGGATTTAAAACCAAAAGATAATTTTGCTAGACTTTTAAAAGAAATCCATCAGATTCAAGAAATTGAAAAGATTTCTTTTTTAACCTCTAATCCTTGGGACTTAAATGATGAGATTATTGAAGCCATCAGTTTACCTAGAATTGATCGTTATTTACATTTGCCGGTTCAATCCGGTGACGATGAGATTTTGAAAAGAATGAACCGTCCCTATAAGATAAAAGATTATCTTCAATTGGTGGAAAAGATTAGAAAAAAGATTCCTGATGTTAGAATCGGCACTGATATTATTGTTGGTTTTCCTGGGGAAACGGAAAAACAATTTAAAAACACCATTGCTTTATGTCAAAGAATAGGTTTTGTTAAGGCCTACGTAGCGATGTATTCGCCGCGATTAGGAACCGCCGCTTTTAAACTAAAGGATGATGTTTCTCATCAAGAAAAAAGACGGAGATGGAAGATTTTGGATGATTTAATTAATTAAATCGCGTCAAACGCGATTAAACCGGAGTATAAATTTGCCGCATGTGTTCCGATCTTTTAGTCAGCTGCTTGATTTTTTCCACTTCCTGTCTTTTGATATTTAATTTTTGGGCAATTTCATTAGATTTTAGGTTTGATTCTAAACTTTCAAGAACCAAATCAAGCGTTTCGTAGGGCATACCGATGGCTTCCTCATCAATAATTCCCGGTATAATGTCCGGAGAAGGAGCCTTATTAATAATTTCTGGGGGAATTTGTAAAAAGGTGGCTAATTGCCTAACCTGAGTTTTATATAAGCCTAAAAGAGGCATAATATCAGTAGCATCATCACACCCATGCTTGACAAAAAAGCCGATTTTTGCTTCAGTTTTATTAGCTGCGCCAACTACGAGTCGATTTTCTTTTTCTGCCCAAAGGTATAAAAGGACCATTCTTAGGCGATGTTTTATTCGATAATAGGCATTGCTGTTTTTAAGCCAAAAAGAATAATCTTTATCTTTAAATCCGGATAAAGAGGCGGAAAATGGGGTTTCTCCAGTTTTCTTTTCGAAAAATTTGTAGGCTTTTTTAACTAATACCTCTTTGAATTTTTTTGGTAAAAAAATTTTATTTAAAGGAAAAAGTCTTAGGGTACCAAATTTTTTAATAAAAGGAGTAATGTCGATTAGTTTTGTTTTAATCTTTAATTGATTGGCAAGATTGATAGCATCTTTTATATGTTGTTTTTTTGAATCCTTATCAGGCATTATTAAGGCCAAGACTTTTTCAGGACCCACCGCACGTTTACATAAACTAGCTAGAACGGCCGAATCTAGCCCGCCAGAGAGTCCTAAAATAACCCCTTCTCTTTCCAATTTATCCATATATTCTTTAATAAAATTTTCCAGTTTGGGAGCAGTTTGCTGGGGATTAACTTCCAGCTGATTTCGGAGAAATTCGAAGCTCATTTTCGGTTGTGTCTCTTTCATAGGAACCCCTTTATTTTATCAAATAAAGTGATAGAATTGAAACCATAAAAAAATGAGCGGACTTTTTGGCGTTATTTCTAAAAAAGACTGCCCTCATCTTCTTTTTTACGGGACAGACTATCATTCACATCTGGGGACACAAAAAGCAGGTTTAGTGATGATGAATCATCAGATTCAACGCTGTATTCATGATATTTCTACCAGTCAATTTAAATCTAAATTTCTTGAAGAGATAGTTAAAATGAAGGGGACTAAGGGAATAGGGGTGATTAGCGATTCAGACCCGCAGCCAATTATTATTTCTTCTTCTTTTGGCAATTTTGCCTTGGCGGCGGCCGGCCTTTTAGGCAACAAAGAAAAACTAATTAAGGAGATTACGTCTCGAGGAGGAAGTTTTTCGGAAATGAGCGGTGGAAAAATTAATACCATCGAAGTTATCGGCAAATTTATCGCCCAAAAAGAAAATATACCTGAAGGCATAGAATCTATTTTTAACAAAATTGAAGGCTCAATTTCCCTTTTAGCGTTGGCCAAAGAAGGCCTTTGGGCGGCTCGGGATCCGATGGGAAGAACAACCTTGGTTGTTGGACAAAAGGGTGAAGCTTTTGCCGTGGCTTCAGAAAGTTGCGCTTTCCCAAATTTAGGTTTTGAACTAATCAAAGAATTAGCGCCTGGAGAAATTGTTCTCTTAACCAAAAAGGGTTTAGAAATAAAAAAACAAATTTTAAGAAAAGGAAAGATTTGTGCTTTCTTATGGATTTACACCGGTTATCCCGCTTCTTGTTATGAAAATATCTCGGTGGAAAGAGTCAGGGAGAATTGTGGGGCTAATTTAGCCAAGGGTGACAAAATTAAAGCTGATTTTGTTACTGGTATTCCCGATTCAGGCATAGCTCACGCTTTAGGCTACGCCATGGCGGCTAAGATTCCCTACCGGCGTCCCTTGGTCAAGTATACCAGTGGCTATGACCGCAGTTATACCCCGCCCTCACAAAAAATAAGAGACCAGATTGCGAAGATGAAATTAATCCCCATTAAAGAAATTATTAAGGGGAAAAGTATCGTTATTTGCGATGACTCCATTGTCCGCGGCACGCAACTAAAAAACCAAGCCATTGAAAAACTCTGGCACCACGGGGCAAAAGAAGTTCATGTCAGAATTGCTTGTCCGCCCTTAATGTTTCCCTGTAAATATAATCTTTCAACTCGGACAGGGGAAGAGTTGGCCGCCAGAAGAGCCATAAAAAAACTTGGTAAACAAAGATTGATTAACACTAAAAAATTTATTGATGATACCACCCCACAATACCGAAAGATGGTCGAGGGGATTAGAAAAGAATTGGGGGTAAATACTCTTAAATACCAGACGGTTAAACAAATGATTAAGGCTATTGGTTTGCCTAAGAAAAAAATTTGCCTTTATTGTTGGACTGGTGAAGAATAATTCTTTTAAACCTGTGGTTCTTCTTGACTTGGTTCTTCAGTTGGTGTTTTTGGAACAGGCGGCATTGTTTGTTCTGAGCTAACTTCCTCCACAGCGATGTTCATTGGTTGTCCGCAACAAACCAATTCTCCAATTCCAGCTTGTAAAACCTTAACTAAGTTGCCACAAATACTACATTTATAATTTTTGTTTAATTCAGTCATTTTTTACCTCCTTTCTTTTTCATTGAATTATTTATTTCTACCATTTGTTAATTTAACTTGTCAACCATTGTTATAATTAACTTATGAAAAAATTACTTATTTCGAGTAAGGCGAGAAACAAGGTTCTGACCGAAGGCCAGGTTCTTATTATTTGCGGGCCAACGGCAACCGGAAAAACCGGCTTGGCTTTGAAATTGGCGAAGAAGCTTAAGGGTGAGATTGTTTCGGCTGATTCCCGACAGGTTTATCAGGGAATGGATATTGCCACTGGCAAAGATTTACCAATTAAAACAAAATTCAAAATGAAGAATTTAGGCTTAGAAGGCCAGAATTTTAAAATTGGTTATTATGAAGTCGATGGCGTTAAACTTTGGCTTTATGACATCGTCAGGCCTGATTATTTTTTTAATGTGGCTGATTGGGTAAAATGTGCTCATTTGGTTATTAAAGATATTCATCAACGGGGTCAATTGCCGATTTTAGTGGGAGGAACCGGTTTTTACCTCAAGGCGCTGATTGAGGAGATTCCCACTAAAGACATCCCGCCCAATTGGTGGTTAAGAAAAGGGCTGGAATTAAAATCAACAAAGGTGCTTTTTGAAGAGTTAGCTGAACTTGATTCTTCACGGGCTGGGCAAATGAATGTTTCTGATAGACAAAACAAACGAAGATTAATCAGGGCGATTGAAATTGCCCGCTGGCGGGTAGAACATCGTTCAGAAAAGACTTTACCATCAGTTCAATTTGAAAATCTGATGATTGGTTTAAAAGCACCTTTAAAATTTCTTTATCAAAAAATTAATCAAAGAGTTGAGGCACACTTTAAAAATGGGGCTGAAAAGGAGATTAAAAAATTAATCAAACAGGGTTTTTCTTGGAATCTGCCGTCAATGAGTGCCTTAGGCTACCGAGAATGGCAGCCTAGATTTGAAGGTCAGGCAAGTTTGGTGGAGGTTTTGACTCGCTGGCAATTTGATGAACATGCTTATGCCCGAAGACAGATGACTTGGTTTAAAAAAAACAAAAAAATTAAATGGTTTGACATCAGCCGAAAAGGATGGGAAAATAAACTAGAAAAGGAACTTGTTGTTTGGTACACTAGAAAAAATGTCTAGAAAAATTGAAATTTCTCACCGCACCATTGTTTTCACCGTTATTTTTTTATTGGTTCTTTGGCTTTTATATTTCTTAAGAGGGGTTTTAATTATTTTGTTTCTGGCTTTAATTTTAATGGCGGCCTTGAATCCTTTGGTTGACCGTCTGGAAAGATGGCGTTTGCCGCGGGCTTTAGCCATTGCCTTGATTTATCTTTTGATTTTTAGCGTTATTGGTTTGGCTATTTGGAGAGTTATTCCGCCCTTAGTTAATCAGACGCAAAACTTGACTTCCCGTTTCCCCTCCTATCTGGAGTCTTTAAAATGGTTGGGAGTTGATAAAGAAGTTGTCTATAATCAACTTAACCAGTTGACAGAACAGTTAGGGGTTATTTCCAGTGGGATTATTAGAACTTTTGTCAGCTTTTTCCAAAATTTAATTAACATCGTCGTTTTGCTGGTGATTAGCTTTTATCTTTTGCTGGAAAGGAAAAATTTGGGTAGATATCTTTTAAGATTCTTTGGTGATAATGCGGAAAAAACGGGCATCAGGGTGATGGATGAGATTGAAAAAAGATTAGGCGGTTGGATTAGGGCGGAGATTGTTTTAATGATTATTATCGGTTTGCTGACTTTTATCGGCTTGACTCTTTTGGGTATTGATTACGCCTTGCCCTTGGCGATTTTGGCCGGGTTTTTGGAAATTATTCCCAATATTGGTCCTTTTATTTCAGCCATTCCCGCGGTTTTAGTTGCTTTGTTTATTTCTCCTTTGATGGCTTTGGCCGTGGCGGCTTTGTATTTTCTAGTTCAACAAATAGAAAACAATTTTATTGTGCCCCAGTTGATGGCCAAAGAATGCGGCCTTAACCCTTTAATTACAATTATTGCCTTAATTGCCGGTTTTAAATTGGGAGGGGTGATTGGGGCGATTTTAGCGGTGCCGGTCGTCCTTTTAATTGAGATTATTTTAACGGAAATTTCGACTTCGGAAAAATTCAAAAGAATTTAATTCCACTAAAAAACCTAGAAAGCTCGTAAGCCAGATTCTGTTTAAACAGTCATCTATCTTCGCCCTCGAACATTGTGACTTGGGAAGACATCCTGATAACGTCCCAGTCGGAGGTTGCAGCGGGGAGGGTTGCCTCGTTTCACCCTTTTCAATCTTTTTAGGATTAAAAAGACTCGTCTCTGTGGCCCTATCTAGCCATAAACTACCAGGAGTTCATGGTGCTACCTTGCGATAGCCACCCTGTCTTCAGCTGTCTGGACTTTCCTCCCCTCGTCGCTTCGCTCCTCGGGTTTAACCCTGAGCGAACGAAGTGAGTCGAAGGGCGACTGTCCGGCTTTCTAGGTGCTTTTATCATAGCAGAAAATTGCCTTTTTTTCAAGTTTTGCTAAGATTAATTAATGACTTGGTGGCAGGCGATTTTTTTAGCCTCTCTTCAGGGGATTACCGAATTTCTACCGATTTCTTCCTCGGGTCACCTGGCGATTTTCCAAAAAATTTTTAATCTTGGTGCCCCGATTATTTTTGATATCTTTGTTCATGTCGGTACTTTATTGGCCATTATTTTTTTCTTCAGGAAAGAATTAGGGAAAATCTTAAAAGGTCTCTTTGTTAAAGAAAGAGACTCTTGGAGAATTTTTTGGCTTTTGTTGATTGGCAGTTTGCCGGCGTTGTTTGTCGGTTTGCTTTTGGAAAAACATCTGGAATTGATTTTTAGTTCTTTAAAACTAATTTCATTTTCTTTTTTGTTAACTGGAATTCTTTTAATCAGTACGAAATTTTTAAAAGCCAAAAGAAAAAAGGATTTATTTTCTGTAAAATGGCTGGATGCTTTAGTTGTTGGTTTATTTCAGGCGGTGGCGATTTTGCCCGGAGTTTCGCGTTCCGGTTCAACCATTGTTGGCGGCTTATGGAGAAATTTTAAGCGGGAAACAGCCTTTCAGTATTCTTTCTTTTTGGCCATTCCGGCCATTTTGGGAGCCTTGGTTTTACAAATTCCTGACCTCTTGAATCATCAGTTTATTTTTTTTAAACAAGCAATTTTAGGAATGTTTATTGCTTTTATAGTGGGATTTTTTTCTTTAAAAATTTTGAAGAAAGTTTTGCTTAATTTTCAATTTTGGTTCTTTGGTTTTTATTGTTTTTTAGTTGGTTTTTTGCTTCTCCTTTTTTAAAAAAAATGTTAAATTCAATTTAGCTTTAGATTAATACTTGACAAAGTTTTCAATTAAGATAAATTTAATTTTAGATTTAAAAAAAATTAAAAAAAATGGAAAAGCCTGCCGGGATAGCCTGTCTTTCCCCTTTGTTTCCACAAAAAGAAATTATCACTTTCGCCAAGAAAATATTTAATGGCTCTTCAAGAGATTTGCTTTTTCGAGTAGAAACCGATTTATCTGAATGCCAATTGCTTTGGGAAGAATTTTCCCCTAATGAATCGTTGTTTGATCTTTGGGATTTTCGTTTGGCCTTTTGGCGGGGTTATCAGTACCACCCTTATTTCATTACTTTATCCTTTCAAGAAAAAGTTATTTCCATTTTGCCCTTATGGTTTGACAAGGAAGATAATCAATACACCTGGTTTGGTGGCAGCTGGCCGGATGAAAATACCTTTTTTACTAAGAGTGCCAAAACAATTCCTTTATTACTTAAATTAATTCCTGGTAAGACAAGGCTTTTTTGTATTAGAAGCCAAGAAGGAATTACCGACCGGGGAAGTTTTTTGGAAGCCGACGAGGAAAAATATATTCTTGACTTAAAAAATTTTTCTTCTTTAGATGATTTCTGGGGAACTTTAAAAAAGAAAAAACGTTACAATCTTAAAAGAGACTGGAAAAGAATTCAAGCTTTAAAACCAGAAATTATCGTCAATGATTTTTCTCATCTGGAAAATCTTTTTAAATTAAATATTGATCGTTTTGAAGAGATGGTTTTAGATGATAACAAATCAACCTTTTTGTCAAAAGAAAAACAGAATACCTTTAAGGAAATTATTAATTTAGCCAAAGATTATCAGGTGAGAATGATTTCAACGATGATTGACGGAAAAATCGTCGCTGTTGACTTGGTCGCTCTTTACCAACAAACTTATTATTGTTTGGCCGGCGGCTGTGATGTCGAAAACTATTCAGGGTTGGGAAGTTTTGCCAATCTACAGTTGATTAAAGATGCCATTGAGTTGGAAAATGTTGATTTGATTGATTTTCTTCAAGGTGATGTTAACTGGAAAGCTTCTTGGAGATTAGGGACGCGACCTCTGTTTAAGTTCGCCAAAGACTAGTCCGAAATAGCAAAAACCTTCCTTCATGGAAGAATAAGGTTTTTGCTGGATTTTAAAATCCTAAAGGCTTTTAGCCAATTCGGAACATCTTCGTGCCGCAAACTTCGCAAGTTGCTTTTCGAGCTTTCTTGCCGTTCTTCAAAGTTACATTTTCAACGTCTTTTCCGTTTCTCTTAGTGCGACACTTCACACAATAGAAATCTAATGCCATAAATTTTCACCCCCTTTCTTTCTTTGGACAGAAAAAATTATTTCAGCTTCAAGTATAGCACGACTTCGAAGCTAATAATGAAGACAGTCAATATTAAAGTTTTTAATAAATCTTTTTTGTTTAGCTTCAAATCACCAGAAAAGGCCGAACTATCTGTTATTTTTTCTTGCTTAGCTTCCAGAGGTTTGATTTGAGGCTGTTTTGAAATTGCCTCTTGACTTGATTCAGATTTAGGTTCCAGAACCAAAGTTGGAGAAGGTTTTTGCTGGCCGAGCTGTCTTTTAAGTTGAAGAATTATTTTTTTTTGCCTGGTTTTTCTTTTTTTGCTCATTTTCTACGATTGACAATATCACGAAAGACTTTTAAAATCAAGTTATGCTCAATAGCATCCCGTTTGATTTGATTATTTGGGGAATTATTTTTTTTTGGCTGGTTTTTTTGTCGATTATCTTTTATAATCTCTTTAGTCACTACCAAAAGTTGACCAAGGGAGATAATAAAAAAGGTTTGAAATCGATTTTGGAGGAGCTTTTAAAAGATTTTGCCAAAGAAGCGGTGAAGATTGATGAGTTGATTCAGGAGATGCAAAAGCTCCAAAAGGAAAACCTTTATAATATCCAAAAGATTGGTTTGGTTCGTTTTAATCCCTTTTCGGAAACCGGCGGTAATCAAAGTTTTTCTTTAGCCCTTCTTAATGGTGAAGAAAGCGGGTTGGTGATCACCAGCCTTCATTCTCGGGAAATGACGAGAATTTATTCGAAGCCGGTCAAGAAAGGCAAGGCCGAAGGTTATGAACTCTCGGCTGAAGAAAAACTGGCGATTAAAGCGGCCAAGAAAATAAAAGGTTAAATTAAAGAACAAGATGATATTTAAAAACAAAAGCAAATTAATTTTAATTATCGGCGGTGTTTTAGTTTACCTGGCTTCGGCGGGTCTTTCTTACGGCGCCTTTCGTTTTTTGGGAGGCGGTGATCGTTTATTATCGCCAGTGGATATCACTCCCGGCAGTGGTTTTAAGATTGATCCCAATGCGCCGAAAACCGAAGCTTGTCCTTTAACAGGAGTATTATTCAGTAAAGCTGAACGGCAAATTTGGGAACAAAGAAGACCCTTAACAGTGATGGTTGAAAATCATGAAGAATCACGGCCGCAGTCAGGCTTGAGTAAGGCGGATGTTGTTTATGAAGCCGTGGCCGAAGGCGGTATTACCCGTTTCTTGGCGGTTTTTTATTGTGGGGCAGCAGCCGAAGAAGTTACTATTGGTCCGGTGCGTTCCGCCAGAACTTACTTTATGGATTTTGCCTCAGAATACGGCGATTATCCTTTATATACTCATGTTGGCGGCGCCAACATACCTGGCCCGGCCAATGCCTTGGGACAGATTGGTGATTATGGTTGGTTGGCTAAAGGTAATGACCTGAATCAATTTTCTTTGGGGTTTCCTGTTTTTTGGCGTGATTACGAAAGAATCGGTCATCCGGTGGCGACGGAGCACACGATGTATTCAACCAGTGAGAAGCTTTGGGAAGTGGCCCAAAAAAGAGGCCTAACCAATGTTGATGACGAAGGCAACAAATGGGATGCCACTTTTAGCCAATGGCAGTTTAAAGAAGAAGCTAAGTTAGATGAGAGAGGTGAGGTAGCTAGGGTTGAGTTTTCTTTCTGGGAAAACAATCCTGAGTATGCTGTTCGTTGGGAATATCAGAAAGACAACAATAATTATCTGCGTTTTAACAACGGCCAATCCCTTAAAGATTTGAATAATGATTCTCAACTTCAAGCTAAAACGGTAATTATTCAATTGATGAAGGAAAAAGGGCCGATTGATGAAGTTAAACATATATTATATACCACCCTTGGTAGCGGCCAGGCCTTGATTTTTCAAGATGGCCAAGTGATTGAGGGGACTTGGATTAAAGCCAAGCGGCAGTCAAGAACGAAATTTACTGATAGCTCAGGCAAAGAAATCAGTCTTAATCGCGGCCCAATTTGGATTGAGATTGTGCCGGTGGGTGGCGAAGTCAAATACTAGAAATATGCTTCAGGATTTAATGGTTTCTAAAGTCAGGGCGAAACTGCTCCAGACCTTTCTGGCTAAACCCAAAGAGATGTTTTACGTGCGCCAATTAGTGCGTTTAACTGGAGAAGAAATCAACGCCGTGCGTCAGGAATTGCAAAGAATGGAGAGATTGGGAATGGCTAAGAAGGAAAGCCGCGGCAATCGGATTTATTACTGGTTTAACAGAGATTATCCTCTTTATCAGGAAATTTTGTCTATGGTTTGTAAAACCGTTGGTTTAGGTGGAGAAATTTTGAAAAAAAGAAGTAAAATCGGCAATATCAGATATGCTTTGATTTCCGGCCGTTTGGTTAAGGGTTTGCCACGTAAGCCGGAGGGAGTTGATTTATTGATTGTCGGCGAGATTAATTTACCTAATTTAGCTAACCTTGTTAGAGATGAAGAAAAAAATTTAGGACGGGAGATTAACTACAGTGTTATGACGAAAGAAGAATTTGATTTTCGCAAGAAAAGAAGAGACCCCTTTTTGTTTAGTATTTTAACTGAGGCAAAAATTATGTTGATTGGTGAAGAGGAAAGTTTGTTTGCTTAAGGAGTTAATGATGGCAAAACAAAAAATTATCAAGACTGGTCATAGTTTGGCGGTGACCATTCCTTCGGCTTTCGCTCGTTTGTTAGGGATTAAGGCCGGACAAGACGTTGAAGTTAAGATTGAGCCAGAAACCGGTCGGGCTATTTTTACCTTTTCCGGCAACAAACAACTTCCTCTTTCTCAAAACCTCGTCAAATCAAGAAAAAAGAAAAGATGAAAAATTATCGTTTTTTAATTTGGTTGATTATTATTTTAACCTTAGGTTCTCTTTATGTTAATTTCCCCAATGGAATTCATTTGAAATTTGCCCCACTAAAAATAGATAAGGAGATTTTTCTTCCCTTTTTTCGTGAGTTAGAGATTAAAAAAGGCATTGATTTGGCTGGTGGCACTCATTTGGTTTTTCAAGCCGACATGAGCGCTATTACTTCTGAAAACCGTCAGGCGGCCATTGATGCGGCCAAAGATAATATCGAAAAAAGAGTCAATCTTTTTGGTGTTGCCGAACCGGTGATTCAAACTTCCAAAGTTGGCGATGATTATCGTTTGATTGTTGAGCTGGCGGGGATAACAGACATCAATCAGGCGATTGATTTAATTGGTCAAACTGCCCAGCTTGATTTTCGGGAGTTGCCTCAAGAAGCAACGCAAGCCGCCACTTATTTTGATTTTAAAACGACCGGTTTAACCGGCAAAGATTTAAGAAAATCTGAGGTGAAATTTGATCCCAATTCCGGGGAGCCGCAAGTGGGTTTGGAATTTAATAATGAAGGGGCCCAAAAATTTGCTGATATCACTTCCAGAAACGTCAATAAACGAGTGGCTATTTTCTTAGATGAATTGCCTTTAACCGCTCCAAATGTTCAGGAGCCGATTACTAGCGGGGATGCCGTTATTAGCGGTGATTTTACTCTAGATGAGGCCAAAAAAATGTCTATTCAACTTAACGCCGGAGCTTTGCCGGTGCCGATTGAATTAATTGAACAAAGGAATATTGGAGCGACTCTAGGAGCGGAATCAGTTCAAAAAAGCATTCAGGCTGGTCTTATTGGTTTATTGATGGTCATTATTTTTATGGCTGCTTATTACGGTCGTTTGGGTCTTTTGGCTGATGTGGCTTTGATTATTTACGGTTTGCTAACTTTGGCTTTATACAAATTAATTCCGGTGACTTTGACTTTGCCGGGCATTGCCGGTTTTATTCTTTCCATTGGTATGGCCGTTGATGCCAATATCTTAATTTTTGAAAGAATGAAGGAAGAGTTGCGAGCCGGTAAAAGTCGGATTGCGGCTATGGAGTTGGGTTTTGGCCGGGCCTGGGATTCAATTCGCGATGCCAATGTTTGTATTTTAATTACCTGTTTTATTCTTTTTAATCCCTTTTCCTGGCCTTTTTTAAACACCTCTGGGATGGTTCGTGGTTTTGCTTTAACTTTGGGGTTGGGGGTAATCTTAAGTTTATTTACAAGTATTGTTGTTACTCGAACTTTAATCAGAGCTTTTTATCGGAAAGAGGAGATGAAGCATGATTAGATGGATGCGTTTTAAGTGGCTTTATTTTCTTATCTCGGCGATAGTGATTGTTCCCGGTTTGGTTTCTTTATTGATGTTTGGTCTTCGACCTGCCATTGATTTTACCGGCGGAACTTTGTTGGAATATCGATTTGATCAGGAAATTACCTCTCAACAGATAAATGATTTTTTAAAGGAAAAAGATTTTGAAGTTTACTCAATTCAGAGTTCAGGCGAGAGGACTTATCTTTTAAGATTGCCGATTTTAGAAAAAGAAAAAATACTAGAAATTGAAAACCTACTAACGGAAAAAACGGGCAGTAAACCCCAGGAAGTTCGTTTTGAGGTTGTTGGCCCAACTTTAGGACGAGAGCTTTTAATTAAGACGATTATTGCCGTTATCTTAGCAGCTGGTTTTATCCTTAGTTATGTTGCCTGGCGTTTTAAAAACACTAAATTTGGTGTTTGTGCCATTTTAGCTTTGTTTCATGATATTTTAGTTTTATTAGGAGCTTTTTCCTTGATGGGTCACTTTTGGAAATTAGAAGTGGATACTCTTTTTGTAACAGCGATGTTAACAATTCTATCTCTTTCTGTTTATGATACAATCGTTGTTTATGATCGTATTCGTGAATCGCAAAAATTATTACCAGATATCCCCTTTGAATCTGTAGTTAATAAGGCGATTACAGAGACTTTGCCTCGTTCCTTAAATACCTCATTAACACTTGTTTTTGTTTTAGTTGCCTTAATACTTCTAGGTGGAGTGACGATTAAATGGTTTGCGGTAGCTTTATTGATTGGGGCAATTTCCGGAACTTATTCTTCTCCCTTCAACGCCGTGCCTTTGTTAGTGCTTTGGGAAAATCT
>Ga0100396_1000506_pt1 | contig 23239 bp, 24 predicted proteins | sample CryGeymeta201520_FD_81551 | JGI IMG/M metagenome (GOLD analysis project Ga0100396, IMG submission 81551) | Groundwater microbial communities from Crystal Geyser aquifers in Utah, USA - Crystal Geyser metaG 2015-20 | ecosystem: Environmental > Aquatic > Deep subsurface > Groundwater | place: USA... | reverse complement strand
GCCACAGTGCCCAAACAAAAGCAACAAACATCCCCAAAAATACCGCTACCGTAATCGTCAGACCTAACCAGTCTGACGTGGTCATTGCTGACCAGTCAGTTGTAAAATAGTTTTGAATCTTACTCACGATAAACTTTACTGTCGTCAAGCGTTACCATGGTGCCTAACACTTGAAGATAAGCAATGACCGCATCCATTTCGGTATAACCCTCAATGGCTGCATCTGCATTTTCAATTTCTTCATCAGTGTATGGCACACCTAATTTTCTCATCACAGTTAAGCGTTTATTCATATCTAGCTTAGTTCCAAAGAAACTTTTGGAAATAGCATTTTCCGCTAACCATGGATAAGCAGGCATAACCGACTCAGGTACAACATTTTGTGGACGCATTAAATGCATTACGTGCCAAACATCCGAGTATTTACCCCCTACGCGCGCTAAATCAGGCCCGGTCCTTTTTGAGCCCCATTGCATTGGGTGATCATACATGGATTCTGTTCCCAGTGAGAAATGGCCATAACGCTCACGCTCATCACGGAAAGGACGAATCATTTGCGAGTGACAAATATAACAACCTTCACGAAGGAAAATATCACGACCCGCTAATTCAAGCGGGGTATAAGGACGAACCCCATCTCCCGCTTTCCAATCAGCGACCCCCCAATTGCCATGTGAATCTTGCTTATAAAGCGCTTTATCAGAAACTAATTTGCCATTTGCATCTTGAGTAAAGGTGCGCTCCCAAACGAGTTCCGGAAATTTTTCATTCTTTACATTCCATATTCATCGGTTTTTTCTGTGTAATCCATTGCTTCTTGAATATAAAACAGTGGCACAACTTCAACAATCCCACCAATTGATACTAGCAGAGCCGCGAACATAAAAAAACCAAAGATGTTTTGTTCTATTCTATCTTCAAAATTTTTCGGTCTAGTTGCCATGAATTTATTACTCCTCAAACTCATATTTTCTATTTTAGAGCGATTAAAAGGTTTAATCGCCCATGCGGTGACGGTATAACGGGGTTAAGCGTTTGCTGTTGCCGCTGATTCTTGTCTTGCGTTTGCTGTACGTATTGTCATCACAACGTTATACAACATAACCGCTGCACCAGAGAAGAATAAGAAACCACCAACGGCTCTCATTACATAATATGGATGCATTGCGGCGACCGATTCAACAAATGAATATGCCAAAGTTCCATACTCATCATAGGCACGCCACATAAGACCTTGCATAATCCCGGATACCCACATTGCAACGACGTAGAATACGGTCCCAATAGTTGCTAACCAGAAATGGAAATTAATTAGCTTCATTGAATACATCTCAGTATCCCAAAGCTTCATAACCATATGGTAAAGCGCACCGATAGAAACCATTGCAACCCAACCTAATGCACCTGAATGCACATGACCGACGGTCCAGTCAGTATAGTGCGACAAAGCATTAACGGTTTTCGCAGCCATCACCGGCCCTTCAAACGTAGACATCGCATAGAAAGCCAAAGAAATAATCAAGAAACGTAGGATGTAGTCTGTACGTAATCTATCCCAGGCGCCAGACAAGGTTAGCATCCCGTTTAACGCCCCCCCCCAAGAAGGGATAATCATCGCAAGAGAAATAACTGCACCAAGCGAACCTGTCCAATCCGGTAAAGCCGTATATTGAAGATGGTGAGCCCCAAGCCAAACATAACCGAATGACAATGCCCAGAAATGGATAACCGACAAACGATAAGAATAGATTGGACGCTGTGATTGCTTAGGAACGAAGTAATACATAATCCCCAAGAAACCGGCTGTCAGAAAGAAACCAACCGCATTATGCCCCCACCACCATTGAATCATGGCATCTTGAACACCAGAAAACAATGAATATGAACGGAACAACGAAACCGGAAGCGCTAAACCATTTACCACATAAAGATATGTGATCATAATCATCATACTGATGAAGAACCAGTTCGCAACATAAACGTTTGGATGGGTTTCTTTATCACGAGAAGCGATGGTCATCACAAAGTTCAGCGTATAGAGCGTCCAAACAAAAGCAATGGCAATCGCTAGAGGCCACTCTTGCTCGTGATACTCCTTACCAGTCGTCATACCTAATGAAATAGTGACGACAGTGGCTAACAAACCAATTGTAAATAGAATCGCTGTCAACCAAGCCATTCCATTACTCCATAAGCGCACACCGTTTGTTCTTTGAACAATATAAAAGGCTGTCGCCATTAACGTCATACCACCAAAGACAAAAATAACCGTATTGGTATGCATAACACGCAATCTTGCAAACGTAATCTCTGCAATATCTAAATTTAACGCTGGCCAAGCTAACTCTGATGCTGCGTAAGTCCCTAAAAAGGTCCCTAACACCAGAAATGTAACCGCACCAACAGTTAAGTACTTCACCACACCATTATCATATTGTGGTTTTACTGTAGTATCCATTAGCTGGAATCCCCCTCTTATTTTCAAATTAATCAACTCTTACTCTCAAATAACCACTTAAGATTAAAAGCCGGTACCTCATGGCGCATTATAAAAGGCTCTTACAACACCAACCAGCTTATCCCGCATTAAAACTTAATTTAAATCAATAAATAATTCAAATTAGCTTTATGGTTACCCGTCAAGTAAGACGAATATCAAAGTAATCAGGGGAATTATCGCAAAAAACAACTTTGGTTTTGACTTTCCACTACAAATTTTTTTTATAGTCTCCATTAGGTATAACTAATCAGGACAATTAATGGCAGATTTAACCCCCCCATTCAATTTTAAAAAACGATATAATAATTGCCTTTTTAAACAATTCCCCATGTCAAAGAGAGCGATTATGCGTAAAGCCAGTGTCCAGCGAAATACACTTGAAACTCAAATCCAACTGACGGTTAATTTAGATGGCACCGGAACCAGCGAATTATCAACCGGCGTGCCCTTCCTGGATCACATGCTTGATCAAATTGCTCGGCATGGCTTAATTGACTTGGTTATACATGCTCAGGGTGACAACCACATTGATGACCACCATACTGTAGAAGACATTGGCATTGCACTCGGCATGGCAATTAAAGAAGCCGTTGGTGATAAAAAAGGGATCAGCCGCTATGGACACGCTTATGTGCCTTTAGATGAAGCGCTTTCTCGAGTGGTTATTGACTTATCGGGGCGCCCCGGTTTAACGTTCAAGGCTGATTTTACGCGCGCAGCCATCGGTCGATTTGATACTGAGTTGGTGGCTGAGTTTTTCCGGGGCTTTGTCAATCATGCTCAGGTAACGCTTCACATTGACTGTCTCCGCGGGGAAAATGCTCACCACCAAACAGAAACCATTTTTAAAGCCTTTGGACGTGCAATTCGTATTGCATTAACACCCGACCCTAGAATGTTGGATCAACTGCCATCAACCAAAGGAGCGCTTTAGTTTATGGCGGATCAAAAACTGATCACTGTTGTTGATTATGGAATGGGAAACTTACGTTCAGTTGCCAAAGCGGCAGAACACGTTGCTGCACCCAACACGCGAATCTGTATTAGCCAAAAACTGCAAGATATTGAAGATGCAGATGCGGTTATTTTCCCCGGGCAAGGTGCAGCTAAGGCTTGCATGCAAGCCTTGCAAACCAGCGGCATTGATCATGCGATCTTAAAATCCGCAGCTGAGAAGCCATTCTTAGGCATCTGCATGGGACTTCAAGTGTTAATGACGGCTAGCGAAGAAAACCAGGGCGTGAATTGTCTTAATCTATATAAAGGGCATGCTAAGGCTTTTGATTTAGCCGATTTCCCTAAGTTAAAAATCCCACACATGGGTTGGAATCAGATTCATCAAACTCAGGATCACCCGCTTTGGCATCAAATTCCCCAAGACAGTCGCTTTTATTTTGTTCACAGCTATTATGTCGCGCCAAACGATAGGTCGATTATTGCGGGCACCAGCAGACATGGTATCACTTTCACCTCTGCTATCGCTCATAACAACCTATTTGCGATTCAGGCACACCCTGAAAAAAGTTCGGCGGCAGGCTTACAGCTTTTTAAAAACTTTCTGCATTGGAACCCACAATAAAGGAACCCCATGTTACTGATTCCTGCTATAGATTTAAAAGATGGAAACTGCGTTCGCTTACGTCAAGGACTCATGGAAGATGCCACCGTATTTTCCGGTGACATCGTTGCCATGGCAAAACGCTGGGTTGATGAAGGCGCAAGACGTCTGCATATGGTTGATCTAAACGGCGCTTTTGCAGGTAAACCCATCAATGCTCAAGCCGTCTACCAAGTGCGGGAAGCGTTTCCAGAGTTACCTATTCAAATTGGCGGTGGTATTCGTGACATGGAAACCATTGACGCCTATTTAAGTGCCGGTGTTAGCTATTGCATTATTGGCACCCAAGCCGTTCACCATCCCGAATTTGTCACCGAAGCCTGTAAAGCCTTTCCGGGGCATATTATCGTGGGGCTCGACGCCAAACAAGGCATGGTTGCCATTAATGGCTGGGCGGAAGTAACAAACTATCAAGTTGCTGAACTGGGAAAACAATTTGAAAATGATGGCGTTGAAGCCATTATTTATACGGATATTGGTCGCGACGGCATGATGCAAGGCGTCAATATCGAAGCGACCCAAGCATTGGCGAAAGCACTCAATATTCCCATTATTGCCTCGGGCGGGATTACCGACCTCGAAGACATTAAAGCCTTATCTAAGATTGAAGCGGATGGTGTCACTGCGGCCATTACCGGTAGAGCCATCTATGAAGGCACCCTCGATTTCAAAATGGGTCAAGCCCTTTCAGACCAACTTTCTCAACCATTAAAGGCGCAATAAATGAGTTTAGCCAAACGCATTATCCCTTGTTTAGATGTTGACAATGGCCGCGTCGTCAAAGGCGTCCAATTTGTTGATATTCGTGATGCCGGCGACCCGGTTGAAGTCGCCAAGCGTTATGATCAACAAGGTGCGGATGAAATTACTTTTTTAGATATCACCGCAACCGCCCATCAACGCGAAACCCTTGTTCATGTTGTTGAAGAAGTTGCCAACCAAGTCTTTATCCCCTTAACCGTGGGAGGAGGGATTCGCTCACTTGACGATGTTCGAACCATGCTCAATGCGGGTGCGGATAAAGTGGCTATCAATTCTGCCGCTATTTTCAATCCCGGATTTGTCAAAGGCGCCTGTGATACTTTTGGTTCTCAATGTATCGTTATCGCTATTGATGCTAAAAAAGTTAATACAGCAGACGGATCCGATAAATGGGAAATTTTCACGCATGGCGGCCGAAAAGAAACCGGTATCGACGCTATCGAGTGGGCAAAAAAAATGCAAGCGCTGGGTGCGGGCGAACTGCTGGTGACCAGCATGGATAAAGATGGTACAAAAAGTGGATTCGACCTGCCCTTAACCCGCGCAATCGCTGACAGCGTTTCGATTCCCGTCATTGCCTCCGGCGGGGTTGGTACACTGGAAGCTCTTTGTGACGGCATTACTGAAGGCCACGCCGAAGCCGTGCTAGCCGCCAGTATTTTTCATTTTGGCGAACACTCCGTTATCGAGGCCAAACAAACCATGCAACAACAAGGCATCGAGGTACGACTATGAGTGGCATTTTATCTCAACTTGACCAAGTTTTAGCGGATCGTAAAAGCCAATCTCCCAGGAGTCTTACGTCGCGAGTCTTTATCACAAAGGTCTGGATCAAATTTTAAAAAAAATTGGTGAGGAAGCCACCGAAACGGTTATGGCGGCAAAAGAAGTTGCCGACCAAGAAGATAAACAAGCCCTAATCTATGAAGTGGCAGACTTGTGGTTCCACACTTTAATCTTATTATCACACCAAGACTGTTCTAGCGACGATATACTGACAGAATTACAAAAACGCTTTGGCCTATCCGGCCATGAAGAAAAAGCGAGTCGTTCACAAAACGACTCATCCTCCTTGACAAAATAACCGGGAAACAACCATGACCACTGAAAAAAGCATCTTTAGCAAAATTATTGATCGAGAAATTCCGTCTGACATAGTGCATGAAGATGATAAATGTATTGTGATTAACGACCTTTATCCCAAGGCCAAAACACACTTATTAATCATCCCCAAAAAACCCATCCGCTCACTGTTTGAGCTTGCGCCGGAAGATAAAGATCTAATGGGGCATATGATGCTATTGTTACCACAACTGGCACAAGCGCAAGGACTGAAAGGCTTTCAAACGAAAATTCATACCGGCGAATCCGGTGGCCAAGAAATTTTTCACCTGCACATTCATCTACTGGGTGACTAAAAAAATGAGGAAACAGGCCGGCTCGCCTCCCATGACACAAAAAACACTGAGCTTTTTAAGGGGTTTCACAGACAACACCAATCACTCAATTTATTTTAAATAAAACAAAAGTCTGATATTATTAGCGGTTACTTATTAAAACATACCCTTTCAACTTGGAGACAAAAATGGGCATTAGCATTTGGCAATTATTAATCATCTTAGCAATCGTATTGGTTCTGTTTGGCGCTAAAAGACTGCGCAATGTCGGCTCTGATTTAGGCGGCGCCATTAAAGGGTTCAAGAAAGCGGTTTCAGAAGAAGATGACAAAAAAACTGACACCACAACACAAACTCTTGATCAAAAAGAAGGCGATGACTTTGACGCTGAAGCTGAAACAAAATCAACGTCTAAATCAGAAACCAAAGATAAAGTTTAATCTCCTTAAGCTTCCTTGTAACCTGAGTAACCTGAAAAGGCATTTGCGTCATGTTCGATATTGGTTTTCTAGAGATTATCGTCATCTTAGTCATCACCTTAATGGTCATTGGCCCGGAACGCATGCCTGAAGTCGCCCGAAAAATGGGTCAATTCATCGGCAAAACCCGGCGATTCATTAATTCAGTTAAAGACAATTCTGAAATCAGTGAAACGGTTCGAGAACTTCAAGACTCGATGAACCTTGAAGAGGAAAAACACTCTCTCGAGAAAGTCACCGGGGGGTTACAAGAGGATATGAACCAAATTCAACAAGGATTTGAAATTGATCAAACCTTGTCAAGGCCTTTTGGCCAAGATGAAACCCAGATCAGTGACGGCTCACAATTCAATAAAGCACCGGCGCAGCCCAAACGACCAACGTCGGTATCGAATACTGAACAAAACCAACAACCAGACCAAACTGAGACTGAAAAAACGCCAGACAGTGCTGACGATCCTATGAAATCACCGACTCAAACCCCCTCAGCTACGGAAAAATCGCCTTCATGAAGCCGAGTGCACTGCCGCCCAATGATACTGAAATGACGCTCGTTCAACATCTGCTTGAACTGCGTAATACGGTCACCAAAACCATCTTGGCAATCCTGGTCATTTTTGTTGTCCTTTTCCCGTTCGCCAACGAAATCTACACTTATATTTCTGAACCCTTATCTCGCTTTTTGCCGGACGGCACCAGCATGATTGCAACCGGGGTGGCTTCCCCTTTTTTAACACCGTTTAAGCTCAGTTTGGTGTTAGCGATTTACTTTGCGATGCCAATTATGTTTTATCAAGTATGGCGTTTTATTGAACCCGCCCTTTACCAACATGAACGCAAACTGATAGGCCCCATGTTATTTTTCAGTTCCTTTCTGTTTTTTGCGGGTGGTGCCTTTGCCTATTATGTGGTTTTTCCATTGGTCTTTGGTTTTCTGTCCGGCACCGCACCCGAAGGGGTGACGATTGCCACCGACATCTCGCTTTATCTTGATTTTGTCATTAAAATGTTCTTTGCTTTTGGCATCGCCTTTGAAGTCCCGATTGCCGTCATCTTACTCATTTTATCCGGCATGGTGTCCGCCGAACAAATGTCTCACGCCCGCCCTTATGTGGTGGTGGGTGCCTTTGTCGTTGGCATGCTGCTGACACCGCCTGACATCATTTCACAAACCCTGCTGGCGATTCCCATGTGGTTACTTTATGAAGCCGGAACCCTAATCGGTGCCCGACTCATCAAACACCGCAAGCCAGAACAGGACACGGATGACGACACAGAACAAGACTTTGAATTTGATGACCGCTATGCCGATCAACTGGATGATGACACCGACTGGGATAAAGCCTTTGATGAGATAGAAGACAGTTTTGATCGATTAGAAAAAGAACAACAACAGCGTCAAAAAAGCGATACCGATTCTGAACCGAATAACCAACCCAATTCAGATACAACGACGCCCAATGAAAAACCAACCGATTCTAACTCAACGCCTAAAACCCCATAAAAAATGGCCAGGCCTGGCCATTTTTTGGGTGTTTGCAATCAGCTTTCATTCACCTTGCCAGGCCGTAAAACCGAACCCCATCTTCACCGAAAATGCCTTGGCCACCGCAACGTCACCTTACTTGGTGATGCATGCAAAGGACCCGGTGTTTTGGCAGCCCTGGCACCTTGGCGTCTTAGAAGAGGCACAACGTTTACACAAACCCATTTTAATCTCGAGCGGATACTTTTCGTGTCATTGGTGTCACGTTATGCAGCGGGAAAACTATCAAGACAAAGCCGTCGCAAAGCTGCTTAACCAACACATTATTTCAGTCAAGATTGATCGTGAACTGCTCCCGGATACCGACCAGGCACTGATAGAATTTTCTCGCAAATCAGCTGGTCATGCAGGCTGGCCACAACATATCATTCTGACCCCTGAAGGACACCCTTTCTATGCATTTGTCTATCTACCCAAAGCAACCTTAGTCGCCCGCCTAGAGCGCGTGATAGATTTATGGCAATCTAATCCCGAGCACATACGACAGCTTGCCAAAAAAGCCCTACCCACCCCTTCTGATAGCAACCCCAAGACGCTGATACTCGATGACGACCTGTTCATCCAAGCGTTTAATCAACAGTTACTTCAACAAATAGATGAATTGAGTGGTGGCTTAAAAACCAGTCATAAATTTCCAAAACCACACCTTCTCATCACGCTGCTACAGCAAACCAATCCCCCCCAAGCCTTGCAGGCCTGGTTAAAATTGACGCTGGATCAAATGCAAAACCAAGGGCTTCATGATGCGGTTCATGGTGGTTTTTTTCGCTATACCATTGACCCTGAATGGCAAAGCCCACATTTTGAAAAAATGCTTTATACCCAAGCCTTATTAGCCAAGGTCTACTTTGTCGCCGCCGATCAGTTTGCGAATCCTCAATATTTGCAAACTGCTCGACAGACGCTGGATTATGTTGAAACCCACTTATGGGATGCCAACGCACAATTATTTATGAGCAGTCAATCCGCAATCGATTTTCAGCAACGTGAAGGCGGTGCTTATCTTTGGTCCCGCCAAGCGCTTAAAAACGCCTCAATCCACAAGCCTTTCAATATCTCGTGACCGCTTGGCAATTGCAACAACCCCCGCCATTTGAGCTTGGCTGGCTCCCCAAGCCCACGGCCAAACACTGGTCTGACATTCAAATAAAACTTCGCCGCACACCCACTGACATTCCCACCGACGATAAAATGATTTTGGCTTGGAATGCCCTCATGCTCTCAAGCTATGCCGTGGCTTATAAACTGGACACCGCCAACCGATCACAGTATGCCAATAAAGCAGAACAACTGGTAAAAAGCCTACAAAAGGCTTTCCAAAACCAATCACCGCCACGGGCATTCAATCGCCAAGGCCAAATAATGGGATCTGCCACTTTAGAAGATTATGCTTTAACCCTTCAAGCACTCAAAGATTGGCAAAACACCCTGTCTCAATCGCCCCCTTTAGCCCCCCAATCCAAAGTCATCCAAACCCTTAAAATGCTTCAAGCCCAGCTTAAGGCGCAATCCGAGCAACGCTTTTTATCGGCTCAAGGCTGGCGATTGTCTCAAGCCCCCATTTTACCGGGGCAACATCATCATTGGGCAACCCCGGATAGTGACCTTCCCAGCGTCACTGCCCGTTTAGATTGCTCAAGACCCAATCATATCGCACACGCACAAACCGAATTACTCACCCATCCTTTAGACTATGCCAGCTATGCGGATACGCTAAAATGCCTTAAACAGGAAGCGCGCTGATGGCTTGGCTGGTGATCGGATTTTTGCTACTCTTTGTGCTCAGTTCTGTGCCCAATATTTGGACTCAGTCCATTTTAAAAAAATACCGTACCCCCCACCCCACCATTCCAGGAACGGGGTTGCAGTTCGCCGAACACCTCATCAAAAAATACCAACTGGAAGTACGCCTAGAAGAAACCAACCAAGGGGATCACTATGACCCGATTGCAAAGGTGGTTCGCATCTCGCAAGATAATGCGCACAGCAACTCCCTGACCGCCATCACCACGGTTGCTCATGAAATAGGCCATGCATTGCAACATCAACAAAACTATACCCCACTTATCCAAAGAACGGTATTGGTCGAACGAGCGCAACGCATGCAGCAATTTAGCGGCATTGCTTTAATGCTGACGCCCATCCTTATCCCGCTATTGCATACCCCGGTTATTGGTCTGGTTACCTTTGGCGCCGGCTTTATTGCGATGGGCATTCCCGTTATTTTGCACCTATCCACTTTACCGGTTGAGTGGGATGCCAGCTACAATCGCGCACTGCCTTTATTAAAAGACGGCCAATACTTGTCTGCTGCCGACCTCAAAACGGCACGCAAAATTTTACGCGCCTGCGCACTCACCTATGTAGCGGCTTCGTTATCCAGCCTCTTTAACTTATGGAAATGGTTGCGAGCAATTAAAGGTCGCTAGCATGAGACCTGGCTCTAGCCAACGCCCAAGCTTGAATTTTGAGATGCGGGAATTGTGCTTTCAAGGTCAAAGCCACTTGATTGAGTGTTGCGCCCGTGGTCATCACATCATCCAAAATAGCCACTTGACGGCAAGCGGCTAAGGTTTTTTTTGCCGCTGCATCCACTGCAAAAACACCTCGCACATTCTGCTGTCTTTGTTGTGCATCCAACAATGCCTGTGCCGCCGTTGCTTTGATGCGACGAACAGCAAATGGCAAAAGCTGAGGGTGCTCGTCACCGCTAACCAGTTGCCTTGCCAACTCCAATGCTTGATTGAATCCCCGTTCTAATAAGCGATCGGCGTGTAAGGGCACAGGGATAACCGCATCTACGCCCTGCATTGCCAAGTGCGGCTGCCACAATTGAGCCAACAATCTGCCCAAATGTAGCTGCTGTTGGTACTTAAATGCCTGGATCAAATCCTGCATCACCGACGTATAATAAAACCCGGCTTGAGTCTGTTCAAACGCGGGGGGGCTTTGTAAGCAACGCCCACAAACGCCATCCACCGCCAAGGGTTCGGCGCACACAAAACAGCCTTTTTTATCGGCATCGGCTGGGCGCGATAGCTTGCGTAAATAGTCATCGGCCAAATCCCAATCTTGAGTCGCTTTACCACTTAAAACGCATCGCGGTGGGAACAGCCATTTTTCAAAGGATTCAAATTGCGTCATATTCATTGCCTCTCTAATTCGTTATAATAACGCATCCTTCAAACATAATGGAAAGTGACAACAATGACTTTGGGCGATATTCGCAATGACTGGCAACTTGAAGAAATTCAAGCGATTATGAATCAACCGTTTAACGACTTGCTTTTTCAAGCACAAACGGTACATCGTCGCTACTTCAACCCCAATGAAGTGCAAACCAGCACTTTGGTCAATATTAAATCCGGCGGTTGCGCGGAGGACTGCGCCTATTGCTCACAAAGTGCGCGCAATCAAACCGATGTTGAAAAAGAACATTTAATGGCAGTGCAAGAAGTGATCGAGCAAGCCTTAGTCGCAAAAGAAAAAGGCGCCACTCGTCTGTGCATGGGCGCTGCCTGGCGTAACCCCACCAAAAAAGACTTCCCAAAAGTGCTGGAAATGGTTCGGGTTGTCAAAGACCTTGGCCTAGAAACCTGCCTAACTTTAGGGATGCTAAATGATGAACAGGTCGCGCAGCTTAAAGAAGCGGGACTCGATTATTACAATCACAACCTCGATACCTCCGAAGCCTTTTACCCCAAAATCATCACCACCCGCAGTTACCAAGATCGCCTCGACACCATCGACAAGGTTCAAAAAGCGGGCATTAATGTTTGTTCCGGCGGCATTATCGGCATGGGCGAAGAACATAAAGATCGCGCCGAACTCATTCGCACCTTTGGTACTATGCGCCATCATCCAAATTCTGTTCCAATCAACGTACTGGTTCCGGTTGAAGGCACGCCGTTAGCGCACATGAAAGGCAAAACCGATGTGTTTGAATTTATCCGCGTGATTGCAACCGCACGCATCGTCATGCCGCAGACCTATGTTCGTCTATCAGCGGGTCGCATGGAACTGAGCGATGAAGCGCAAGCAATGTGTTTTTTCGCGGGCGCCAATTCCATTTTTTATGGCGATAGACTACTCACCACCGACAACCCTGAAGCCGGCCATGACGAACAACTCTTTGCCAAGCTTGGCATTCAAATGCAACGCAATATTAAAGCAGAAGTCGCTGCCCAAAAGCTGGCGCAACAAGCCACCGAACTCACTGCTTAGTTGACATGCCCATCGAATCCTTGCAATCGCGTTTTGCGCCACGTTTGGCGCAACGCCAAGCCGAATCCTTACTGCGCTCACGGCCGTTGGTCAATTCGCCACAAACCCCCTCTATGAATATTAATGGCTTAGAGATCATTAACTTTTCATCCAACGACTATTTAGGACTTGCCAATGCCGTTGAGATTCGCCAAACACTCTGTGAAAACGCTGATTTAAGTTATGGTTCCGGCGCGGCTCACCTAGTGACCGGCCACCACCTGCAACACCACCTGTTAGAAGATGAATTGGCTGACTGGTTAGGCACCGAACGAACCCTATTATTTTCCACCGGTTATATGGCCAACTTGGCGGTACAACAGACCTTAATGCAAAAGGATGACGTGATTTTAGGCGACAAACTCAATCATGCGTCTTTAATTGATGGTGCTTTACACGCTGAAGCTGATTTCAAACGTTATCCTCACAATGACATGGAGGTGCTGGAAAAACGATTACAACAAGCGCAGTCCAAAGGACAACAAGCACTGATTGTCACAGACAGCGTTTTCAGTATGGATGGCGATCTTTGCCCTCTTTCGGACATCCAAACGCTAGCCAAAAATTACCAGGCCTGGCTATTTGTTGATGATGCGCATGGACTCGGGGTGCTTGGGAAACACGGGAAAGGCAGTTTTGAACACTTCGGTCTCACCCCGGATGACAATACCCTCATTATGGGCACCTTTGGTAAGGCATTCGGTACTTTTGGGGCTTTTGTTGCCGGCACCCACACCGCCATTGATGCCTTAATTCAATTTGCACGTCCCTATATTTACACCACCGCCATGCCCCAATGGAATGCCTTGGCAACCCGAACCGCCTTAAAACTGATTCAACAAAGCAATACCCGCATAGAGACGCTTAAACAAAACATTGTTTATTTTAAACAACAAGCACGGGCAATGGGGTTAAAACTCATGCCCTCCGACAGTGCCATTCAACCCATTTTGCTCGGCGACAGCGCCTTAGCCATTCAATGGTCAGAGGCGTTGAAACAACACGGATTTTGGATCACGGCAATTCGCCCGCCAACGGTGCCGGCGAATACCGCACGATTACGCATTACGCTTTCTACGGCACATCCCCTCCAGCAAATTGACCAGCTTTGCCAAGCCCTTGCGCAATGCCAAGCTGAAATCCCACCACTAAAACGGTAAAATACCGCCATGACTGAACCGCTTTGCCATACCCAAACCCTCACCGCGCCGAATGCCGAGAGCCTAACCCTGATTCATGGTTGGGGAGCCGACAATCAAACTTGGCTTTCTTGGGCGCAGACCAGGTTACACCCACACTATCAACTACACTTAATTGAATTACCCGGATTTGGCCAAAGTCACCCAATAGCCCACTCCAAAAACGCAGAGGATCATACCATAAACGAGGCATGGTTGACGGCATTGGCAGAAGCCGTACCCGAGCGGACACATTTACTCGGTTGGTCTTTAGGGGGGTTGCTGGCGCAACAATTAGCCGCACGTTATCCACAAAAGATACTCAGTTTAATCTGTTTGGCGTCAACCCCCCGTTTCACCCAAAATGATGGCTGGCGCTGGGCGGTTAGCCCGCCGTTACTGGCCGACTTTATCCAAGCTTTGGTGTACGAATCCGGCGCCGTCTTAAAAAAGTTTTGGCGATTACAATTGCAAGGCAGTGATAATGCACGCCCCTTAATGAAACAACTGACCGCACAAATGCAAGATCGCCACTTGCCTTCGTATAGCGGACTGATGCAGGGGCTGCGTCTATTGAAATATATTGACAACCGTCCGCTATTAGCACAATTAACTTTACCCACGCTTTGGTTATTAGGAGAAAAGGATCCGCTGATTCCGGCCGACATGATCACTGACCTAAAAACACTTCAACCATACAGTGATATTCAAATCATAGCAGGTGCCAGTCATATGCCATTTTTCTCACATCCTCAGCAGACCGCTGAAGCCTTATTATCCTTTTTACAAAACCATTCCCGCTAAAGGCAGCCTTTATTTTATGCAAACATTCAGTCGAGCTCATATCAAACAGCATTTTGACCATGCCGCTATTCAGTATGAAGATGCCGCCGTGCTGCAAAAACGGGTGGCAAAAGATGTTGATAATCGCCTCGATCTGATCACTCTTAACCCAGAGGTGGTTTTGGATGTGGGCGCCGGCACGGGATTCTTAACCCGTCATTTAGAACGGCGATATCCCCAAGCAACGTGTATTGGCCTGGACTTATCTGAGCAAATGTTGTCACTTGCCAAAAACCGTTCTCTGCGATCCTCCCCCACTTGGATTCAACGTTTGTTGGGTCAATCCTCTGCTCGAACAAGCTTTATCAATGGCGACGCCAACCAGCTTCCCCTCGCAGATCAAAGTGTTGATTTAATTGTGACCAATTTAATGTTGCAATGGTGTGATGATTTAGACTTGGTATTCAGTGAATTTCGTCGAGTCCTCAAGCCGGAAGGCCTTTTGATGATGACCACCTTTGGCCCGGATACACTCAAAGAATTACGCCAGGCCTGGGCAAAAGTGGATACGAATGACCATGTGAATACCTTTATCGATATGCACGATATTGGCGATGCCTTGATTCGCAATGGCTTTGGACAGCCCGTACTCGATGTGGAACACTTTACGCTAACCTATGACAAGCCCATGGGGGTTTTAAAGGATTTAAAGGCCATCGGAGCGACCCGTGTTGGCACCACACAACCCAACCAACCTGCTAAGGGATTAACCGGTAAGCAGTGTTTTACCCAAATGCTGGATGCCTATGACGGGTTGCGTTCAGCAGGTCGAATCCCCGCCACCTATGAAGTGGTTCATGGTCATGCTTGGGCCTCGCCGGAAATCATCAAAGGCCCACACCGAAACCGCCAAGGGGTGGTCGAAATCCGCTTAGATGACATCCCGATTCAACAAAGTCGTTAATTGCGTTTAATTGAGCAGCCCCTTTATCTAACCAAATCTAATCCTAAAAATGCATTTAACCCTTGGGTCTCAATTAAATCCTGAATTTTTTGGGCGACACGTTGCAATGCCAAATCTGTTGCATTGACTTCTTTCGACAAGGCTTGACCCTTAAACATCCAGGATTCGCCCCCCAATTGCTGCCCGCCACTCATCACTCGGTTATTTAGATTGACCCGTACAATTTTAAACCCATACGCCTCCGATTCACTGACTTGAGCTGTCAACAATATCTGTGCATTTTGACCAGGCCTGGCCGTTTTTTGTGCCTTAAAGCCCGCTTGAGACAAGGCATTTTCAATAACCGCCACCCACTTCTGACTGGGTGCATCCGCTATGAGTTCAAACACCAGTGTGTGTTTAAGTTGCAGGGCCGTTTCGGAAAACTGCTGCAAATAACGGCGCGCGCCAACATCATCAAACCCTCGATCCAACGCGTTTAACACCTTTAACTGCTGTTGCAAGGCATCCACTTGCGGAAGGTGGCGACGATAAAAAAGATAATTCACCAGTTGATAGTCACCCGTTTGCGCGTGTTGCTGAGACTTCAACCGCGCTAACGCCTGCTCAAAAGAAGCTTGAATGTCAGCCAATAATTGCTTTCGGGATACGGCAATCAACGCCACGGTTTTATCGTAGCTCAACCGTTGTATTTGCTTAACTTGATAATTTCGAATTTCGGTATTGGCAACACTGGCCTGAATCTGTTTTTCAGAAACCCTTTCCACACTTTCAAAATCCTGCTGATGAACACTGAGTCGTGTTTCAAAGCTGGCGGCCACTTCAATACTGAGTTGTGATAATAAATCAACTAATGCACTTTGAATCGCTGCGTCACGGGTTTGCCCTTCCCCAACGCCATACAGTTGCCGATCGTTCGGTTGATGCGGGTTTAAAAACCAATCCGGATAATTGACTGAAGCGGGGGCTAAAGGCTTTACGTCGGAACCGACACAGCCCATTAATAACCCCATGATAAAAAACCAAACCGAAGCTTTATACACGATACGAGACCTTTGCATGAGTGGAACGCGAAACAAAAATGTGGGAAACTTTTTCATCTTGAGGCAAAAAACGCAGTCAATAGCCGGCTATTGGCCGGTTTTTCAACGAAAATGTGGCAAATTTTAACCCTTTTTATTCGCGTGGACATCTCGTGCAAAGGCCTCTATACGCGATTCTCATTGTTTCAATTGCGACTGGGCTTGTTCATATTGTCGAATCACTTTATCGATGCGAACCACCGCCTGGTTAATGGCCTCGATCGGCTTGGTTTGCAATTGATCCGCTAATTGATAGAGCCGTTTGGCACGAGCATATTCTCCTCGTGCTTCCTTTACCACGCCCAAATTATAAGCCGCTACATAAGATCTTTCTTGAGTGGCCGACAACAAACTGCTCAATAACCTGTCTGCTTTATCATAACGTCCTGCCTCTATAAACGCTAAAGCAACCTCTAGGGTTTTTTGTTGCTGGGCATTATAGTCAATATCCGGATCCTCCAGTAACACCACTTCTAAGGTTCGATATTGCGGCGTTAACATGGCTACAAATTGCCGAGCAACCTCATTTGCCAACCCATCTAACCCGGCTGAGATGGCCGGCAATCGTTGCATCTGATCGACACAGCTGGTCCAGCTGCGATGCTTAGAAAAATTTTCTGCCACAATAATATCGCCCAAAGCAACGTCCGTCATTTTAACCGTGGTCGCCAAAGTGATATTCCGACGCGTACAACGCACCTGATAGGTCTGTAATTGCTGACATTTCTTATCCAAACAGCGGAAACGCTCTTCATAAAAGGTTTCATCCTGACCGGACGCGGCACTGACCTCACCACTCACAAAGGCTTGCACGCCCAATAATTGACCGGCTTCCACTAAACGATCTTCCTTCAAAACACCACTATATTGTAAGCTTTGCTCTTTAATTAACCGATCCACTTCATTGCGACTGACCGTGGTAAAAAAGGCTTTCCCTTCGATTTGCTGTTTTGAAAGAACCGTTTCAATTTTAGAAGACAAACCCACACTGTCTCCTTTGAAAGGGGACACCGCCAATTGTTTGGTTTGGGCTGCTCGCCCCACTTTCGCGGGTTCCAGCACTTTCAGTTTTATGCTTTTGGTGCAACTAGCCGTTAAGCCAACCGCAACCATCAGCAATATCCCACGCATCCATCGGTTTTTCAAGTCAGCTCCTCTTTGCCCTTAACTTTGTTGCTTTTTACTGCGATGGGGCAAGGCCTGCACAGCGGATTTTTCAACTCGAAAAAAGCCAACCTGTTGACGCATTTGATGGGCTTCATCTTTCAAAGTGTCCGCAGAAGCAGCCGTTTCTTCAACCAAAGCGGCATTTTGTTGAGTCACTCTATCCAAGCCCTCAATTGCATGATTAATCTCCGCGACACTCTGTGCCTGACCGGAGCTGGCTTGCGCAATATCAGAAACCAATTGCTGCATTTTTAAAATCGCTTCCAATACCGATGAAAACTCTTTTTCAGATTTTTGCACCAAGTGCTCACTTTCTACCACTTGCTGTCCGCTGGTTTCAATCAGTGAGCGAATTTCTTTAGCCGCTTCTGCCGATTTACCCGCTAGTGTACGAACTTCTCCGGCCACCACTGCAAACCCACGACCTTGTTCACCGGCTCTTGCCGCTTCGACCGCTGCATTCAGTGCCAATAGATTGGTTTGGAACGCAATGGAATCGATCAGCCCGATGATATCGGCAATTTTTTGACTGGATTGCGACAAGGCCTGCATAGAAGAAATACTTTGTGCCATAACCTGAGCACCATTATCTGCTTGCATTTTCGCTGCATCCGCTAAGCTGGCGGCCTCTTTGGCACTGCGTGCATTTTTTTGTACCATCTGGGTAATGGACTCCATGGACTGAACAGTCGACTGCAAGGAAGCCGCTTGTTCTTGAATCCTGTCTGACAGGTCTAAATTGCCTTGGGCAATTTGTTCAGATGCGCCATTAACAGTATTCGCACTGGTCATCAGACCTAAAATGGCTTGACTCACTTTATCTAAAGAACTGTTTAACGCCTTCTGCATCAGTGCCAATTGTCCGTCATAATGCCCCGTCATGCGCTCTGTCAAATCCCCATTCGACTGGGCGACAATGACTGAAACCGTGTCATTAATCCCCGTTTCCAGCGCATTCAATGAATGATTAATATTTTCCTTCAGCCCTTGCAAATCGCCCATAAGCTCAGCCGTTAAGCGACTTGAAAAATCCCCTTCTGCAATCGATGTCATAGTGCGATTAATCCCTTGAACCGCTTCATCGGTAATGGACATGGCATTTTGTAAATCGCCCATCATCGTCGCAAAGGCTCCCTTAAACTCCGCCGTAGAATCAAATTGATAATGTGCCGTTTTAAGGTGATGAATCACCTTCTCAATTTCAGAAATCACTTCTTGAATATTATCAACAGATTGATTGACATCGGTTTTTAATAGATTTAAATCGCCTTTGGCATCCTGCTCAATACGTTGTTCCAGATTCCCTTTTGATAAGGCAGAGATCATATCCGATACCCCAACCAACAATTGCTGTACCGAAGAAACATAATGGTTAAAGTTGCGAGCCATCTGACCAATTTCATCCTCTACCACCACATCCGCTCTAACCGATAAACTGCCTTCTTCAGAAGCCTTGGCGAGTTTTTGAGTTAACTGTTTCATCGGATTTAAAATCGAGCTACGCATCCGCCAGAAAACTTGAATCAGCAGTAAAATAAAGCCGCCGGACATGGCGCCTTGTGCGACATAAATCATAAAGTAGGTGTCACTTAATAGCTTATCTAAGATCACCATGGGCTCAGCAATCAAATGCGCACCCAAGGTGCGATCTTTTTCTTTGATGGTATCAAAAACCAACAATCGATTGTCTACCACCGCATAACCGTCTTCAATCAACTGCGCATGATTGACCTGAGCCAACAAGGACTGCACAGGAGAGTCTTCAAATCCCTTTACCACAGATATCCTTTGATCCGTAAATGACAGCGCAGCATAAAAATGATCGGAAACCTCTTCTGAAGCCGCAATCTGCGTTAGCGGTAGATTCATCACCACCACCCCCAAGATCTTATCACCATAAGGAACGGGCACTAACGCTTGAACAAACCCCCCGGTTTCCTGAAAGTGAACCCGGGTCATGGGTTCTGAAGGCATTTTAGGTGAATCAATCGCCACCCCGCTATTGGCAATTTTTTTCAATTGCGCATCAAAAATCGCCACCCCAATCCCTTTCAAATCGGCTCCGTCAACATATTGTTGGTAGTTGACTTCTAGAATTTGCCACAAAGCGGTCTCTTGTTTATCGTAAAGTCCATAGATAACCGCCGAATTCCCGGCGATCCCGACTGCATTGGTTAAGGCAATTTTTCCAAGCGCATCCACTTCAGATTGCAAATTATCACTAAGCACCCCCTGACGTTCAACCACTGCGTCGGCATACAAATTATCGGCAACATTTTGCAAATAAAATTGCAAAATAATGCTCCACATGATGGACATCACCACCAGCGGAATCATGGTTTTCCCCAAGATTGATTTTTGGGGCAAAGGGCTCCAATGGGCGATTTTTTGCGTCCACGGCTTCATGACAGCGCCGCCTTTAATCAGCAACTTGCCAGCCGCTATTAACTTATAGGCAGCCTCAGTGGCAGTTTTTTCAGCATCGGTAATGGGATTACGAATTGACTTATACCCGGTAACCTTGCCATTTTTAATGACCGGTGCCACATTGGCTTCCACCCAATAGTAATCCCCATTTTTACAACGGTTTTTAACCAATTGATGCCACGGCTCGCCTTTTTGCAAGGTTGCCCATAAATCAGCGAACACGATTTCAGGCACATCGGGATGACGAATAATATTATGCGGTTGGCCTTCCAGTTCGGCTTTAGAGTAGCCACAGATCTTAATAAAATCTTCATTTGCATAAATGATATTGCCCTGAAGATCCGTTTCCGAAACCAGTATATACCCTTCTGGCACCACTCTTTCAGTCTGGGTGATGGGTAAGTTGTTTCTCATAAATACCTTCCTCGATAATTTTTAATATAGTTATCTGTATTCGTTTTTCATATCCGTCGAACCGCTGTACAGTCGACACACTAAAACTTAAAAAGTTTTTTAACCTGGTCTCCAACTGCTTTTTCAGCTTCTTGCTTAGCTTTTTTCTCAGCGGCTTTTTTTTGTGCTTCAAGCTCGGCTTTGGCTTTTGCCTCTGCGTCTTTTCTGGCCTGATCCAACTTGGCTTTTTCAGCATCAATTTTTGCTTGTGCCTGCTGTTTTGCTTTCGTCACTTCGGCATCTAAACGTTGCTGCAAAGCTTTCTTGGCATTTGCCTGCCAATTGGAATTCAATATCTGGCCAATCCCTTTTTGTTGCAGCGCCAATTGAGAATCTTTGTCTAACCAGACCGACAGTTGCTTTTGAATCGGCTGAAGCTGTTTGGCCAGCTCGGCATCCAATTGCGCTTTTAAATCGGTTTTTAGCTTTGACAGTTCTTGCGTTAATAACTGATCAAAGGCACCCGAGAGGATTTTATCCAAATCTGAATTGGCACCGATTTTGGGCGCATACCAATCTCCGGTGACTTCCGTTGTTACTTTAAAGGCATCAATATCGCTGAATAAGGGTGCCAGGTAACGGTTCACGTCTTTTGATGGCGAATCCACAATTTGCATATCAACCTGTTGATAATCCAAATTCAACCAAGCATCTATTTGTTGTTGGGGTTTCAGCAAAATATGACCCTTCACATCGACGATTGCCTTTTGCATCGCCAGTGGTAAGTTACGATCCTTTAATATTTTCCAATCAGACACTTGGCGCTGTGGCCAATGCACTTTGACTTCGGTAAAAGGCGCCTGCGGATCAATTGCGTTCCCTTGACCGCTAAGGGTTAATGCGGGTTGATCATTGTCGGGTTTAACAACGACATTAAATAAAATCGGCATCTGCGTTTTAGGGTGATCCAGCGTCACTTGCGTGGCTTCGGCGGTTATATGTCCCCATTTAACGTCGCCTTCAATGGCAATGCGTTTAATAATCCAATCCGGCTGAGGATCATATTCTTTAAAATGAATGTCCTGACCTTTGAACCGCTTGGCATCCTCAGCAACAGCATTAGATGCCTGCTGAGCCTTTTCAGCCTGCCAGATTTTGAATTTTTCGATCAAAGGTTCCGCCTTACGCGCCCATTTTATCCCCTCATTGATCCAAGTTTGTACTTGAGGACCAAATAATAAATAACTGATATTCGATAAACCCGAGGCATCCAATGAATAGGTGTCAAGCAAGCGTTGATAATCTTGTTGCGGCGCTTTTTTTAAATCATTGACTTGTCGTTGTAATCCCGGGAGATGATTCTTCAGGGTTTTTTGCGCGGCATTTAACGACTGCTGTTTACCCTCAAGTTCCTGTTTCAACGATTCGAATTGCGCTTTTTTCGCTTCAAACGCCTGCATAGAATCAATCTTGCCTTGCGTTAAAGTCTTAAACCGAGCTTGATAGTCATTAAGGTATTGCTGTGAAGGGATTTCAGCCTCCAATTTTAACCAGGCCTGGTTAATTTCGGCGAGTTTTTGCTCGATATCCTCAGCGATCGTGACGGTTTTTAAGGATTCTCTTGACAGCATTTGTTGCGGTGTTGGCACCGTCATTTTTGGCAAGGGAATCGCCAGATCATTTTGTGTTTTTTTATCCCCGGTGGGCACCGCTTTCACTTTGGGCGCAAGAGTCGGCGGCGGTTTCGGCAAAGCCCCGGACGTTTGGCGAGGTTGGTGCAGGGCTAGATGACTTAACAGGACTTCTTCAATAACGGTTCGACCCACCACCCAATGATACAAGTTCACGGCGACTCTGATTCGATGAATTTGAATTAAGATTTCCATCGGTTTTTTAGGATCGGTGACTTGGAGATCCCGCAAGCCAATTCCCAAGGGAAAGACCCCTAAGTCAATCGCCCCAATTTCAACTTTTGCGCCCCATATATTGGACACGCTTTTTTCTAATTGTGACTTTAATGCGAGGGTAATCCCCAAATAACCAATGAGCAAAAACAGCCCAACCCCGGCCACAACCAAGCTTAACCCTGACCATCGAATCCATCCTTTGGGTTTCGGCATCTTTGACTCTGACGGTTCAGCGTGATCCATTGCAGACGTTACTTGACGATTCCAGAAAGCCATTCAGCTTCTTTTGCTCCTTTGAGAATTTGAATGATTTTAAATTGATTGACCCATTTTAAAAATCGCTGACGGTAGCTTTTAACCAACACCCAAAAGATGACAAAAGCCGGCACACTGAGTCCATAAGCAACCAATACGCTGCCCATGACCAAGGTATTGTTAAAGTTTATCCAACGCCAAAAGGCTTGGTTATACCATTCGGTCAACAAAGGCTGTAAGGATTCCATTTGTAATATCCAAAGCCCGGCTTGGTGGAATAACGGATCTAACAAATAAGACAGCCCACTAAAGAATAGCGTGGCAACAATTAATGCTGAGAGGTTAATTCTTAATAACAAAACCAACATTAAGGTAAAGAGATTGTGAGCGAAAAACAAGGGTGTCAATCCCAAAATCATGCCCAATACAAATGACAGTGCGATTTGACCCGGATGCTGATTGGCATTCAACGCTTTAAACAGTCTGACTAACAATGACACTGATTTTCCCTTACTTTT
>Ga0100396_1000505_pt1 | contig 23263 bp, 23 predicted proteins | sample CryGeymeta201520_FD_81551 | JGI IMG/M metagenome (GOLD analysis project Ga0100396, IMG submission 81551) | Groundwater microbial communities from Crystal Geyser aquifers in Utah, USA - Crystal Geyser metaG 2015-20 | ecosystem: Environmental > Aquatic > Deep subsurface > Groundwater | place: USA... | reverse complement strand
TAGATAGTAGATAGTAGACATGACAAACAGAAACTTTTTCATAGAGATTAGCATAACATGCTATTGACATTCGTCTATGGTTCGGGTAGATTTAGATTATGCCTATCACTCTGTACAAAAGACAAAAGCAAATTCTTGATTTTATTGGTCAATATATTCAGAAGTTTGGCACCTCCCCTACTCTGCAGGAAATAGCCGATTCTCTAGGCGTATCTTCGCTAGCTACGGTCCACGAACACTTGCAGACTTTGGTCAAAAAAGGGGTTATCCGTAGGTTTGAGGGAGTGGTACGTGGGATTGAACTGATTGATGCAAAAATTGGCGAAACAATGGACGGGATAGAACTGCCGATATTGGGACTGATTGCCGCCGGAGCACCAATCCTACCTATGACGGATCCCAACGCGACGATAAAAGTGGCTTCTTCGATGTTGTCGGGTAAGAAACGCTCGTATGTCTTGCAAGTCAGGGGCGACTCGATGATTGAAGAAGGGATACTGGATGGGGACTTTGTAGTGATAGAGGAGAAAAAGGAGGCAAAGGACGGAGAGATTGTGGTTGCGCTCCTAGACAACGGACTGGCCACTCTCAAGAAATTCTTCAAAGAAGCAACTCGGATCCGTCTAGAGCCAGCCAACTCGACTATGAAACCAATCTATGCTGTCAATGTTACAGTGCAGGGCACGGTAGTTGGACTTGTAAGACGTTTTGGACAATAATAGGCGGATATGGAATTGGTACGTGCGGTATTTGATTTTATTTTACATATAGATGTACATCTGGGAGCGATTATCGCTAGTTATGGTGTCTTAACTTACGGCATTCTTTTTGTGATCATTTTTGTGGAGACGGGACTAGTGTTTGTGCCGTTTTTGCCGGGAGACTCACTTCTTTTTGCGGCTGGAGCGTTCGCGGCTCTAGGTAGTTTGAATTTGTGGGTAGTAATACCCCTCATGATGTTGGCTGCGGTCCTAGGGGATACTGTCAACTATTGGATAGGGCACTTTTTTGGGCATAAACTAGTGCAGAACCCACATGTGCCGATCAATAAAGAGCACATCGAGGAGACACAGCGATTCTTTGATAAACATGGGGGCAAAACTATTATTTTGGCCAGGTTTGTCCCAATTGTGCGTACATTTGCGCCGTTTGTGGCGGGCATAGGACGGATGCACTATGGTCAGTTTATTTCTTACAACGCGATAGGCGGAGTATTGTGGGTGCTACTGGCAACACTGGCGGGATTTTTCTTTGGCAATATACCTTTTGTAAAAGAGAATTTCTCACTTGTGGTGCTAGGAATTGTTTTGGTTTCGGTAGTACCTATGCTCTTACAAGTTATAAAGAAAGTTCTCAAACATGACTAATGGGACGCTATATGTGATCGGGACGCCGATTGGGAATTTGGGAGATATTACTTTGCGAGCTATTGAGACTTTGGGGAAAATCGAAGTTTTGTTTTGTGAGGATAGTCGCGTAAGTGCAAGACTGATTAATCACTTGATAGAGAAAGGACTCATCACCAACAAGCCGAGGTATGTACCATACAACGAGTTTAACGAAGACAGGATATTTGCTCAGATCGTGGAGATGGTGGGCAGTGGTAGCCAAGTGGGACTCGTGTCGGATGCTGGGATGCCGGCGATATCTGACCCGGGGTATCGCGCGATCCGTGGTTGTTACGACGCAAAGTTGCCGGTCGTTGTCATCCCAGGCCCCACAGCACTTACTACAGCTCTGCCCTACTCTGGGATCGGGGGTGAAGTAGCTCTATATCTAGGATTTTTGCCCAAGACTAGTGGCAAGGCGAAAAAGATGTTAGAGGCTAGCTGCAAGATGTTGGGGAGTATTTCATCAACGCGGATAGTTTTGTACGTTTCTCCACATAGGTTACTGAAAGATTTGGTAATGATAAAAGAAGTGATGGGAGAGGTACACTGTGTACTAATGCGCGAGCTGACCAAGCAGTATGAGGAGCGGATTGAGGGAAGCGTGAGTGAGTTGATTGAGAAATATACGAAAACAAAAGTGCGAGGTGAGTTGGTGCTTGTTGTTTCAAAGTAAACTGTGGCCGGTCATGGAGCTGGGTTTGTTGAGACCCAAGATATGTAGGATAGTGGGGGCAATGTCGGCCAAAATACCACGAGGAAGAGATTTGCCTTGGTTTTGAAAAGAACGACCGACAATGAGGAGTGGGACAGGAAAGGATGAGTGTTCGGTATCGACTCCGCCGTGTTTCAAATTGATCAATTCTTCCACATTACCATGGTCGGCGGTGATAAGAAGGGTAATATTTTCTTTTTGCATGACACGCTCATAGACTTTGGCAATACAGGTATCGATAAACGAACAGGCTTTAATCGAAGCCTCGAGATTGCCGGTGTGGGCAACCATGTCTGGGTTGGGGTAGTTGATGACAATCAGATCATAGAGATCACCATCAATGGCATGGATGAGTCGCTCTGTCTGTTCGACTCCGGACATCTCAGGGGCGAGATCGTAGGTTGGAACTTTGGGGGATGGAGTGATATGAACGTCTTCACCGGGGAAAGATAGCTCACGCTGGCCGTTGAAGTAGTAGGTCACAAAACGCTCTTTTTCGCTCTCGGCCAGTTTGAGTTGACGCAGACCAGATAAAGCTATGATGCGAGATAAGGGCATCTCGACAAATTCGGGAGGAAAGGCGATTTCAACGGGCAGATTTTTCTCATATTCGGTCATAGTGACAAAACAGAGATTGTTTGGGAGAGTCGGGCGGGGGAAGATGTGAGCAGGCTGCGTAGGTTCTGTAAGATGAGTATGATGATACCTGACTAGGTAGGGATCAAATGATTCGCCATGTTTGGCAAAATCGTTGTCAGATAAAGTCAGGGCTCTCGTGAGTTCGCGCGGGCGATCAATACGATAGTTAAAAAAGATCACGGCATCATTATCTACAATACGGGGAGTCCCCTGCATAATAATTGGTTTGATAAATTCGTCGTTTTGTCCCTGAGAATGACGAGTTGCGATTGTAGCTAGATAATTGTTAGACTCTTCCCCTACCCCACTCACGAGAGCATCATAGGCCACTTGGACACGCTCAAAACGCTTGTCTCTGTCCATGGCAAAGTATCGCCCTACGACGGTTGCGATTGTCCCGATGCCAATGTCTTTGATTTTTTGCGCTACTTGTTTGAGATAGGTGGGAGATGAAGTAGGGGATGAGTCGCGTCCATCGGTGATCAAGTGCAGATAAACCTGAGAGAGTTTTTGGTCTTTGCAAAACTGCATGAGTGCATAGAGATGTTCGTTGCTGGTGTGAACACCACCCTGACCAATGAGACCAAGTAAGTGCAGAGTGGATTTATTTTTGCGTACGTGCTCGATGGCTTTGAGAAAGGCTTTGTTTTCAAAAAATGAGCCCGAGGAGATAGCCATATTGATACGAGGCAAATCTTGGTAAACGATGCGACCAGCGCCAATATTTAAGTGGCCAGTCTCGGTGTTGCCACCCTCCCCTTTGGGTAGGCCTACCGAGTCGCCCGATGCTCCCAGCTCTGTGTGTGGGTAAGTAGAGCTCAACATATTAATGATTGGAGTTTTGGCTAGGCGGATAGCATTGCCTGGGTAATCGGGACCGATCCCCCAGCCATCTAAAATAATCAAAACCACGCGAGATTTTTGCATACAAATATAATAGCCTAGGTTGCTTGATTGGCCAAATAGGCTTCGATTTCGAGTAAGCGATTGTATTTGGCTATGCGTTCTCCCCTATCTGGAGCCCCAAATTTGGCATAATCTGTACCCATCCCGACGGCAAAATCGGCAATGAAGGAGTCGTTGGTTTCGCCCGAGCGATGTGAGGCAATTGTCGTAAAGTTGTTTTTCTGAGCTAGGCGGATTAAATCTATAGTTTCTGTCACAGTCCCGATCTGGTTGGGTTTGACGATGACGGCATTGCAACTTTTTTCATCGATCGCTTTTTGAAGTCTTTTGACGTTGGTGGTGATCAGGTCATCGCCAATGATCATGACAGAACTCGGCATGACTTCGCTTAGTTTGCTCCAGCCTGACCAGTCATTTTGACTGAGGGGATCTTCTAGACCTAAGAGACCGTAGTCTTTGACGAGATTTTGGTAAAGCTGAGTCAGTTCGGCCGGACTTAAGGGGCGAGGTGAGTCTTTGATGTTGTATTTGCCGTCTTGGTAGAAAGAGTCTGAGGCCACATCTAGTCCAAGATAGAGATCTTGACCCAAGCGATAAGATGAGTTTTTGACAACGAGTGCCATAAGCTCGAGGGCATCGGCGTTGGTAAATAAATTGGGTGCAAACCCACCCTCATCTCCTACCGAATGGATGGCATTGCGATGAGCGAGCTCGGTTTTGAGACTACTCCAAGTTTCTGCACCTGCGCGCAAAGCATTGCTAAAAGTCATGGTGGTACTGGGGATCATGTGAAACTCTTGAAAGTCGAGGTTGCCGGCTCCGTGTTTGCCACCGTTGATAAGGTTGAAGATAGGTCCGGGGATACTAAGTTTGCTACCTGGACGATAACGAGTGGCAATATAGGCAAATAATGGGAGCTTGTAACTGTTAGCGGCGGCTTTGAGACAGGCAATAGAGATAGCCAGAATAGTGTTGGCACCGAGCCTACTTTCGTTGTTGGTTCCATCGAGATCGATCATGTGTGCGTCGAGTTTTTCCTGACCCTCGACTTCCATTCCAATGAGCTTGGGACCAAGGACTGCTTGGGCATTGTGGACGGCTTTGAGGACTCCTTGGCCATGGTAGCGAGCGGGGTCGCCGTCTCGTAGCTCGACATCTTCGTCTTTGTTGACACCAGCTCCTGATGGGATGGAGGCAGTGCCAAATGTCCCGATGTCGGTCAAAACTGAGACTTCGATGGTGGGAGTAGCGCGGGAGTCAAGAATTTCTCGGGCGACAACGTTTGTTATTTTAGGCATAACTATTTTTTAATGAGTTTGAGTTCGGTATCGTAGAGTATTTGGCGGGTCTTGTCGATGACATCGGGGGTGACTGAGACACTGGTTACACCTTCGCGGCAGAGGAACTCGGCAACATCGGGGTGGGAGCTCGGGGCTTGGCCACAGACTGAGACGGTAATGCCGCGCTTGTGCGCAGTGCGAATGATATGCTGAAGAGCCCAGAGCACGGCGGGATTGCGCTCGTCGTAATCGGCAGAAACGGTTTCGTTGTCGCGATCGGTGCCCAACATAAGCATGGTCAAGTCGTTGGTTCCGACGGAGATGCCATCGATGCCGACATCGATAAATTCATCAAGTAGGATGACGTTGACTGGGATCTCGACCATCATCCAGAGTTTGAAGGTTTGGGTACGAGAAAGGCCGGAGGCAATGACGATTTTTTTGACTTCCTTGAGTTCTTTGACGTTGCGGACAAAGGGAATCATAAGACTTAGGTTTTTGAGCCCCATTTCGTTGCGGACTTTTTTGATGGCTTCGAGTTCGAGATCAAAGACATCTGGATCATGGATATAGCGATAAGCACCACGATAACCAAGCATAGGGTTGGGTTCGCTGGGCTCATACTGCTCGCCACCTTTTAAGTGACTATACTCGTTGGTTTTGAAGTCGGAGGCGCGATACACGACGGGGCGATCCCCAAAGGCGGTACAGATTTTTCCGATACCTTCTGCAAGGCGATCAACAAAAACCTGACTCTTACCATCATGGATAAGTTTCTTGGGGTGGATACCAATTCCGGCCATCATAAACTCGGCGCGCAGTAACCCAACTCCGTCGACATGTCGTTTGGCAATCTCAACCGCTAACTCTGGTTCGCCTAGATTGACGTAGACTTTGGTGGCGGTCTTGAGGAACTCAGTGGGAGCGGTGTAGGTGGACTCGGCTGGAGCAAAGTTGACTGAGGAGGCACTGAGCTCGCTTTCGTAAACTTTGCCCGCTGCCCCATCAACAGTGATCACCCTGCCCTGTTTGAGAGTAGTAGTGGCTGTTTTGGTACCTACGATGCATGGGACACCCAGTTCGCGGCTGACAATGGCCGCATGAGAAGTCTGGCCGCCTTTGTTGGTGACGATGGCGACAGCCCGCTTCATGGCGGGGACAAAGTCGGGAGTAGTCATATCAGTTATGAGGATGTCACCGCGCTTGATTTTGTTGATCTCTTTGGCTGACTTTAGGATATTTACGATACCAGTGACAACTCCTGGACTAGCAGGTTGGCCTTCGAGAATTAGTTTACCGGTAATCTTTTTGGCTTCTGTTTTGCTAGCTTCGTTTTTGGTAGTTGTGGCGTTGACCGTCGTGATCGGGCGAGTTTGGACGACATATAGCTTGCCGTTTTCGATGGCCCACTCGGAGTCTTGAGGGAAGAAGTAGTGTTGTTGGAGTTTCTTGCCGAGAGTGGCCACCTCGACAGCTTGGGCATCTGTGAGCTTGCGTTTGTCTTGGCGAGACGAGGGAACTTTGCGCTGGATGTTGCCTTCTCCCGACCTGACCATCTCGATATCTTGATGAACTGTCTTGTGTTGGATAAGTTTGAGCTCTGACTTGTCGACTTCGTAGTGATCGGGGGTCACAGCGCCTTGGACGATGTTTTCACCCAATCCCCAAACAGCCTCGATGACAATGTGTGTCTTGTCGTTGGTAACTGGGTTGATACTAAACATGATCCCGGAGATGTCGGATTGCACCATCTTCTGGACGGGAACGGCGAGGGCTACTTTGAAGTGATCAAAACCCTGCTGGACACGGTAGTAGATGGCGCGTGGCTCAAACAGGCTGGCCCAAGCTTTGCGGATATGGACGATGACTGAGGCATCGCCACGGACGTTTAGATAGGTTTCTTGTTGACCGGCAAAGGAAGCCTCTGGGAGATCTTCCGCGGTAGCTGAGCTGCGAACGGCCACCCAGGGGTTGTTGCCGAGCTTATCGTAAGCTTTAAAGACTTGTTCTTCGATGTCCTTGGGAAAGGGTGATTTTTCTATCAGCTCTATGACTTGGTGACTGGCACGATTAAGGGCGGTGGCATCTTCGACATTGAGGTCTTTTAGCATGGCCTTGATTTTGTCTTCGAGATTGTTTACCTCGATCATGTGAACGTATGCAGATGAAGTGACGACGAAACCACCGGGGACGGGAAAGCCGGCTTTGGTCATCTCACCCAAGTTGGCTCCTTTGCCACCTACTGTAGGGATATCATCCTTATCGATCTCGTAAAACCATAAAACATATTTTGGGGCAGACATAACTCTAATATACGGTGTATATTGTAAATAGTAAACCCCTGCAGGGCCAGGCCCTGAAGGAAGAAACAATGCCACAAAAAAATAGTCGCAAAGAATATGGAGCTGGTGGTTACTACCATATCTATAATCGTGGAGTAGAGAAAAGAGTAATATTTCTCGATGAGCAAGATTACAAAGTATTTTTGGGGTATATTAAGTTGTATTTGACTCTGCCTAACCTGCAGGGCCAGGCCCTGCAGGATGATAAAGGGAAAACTATCCCTCCATCGAAGGCTCCTAAGAATTTTGTAGATGAAATTGAGCTTATTGCATATTGTTTAATGCCCAACCACTTTCACTTGTTTATAAAGCAAAATACAGATCGTGGTATGGCCAAATTTATGCAATCTTTAATACAAAGATATGTGATGTATTTTAATAAGAGATATGCTCGTGTTGGAACATTATTTCAAGGACGATATAAAACAGTTTTGGTAAATAATGAGAATCAATTCACCTATATCACTAAGTATATTCATCGTAACCCGCTTGGGATATTACCTGCAGGGCCTGGCCCTGCAGGTCTGCCGAACTATAAATATTCAAGTTATGGGAATTATCTGGGACTGTTTACGCAGAGTTGGGTGAAGACAGATGACATTTTGCATTACTTTTCGAGAACTAATCCAAAGTTTTCGTATCAGAATTTTGTAGAGGAAACTGGTGATATCTCCCGAGTTTACTATGAAATGATTGATTTAGATGAGTAGATGTTACGCATGCAGGGCCTGGCCCTGAAGGTCACTTGGCCATCTCGGCTTTGAACCAGTCAACATTGGGGATGTTACTGGCATCGATGCCATAGAGAATGGGTAGGTAGGCTGCTACAAACTCCCCGATTTGAATGACTTCGAAAACTTGCTCTAGTTTGGTACTACTGGTTGCGAGAATCATCTGCGTTTCGTAACCTTTTTGTTCGACGAGACTCTTGGTAAGCAAAACTCTTTTTTGAACTCGCTCATGATACAAAGCTGAGTTGAAGAAAAAGAAGATAGTAGTTTCTTTGGCAAGATGTGGGAAGCTGAGAGCTTCCAGATAGTGATGATTGAACTCTGGAAGATGCCACTCACTGGTGAGAGACTTGGCGTTTTCGTTGACTTGGTTGTTAAAAACATGAGCTGCACCTATCAAGTGCTCGGCTGCTACAAAAATAATATGTTTGTCATAGGTTGCGTAGGATATAAGTTTGGCGAGGTCATTTGAGCCTTCTGGGGCTAATTGAGTGACCAACTCTTTGAGGAGGTCGACAACATTGAGCACTTGAGATTCGGCAAGATTGATAAGTCCTATATTGGCAAACATGGAAAGCATCCCAAACACTGCATAACCGATGGCTAAGCGTGGTTGACCACACGGATTGAATTTGGCGTTGATCAAGTACATTGGCCAGTTGTTTTGTTTGGCTAGCTCGGCTAATTTGCCACCGCCGGTGATGACTGCGATCTTGGCACCTACCTTGATGGCCTGTTCGGCGGCGGCGAGAGTCTCCTCTGTGTTGCCTGAGTAACTAGAAAGGACAACAAGACTATCTTTGCTGGTGTATCCTGGTAGGTGGTAATGTGGGTAGATTTCAAGAGGTAGCGTAAGCTCATCTTTGAATAATCGTTTGATGACCAATGCTCCTAGCGAGGATCCACCCATACCCGAGACAATAATATTGGAGACTGTGGGAAAAGTGTTGGGGAAAACTAGAGATTTGGTTTGTTCCCAGGCGTCTTGGATCTGATCTGGAAGCGCTTCAACGCTGCCTAGGAGATTACTTTTATCGATGGCTCTGATTTTTTCGCGCGAGTCTAAAATGGATGACATAAACTAATCTCCCAAAGTTTTTTCAATTTCTTGGTATATTGTAGCGTTATTTGTAATTACTATCGAGCAATTTTTACCGGTTTTAATATTTTGAATCAAATGAGATGGTACAAAGCCACCGGCTTCTTGGGCTATGAGTAGTCCGGGAGCAATATCGTACCATTTAGGTGAATTGCTAATATTTACATATGCTTCATGGCCACCTTGAGCCAACCAACATAACATAGTATTTTCGTCTGCTAAGCTACGCAGTCTATAAATTGACTCACCTAGTTTCCCCAATTTGGCCCAGTTTGATTGATAATCTCTAGAGTTGCGAAAAAATGATGGCAGATACGTATAAACAAATGACTGTGGTAGATCTATAATGTTTGAGACGTGAATTTTGTGTCCATTCAGAAATGCACCCTCACCTAGACTGGCCGAATAAAGAGAATCATCTGAAGGACGATAGACGACTGATACTATGAGTATGTTGTTTTGTTCGATTGCTATTGAAACGTTGTAGAGTGGAATACCTCGAATATATTCTTTTGTTCCATCAATTGGATCTATGATCCAACGAAATGCGCTAGACTGCCCATCTAGTCCAGATTCCTCGCTATAGATACTATGATCTGGAAATTCTGATTTTATTCCATCAATAATTATCTTTTCTGAGTCAAGATCCGCCGAGGTGCAGATATCTAGAATATCTTTTTGTTTTGTAATTCTAGCCCTTCCTTTTACCTCAACAATATATTTACCAGCTTTTTTGGCTAGATGTTCGGCAACCTCTTTTATACAACTATAATTAGACATAAATTAATCTAGTGCGTGTGTATTTACCCCTTTGCTCCAGTCGATTTGTGGATATTTTTTGAGAATTTCTCTGACTTGTGCTTTGACTTTGTCGTAAATTTCTTGAGTTTTCCCTTCAAATTTGACTGTAATATAGGGGCCATTTTGAGAAGCACGAACTATCGCCATTTCTTCTTCATTATCCATTCTAATCCCTTCTATCTCGGTAAATTTGGCGTATGGCCATGTTTTCTTAAAATCGGACTTAATTTCGTTGTCTATTAGCTGGAATTTGATATTGTCTGCTAATCCAAATTTTATTTCTGGACTGCTAACATAAATGTTAAGTTTGGAGAATGCTCGGCTAAGTGTTTCATTTTTACGTTCTAAATATTGAAGAAGTCTAAGTGAGGCATTGGCACCATCATCGTGACCATAAAAATTATCCATAAAGAAAATATGACCTGAGAGTTCTCCACCAAAGGGAGCTCTTTCTCTTTTGACAGTTGCTTTAACAAAAGAGTGCCCCGTAAGACACATTACTGGGGTACCACCAGCTTTTTCAATTGTCTCTGTTACTTGTCTAGAGCACAAAGTGTTGTAGATGATTTTTGAGCCAGGTAATAGGTCTAACACGTCTTGTGCAAATAATGCGACAATAGAATCCATCCAGATAATACTACCGTTTTCGTCAACAACAGACATGCGATCTCCATCTGTATCATAGGCAAATCCTATATCTGCCTTTTCTTGTTTGATACGTTTAGCTAAACGCTCTAGAACTTTTATTTCGGTTGGATCTGGTACGCCGAGAGGAAAACTACCATCTGGAATGCAGTTTTGTTCAATTACTTCACAGCCTGCATCACGAAATATTGTTGGATAGAATACTCCCGAACCGGTATTACAGCCTTCGACAACAATTTTCCATTTTTTCTTGAGGCTAAATCTTTTGAGAATATCTGTTTTGTAAGCTGAGAAAATATCTTCTGATCTGTTTGTGCCTTTACCTTCTGAGTATTGACCTATTTCTACGATTTGTCGGAGATGTTGAATCTCTTCCGTAATCATAGTATCTGAGTAGCCAACGCCTAACTTGAGGCCATTAAAGTTTTTGGGATTGTGTGAGGCTGAAATCATGACCGAACCTTTGATTTGAAAATAGTAGGAAGAGAAGTATACTATCTGACTTAAACTAAGACCTATATCGATTGTGTTAATACCACCATCGTTCATCCCCTGAATAAATGCCTTACTATACTCCTCACCCGTAAGACGATTATCTCTACCTATTGTAGATTCCTTTATACGTCGTTCTGAGAGAAAGGTGGCGTAAGCACGTCCCAGAGTATACATAACATCTGCATTTAAATCTATGTCAACTACACCCCTAAGATCGTAACTACGAAATATTTCAGAATTGATTGTTTTTACAATTTTCATAATAATCTCCAATATTTATTAACCAGGGCTCTATCCTAGTAAATCTAGTAGCAATATGTCAAGGTGGTCGGTGTAGGAGAGTACGGATGCACCAGATTTGAGGGAGAGATCAATCTGTAGGAGTCGGCTCAGAAAATGTTCGAGTTGTTTACTTTCCCAAAAACTGGCTTGAGTGCGTAGTTTGGCTAGTTGCCAGGGAGCGAACTTGGGGCTCTTGGCTGACTGGATCATGATCAAATAACTAATTTGGCGGGCAATCATAGTGAATACGATGATGTCTTCAGTATCTCTTACTACCTCGTGGAGGAGATCTAGGGCTACTTTGGCACGCCCTGGGACTAGTGACTCAAGAAGCGTAAAGAGAGCGGTGGGCATTTTGGAGAGGACGACTTTGGCACTAGGTAGTTTGGCTAGATTGGGTTTGGTGATCTCTTTCTTGTCCCAAAGCAAGATATTTTTGTCACCCTGATAAGCAGAGAGCAAAGCGATGCAGGCATCTTTATCTTTGGAGCGAAGTCTAGAGAGCAAGTTCTCGATGACGATGGTTTCGGTGGAGAAGAGGCTGGCGGTGGCGAGGGTGGAGTTGAGATCGGCGGGAGTGAGTTTGTCTCCCTCCAGAGTCCTGATTTCGCGACCCAAATCGCGATCTTTCCCTATCGCCTCAGTTAGTAGTTTGCGGGAGGTGGCGATACCGTCGCCATGGAAGATTTGAATCATATAATTAATTGGTCGCCGATGGCGATACCATTGTCTTGGGCCCAGCCGGCGCGAGTTTCTAAGACCATGTTGACAGGCTCCTTGGGCGAGTAGGTGGGGAGTTTGTCCCCTGTTTCAACTATTGCACTACGGGTAATGTCGACTACTTTACCTCCGCTGATCCAGATCATATCAACTCCAAACTGCATCTGCTTCATCCAAAATATTGGCACGTGATATTCTGGGAAGATAAAGACCATTCCGTCTAACTCGCCAAGATCAGTGCGGTCTGATAAGCCTTTTTCCCACTGTTTGGGTGTCTGAGCGAGCTCTACTGAAAGTGAGATGTCTTTGAGAATAACGGTGGATTTGATAGGTAGACCCAAGACCACGCGAAAAATATTTTCCAGCTTGAAAAGTGCGCGCGATGACTTGAAAAAAGGCATAACCCAACTAGGTTGTTTGACTGGAGTAGACTGAGTGACCCTAGGCTTTTCTTCTACTAGTTTGGGCGAACCTATAGATTTGGAGAGATTGTAGATTGCTTGACCAGAAGCTGAGTAAGCACCATCTTCTTGATATAGAGAAAATTGACGGAACTGTTCCCCGCCACGCAAGAGAAAGGGGGTTATCGCCACCACATTTGGGTCGCTTTGCCAAGTCGACCAGGCAGTGTTCCAGTTTTGAGCTAAAACACTGTCTCCTAGCTTGGTTTGATCCCAACCAGTTTCGGTGATAAAGATAGGCTTAGGAGCAAGGTGTAGGAGCGCAAGCTCGGTTTTGTATCCTACAATGCTTTGCAAACCTGTTTTTTTGGCTGAAGTTATAAAAGCGGGATTGGGGTAGCTATGACTAGCCCAACCGTCAAAGTAGGTCCAGACGAGTGGATCAGCTACGCTCATACCCCGCAGATAATTGGTGGCGGAGAGTGAGGTGGTACTATTGGGCAAAGCCATGTCCAGAGCGGGTCCCAAAAGATAAAAATCGTTTGAGCGTTCTTTGAAAATCTGGTAGGCATTCCTGACAATCGTGGTGTATTTGGCTGGGTTGACAGCCCCCCCCCACTCAGCAGCGCGATTGACCTCGTTGAAGAGGACGATGTAGCGATTCTCGACTGGCCAGTCTAGTTCGCTCAAAAAATTGGCAAAGTCGACGAGGTCGGTATCATTGGCTCGCTCCCAAGTACCACCCTGAGGGATAGTGGTGATGCGAACAATAGGGATCAAGTGGAGCGATTTGGCTTGGTGCATGAAGGCTTGCCACTTGTCTTTGTCGCGTTCTCCTGGCTGAATGGGAATGGTGACATAGCCCCAGTCACCACCATTGCTATTGACGAGACGGGTGGCATCTTCCAGCTCGCTGGGGTTTAGGATGTGGACGCCCATTTTGTTGTTGGGCACGGTCCTTGGATCGTAGATGGCGTGGATAGGACTCGTAAATAGTGAATAGCTCATAGCACATAGCAGAAATATCGATATTCTATGAGCCATAAACCATGAACTATTTACTGTCATTTTTGAGTCCCAAGTGTGTATAGGCTAGATCAGTAACAATACGGCCGGATTTTGTTCGGGCAAGGAGGCCGAGCTGGATCAAGAATGGCTCGTAGACTTCTTCGATCGTGATCGTATCTTCAGATAAGGCACTGGCGAGCGTCTCAACACCGACGGGGCCACCATGATGATACTTGATGATGTGGGTCAAGAGATCGCGATCAGAGGCGTCAAGGCCGAGGCTATCGATCTCGAGGAGTTTGACCGTGTCTTCAACAGCTTGTGTTGAGACGACGCCATGATAGTTGATCTGTGCAGTATCTCGAGCGCGACGCAAGAGGCGATTGGCGATACGTGGAGTACCACGGGCACGCATAGCTAGACTATCCCCTGCGGCGTCATCGAGTTTGATTTTAAGGATTGAGGCAGAGCGAGAGAGGACGTGGGAAAGATCGCCAACAGAGTAATACTCCAATTTGTTGATGATGCCAAAGCGAGAACGTAGCGGACCACTGAGTGCGCCATAGCGAGTGGTAGCTCCAACAAGCGTAAATGGTTGTAAGTCGACTGCGACAGTGCGAGCAGCGGGGCCTTTGCCCAGGACCAAGTCAAGACGATTGTCTTCCATCCCCGAGTAGAGCGTCTCTTCGACGACTTTGTTCAAACGGTGGATCTCGTCGATAAAGAGCACATCTCCTGCCTCGAGATTGGTCAAAAGAGCTGCCAAGTCTCCGGCGCGGGTCAAGGCTGGGCCGGTCGTGGCGTGGAGTGCCCCACCCTGTTCGAGGGAGATGATGTGGGCGAGGGTAGTTTTGCCTAAGCCAGGGGGACCATAGAGCAAGATATGATCGACTGGTTCCTTCCTCTTTTTGGAAGCCGAGAGGGCGAGAGTAAGCGATTGTTTGAGGCGAGGCTGGCCCACAAAATCTGTCAGAGTTTTGGGACGCAAGGTAGCGTCAAACTGGATTTCGTCTGCCGATATTGTTGGCTCAAGAATAATACCAGTCATATAAAAAGTATTTATTGGGGGTCCGTCCCCTAGGAGTAATTAATATACCTAGGGGACGGACCCCTAGGTTTTTTGTCCTAATTTTTTTAATATTAGAGAAAGTGCTGCTGATTCTGAGAGTCCAGTTAAGTCTAGAGACTCGAGGACTTTGTCGATCTCGCGCCTATCAAAAGAGAGCTGTGCAAGGGCATCGTAGATGTAGCTACTGGCGGACGTCGTGGCATCTATCAAGGTTTTGCCTAAATAGAGAATGATTTTTTGGGCAGTTTTTTTGCCCAAACCTTTGATATGCATCAAAAAGTCGAGATCTCCGGTCATGATGGCGGTTTTGATGGCGCTGGGCTCAGAGACTGCTAAGATGCGACTGGCCATCTTGGGGCCAACACCAGAGACAGAGATGAGCTCAATGAGGAGATCGCGCGTCTCTATCGTCTGACAACCAACTAAGCGAGGGATACTTTGGTTTTCGAGGTAATGATAAGTGTAAAGGGTAAGGGTAGTACCAACAGAAATCCTACCGAGCCAAACCCCAATGACCTCATAGCCAACACCAGCAACGAGAATAATAGCTCCTTCTTTGGTATGTACAAGTAGTTGGCCAGATAAATATGCGATCATAGTTTGATAGCCTGGGTAGCGATAGCCACCGCGAGGGCGTCTGTCACATCATCTAATAATGCTTTAGTATCTACCCCCAAGAGTAATCCTACCATACGACAAACCTCGCTCTTTCCTGCGTTGCCAGCTCCAGCGACGGCTGATTTGATGGTGTTGGGTGAGAGCTCACTCCAGACCATGCCTTGCTTGGCGAAAGTGTAGAGGATGACGCCGCGAGCTTCGGCGACGGTGATGGCGGTCTTGACGTTTTTTTGCGCAAAAATAGACTCGATGCCGATCTTGTCAGGATGATATTTGAGTAACAAAGATTCGATCTCTGCTTGGAGCTTGAGCAAGTACTCTGACTTTTGCGTATTTTTGGGAAACTCGATACAGCCACAGCCTACGAGGAGACTCCTTGAATGTGTGCCGTCGATCACTCCCCAGCCGATGCGATGAGTACCTGGATCAATACCTAAAACACGTGTCATGAATCTATTCTACTCATTTCCCGAACGAAAGGCAAATGAATATGGGCGGACACAGGGGTCCGCCCCTACAGTTATGTTTGCGAGTGGCGGGGGCGTGTGCCTTTGTTGAGCGCTTTGATCTGTGCGTAGGCTTTGCGCAGGGAGGCCTCCGCCTGCGCAAATTCTAGCTGTCTGGTTTTGTCGGCGAGGACGGACTTGGCCTCGAGCTCGGCTGCTTTGACCTTGGCTTCGTCGATATCCTGAGCGCGCATGGCACTATCGGCCAGAACTGAGATATTGCCACGACTATCTACCTCGAGAAATCCACCAAAGATAGCTACTACTTCTTCGACACCACTGAGAGTAGTGTAGCGCATGACCCCTTCGGTGAGCCTAGTCAGGAATGGGACGTGCTGGGGAAGGATCGTGATTTCGCCCTCAACGGTTTGAGCTGTCAGAGAAGTAATTTCATCACTCAAGAGCTTTTTTTCCTGAGTAACGATGTCGAGAGTTAGTGATTTGCTCATGGTGTATGGCTCATGGTTTATAGCGAATAACTATGTGCTATGCGCTATTGACCATTTACTTGTTTCCTTTCTTGTAGTCCGCGATAACCTCGTCGATACTACCTTTCATGTAAAAGTCCCCTTCGGGGATGTGATCGAGTTGACCAGAGAGAATCTGATCAAAGCCACGAATGGTATCTTCGACTTTGACGTATTTGCCGGGAATGCCGGTAAATTGCTCGGCCACGAAGAACGGCTGAGTCAAGAAACGCTGAATCTTGCGAGCGCGAGCCACGACTAGTTTGTCATCGTCGGAGAGCTCATCAATACCCAAGATTGCGATGATATCTTGGAGATCCTTGTAGCGCTGAAGTACCTTTTGCACGGCACGGGCGACGCGGTAGTGATCGTCGCCGACGATGTCGGGAGATAACATCTTGCTATTGCTAACTAGCGGATCTACAGCTGGGTAGAGTCCCTGCTCAACAAGTGCACGCTCAAGGGCAATGGTGGAGTCGAGGTGAGCAAAAGTAGTGGCTGGAGCGGGGTCGGTGTAGTCATCGGCTGGCACATAGACGGCTTGGAATGAGGTTATACTCCCCTTCTTGGTACTAGTGATGCGCTCTTGCAGAGCCGCCATCTCGGAAGCTAGGTTGGGCTGGTAGCCAACAGCACTAGGAATACGACCAAGGAGTGCTGAGACTTCACCACCTGCTTGGGAGAAACGGAAAATGTTGTCGATAAACAATAGCACGTCCTCTCCAGCTACGTCGCGGAAATACTCGGCGAAGGTAAGACCGGTCAAAGCAACCCGTAGACGAGATCCGGGTGGCTCGTTCATCTGGCCAAAGACCATAGTGGTATTTTTGAGTACGCCTGAGTCTTTCATTTCGTGATAGAGATCGTTGCCTTCGCGGGTACGCTCGCCCACGCCAGCAAACACTGAGTGGCCGGAGTGCTCCTCGGCAATATTGCGGATGAGCTCTTGCATGATGACGGTTTTGCCGGTTCCGGCGCCCCCAAAGGCTGCAACTTTGCCACCTTTGGCAAATGGGGCAATAAGATCGACGACTTTGATACCGGTCTCGAGAACTTCAGCAGTAGATGATTGTTCTGTCAAGCTAGGAGCCAAGCGGTGAATGGGTGACATATGATCGGCTTTGACGGGTCCTTGGTTATCGATGGGTTCACCAAGCACGTTGAAGATGCGACCGAGGGAGTCTTTGCCAACTGGGACTGAGATAGGAGCGAGTGTGTCGGTGACTTCCATCCCACGTTTGAGACCATCGGTGGTACTCATGGCGATGGTGCGAACTAGCCCACCACCTAGAAGTTGCTCGACTTCGAGGGTGACTACTCTCTCACCATCTTTGATTTTGAGAGCATTGTAGAGACTTGGGGTAAAATCCTCGTCAAATTTGACGTCGATAACCACAGAGACGATTTGGGTAATCTTACCGTTTTTTTGTTTTTGCATATTTTCCCTTCATTTTCGGGCGGACACAGGGGTCCGCCCCTACGTAATAATTTATTCGACAATGGCCATACGAGTGGTTGTGACGTCTAGGAGCTCGCTGGTGACGGCACTTTGGCGAGCTTGGTTGTAATCGAGGGTAAGACTGCCAATGAGATCGCGAGCATTGTCTGAGGCGTTTTTCATTGCGACCATTCTAGCACTATGCTCCGTAGCACGAGCTTCGAGGATAGTCTGATAAAGCGACATCTCTAGCTGGTAAGGCAAAAGTGAGTCAAGTAACTCAGACGGCGAGGGCTCGATAGTGTAGGTAGTACTACCTTCCACCTTGTCACTAACGAGCGGGAGGAGCTGAGTGATTGTAATCTCGTTTTGGAGGGTGGAGATAAATTTGGGGTAGGCTAGGAAGACCTTGCCGACGTTGCCCTTTATATATTCTTGCATGATATAACTTGAGATACTGCGGGACTCGACAAAAGTGACTGTTTCACCAAGATCATTGAACTTGGCCACTAATTCGCTCGATGTACCTGGAGTAACCCATTTGGCTTTTTTGCCGACGGTAACTATCTTGACTGGGTGATTTCCGACTGATTTGACAAAGTCGAGTAGACCACGATAAAGATTGACGTTTAACCCACCACAAAGACCCTTATTGGTGGAGATAAGGACGATGAGATAGGACTGATTGTCGTTGAGTGAGAGGAGAGGATGCGAGACTGAGCTAGAGGTACCCACCTTGCTCATGATCTGGCGAAGTTTGTCGGTGAATGGGCGGGTGGCGAGGGCAGCTTCTTGAGCTTTTTTCATTTTGGAGGCAGAGACCATCTCCATCGCTTTGGTAATCTGAGCGATGTTCTTGGCGGATTTGATGCGACGTCTGATACTGATGAGGCTACCCATGATTACTCACTTTCCACCGCATAGAGATGGCTTGATGCTTCTTCCATGGCGCTTGAGACAGACTTGAGAGCGGCAAGAACACTGTCGGTGAGAGCGCCTTCTTTTTCGATGAGCGCGACCAGTTTTTGGCCAGCTGACTGGGTACTAAGGTAACTCAAGAAGGAATCTCGCCACTGTGCCATGTTTTTGAGAAGAATCTTATTGGCGTAACCCTCGGTGACGGCCCAGATGAGAACCACTTGGACTGAAACGGAGAATGGTTCGTTCCACCCTTGCTTCAATATTTCTGAAACACGCGCGCCTTTGTCGAGTGAGGCTTTGGTTTTGGCATCTAGATCAGAGGCAAACTGGGAGAATGCGGCTAGTTCGCGATATTGGGCGAGATCTAGACGCAAGCGACCAGCGACCTTTTTCATGGCTTTGATCTGCGCATCGCCTCCCACGCGAGAAACAGACAAGCCGACGTTGACGGCAGGTTTGAAGCCGGAGTTGAACATATCGGCTTCGAGGTAAATCTGACCATCGGTGATCGAGATGACGTTGGTGGGGATATAGGCCGAGACATCGCCCGCTTGAGTTTCGATGATGGGGAGAGCGGTGAGTGAGCCACCACCATATTCTTTGCTTAGGCGGCAGGCACGCTCGAGGAGGCGCGAATGAAGGTAGAAAACATCGCCTGGGTAGGCTTCGCGACCAGAGGGACGACGCAAAAGGAGTGAGATCTCGCGGTATGCCCAAGCATGTTTACTCAGGTCGTCATAGATGATAAGGGCATCTTGGCCGTGCATAGCATAGTACTCGCCGAGGGCGGCTCCTGCGTAAGGGGCTAGAAACTGCATCGAGGCTGGATCTGAGGCGGTAGCGGCGACGATGGTCGTGTACTCCATAGCCTCAAATTCCTTGAGAGTGTTGACTAGTTGGGCGACAAATGAGCGTTTTTGGCCGATGGTGACGTAGATACATTTGACCCCCTCTTTGGCCTGGTTGATGATGGTGGTGATGGCAATACTGGACTTGCCGACTCCACGATCTCCGATGATGAGCTCGCGTTGGCCGCGGCCGATCGGGATCATCGAGTCGATGGCTATGATACCAGTCTGGAGAGGTTGAGAGACATGTTGGCGGGTGATGACACCAGAGGCGATTCGCTCGATTGGATAGATCTCCTTCCCGACTGGGTCGGAGGCACCATCGAGGGCGACACCGAGTGGATTAACAATACGACCTAAGAAATTGGGCCCGACAGGGATAGAGAGGATACGACCGGTTGAGACTACCTGGTCACCTGATTTGAGATGGGAATACGGTCCAAGGAGCACGACACCGACCTCGGTCATCTGGAGAGAGAGGGCGAGACCTTGGGTACCACCAGGAAACTCGATGAGCTCGCTCATCATGGCATCGTTTAAGCCAGATACTTTGGCCACACCATCACCGATTGAGAGGATCTCACCAATTGAGATGGGTTTGATTGGAGCACCAAAAGATTTGGGATCCTTGAGTTTGGCGCTAAGCGAAAGATCGAGGAGCGAACCCTCGTACTCTATACGCACACCTGCAAGCAAAGTAGGATCGACTACGAGAGTAGGCTTGCCTACTGAGGCGAGTTTGGACTCAGCCAAAGAAATTGCTTCTGCAAGCTGAACTGACGTAAGCTTTTGGGCGCTTTTGATTGTATATGTCATAATTATTTGGCTTTGAGCATGGCGACAGTAATAGCGTCGATCTCTTTGGCGGTCAAAGTCTTGCCGAGGGCTGATTCTAGCTGTTTGGTAGCCAGAATTCCCATCTGCTTGGCATTTTTGGCTTGGTTGTGCTCGACTTCTTTGTTGGCCCTGTCAAGGATGGCGACTGCTTCGGCTTTGGCTTTGGCGCGTGCTTCTCTAATGATCGAGTCGGCCTTGGCTTTGGCATCTTTTTCTGCTAAGACGATGATAGCGCTCGCTTCTTTCCTGGCTTTGGCGAGCTCGGCTTTTTTGAGCTTTTCGGTTTCGCCTGCTTCTTTGATATTCTTTTCGGCCAAATACATCCCATCGTTGATCTTTTTGGCACGATCATCGAGCAATTTGAGAACGGGTTTGTAGAGGATTTTGTTCAAGAGGAACAAGATCACCCCAAAGTTGACGACTTGAAAAAGGACTTGTAAGAAATTGATTTCCATAGAGTCCTCCTTTAGACGAATTTAAGAATAAGCGCGATAACTAAGGCGTAGATAGCGATGGCTTCTGCAAAAGCAAAACCCAAGATCATGTTGGTCTGAATCTTGCCGGCGGCTTCTGGGTTGCGGCCGATAGCTTGCATGGCACCCATACCTACTAATCCGATACTAATACCTGGTCCTAGTGCTCCTAGGCCCATGGCGAGACCGACTGCTAAACCACTCAAGTCAACGGAAGATGCAGCTTGTGCGACTGTTTGAACGTCTGACATATTTTTTCTCCTTAATAATTATTAATTATTCGTCTTTGTGACCTAAAGTGGCCATGTTTATAAAGACGGTAGACAACATGAGGAAAACTAGCCCTTGGATGACGCCAACAAAGATCTCGAGGGCGTAGAAAGGCATGGGGACGACAAGAGGGATGAGGAAGGTCATGACGGCGATCAAGACCTCGCCGGCGAAGATGTTGCCAAAGAGACGGAAGGTAAAAGAGATGACTTTGGAGAGATCAGAGACGAGCTCGAGGAGTCCAACAAAGGTATTGATCGGATTGCTAAAGTCGAAGAATTTCTTGAGATACTTGAAGCCTTTGAACTTGAAACCATAGAACTGTACCATGACCATGGCGATGAGACCAAGAGCTAGAGTAGTATTGATGTCGGCGGTAGGACCACGCAGGATTGGGATGAAAACTTCTTTGCCACGCATGAGGCCCTGGAAGCCAATGCTGCCTGCGCCAGGCAAGAGTCCTGACCAGTTGCTGGGGACGATAAAGATAAAGAAGGTCATAACCAGGGGGAAGAAAAGGCGACCCTTGGAGGAGCCCGCGATCCCTTCGACGATGCCATAGAGGCCTTCAATCAATAGTTCGATGAACATCTGGAGTCTGGTAAACTTGCCTTTGACTAGAAGTTGTTTGGTGGCGAGGTAGAAGAAAAGAATGGTAAGAGCGGAGATGACCCAGGAGGTGGCAATAGAATTGGTGATAGGAACACCCAACAAATGGAATATCGGCTCTGCGCTGATAGATATGTGTAATGCCATACGGTAATTTATGATAACAGGCAATTTTAATTTGCGCAAGAGTTTTTGACATATTGGGTGTGTCTTTAGTGCAATTTGTATATTTTGCTAGTTTCAAGAAATATTGGACATGGGGATTATAATTTCGATTATGAATAATAACCTTGAATTATTACAAGTTGTTGGAGATGACTTCGAATGTGGCCAGCAGGTGGGAGTAGCACATCGAGATCTTCTTACTGAACTGTTGGAAATGGTAAAAGAATCAGACACTTCTCTATGGGACGAAGAAGTACGGGAAGCTCTATGTTATTTACCAGCAACTCAATGCTATTTCCCCTATTTGGTGGATCAACTTAGAGGAATAGCTGTCGGATCTGGCCAAAAGTTTGAAACAATTTTTGCGCTCGCAGTCGAAGAAGAACCTAACGGAACTCACGACCCAAATCATTGTACGGACATTGTAAGTGTAAAAGGAAGTCCAATTATTTTTCACAATAATGATAATCGTTATCCCAATATGATAAGAGCAGTAGAATGGAAAAGTTCGAGAGGTACGACTTTGACAGTAGGTTTGGGCCCCTTTGCGTGTGTCGGAGTAAGTCAAAAACCTGATGGGACATGCTTGGCTTTGTCGGGAAACGATTTATCTGCAAATGATGAAAAATCAACCGGAGTCACTAGATGGGTGTTAGCGAGAGCAATTCTGGAAGCTAGTGATTTGTCAGAGGCGGTGCGACTAGCTACGCATCCAGAACGAGCGTCCTCTTACCACAACGTGATTGCGGACGAAAATTCAGTTGTTTGTCTAGAAGGATCGGCTACTGATTGTCGACAAATTATGGCGAATAACGATTTTATCGTGCATGCCAACGCATATATTCACCCTGAAATGAAAATCTTTGAAAATCAAGATGACACTATTAGTTCTCAGGCTAGGTTGGCGAGGGGCCAGAGAATGTGTATGCAAGTACAGCGAGATATGCCGTTAGTGTCCCAGATGTTAATGTTACTTAAAGATCATGGTGAAGATGGTATACCAAGTGAAAATACAATTTGTCGACATGGAAAGGTAGGAACTGTATTTTCATCAATTATTGATATGGGAGAAAAGACAGTCTCTGTAGCTTTGGGAAATCCGTGTAAAAATGAGTATCAAGTAATCTGGAGGTTCAATTAAATATTTGTTTTCACTTTGCGTAACCTTGTCGAGGTTGAATCCTAGTGTCGGGGTGATACCTGCAATACTAATTATATTTTTTGTTCTCAAAGACTCAGTTGTTTGGTACAATACATAGTTGTGGGGTCTATTGCTACACTTCAAGTCCCGCAAGGGACCTGAGACATGTATCCAGACACGTAGTAGTCTGGGATGCCAGTCTGGTTAGAACGAGAGATTCTCGATCGCCAAGTGTATGTAAGTCCTCAACAACAATATGTGGGGCCTATAGCTCAGTCTGGTTAGAGCACCTGCCTTTTAAGCAGGGTGTCCTGGGTCCGAATCCCAGTGGGCCCACCCACGGCCCTATCGTCTAGTGGTTAGGACATCTGGTTTTCATCCAGATAACTAGAGTTCGATTCTCTATAGGGTCACAGAAAGTGTGTTAAGTGACATTCCGCATTGATTGC
>Ga0100396_1000504_pt1 | contig 23283 bp, 16 predicted proteins | sample CryGeymeta201520_FD_81551 | JGI IMG/M metagenome (GOLD analysis project Ga0100396, IMG submission 81551) | Groundwater microbial communities from Crystal Geyser aquifers in Utah, USA - Crystal Geyser metaG 2015-20 | ecosystem: Environmental > Aquatic > Deep subsurface > Groundwater | place: USA... | reverse complement strand
TCCGGTGCAGGACAAGTCCTGCACCCCACGTACGAAGCCGGGCACAGCATGCGCCCAAGTCGCGTCCGGTGCAGGACAAGTCCTGCACCCCACGTACGAAGCCGGGCACAATATGCCCAAGTCGCGTCCGGTGCAGGACAAGTCCTGCACCCCACGTACGAAGCCGGGCACAGCACGCCCAAGTCGCGTCCGGTGCAGGACAGGTCCTGCACCCCACGTACGAAGCCGGGCGGAGCATGCCCAAGTCGTGTCCGGTGCAGGACAAGTCCTGCACCCCACGTACGAAGCCGGGCACCGCATGCGCGACCCCGACGACCACTTCTCGCCGTGGGGGGTCAGCGCTTGCGCGACCCCGACCGCGATGCACACCGCCGCGCCCGAGCTCACCCTCGACGCGATAGCGACCGCCGATGAGCTCGCCGACGGCGGCGTCGTCGCTGTCGTCCGCGGCCATTCAGCTCACCCACGTCTGCGCGTGCTCGCGCACGTCCTCGAGGAAGGCTCGACGCAGCTCGGGATCCTGGATGGCGTCGGCGCGCAGGACGAGGCGCGCGTGGGCCGTGGCGCGGGCTTGCTCCGCCAACGCGACTTCACCGTTCGCCAGCAGCGCGGCCACGAAGACCTGACGCGCGAGGCCCTCGCCAGTCGGCACGCTGCCCAGACGCTCGGCCAGCTCCGCAGCGACGCGCGCGTGGGCCAGCGCCTCCTTGGGCTGGTCGCGCGCCAGGAGCACGCTCGCGAGCACGGCCTCGGCGCCGACGAGCAGCGGCCTGACCCCGTCCAGCAAGGTCAACGCACGACGAGCCTCTTCCTCCGCCGGACCGAGCCCACCGCGTTCGAGCAGGAGCCAAGCCAACGTGCTGCGCGCGAAGCCCTCGAGGCGTGTGTTGCCCTGGGCCGCGAATCCCTGGATCGAAGCCAGGAGGGCTTGCTCCGCTTCCTCGCTGCGTCCCTGCCGCGCGACCGCGCGCCCGAGCTGCGCCTGGGCGGTGGAGAGGGCGTTGTTGAGACCCATGAAGCCCGCGATGTCCACCGCCTGTCGCAGCGCCGACTCGGCCAGGCTGAAAGCTCCGAGCTCGTTCAGACCGAAACCGCGGCTGGTGAGCTGCAAGCACGCGTTGCGCAGATCGCCGACGCGTTCGAAGGCGCGCGCCGCTTGTTCGGCCAGCTCGACGCGGTCGCCGATGTCATCACGGACGCTGGCCCTGAGCGCGCGGGCCTCGAAGACCCAGCCCAGGCTCGCGGGCTCCGTCGCACCGACGGCATCCAGCTCCACGAAGTACGGATCCGTCTCGTCTTGCCGACCCGCCAGCACGAGCTGCGTCACGCCGCGCGCGAGGGCGGTGAGACGCGCCGGGATCGCGCTCTCCTCGGGTGTCGTCGCGTAAACACGCGCAGCCAGGTCCGAGAGGTCGTCCACGCGACCCAGCTTGCCCGACGCGGCCAGAGCCTCCCCCGCGGCGATGAAGAAGGAGGCGCCACCCGGAGCGCAATGCTCGAGCGCGTCCGACGCGGCGCGGGCGGCCTCGACGTTCTCTCCACGCCACTTGTGCACCTCCGCTTCCACGCGCAGCAGCTCGCCGGCTTCCGCACCTGTGACGCCCGCCTCGAGCCCAGCGCGTACGCGCGCCAGCGCCGCGTCCAGATCATCCGCGGCCAACGCCTGTTCCGCCGCGCGACGATAGAGATCGGCGGCGCGACCCAGCTCTCCGCCCAAGCGCAGATGCTCGGCGAGTACGAAGGGCTCGGGGTACCCGCGCGCCATCAACCACTCCGCCGCGAGGCGATGGGCGAGGCTGCGGTCGGCCTCCGTCAGAGTCGCATATGCCGCATCGCGCCAGAGGCCGTGGGCGAACTGGAACTCGTCCTCCCCGGTGAAGCGCGACGACTCGGCGCGCACCAAGAGCTCGCGCGTCACCAAGGTCTGCACCTCGGCGGCGAGCTCGTTCGCGCTAGCTCCGCCCAGGACGTGGGCGGCCGCGCGGATCCAGAAGCTCTCGCCGAAGACGCTGCCGGCGCGCAGCAGGCGGCGACCCTCCTCGCTCTGGGCCACGAGTCGTCCCTGGGCCATGGCCAGCACGGTCTCGGGTGCCTTGTCGCCGCGACCCGCGGCCTGCGCGCGCACCAGCTCCTCCAGGAAGAAGGGGTTGCCGCCAGAACGCGCGACCAGCTCGTGGGCCCGTTCGTCGTCCACGTCGGGCAAGGCAGCACGCACCAGGCGCAGGCCGGCGCGACGGCGCAGCGGCCCGAGCGCGATCGACGTCACGCCGCGGTCGGCCCACAGCCCAGCAAAGGTCTTCTGGATCTCCGGCCGCGCCAGGGCCAGCACCATCAAGGGCAGATCTTCGAGCTTGCGCAGCGCCGCGTCGAGCATCTCCACGCTGGGGCGATCCCCCCACTGCATGTCCTCCACGACCAGGAGCACCGTCCCGCGACGGCACTCGGCTTCGAGCCATTGGGCGAAGGCCCGACGGATCTGATCGCCACGCAGCACGGGGTCATGGCGCGCCGCGCTGAGCTGCACGCTGGTCTCGGGTGCGAAGGGGACGCCGACCAACTCCGCGAGGAAGTGCGTCACCCGTAGCGCGTCCTCCCGCTTGCCGAAGAGCTCACCCACCATGGCGGCGATGCGGATCTGGGCACGCTCCGGGCGGTCGCCCTCGGTCAAGCCCGCGGCGGACCGCACGAGACGCGCCACCACGCCGAAGGCCGCGCCCGCGCCGAGCGGATCGATGCGCGCCTGAAGCACGCGCGCGCCCTCGGAGATGGCGCCGTCGCTCTCTAAGAACTCGCCCAGCAGCCGTGACTTGCCGATCCCGGGAGGGCCCGTGATCAAGAGCGCGCGGCTCAACCCGTCCTCGACGCACTCCTCGAAGGTGGCGTGGAGCGTGGCGAGCTCGCGCGCGCGTCCGACGCAGATGCTCTGGCGACCCAGGAGCGGGCGCACGCCACCCGCTTCGCCGCGATGGCCGAGCAGCTCGGTGCAACCCTCGAGCTCGCGCGCGTCGAAGCTGGGGTCGAGCAAGGCCGCGGTGACGGGATCGAGCAAGATGGGACCCGCATCCCGGCGCTCGACCGCCGACGCGGCGGCGCGATCGAGCAGCGTCGAGGCCGTGTCGATGACCTCACCGACGGGGTGTGTGCCGCTCATCACGGCCCGGCCCGTGGCGAGCACGAGGGGCGCCGTCGGCAGCAGATCGCGTACCGCCAGAGCGCAACGGGCCGCGCGGGCGGCGCTGTCCGTGGCCGCCTCATCCCCCGAGAGGGTGAGCACGAGGGTGCCGTCGACCATCCACTCGAGGGCGGGCGCCCAACGATCGAGGGCCAACTCGAGCGCCGAGCGTGTGTACTCCCCGGTGGTCATGGTCAGCGTGTCGGGCGCGTGGACCTGCTCCGGCCAGCCCGCGAGGATCACGGAGTGGAAGCGCGCCTCTGCGTCGCCGATACCACGGCGCCCGGACACGGTGGCGTCCGCCTTGGGACGAAGCTCGAGCTCTTCGCGCAGCGCCTGCGCGTCCCGAGGTCGATGCGCCGACTCCTTCGCGAGCATGCGCGCGACCAGATCGGAGAGGGCCTCGGGCACGTCGGGGTTGACGTCGCGCACGGGGGGCGGATCCTCGAGCAGGACCTTGCACAGCACGCTGACCACGTTCGGGCCCGAGAACGCGCGCCGCCCCGTCAGGCATTCGTACAGGATGCAGCCGAGGGCGAAGATGTCCGCGCTGGCATCGAGGTCCGCGGCGTTGCGCGCTTGCTCGGGCGCCATGTAGGCGGGCGTGCCGAGCATGACCCCGCTCTTGGTGATCTCCTGGCTGGTCTCGGAGGCCCGGGCCAGACCGAAGTCCAGGATCTTCGGCTTGGACAGATCGCCGTCGAAGAGGTGGATGTTCGAGGGCTTGAGATCCCGGTGAACGATGCCCTGCGCGTGGGCGGCGCCCAGCGCCTCGGACAGACGCCGGAGCAGGAGCAGGCTCGCGGACACCCCCAGGACGCGCTGCGCCAACTTGTCTCCGAGGCTGACGCCACCGACCCACTCCATGACCAGGTAGGGGTGCTCGGGATCGACCAGGCCGCTGGCGATGTAGCGCACGATCCCGGGGTGCCCGAGCTCGGAGAGCACGCGTGCCTCGCGCCGGAAGCGGCCGGTGTTGTCGGCGGTCTGCGCGATCAACACCTTGAGCGCCACGAGCGCGCCCGTCGTCAGATCCCTGGCGCGGTAGACGCGTCCCATCCCGCCCACGCCGGCGCTGTGGTGCACCTCGAAGCGTTCGTCGACGATCGTTCCTTTTTCCAGGTAGTCCATGCGCGCCAGCACTCTGTCGCGGCACACCTGCGTGCACACGCGGCCAAGCCGGGGAGACTAACACGAGCAGGGCGAGGGAGCGCGTGGCGCTTTCGAGCTGGGATGCGGGATCGCGACTCGCGCTTGTGATCCAAGGCGCCCCGATGCGAGTCTTGGCGGCATGACAGGCCGCACTCTCATCGCTGACATCGACCACATCGTGGGCCTCGACGAGCAGCCCGTGCTGCGCAACCTCTTGATCACGCAATGCTACGCGGACCTCGCCCAAGGGCTCGCAGAGAAGCTCGGCCACTCGAACGCCAACTGGTGCAACTTCGCCACCTGGGCCTCCAAGACCGCCGGCAACTTCATCCGCGCGGAAGAGGTCCCGGAGTTCTTCCGTGACGCGCTCCAGGAGCAACATCGCTTCCTGGCGCGGGTAGAGGTCTTGACGGCGCGGCTCTCGGATCTGCTGGGGCGACCCTTCCTGACGCTCGAGCGGGTGATGGATCTGCCCATGGCCGTCGTCGACCAGGTGACCGAGCAGATCGTGGCCGGCAACCTGAAGGTCTTCTCCGAGCTGGGGCCCATCTTCTCCAGCCTGATCCACGCCTTCGACGACGACGGCACACTGAACGACGCGAAGTTCCAGCAGCTGCTCGCCTCTCTGCGGACCGGCCCGAGCTCACGCGATGGCCAGACGCTGCTGCACGCGGCGCTGACCCACTACCGCGACGCCCTGCGCGCGACGGATGCCGGCGAGGAGGCGCAGTGGATGTTGTTGGCAAACGCCCAGACCGGGCTCCACGAGCAGATTCGCCTCCAGCCCTACATCAAGAGCTCCCTCGGCGCGCCCGTCGCCGTGGCCTTCGACAAGCTGTGGGAGAGCGACGCCCACGACGTGGCCGAGGGTCCCGTCCGGCGCGGTCTGCACGCGATCATCGATCGGTTCGCCCATCCACTCGTAGCCGAGGCCGAAGACGTCTGGTGCGACGTGGCCACGGACACGCTGATGACGCTCAGGGTGCCCGGCCAGACGCTGCACCTCGGACGCGACCTGCCCCCACCGCCCGGGCTGCCGCTCTACCCGGCCGCGTTGGCGGAGATCACCCTGCCCGAGCTGGCCGAGGTGATGGAGCTCTACGGCGCGCTCGGCCACGGAGAAGGTGACTCGGGCGCCACGGATTGGGCGCGGCTGCCCCAGCGCATGACCTACATCATCGACCTCTTCCGCTCGCGCCAGCAGGTGGGGTCGCTCTACGACCCACCCTTCTCCGAGAGGCAGCACCAGGCCATCCTCGACGACCAGGTGCCGGGCGGTCCGCTCTAGTCCCTCCGCACTTGCTCCGATGGGCTCTCGGCCGAACGGCCGATTCAGCGTGCGTTCAGACACGGGGGGTTGCGCGTCGCCACCCTCGTCGGGCTATGTTCGGCCCGGTTCGAACCGAGGAGGTCCGTGATGGCGTTGAGTGACTCCGTGATCCTCTGCGAGTGCTGGGCCCGAGACGGACTGCAGTCGATGCCGCACGTGGTGTCCACCGAGCACAAGCTCGAGATGATCACGAACATCCTCGAGTCGGGCGTGCAGAAGCTCGAGGTGACGAGCTTCTCCCACCCCAAGCTGCTGCCCCAGTTCGCCGACGCCGAAGAGGTGCTGCGGCGCATGCCGCGACCGAAGGGCGTGAGCACGGTCGTGCTGATGCCGAACGAGCGAGGCTTCGATCGCTTCGAGCGCTGCCAGGAAGAGGGCTACGGCGCGGACGAGATCATCCTGATGATCTCCGCCAGCGAGGCGCACAACCTGGCCAACTTCCGCATGAACCACGACCACGCCAAGCGCGTGCACGCGGGCATCATGGCGCGGGCCCTCGGCCTGGGCGTGAAGGTGATCGGCTGCGCGGGCACGGTCTACGGCTGCCCGATCGCGGGCGAAGTGGCCTTCGAAGACGTGGCCGACCTCGTGCGCTTCTACGTGGATCACGGTGCCGCCACCATCATGCTCGGAGACACCACCGGCGCCGCGAACCCGCTGCTCGTGCGCGAGCGCATCGGCGCGCTTCGGGAGCTCTTCCCCGAGGTGGAGTTCATCGCCCATTTCCACGAGACGCGCGGCACGGGCATCGTCAACACCTTCGCCGCGCTGGAGCTCGGTCTTCGCTACGTCGACGCCTCCCTCGGCGCCATCGGCGGTCAGCCCGCGACGAGCAGCAACCGCTACCAGCACGGCTTCACGGGCAACGTCTCGACCGAAGACCTCGTGTGCATGCTCGAGGAGTGCGGCGTGCACACCGGGCTCGACCTCGAACGCCTGCTCGAGAACGGACGCCGCGCGGAGGCCATCCTCGACCAGCGCCTGCGCTCGAACGTGATCGGCTCCGGCCCCGTGAACCACGAACCTCGGGCTTACGCGCCGCAGACGTCCGATGCGACTCGGGACGAGTCCATCCGCGCGTGAGATGACGCGCGGCCAGCGAGTCCAGCCAAGGTAGACTAGGACCATGACCGCCCAAGACCGCGCCTCGCGGCTGATCGAGACCATCCGAGACTCCATCATCGGGGACGACCAGGTGCTCGAGGGCCCCTACGGCTCGCACCGCATCACCTACGCGGACTACACGGCGTCGGGTCGCTCGCTGGGATTCCTCGAGGACTTCATCCGGCGCGAGGTGATGCCGCGCTACGCCAACACGCACACCGAGTCCTCGGGCACGGGCCTGTGGACGACGCGTCTGCGCGAGGACGCGCGCCGCACGATCAAGGCCGCGGTCGGCGCCGACGAGCGTGACGCCCTGATCTTCACCGGCTCGGGCGCGACCGGTGCCATCCACAAGCTGATCGAGGTGCTCGGCCTGCGCATCCCGCGTGAGCTCGACGAGCGCTACGGACTGAGCGAGCGCATCCCCGCGGAGGAGCGCCCCGTGGTGTTCATCGGACCCTACGAGCACCACAGCAACGAGCTGCCCTGGCGCGAGTCCATCGCCGACGTGGTGGTGATCCACGAGGACGCGGACGGTCACCCGGATCTCGCGCAGCTCGAACGCGAGCTCGAACACTACGCCGCGCGACCGCTCAAGATCGGCAGCTTCTCCGCCGCGTCGAACGTGACGGGCATCGGCTCGGACACGGCGACCATCGCGGCGCTCTTGCACGAGCACGGAGCGCTCTCCTTCTGGGACTTCGCCGCCGCCGGTCCCTACGTGAAGACCGAGATGAACATGCAGCGCGCGGACGGCGCGCCCGTGTACAAGGACGCGATCTTCCTCTCGCCGCACAAGTTCATCGGCGGCCCGGGCACGCCGGGCATCCTCGTGGCCAAGCGGGCGCTGTTCCAGAACGCCGTCCCCGCCGTGCCCGGAGGCGGCACGGTGGAGTACGTGAACGCGACCAGCCACCGCTACCTCGAGGACATCGAGAAGCGGGAGGAGGGCGGCACGCCGGCGATCCTGGAGTCGATCCGCGCGGGTCTGGTCTTCCACCTGAAGGAAGCGGTGGGCCACGAGGCCATTCGCGAGCGCGAGCGCCGCTTCATCCGAGAGGCGATCACGCGCTGGAGTCACGCACCGGGCCTGTCGATCCTGGGCAACCCCGAGGCCTGGCGCCTGTCCATCGTCTCCTTCGTCGTCCGCCACCAGGATCGCTACCTGCACCACAACTTCGTCGCGGCGCTCTTGAACGACCTCTTCGGCATCCAGGCGCGCGCGGGCTGCTCCTGCGCCGGGCCCTACGGACATCGCCTGCTGGGCATCGACCTCGAGACGTCGGAGGAATTCGGTCGCGAGATCCGACTCGGCTGCGAGGGCATCAAGCCCGGATGGGTGCGCGTCAACTTCAACTACTTCCTGTCCGAGCGCGTGTTCGACTTCCTGCTCGAGGCCGTGGAGCTGGTGGCAGCGGAGGGCTGGAAGCTCTTGCCCGACTACCGCTTCGAGCCCGAGACGGGCCTCTGGCATCATCGCGGCACGCCCGAGGTGCATGTGACGCGCTTCGACGATCTGACCTACGAAGGCGGCAAGCTCGAATACGGCAGCCGACACGCGACGGAGCCCGAGTCGGCGCTGAAGGGCTACCTCGAGCGCGCTCGGGAGATCATGGCGCGAGCCTCGGAGCGCGCGACCTCGCGCACGCCGGACGCCCCCACGCTGAGCGCGGACTTCGAGACGCTGCGCTGGTTCCTGCTGCCCGAGGAGGCCGAGGCGGAGCTGCGGGGCGAGCGCGAAGGCGCAGCCCGGCGACAGCCGCTGCACCCGAGCTGAGCGTCCGGCGCGATGGGATCATCCCTGCCCGCGTGCGGATCGTGAGGGTGAGCTGCAGTCAGCTCCTCCCGAGAGGAACTAGCCTCTCAACGGAGCGAACAGCGTCTCGACGTCGGCCTCGCTGAGCTGGGGTGACGCGCCCTGGCCGAGGATGGCGTCGGCGAGACCGCGCTTGCGCTCCTGCAGTTCGAGCATGCGCTCCTCCACGCTGCCCGCGACGTAGAGATCGTGGACGAAGACCGGGCGCTTCTGGCCGATGCGGTAGGCGCGATCCGTGGCCTGCGCCTGCGCCTGGGGGTTCCACCAATGGTCGTAGTGGATCACCGTATCGGCGCTGACCAGGTTCAACCCGGTGCCGCCAGCCTTGAGGCTGATCAGGAAGACGTCGGCCTGTCCCGCCTCGAAGGCGTCCACCAGACCCTGACGATCCCGACTCTCGCCCGTGAGCACGAGATGCTTCACGGAGCGCGCCTCGAGACTCTGGGAGATCAAGGCGAGCATGCTGGTGAACTGGGAGAAGACGAGCGCGCGATGGCCGCCCGCGAGCTCATGTTCGAGCAGCTCGAGCAAACGCTCATGCTTGGCCGACTCGCGCACGAAGCGCGCGGCGTCGAGCTTGACCAGGCGCGGATCGCAGCAGACCTGGCGCAGCTTGGTCAGCGCGCCGAGGATGGGCACGGCGGACGCGGCCAGGCCGTTCTTGGCGATGGTGCGCCGCACTTGGGCGTGGGCCGCGACGCGAATGTGTTCGTACAGATCGCGCTGCTTGCCCACCAGCTCCACCGGCACGAGCACCTGCGTCTTGGGCGGCAGCTCACGCGCGACCTCGGACTTCATGCGGCGCAAGAGGTAGGGCTTCACGCGCTCACGCAGCACGCTCAGACGCTCGGCGTCCGCGGCCTGCTCGATCGGCTGCCGATACCAGGTGCGGAAGTGCTGCGCGCTGCCGAGGAAGCCCGGGCTGAGGAAGTCGAACAGGGCCCACAGCTCGCCCAGGTGGTTCTCCACGGGCGTGCCCGTGAGGCAGAGGCGATGCTCCGCCTGTACCTTGCGCGCCGCCAGGTGGGTGTGGCTGCGTGGGTTCTTGATCGCCTGCGCCTCGTCGAGCACGACGATGTGGAACTCCTGCGCCTCGAAGCGCTCCTGATCGCGCACCAGGATCGGATAGCTCGTGAGCACGAGATCGACCTCGCCCAGCCGCGGATAGAGGCTGTGACGTCCAGGCCCTTGGAGCACGAGCTGGCGCAGAGAGGGCGCGAAGCGCTTGGCCTCGCGCGACCAGTTCTGCACCAGGCTCTTGGGCGCGACCACCATGGCCGGTCGCGTCAGCCGGCCCGCGGCCTTCTCCACCATCAGATGCGCGATCGTCTGCAGCGTCTTGCCCAGACCCATGTCGTCCGCGAGCACTCCGCCGATGCCCTCGGCGACCAGCCCCTGGAGCCAGGCGAGGCCCTCTTCCTGATAGGGCCGCAGCGTGGCGTGCAGACCTGCGGGCGCGAGCTGCTTTTTGACCAGGCGTCGACTCGGGCGGATGCGCTTCAAGGCCTCGGGCACACCCTCGAAGGTGATCGCCTCGCCCTCCTGCGCGAAGAGCTCGTCCAGGGCCGCCACGGCGCCCGTGCCCACGGCGGAGCAGCCGAAGCGCGCGCGTCCCGCGGACTCCCCGTCGTAGAGCTCGACCACCACGCGCATCAGGGCGCGCAGACGCTCCGAGCTGACGACCAGGTGCTCATGGCCGCGCACGGGGATCGCCAGCAGGCGCTGACGGTCGAGCAGGGACTCGAGGCCGCCCTCTCCGCAGGCGTCGGCCAAGAGCTCGAGCAGGGTCGGCAGCAGGTCGACGCGGCCCGCCTCGGTGTCGATGCCGAGCTCGAGCTGAAACCAATCGACGCGCTCCTCGACTGGCCGGAGCGAGGCGTACCACTCGGGCGAGCCCTGCGTGACCTGGTGCGCATAGCCCGGGTCGACCTCGACCTCGAAGCCCAGCGCCTCGAGTCGAGGCAGCGCCTCGGCCGTGAAGGCGCAGGCACGATGGACGTCGGAGTCGAGCCGCACGACGTAGTCGGCCTGGATGTCGGGGGGCACGGCGAGGTGCTCGAGGCAGTCGAGCTCCACAGCGCCGAAGCGCTCGAGCAGGCCGCGGAAACGCGCCTCCGTGGCGTAGTCCCGCTCGAGGGCGCGAGACCCGCCCGCCTCGGCCGAGAAGAAGCGCGTGCGCTCGTCCGAAGCCGAGACCTCGAAGCCGGGATAGGCGAAGACGAGCTCGATCAGATCGACCTCGACCTCGCGCAGGCGGTCGAGCGTGCCCGTCTCGTCCACGAAGACCTTCTCCGTGAAGAGCCGTAGGCGAGGCCTCGGCGCGACCTCGATAGCGGGCGAGGGCAGCTCGCTCGGGGGCGTCGGGGCAGCGAATTCGGATGCGATGGCGGTCATGCTCTCCAGGGGCTCGAGCCGAGCACTAGATCAGAGCGCCCAGCCTCTGTCGATCCTGAACGTGGGGGTGGATCGCGTTCGAAACCTTCGGCGCCCTCGATCCGACCTCCGAGCACAGGCCGGGGCTCGACAGGTCCCCGAGGATGGGCTAGCAACCGCCTCGCGAGGGCTACTTGCCCTAGGACATTTAGAGGAGCTTGCATGAGTCACGGAGATCATCTGGAGTTGGAGGGCGTCGTCAGCGAAGTCTTCGCGGGCGGGTTCTTCATGATTCAGACAGATGCTGGGGCCTCCATTCGCGCCCAAATCGGCGGTCGCATGCGCAAGCATCGCATCCGCGTCCTGCTCGGCGATCACGTCACGGTGAAGGTCTCTCCCTACGACCTCACGCACGGTCTGATCGTCTACCGCCACAAGAACTAGCGCGCGGCGCCGCAGGCGAACGCGCCCGAGGCGATCGCACGCCTGGCCAGACCGCCTCAGAACGTGACGCGAAGCTGCGCGCCCGTCGGGCCCACGCGGAGCTGCGCGGACGCCGACGCGGAGGCATCGATCTCCGCGTCGCTCGGTGACGAGAGCCAGAGCGTGAGGCCGATGGCGGTGGTCACGGCGCCCACGGCCGCCCCGCTGAGGCTGACCGCGCGGACGATGTTCTGACGATGCTGGTCGGCGGTGAGCGCGGCCCCTGCGTCCAAGAAGGCCGGGTCGAAGCAGATGGGATCGGCGCCTGGGGGCTCGCATCGATCGTTGCGCCTGCGAACCTCGGCGTCGGTCCGGGCGATCTCGCGCTGATTCCAACCGAAGACGCCCAGGCCCGCGCCGAGCAGGGCCACGCCGATGCCGCTGGCGAGCCGGCCCCCGAAGCGTCTGCGGTGCGCCGTGCTCCGCCTCTCGGCCTGGGCGTCGGGCGTCCACACCAGATGAATCGTGAGATCGACCGTGGTGCCCGCCGAGACGTCGACCATCTGCTCCTGGGGTTCGCGATCCGCGACCTCGACGCGCAGGTGGTGAGGTCCGACGGGCAGCGTCGCGCCGGCCCGGCTGAGATCGATGGGCTCTCCATCCAGGCGCACGAGGTGAGGCGCCGAGGGCAAGCGCAGACGGATCTGCCCGATCTCGTCCGGCTGGGGCGAGGCGGCAGGCATCAGGCGCAGGTTCACCTCGACCTCGGCGTTCTCGAGCACGGTGACGGTGCGCTCCACGTCGTCGTAGCCGGCCCGATGGGCCAGGAGGTGATGCTCGCCCGCGGACACGGGGATGGTCGAGAGCAGCGGCGTCCGACCCACGGCCTGACCGTCCACGTGGACCTCCACGGCGGGCAAGGAGGCGGTGACGCGCAGGGTGCCGCGGGCACGCGTGACGCGATGCAGATCGGCCTGGACGTGACGCTCGTCACCGCCAGCGATGGTCAGCGCGAGGTTGACCTGATCGTAGCCCGGCGCGCGGACGCCGAGGGTGTGGGACCCCGCCGAGACGAGGAAGGGCGCGCCTTCGTGGGGCGCGGGGAGATCCACGCCGTCGAGGCTGACGATGGCGGCGGAGACGGGCGTGCCGTCGGCGTCGTTGGCCTGCACCCACAGCCGCGCGATGCGGGCGCGCTGTCGGGCGAGCCGCTCCTGCACCTCGGCGCGTCGGGCGGCGGGGACGTCGTCTCCGGCCTGCGCGAGGTAGCTCTCGAAGACCTGCGTCGCCGCCACGGCGTCGCCCAGAGCCGCGTGGACACGCCCCAGGTTGTACAGCGCCTCGCCCGAGGGAGAGATCTCGTTCGCGCGTTGGAACTCGGCGAGGGCGGCGTCGAAGCGACCCTCGTCGAAGAAGTCGAGTCCGCGCTGGAAGTGCGCCCGCGCCTCGACGCGGCGATTCGAGGGCGCGTCGCCCTCCTGTGCCCGAGCGAGGGAGGCCGGCGCGGTGAGCAGACCGAAGCACAGCGCCGTGAGGAGCGTGAAGAGGAGCGAGCGGGAGAGGAGCGAGCGGGAGAGGAGCGAGCGACGCATGAGAGGCCGAACTCTGATCAGTAGGGGTTTTGGTCGAGGCCCGCCGCGGTGGACGGTCGGTTCTTCATCGATTCGGCCCCGGTGTGGGGTCGAGCGACGTGGGCGCGAGCATCGGCCGGCGCGGCGCCCGCGGGAAGCTCGACGTCCGTGGGAGCGGCCACGACCGTGGGGGACACCGTCAGGGCCGTACCCGCGTCCGCATCGGTCGTCGGCGACGGAGTGCGCGGCACGACGGGCAATTGGGCCACGCCCGCGTCGACGGCGACCTCGGACGGCGGGTCCGCGGGATCCGGCGTCCTGCCCACGCCCCACCACAGGCTCAGGGCGAAGACGACGGCGGCGACCACACCCGCGAGGAGCAAAGGCGAACGCCAGGCCGGGGCTGGAGGAGCCTGCGCGGTCGAGGCAGGCGGCGCGAGGGACGCGGAGATGGACGCGGGCGGAGGGATCGACGCCGCCCGAGGCGCGGGCACACTGGCGGAGGCAGCGCTCGCCACGGCCGGGGCTGGCTCACTCGACGCGCCCGACGACGCCGGGATGGGGGAGACCAGCGCCACGCCCGCGGCCGGCGTGTGGTCGAGATCCTGGGAGGGCGGCTCGGAGTCACCCGCCGCCATGGTCCCACACTCCCTGGCACTCGGCGCCGAGGCGTAGTCCACGGTGTCCGCGCGCGGCGCCGGGGGCTGGGCCAAGGCATTCAGGCGCAGTGTGGCGCGCCCAGGCGCGGCGGGTCCCCGACCCAGGAATGACCTCAACGCCTCGCGAAGCTCGGCCGCGGAGCCGTAGCGCTCGTCGGGCGTCCGATGCATGGCGCGCTGCACCACGGCGACGAGGTTGGGGTCGAGCTCGGGCGAGCGCTGACCCAGCGGCATGTACTCCCCGGACGCGATGCGCAGGAAGAGTTCGCCGATGGTCGGCGCGTCGAAGGGCAGGCTGCCGCTCAGCGCCTCGTACATCACCACGCCGAGGGCGTAGAGATCCGTGCGCGCGTCCATCTTGCGACCCGCGGTTTGCTCCGGCGACATGTAGAAAGGCGTGCCGAGGATCGTGCCCTCGCGGGTCAGGCGATCCGGCGCCTCGGCCAGAGAGGCCGGGAACTGCGAGATCCCGAAGTCGAGGATCTTCACCAGCGCGCCGTCTTCGCCGCTGGGGACCAGGAAGATGTTCTCGGGCTTGAGATCCCGATGCACGATGCCCGCGGCGTGGGCGACCTCGAGACCGTGGCAGATCTCGCTGGCGATCCACACGACCTCGTCCGGCTCGAGCTGGCGGCGCTCCTCGAGCAAGGCGATCAGCGGGCGACCATGCAAGAGCTCCATCAGCACATAGGCGCTTCCGTCCTCGAGCATGCCCGCGTCGAGGGTCTCGGCCACGTGGGGCGTCTTCAAGGTGGCGGCGACCTTGGCCTCGCGCAGCAGGCGCTGCATGTAGCGCGGCTGCGCGCTGTACTCGGGACGCACGATCTTCAGCGCGCGCATGTGCCCCGTGCGCAGATGCTCCACCTCGTACACGGCGCCCATGCCGCCGCCGCCGATGTGACGGATCACCTTCAGCCGGTCGAGGAAGATCTCGCCGATGCGGGGATCGTCCGGAGTCATGGCGCTACGCTACCCATCTCAGGGCCCCGAGGGAAAGCAGGAGCGCGACCTCGATGGAATTCATGGTCGGATCCTCCGTGAACGCCGCCACCCGGAGCGGGGTCGCGAAGCGCGTTCGCAGCGCCTCGAGTTCGGGGGACAGGGCGGTCACCCCGTGCGGCCAGGGCTCGGCACCGAGGCGCGCTCCGGACCAGGGTGGCGCGAAGAGCGGGAGGCCCGCGCCCGCGCGACGCACCAATCCGTCGCGCAAGAACTCGATGGGTTGGACCTCGATCGGGAAGCCGCGAGGACGCAGCTCGAGCTCGCCATAGAGCGCGGCGCGACCCGCTGCCCACTCGTTCACCTCGCCCAGGCGCTCCCGCGCCTGCCGCGAAAGGGCCCGGAACAGCGTCATGGGCGTCAGCAGCCCCAGCGCCAGCAGCGTATCTCCGAGTCGGCCCTCGTAGCGCGGCATCATCGCCAGCGCCAAAGAGAGCTCGCCCTCCGACAGCGTTCCGTCGGCCACCAGGCGTTGACCGAGCAGCTCCTCGCGCGCGCTGGACGCCACCCGCACCGGCGTGCCCTGCACGAAGTGCACCTCCTTGCGGCGACTCTCCAGCTCGAACACGGCGAGGCCCGAGAAGCGCATGCGGTAGGCGTAGCCGAAGACCTCCGTCGCGGGCGTGACCGAGAGATCGAAGAGCTCGCTGGTGTCGCCCAATCGCGCGCGACCGAGAGCGGGTTCACGCGTGGAGGGCAGGAGGTGACGCACCATCTCCGGGATGCGATGGGCGGGCCTGGCCTCGCCGCCGTTCACGCTCACACGCGCATGCACGTCCACCTCGCCACCGACCAACGCCGCGACCAGACTGGCGTAGCTGTAGGGCTTGGACGGAGCCCCTTCTCGCTCCACTTCGTAGATCGACGCCGTGGGACCGTTGGGGTCGAGCGTGACGCGCGGCGTCGGGGTGCGTGAGAGCTCGCCCGGCGAGAGCGCCAGGAGCATGTGGGCGTCGGCCTCCACCGTGCGCGCCAAGGACGAGCGCTCACGCGGCTCGCTGGTGTCGCGCGAGGCCTCGTGGGCACGCCGGACCAGTGCCCCGAGCTCGCTGGCCAGGTGCTTCGCGGGCTCGTTGACGAAGGGCTCGAGCGCGATGCGCAGCTCCTCCGCCGTCGACGTCCGATGGTCGGGATCCCGACGCAGGGCAGCCTCGAGGGCGCTTCGCAGATCCTCCGGCAGCTCGGCCGCACGATGCGCGAAGGCGCGGATGTCCGCGTCCCGCACGGCCAACAGCACGGACAGCTCGCTCGGGCCCGAGAAGAGCGGCTGCCCCATCAAGAGCTCGGCGGTCAACGCCGCCGCCGCGAAGATGTCGGCGCGCGAATCCACGACGCCGTCCCCGAGCTGCTCCGGCGCCAGGTAGCCGAGCTTGCCACGGGCTCCGTCGTCGCGAGCTCGCTTGGTGCCACGCTCGCGCAGCAACGCCCGCGCGATCCCGAGATCGCCCAGCTTCACCTCGCCGTGCACGGAGAGAAAGACGTTGGAGGGGCTGACGTCGCGATGCACCACCCCGAGGGGCCGCCCCTCGGCGTCGGTGGCGGCGTGGACGGCGCCCAGCCCCGCGAGCAGGCGCGTGGCGATGAAGAGCGAGAGCGGCGGGCTCAGCGCCTGCCCGGTGAGGCGCAGGTGGCGCAGCAGGCAGTGCAGATCGACACCGAAGACGTACTCGAGCGCGAGATAGGGCGCGCCCTCATGGATGCCGGAGCTGAGCACCTGCACCACGTTGGGGTGAGAGATGCGCTCACCCAGGCGCGCCTCGTCCTCGAACATGCTCACGCACTCGGAGATCGCGAGCAGCTCCGGCAGCAGGCGCTTCACGACCACCGCTCGCTCGGCGCCGGCGCCAGGACTGAAGAGCGCGCGATGCACCTCGGCCATCCCGCCCACAGCCAGGCGATCGAGCAGGCGATACGGACCGATGCGCGCCTCGCTGCCCGGAGGTGAAGGCATCTCGTACCTAAGGCCCCGTCCAGAGCAGCTCGCACCGGGCGTCGATGCACACGCGAGGGTTCGGGCAGTCGCGATCTTCGCGACACTGCTCGCGGCAGACCTGCTCCGGGGCGCACACGTAGGGCTCGGGACAATCGCTGTTGTAGATGCACAGCTCCGACAACGGCTCGTCGCAGGCCGCGCTTCCGTCCATGGCGGCCACGCAGGTCGCGCCGTCGAGGCAGTCGCGATCCGTGGCGCAGGCGGTGGTGCAGGTGCCGAAGCGGCAGACCAGCGGCACCGGGCAGTCGCTGCTGAGCGTGCAGTGGCTCTCTTCGGGCAGCTGACAGCCGCCGCTCGCGGCCCCGTCGAAGCGCAGGCAACGAAGCCCCGCCCCACAGTCCCGCGAGTCGACGCATTGACGACGACAGACCTCGAGGCGACAGACCAGAGGCGAGGGGCAGTCGGTGTTGAGCGAACAACTCTCGCCCAGGTTCAGCTCCGGACGCGAGCAGGAGACGAGCGCCAGCACACTGAGCGCCGACGCCACCAGCGTCGCGAGGAGCCTCGCCCGTGGCGGTGCGTAGCGGACGATCTCGCGCTTCTCACTCATGGCCAGCTCACGTTCACGGGGGTCACGCTGCCCATGGTCGAGGCGTTGCCGAGCTGCCCGAAGGTGTTGGTCCCCCAGCAGCGGAAGCCGCTGGACGTGCGCACGCAGCTGTGGCTCTGGCCGGCGTTGACCTCGAGGGGCACGCCCACGCCTGTCACCTCCAAGGGTGACGGACTGCGGAGCGGTGCGCCCGCGGGTCGTCCGAGCTGGGACGCGGCGTTGTCGCCCCAGCAGAAGACGCGAGAGGTGTCGGTGAGCGCGCACGCATGGCGGACGCCGCCGGCCACCTGGATCACGCCCGTGAGCGTGGCGTTCGCGCCGGGGCTGGCGCGGAGGCCGAAGGTGCCATCGCCGAAGATGCCGAAGCTGCCGTCGCCCCAGCAGCTGACTTCGTTCGTGCTGCCGAGCGCGCAGGTGAAGCTCGTGCCCGCGGTGATGCCGAGGGCCCCCGTAAGCCCGACCACGTTCACGGGCGCCGAGACAGCCGCGACGGTCGGCGCGCCGTCCCCGAGCTGCCCGAAGGCGTTGTCCCCCCAGCACTGCACGTTGCCGCCGGCCATCAGAGCGCAGCTGTGGTTGCCGCGCGCCGCCAAGGCCACGGGCACGGCGGAGAGCCCCGCGACCGCCGTCGGCGCGTTGCGATCGACCACGCTGCCGTCGCCGAGCTGGCCGCGATCGTTGGCACCCCAGCAGAAGACGCCGGTCGACGTGAGCGCGCAGGTGTGGTCTCTCCCGGCGGCCAGATCCAGCACGGCGCCCACGCCCGTCACGAGGGTCGGCGGACCGAGCACGCTGGCGGCGCTGCCCGCACCGACCTGGCCCCGGCTGTTGTCACCCCAGCAGTACAAGCCCGCCGTGGTGTAGGCGCAGGAGTGGCCGCTGCCCGCGGCGAGACGCGCCACCCCCACCAGCGACAGGGCGACCGGTGTGCTGCGGATGCCGGTCGCGTCGTCACCGAGCTGGCGACTGCTGTCGTCTCCCCAACAGCGCAGATCGTTGGCCGTCCGCGCGCCACAGTTGTGCCCGAAGCCCGCGACGAGGTTGTCGATGCCCGCGGCGGCGGCCGGCACACCCGAGTCCGGCGTGCCCGAGTCCGGCACACCCGAGTCCGGCGTGCCCGAGTCCGGCGTGCCCGAGTCGGGCGTGCCCGAATCCAGCCTGCCCGAATCCGGCGTGCCCGAATCCAGCGTGCCCGAATTCAGCGTGCCCGAATCCAGCGCGCCCGAATCCAGCGTGCCCGAGTCGGGCGGGCCGCCGTCGGATCCACCGTCCATGCCAGGGTCCACACAGCGCGGCGGATCGAGCCAATCGGCGCAGATGCGCTCCACGGGACAATCGCGGGAGACTCGACACTCGACCCGGCAGCGGTGGTCGACCGCGCAGATCCAATCGACGGGGCAGTCGCTGTTGATCTGGCAGTCGGATTGGGCGTCGTCCCGGCAACCGAGCGCTCCTGTCCCATCCGCGCCACAGACGCTGCCCGGTGGGCAGTCCCGGTCGCCCTCGCAGGCGTTCGTGCATTGGCGGTCACGGCAGACCAACGGGATCGGACAATCACTGTCCAGAGTGCAATCCGTCTCCGGGGGCAGCTGGCACGCGCCCAGGCCCTCCGAGTCTCGCACGCAGGTCAGCCCGATGCCGCAGTCACGCCCGGATCGACACTCCAGGCGGCAATACCCAAGGCGGCACACGAGCGGCGAAGCGCATTCGGTGTTCAGATCACATTGCGTGCCGGGATGGAAGCCCACGCGAGAGGAACAGGACGCCAACAGGGCGGCGCAGACGAGCCACCCGACCACGTCGCGCTTTTGCGGAGGCAGCACGAGAGCAGGGTAGCATCGAATGGGCCCTTGACGACACCTGTACGGACATTGCACAATGAGCACAACTCCTGGAGGATTCACCCTATGCGTTACTCTCTCGCTGTATGCTTTTGCTTCTCCGTTGCTGCCTGCGCGGTGGACACAGGACCTGCGCCGGGCGTGGGTGCAGACGCCGAGGCCCTGACCTACGCGGACAACTGCGTGGCCAAGGCCTTCGTGACCATCGACAACGGCGCCTTCGTCGTTGGCAAGGTGGTCGGCAACGGCACGAGCGTGCGAGGCCATTGGCTGCACCTCTCGGCGCCCATCGCGGCCCCGGCTCCGGCCGGCGGCGAGGATGACGAGGGCGACTGCGACCACGAGGGCGACGACCGTGGCCACGCGGACTGTGACCACGACGACCACGGCGGCGACTGCGACAGGGATGACGAGGGCGATCACCGCGACGGTCACGGCGATGGCGGCCACGCGGACTGTGACCACGACGACGGGGACGACGACTGTGACCACGACGAGGGGGACGACGACGACTGTGACCACGACGACGGGGACGACGACGACGGTGACCACGACGGCCATGGCGGCCCCTCGCGCCACGTGATCGTCGGCCACCCGAACTCGATCATCTGTCGTCCCAACGGCGGCTACCTCGCCCACATCGAGGGCGACGCCACCTTCGACGGCGCGTCCGGCTACACCTTCGCGCTCCAGCTCGACGACCTCAGCGCACGCGGGCTGCCCAACCTGTACGTGATCGTCGTGTACGACCCGTCCGGCGCGCTGGTGTACAGCGATCCCTTCGATCGGGTTCAGACGGGCACCTCGAGCGTGGTGATCACCGGACCGCCCTCCCTGCCGACGCCCTGAAGGAACGAATCCAGCGGCGACGAGCGCTCGGACCAGGCGCGCCGAGAGCGTCGCGTCTGCGCGCGGCTTTCGCCAGCGGGCTCGATACGGTAGACCTGCCGCCGTGATCAAGTACATCGGCAGCAAGCGAGCGCTGATGCCGGCGCTCCTCGATGTCTTCGATGCGCTGGGCGAAGCGCGCACCGTGCTCGATCTCTTCAGCGGCACGTCGCGCGTCGGCCACGCCCTGAAGCGCCGAGGCCATCGCGTGCTCGCCAACGACCACAACGCCTACGCCGCGACCCTGGCCCGCTGCTACGTGCAGGCGGATCACGAGGAGCTCGCCGTGGTCGCGGCTCGCGAGATCGCCCGACTCGACGCCCTCCCCGGCCAGCCCGGCTACTTCACCCACACCTTCTGCGAGGAGAGCCGCTTCTTTCGCCCGGAGAACGGCGCCCGCGTCGACGCCATCCGCGACGCCATCGCCGCGCTCAGCGCACCCCCGGAGCTGGAAGCGGTCCTGCTCACCTCCTTGATGGAGGCGGCGGATCGGGTGGACTCGACCACCGGACTGCAGATGGCCTACCTGAAGCAGTGGGCCAGGCGCGCGCACAACCCCCTGAGCCTGCGCCTGCCCGAGCTTCTGCCACGCGCGAAGGCGGGCAAGGGCGAGGCCCACGCGCTCGACGTGCTCGAGGCCGCGACGACACTCGAGGGCGACGTCGCCTACCTCGATCCGCCCTACAACCAGCACAAATACCTGGGCAACTACCATGTGTGGGAGACCCTCGTGCGCTGGGACGCGCCCGAATACTACGGCGTCGCCTGCAAGCGCATGGACTGCCGCGATCGCCGCAGCGACTTCAACTCGCGACCTCGACACGAGGCCGCCCTCGAGCAGCTGATCGAGCGCGTGAGGGCGAGGACCCTGGTCGTGTCCATGAGCGACGAGGGCTACGTCACGCGCGCGACCATGGAGCGCATGCTGGCTCGCCGGGGCGAGGTCGTGACCCTGGCCGTCGACTACAAGCGCTACGTCGGCGCGCAGATCGGCATCCACGCGCCGAGCGGCGAGAAGGTTGGCGAAGTCGGCGCCCTGCGAAACCGCGAGTACATCTTCGTGGCGGGCGAAGGGGCCGAGCGCGTGCGCGACCTCTCCGCACCACGGCCGAAGTCAGCCGATCAGGAGCGGGACCCGCAGACCGAGATCAAATGGCTCTGAGCTCGGACCGCCCTCGGGCCGAACTCAGAAGGTGACCAGGCCCACCAGGTACATGCTGAGCACCCCGGTGACGATCATCACGATCGGCATCATCAGCACCAGCAACAGGCCCATCTTGTCTTCTTCGTGCGGCTTGCTCATCCAACGCTCCTCGAGAGTCGGCCGATGATGCATGACGAGGGGCCGGCCAGCAACCCGCCGCCGACACCCTCGCCTACATCGTCGGTCTGCTGGCGTCAGTCGAAGATCTCGACCAGCCCCTCACGGACCAGGCGACGGACCAGCACCAGCTGGCCCGCCTCGTCCAGATCGCCCGGGATCTCGCCCACGCGATACTCGGCCGTATCCAGCGCGAAGCGCAGCGCCGTCTCGGCGTGAGCCGGCAGGCTGATCTCGTTGCCGTACACGGAGAGCGTCAACGTCTCGTCCCCGAGCTCGACCGCGTACAGCAGATCCGGGCGACAACCGACGCGCGAGTCGGCGCTCAGATCGTGCGCACGCGCCACCTGCATCATCTGACCCTCGAGCAGTGGGTGACGGGTCGAGCGCAGATCCGCCGCGAAATGCTGCAGCAGAACGTCGAAGTCGGCGCTCTCCGCGACCTTCTTCATCAAGGCGGCGAAGGTCTCCCGAGCGCGGACACGGTCGAAGTCCTCGTGGGCGAAGCCGGGCGGCAGCGAGCGACGGAACTCCGGATCCGTGAGCCCGACGCGGGCGATGCCCTCGACCAGGAGATCGGTCCAGGACGAGGTCAGGACGCCGAGCGTGATGTGAAGGGAGAGGCCATCCGTGGTGTAGGCGTCGTGCATCACGCCGCGGGGCAGATAGAGCAGATCGCCGGGATGGAGCTCGAACTCCATGCTCACGTCCCCGACCTCGTGGCCATCCGCCGGATTGAAGCCTTGCCCGCGGTAGGGCAGCTCCACGGGCGTGCCGTAGACCTTCCATTGCTTCACGCCCTCGACCTGCAGCACGAAGACGTCGTGGTTGTCGTAGTGGGTTCGGAAGCCCTGCGACTCCCCGCCCGGCGTCATGTAGACGTTGGTCTGGAAGCGGTAGCTCAGCTCACGCTCCATCGAGCGGCACAGATGGGCCAGGCGGGGCACGTGGTTGTGCAGCTGCGGCAGGATGATGGTCGCGCCGTCCTCGAACTCCTTGTACAGCCGTACGACGTCGATCAGCCCGCTGGGGTAGGTGTAGTCCTCGGTGTGCAGGTTGTCGCGACGCGCGCTGGTGGCCTCGATCTGGGGATGCTCCAGCTGCATCGTCGTGATCACCCGATCCACGTCCGCGAGGGTCAGGAGATCCCGGAAGTGCTCGGGAGACTTGCGGCGTAGCAAGAGCGGCTTCTTCTCGAAGTACTCCTCCAGGAACGCCTGGACACTCGTGGGCTCGATCATGCGTTCGAAGGAGAAACTCAAGCGGGGCATATTTCCTCGTATTTTCGCGGGGTTGGGATTCTGCTGCCAGGATGGTAAGAAAAAGTATCCGCTTCCGGTGAAGATTCGTTATCCAATTGCGTATAGTCAATCGACGGCATGGCGTACGCGGCTCCACGCGTCGCCCATGGGCCTGGTGGAGGAAACCAATGACGGACAAGAAGAAGACGAACACACTGGACGACAACGAGATTCGCACGGAGCGCCAAGTGGGTCGCCGTGGCGCGCTCGGCATCTTGGGCGCGGGTGTCCTTGGGGCCGCCGCCGCCGCCGCGGGCATCGCCGCACCGGGCGCCGTGGCACGCGCCACCACCGACAGCGACTCCGGTCCGAACGCTGACACCGCCGGCCATGGCCGCTCGGGCGTCTCCGACAGCGACTCCGGTCCGAACGCTGACACCGCCGGCCATGGCCGCGGCAACGGCCGTCGCACGGACAGCGACTCCGGACCCAACGCGGACTCCGCGGGCCACGGACGCGGCAACATGGGCCGCCGTGGTGGTGGCGGTTCCGACAGTGACTCCGGAGCCAACGCCGACCCCGCAGGCCGAGGCCGCACCGGCGCCACCGACCGCGACAGCGGCAACGGCTCCGATCGCGCCGGTCATGGCGTCTGCGCTCGTCGCGGCGTCTCCGACAGCGACTCCGGCGGCAACGCCGACTCCGCCGGCCACGGCCGCGGACCCTGCCGCTGAAGCCCAACACTTAGTGTCCGGCGCGAAATAAACTGATCGCCTTCCTGCGTCGAGGCGCCCCGCGGAGAAGGCGCGAGGAGCGAGCATACCGGGGGTATGTGAGCGACGAGCAACGC
>Ga0100396_1000480_pt1 | contig 23571 bp, 19 predicted proteins | sample CryGeymeta201520_FD_81551 | JGI IMG/M metagenome (GOLD analysis project Ga0100396, IMG submission 81551) | Groundwater microbial communities from Crystal Geyser aquifers in Utah, USA - Crystal Geyser metaG 2015-20 | ecosystem: Environmental > Aquatic > Deep subsurface > Groundwater | place: USA... | reverse complement strand
GAAGGTCTTCTCCGACTCGTCGAAGTCGCCATCGATGTAGCCGAAGGTCGTGAGGTAGAAGATGATCGCCTTCATCTGTTCTTCGGCGACCTTGGGATCCTGACTGAAGCGCAGCATGGCGGGCAGGATACCCTCTTCGAGCCGTGGCGAGAATGCTTCGCTTGGTGCTGGGCGGCGCGTCGGCATCACCCGAACGCGGTCGGCATCGTCGACGTGGACGAGGCGGAGCTCGGCTACTACCTGGAGATGGAGTACGTCGAGGGTCTCCTCGGCTCGCCCAATGAATCCATCCCTGATCACGGACGTCCCGGCCCTCGAAGTACGATTTTCTGTGAGTCCTCGCAGCCGAGCCCTTGCGTTCTTGTTGAAAGTGAATATCACTAACGACGTGACGCTACCGCGAACGCTCTCGAGTCTCCTCCCCGGCCAGCGGGGCTTCGTCCAGCATGTGGGAGGGCCGCGGGCGCTTCGTCGTCGGCTGATGGAGCTCGGGCTCTTGCCGGGGACCGAGGTCGAGGTGGTGAGAGCCGCTCCCATGCTCGATCCCATCGAGCTGAGCCTGCGTGGGTACCGCCTCTCGATTCGCCTCGCCGAGGCCGCGCTGGTCGAGCTCTCGCCGGCGCTGGAGCTCAGCCCCAGCACCGCGGGTCGGGCTCGCCTGGAGCGCGCCGCATGAAGGGCCCGGCGGCCGAGGTCGCCTCGCGTGCTCCGACGCCGCCCGAACGACCCCAGGTCGTGCTCGTGGGCAACCCGAACGCGGGCAAGACCACGCTCTTCAACGCGCTCTCGGGCTCGCGGGCGCGGGTAGGAAACTACCCCGGCATCACGGTCGACGTGCGCCAGGCGCGCGCGGACTTCGCCGGGGTGGGCGCCGACCTGCTCGATCTGCCGGGCACCTACAGCCTGGCTTCACGCTCGGCCGAGGAGGAGGTGGCGGTGAACGCCGCCCTCGGCCATGGCGGTGAGGGCCCGGCGGCGGCCATCGTGGTCGCGGACGCCACGGCGCTGACGCGCAGCCTCTACCTGGCCCTCGAGCTGCTCGAGACCGGCCTGCCGCTGGTCATCGCGCTGAACATGATCGACGAGGTCGAGCACTCGGGCGCCGTGATCGACGCCATGACCCTCGAGCGCGCGCTGGGTGTGAGGGTCGTGCCCATCGCGGCGTCCAAGCGACGCGGGCTCTCGGAGCTGCGTGACGCGGTGGCCAAGGTGCTGACCGAGGGCACGGCGCCCCCAGCTCCCGACGTGGCCTACGGTCAGCTCACCCAGAACGACGTCGAGACCGTGGCCGCTCTTGTGATCGAGATCTGGCCCGAGGAGGCCGCGGCCCCACGACGGAGTCTGGCCTGGGCACGCTGGGCGCTGCTCTCCCTCGGTGGAGACGAGCTGTCGGATGTTCCGCTGCGGCTGCGTGAAGTCACGGCCGAGGTGCGCGACCGAGCCACGGATGCCGGGCGTGACCTCGAGGACGAGCTGATCGCGCCGCGCTACGCCTTGCTCGACACGCTCACGGCGGACGCCACGAGGCAGGCCGCGACCCGCAAGAGTCGCACGGACAAGCTCGACGCCGTCCTTCTGCATCCCGTCCTGGGTCTGGTCGCCTTCGTGCTGGTGATGCTGGTGGTCTTCCAGGCGCTCTTCTCCTGGGCGTCGCCCGCCATGAACGCCATCGGGACGGCGATCGCCGCGACCCAGCAGGCTCTGGCCGCCGTGCTGCCCGCCGGCGTGCTCGCGGATCTGCTGACCCAAGGTGTCGTCGGGGGCGTGGGCAACGTGCTGGTCTTCGTGCCCCAGATCGCGCTGCTCTTCCTGTTCATCGGCTTCCTCGAAGACTCGGGCTACCTGGCGCGCGTCGCCTTCGTGATCGATCGCGTGATGCGCGCCGTCGGGCTGCATGGTCGCGCCTTCGTGCCCTTGCTCTCCGGCTTCGCCTGCGCCGTGCCCGCGGTCATGGCCACGCGCACCATCGAGAGCCGCAAGGATCGCCTGCTCGCGATGATGGCGTTGCCGCTGATGAGCTGCAGCGCGCGCCTGCCCGTGTACGTGCTCTTGATCACGACCGTCTTCGTCGCGGACCGCGCCGTGCTCGGTCCCATCAGCCTCGGCTCGTTGATCCTCTTCGGTATCTACGGCTTCAGCACTCTGGCCTCGCTCACGGCCGCGGCGGTGATGCGGCGCACGGTGTTGAAGGGCGAGCGACCACCGCTGGTGATGGAGCTGCCACCCTACCGATGGCCTCAGCCGGGCAACCTGCTGCGCGCGGTCTGGGCTCGAGTCCGCGCCTTCTTGTTCGACGCCGGCACGATCATCCTGGCCATGACCATCGTCCTCTGGGCTCTGCTCAGCTTCCCCAAGGACCACGCCCTCACGGCTCGCTTCGCCGCGCAGCGCGCCGAGGTCACGAGCAGCGCCCAGCCCGCCGCACAGCAAGAGGAGCAGATCGCAGCGCTGAACGCCGAGGAGGCCGGAGCCCAGCTTCGACAGAGCGCCGCCGGGCGCTTTGGACGCTTGCTCGAGCCCGCGCTCGAACCCCTGGGCTTCGATTGGCGCGTGGGCATCGGGCTCATCGGCGCCTTCGCCGCGCGCGAGGTCTTCGTCTCCACCATGGGCACGGTCTTCGGCATCGCTGACGCGGACGAGACCAGCGCGCCCTTGCGGCAGACCTTGATGCGCGCGCGACGCACGGACGGCAGCCTGCTCTTCACGCCACTCTCCGGCATCTCCTTGATGATCTTCTTCGTCTTCGCCTGCCAATGCATGAGCACGCTCGCGATCGTGCGGCGCGAGTCGGGCTCGTGGCGCTGGCCCGCGCTGCTCTTCGCCTACATGACGGGCCTCGCCTATCTCTTCTCGCTGCTCGTGTTCCAGGTGGGACGCGCGTTGGGCTACACATGAGCGCGCAGGAGCTGGCGGCCGCCGCGATCGTCCTCGGCGCGCTGCTCTTCCTCGGGCGACGGCTCTTCGGTCGTCGCGGACAGACGCCCAAGCGCGGCCCGGACGTCCCCACTCGCGCGCTGCTGCGCAAGACGCGCGCTTCCTGTTCCAAGTGTCGTGATTGAAGCGTGCGCGCCCCGACGCAGAGCGCGATCCTCGGCCCTTGTCGCCGCCGTTCTACCTGCATATGTGGACGCATGAGTCTATACTCGTGGACGTGAGCCCTCCTCCCTCGAGTCCTGTGCCGGAGCTCATGCTCGCGGCGGGGTCCGGCTCCATCGAGGTGCGGCGCTTCGCGGGTGCCGCGATTCACGCGCAGCAGCTCGATCATCTGCGCGTCGCGCATCTGACGGATCTGCACGTCGGTCGCGTCACGCCCATGGCCGTGCAGCACGAGGCCGTACGTCTCACCAACGCCGCCAAGCCCGACCTGGTCGTCATCACGGGTGACTTCGTCTGTCACAGCCAGCTCTACCTCGACGCCCTGGCGGAGGTGATCACCCGCTTCGAGGCGCCTGTGATCTGCACCCTCGGAAACCACGACCACTGGGCCGGTGCCCAGGAGGTGCGGCGAGCGTTGACGCGCGCGGGCGCGCTGGTGCTCGACAACGCCCACACGGTGATCGAGGTGGGCCACCAACGCTTGCAGGTCGTGGGCCTGGATGACGCCTACACCGGACACGCGGATCGCGAGCGCGCGTTGCGTGGTCTACGCTCGGATCTCCCGATCATCGGGCTGAGCCACATCGGGGAGGAGGCGGATGGGTTGTGGCTCGCCGGAGTGCCGCTGGTGTTCTCGGGCCACACGCACGCGGGGCAGGTCACGTTGGCGCGCCTGCACGAGCTCGCCATAGGTCGACTCGCCGGGCATCGCTATGTGCACGGGCTCTACGGCGAACGCAGCCCGACTCGAGAGGGTAGTGGCGCGCTCTACGTGGGCGCTGGCATCGGCGCCGCCGTGCTGCCGCTGAGGCTCGGGGATCGCGGTCGACGCGAGGTGGCGCTCTTCGATCTCGGGGAAATGCCGGGGACCTTCCAGGAGCATCACACCTCTCAGCCGCCGCTGCCGGGACGGCGCCCGGCACCGGGCAAGCTCTACGCTCGAGCGGCGGCGGTGGTAAAGAAGCGCGAGAAGCGCGAGAAGCGCGAGAAGCGCCACGCGCGCCGTACCCGCAGGATGGCGCTCCGTCACGGCGGCGACTGAGCGCGGCCACGCGCGCCGTACCCGCAGGATGGCGCGCCGCCACGACGGCGACTGAGGCGGTCCTGGTGCGAGGCGTCGCCTCAGCAGGCGGCGCCGGCGGGGATGCAGACGTAGACGATCCCGTCCGCCCCCAAGCAGGCGTCGCAGGAGTCACCCGGGTGACAGCCCGCGTCTCGACAATCGCACGCGCCCGTGTGCGCGATGGACGCGCCCGCGGCGCCCGCCTCGCACGAGTTGCCGTACACCACGCCATCGCAGCCGCAGACCGGCATCACGACGGCGGGGCAGACCTCGGGTCGCCTTTGGCAGGTGCCCGCGCCGTCACAGCTGGGGGCGTGGGCGCAGTAGGTGCCCAGAGCGCAGCTCAGGCTCGAGACACAGGTCGCACCCACACCGGCGTCGTCGCACACGAGCGTGCCGCAGGTGCAGGGATCGCCGGGCTCGTAGTGACATCCGGGGGGCGGCGGGGCGCAGGGCGGGATCAGACATCCGGAGGCGGTGGCGCCCGAGTACGCGCCCGCGTCGGAGGACCCCGCGTCCGTGGCCGCGTCGGTGGCCGCATCGGTGGCCGCATCGGTGGCCGCGTCGGCGACGGCGCCATCGCGCGCTGCGTCCGTGGCCGCGTCCGCCGTGCTCGCGTCGGAGCAGACGACGGGACCGCAGGAGCAGGCGTCGACCGGTTCGTACCAGCAGTTGTCGGCCAGCGCCCGACAGTAGGGCGTTCCACAGCTGCTCTTGGAGGAACAGCCCGCCAAGCCCAGCGCCGTGAGCGCGAGTAGAAGGAACATGGATTTGCGCAAGATCATGCGCTCAGGATGCGACGACTCGCCCCCGAGATCAACTTGCGGGAACCCATCGCACAAAGATTGTCGTAAAACTCAGCTAGCTTTACGTGTTGCGGGCGTCGACGCGATCATGTTGTCGCATATGCGAATCGCGCCGACGCTTGGGGCGCATCACTCCTCGGCGGCGAGGAAGTGCTCGACCTCGATGGCGGCCATGCATCCGCTGCCGGCGGCGGTGATCGCCTGGCGGTACTTCTTGTCCTGCACATCGCCCGCGGCGAACACGCCCTCGACGCTGGTCGCGGTGGAGTCCGCGGCGGTGAGGACGTAGCCCGTCTCGTCCAGATCGAGCTGACCGCCGAGGAAGTCCGTGTTGGGCTTGTGACCGATGGCGAAGAAGAGCCCCGCGGCCTCGACCAGGCGCTCTTCGCCCGTCTTCAGATCCTTCAGCCGCAGCTGCTCCAGGCCGTCGCCCCCGAGGGCCTCGCTGATGGCGTGGGAGTAGAGGATCTCGACCTTCGGATGATCGATGGCGCGCTTCTGCATGATGCGGCTCGCGCGCAGCTCGTCGCGGCGGTGGACGATCACGACCTTGGAGCCGTACTTGGCCAGGAACGTCGCCTCTTCCATGGCCGAGTCGCCGCCGCCGATCACGTAGAGCGGGCGGTTGCGGAAGAAGGGCAGGGCGCCGTCGCAGACCGCGCAGGCGCTGACGCCGCGCTGCCAGAGCTCGCCGTCACGCGTACCCGGTACGTCCAGGCGCTGGGCCGTGGCACCGGTGGCGATGATCAGCGCTCGGGCCTGGCCCTCCTGGCTGTCGGTCTTGAACTTGAATGGGCGGCTCGAGAGATCGACCTCGTTCACCGTCTCCGTGATGACCTCGGTGCCGAAGTGCATCGACTGCGCCTTGAAGCGCTCGGTCAGCTCGGGCCCGCTGATTCCCTCGGGGAAGCCGGGGAAGTTCTCGACCTCGGTCGTGGTCGTGAGCTGGCCACCCGCGGCGATGCCTCCGGCCATGAAGCCCTCGTAGAGCACGGGCTTCAGCTCCGCGCGCGCGGCGTAGATGGCGGCGGTGTGGGCGGCGGGACCGCTTCCGATGATGACGACGTCGTGGACCATGGTTCTCATTCCTCCGAGGCGCGTGGTGTACCAACGCTCGAGACGCCGCAACACCCCTTGCGTTTCGTGCGGGACGCCTAGAGCGAGTGGCCTTCGAGTTCGGCTTCGTTGGCTCGCTCGGCGAAGCGCGCGAGTTGGAGTTGGTGCTCGGCCGCGACCAGCTTGCGCTCGATAGGGCCCGTGTCTGTGCCGCCCTGCTGCGCTTCGGTGAGTTGCTGCTCGAGGCGTTCGACTCTGTCGCTGAAGGCAACGATTGCTTCGCGTGCCTGAGCGAGCCGCTGCCCTACCGGCGGTAGCGCGTTCGGCGGAGTGTCGGCGAGCACGGCGCCCAAGGCCACGAGGTGCTGGGGGCTGGGCAGGTCGCCGGCGTCGGCGGAGTCGCCGGCTCGTGGAGGAACGCTCGTGGGGGATCGCTCAGCGCCCGTCGCTGGCGCTGGCGCCGACTGCGTCTCGTCCGGCCCTGTTGCGCTCGTGCTTGCCATGGCATCAGCCATCGGCGCCGGTCGCTGCACTCCGTCCGTCGCCGTGAGCCATGCCCAGATCAGGAGCACACCCACGACGGCGAGGAGAAGGCCTCCCCGCCAGTGCTTCATCTCAGCCCCAGCACTCGCACGGGATAGTCCCGCGTCTCCATCGTGCCGTCGCCCAGCCCTCCCACGGCGTTGTCTCCCCAGCACCAGACCTCACCGCCGCGTGTCACGGCACACGTGTGCGTGCTACCCGCGCTGACCTGAACCGCGCTGTCGATATCCTGCACTTGTACCGGCACGTTGCTGTCGACGTATCCGCGCGAGACGCCGAGCTGGCCGAAGTCATTCCGACCCCAGCAGAAGACGTGCCCGTCCGTCGCCACCGCGCAGGCGTGGCTGCCCCCAGCCGATACCTGCGCAATCTCGGTGCCCGGTGGGAATTCCACGGGCGTCGGCGTGCGGACCCACTCCTCCATCGAACCCACGCCCACCTTGCCATGGAAGTTCCAGCCCCAGCACTCGACGTCAGTGCCCGAGCGCAATGCGCAGGTCAGCCCGTTGTACGCAGTGATCTGCTGCGCGCCCGTCAAGATCTCCACCGGTGAGAGCGCGACCGTCCCCAAGCCGCTCGCTGGGTCCACGAGGCCGATGAGGCCCCAGCACGCCACCTCGCCAGCCGCTCTTCGCGCGCACTCGTAGGCTCCGCCGCTCGCGATCTCCACAGCGTCGGTGATGCCCACGACAGGCACGGACGGCTCCGGCATCGGTTCCGTGGTACCTGTGCCCAGCAGGTTCGACGCGCGCCCTGTGCCCCAGCAGAATACGCGGCCGTCCTCCGCCAGATAACAATAGCCGCTCCACGCAATGGCCGTCGCGTCGGCTGGAGGAAAGGACACTCGGCGCACAGGTTCAGATGAGTCCATGTAGGCGACTAGTCCCCAACACCACAGCTCGCGCGCGCTGTTGCCGCAGGAGACTCCGGTGCGAACGCTCAGGCGCTCAACCGTTGGCAGTCCGCTGATGGTCACCGCCGTGGTCGAATACTCGATGTCGGTGCGGGCGAGTTGCCCGTGGGAGTTGTAGCCCCAGCACGCGACGCGGCCGCTACGCATCAATGCGCAGCTATGACCGAGGCCGGCTCCGACACTGACTGCTTCGCAGTCGTCCATCGACATGCAGGTCGCAACTCCGGCATCGATCGCGCCATCCACATTGCCGTCCGCAGCGTCCAATTCGGCGTCGGGGCCGTCCGCAGCGTCCAATTCGGCGTCGGGTACGGCACCATCCGCAAGCGTGTGGGCACTGGCACAAGCCGTCAGCGCAGCCAAACACAGCATCGTCAAGAGTCCTGGTGTCGACATGCTCTCACCACCACAGGTCAGGCGGATTCGTGGCGCATATTTCCAGTTTCATTTGATGGGCATAGTGTTCGAATGCAGACCCATCAGGTCCATTTGCTACAGCCATGTCGAGGTAATAGTCGCATCCACCGGCTGCCACCGGATCAACCCTTGGGTTTGCACTTGGATCAGGGATCATCGCCCAGTCGAACGTCGACTCGCCATCTTCACCGTAGCAGTGGTCCGATCCGAGGCCGCCGTTCAGTCGCTCCTCGTGGCCGCTGCCGTCGATCGGCCAATATCCGCTGTCGGACGCATCCTTGTCTCCGATCAGGTAGTCGTCGCCATCGTATCCACAGAGAAAGTCGTTGGCGCTATCGGCGGGGTAGCTGAACGTAGAGTAGTCATACTGGTTGGAGTAGAGGTAGTCTGCGTTCTCCGTACCATAGGCGTGGTCGCTGCCCGCGCCCATGTTGGCCCGCAGATAGAAGTCGAAGCCGGGCGTGCTGAAGGGAAGTAGATAGGTCGAATATCCCGCGACACAGGTGTGGCCGACCGAGTTCGCCGCCACGTTGTCATCGCCCGCACCTGCGTTGATCGAGACGTACTCGGCGGACGTAGAGTAGATGTCACAGCCAGTCGGATTCTCGAAGTACTGCCAGATATGGTTCTGATCCGCCCAGCAGATGGCCATGTGGCCGCGAGAGTAGTAGTAGGTTTTGCCTTGATACTGGAAGGAAGCAGCACTGTCGCCGACCAGAATGGTGTTGTCTCCGGCATCGCCTGCAAAGACGTCGCAGGCAGAAGCCTGGCTCTTGCTCGGCGCGAGCGTCATCGCTGCGCAGCATAGCATGACCGCAGCCCATATCTCGAACTTCATGATGAACCTCCCCAAGTGCGGCCCCTTGCCTCCACTCGATGCAGTAATGAATACCCCCCCTCCCCCCGACGTTGTCAAGTGGATGGATTACATGGCGTCTGGATGCGTCTTGGATGACGCTGCACATCGGACGTCGGCGGTGTAGTGGCGATGGCGTAGTCGCGTGACGACCCGAGGCAGACGTTGGTCGAGGATCTGAGTGCGAGCCGCAAGCACCGCACCGAGGCCGGGAGTCGACCCGCTCTGGCCGGACCGGCGCAGGAAGGCCAGCCACATTTCGCGCCGGACGCTCAATCCAGCGACATGGCGTCGGCCACGTGTCGGGCCAGGGCCAAACTGGACGTGAGCCCGGGGGACTCGATGCCCAAGAGATGCCAGCTGCCGGGGCAGCCATGCGCGGCGCCGTCGACCAACTCGAAGTCGCGTCTGCCATCGCTTCGTCGCAGGCGAGGGCGCAGACCCGCGTAGTCGGGGCTGAGATGCTCGGGCCGCACACCCGGCAAATAGCGCGCGACCGCTTGGGCGAAGGAGTCGGCCAGATGCTCGGGGACTTCCAGGCTGTCGCAGTCCGCCTCGGCGTCGGGGCCGACGTGCAAGACGCCGGCGAGGTCACGGGTGAGATGAACGCCCAGCCCGCCAGCGCTCGGCAACGGGTACACCAGCGCGCTCTTCGGTCTCGGTGCGCTCGCGTCGAGCTTGAAGTAGCGGCCCGCGACCGGCGTCACGCGGAGCGCTGCGGCGTCGACGTCCACACCCATGCTCTCGAGCAGCGCAAGGGCGCCGTGGCCCGCGGCGTTGAGCACGCGGCGCGCCAGCACTTCGCTGACTTCCCCGTGGGTCTCGGCGACCACGCGCACGCCCCGCGCTTCCGCTTCGAGGCGCAGTACGCGCGTGCCGAAGGCGACCTCCGCGCCCGCCTGACGCAGGTCCACCATCAGCGCCAACATCAACGCCTGCGCGTCGACCAAGCCCGACTCCGGGCTATGAAGCGCCGCCGCCGCCCGCAACGTGGGTTCGTGTCTCTGGAGTGTGGCCGCGCCCCAGAGCGCGAGCTCACCAGCGCCGAGCGCTCGTCCTCGTCGCGCCATCGCGTCGAGCGCCTCGACCTCTTCCGACTCCACCGCGAGCACGAGCTTGCCGCAGCGGAGGTGCGGGATTTCGCGCCGAGCGCAGTAGTCATAGAGCAGAGCGCGCCCCTCGACACAGCTGCGCCCCATCCACGAGTCGGGCGCGTAGTGAAGCCCTGTGTGGACGACGCCGCTGTTGCGGCTCGACGTCTCCTGGCCGAAGCGCGCGTGCCGCTCGGTGAGCCACACGCGCTGCCCACGCAGGCTCAGCTCGCGCGCGCAGGCCAACCCCACGACGCCGGCGCCCACGACCAATACGTCCAGCTTCGCACTCACGCGCGAAGTATGCCGCCTTCCGCTCGACGCGCGATCAGAAGCCGATGCGGTCGATGCCAGGCTGAGGCAGGTCGACCGAGAGGTCCGTCATCGCCAGGTTCTGCTGCGCCCGGTATTCCTCGTAGTACGTCAGCACGCGGCGCACGTAGCGATGCGTCTGCGTGAAGGGGATCTCCTCGAGGAAGGTGTCGAGGGGCATGTTGATGGCGTGCTCGTGGATCCAGCGACGCACGTTGTGGGGGCCGCCGTTGTAGGAGGCGATGGCCAGCGGCAGGTGGCCGTCGAAGCGCTCGATCAGGCTCGCCAGGTACCAGGCGGCGAAATCGAGGTTCGTCTCGGGATCGAGCAGGTCGGCGGTCTCGAAGTCGTCCTTGTTCAGCGCGTCGGCGATGTGCCGGCCCGTGCGCGGCATGATCTGCATCAGGCCCACGGCGCCCGCGTAGCTCACGATGCGCGCCTGGTAGACGCTCTCCACGCGCATCACGGCGAAGAGCAGGTTGGGATCGAGCCCGTGCCGCGCGGCCGCGCGCTCCACCTGCGCGGCGTAGGCCCGTGGCAGGCGCGCGAGGCGGTCGGAGCCGCCGAAGCCGACCTCCGTGCCGGTCTCCCCGAGGGCCGCGGCGATGTCGGCCAGCGCCTGTCGCGCGTCGTTGTCCAGGGCCCGCCGCGCGCGTCGCACGGAGAAGGGCACGAAGGGAGGATGGCGATCGGCGCCGCGGCTGACGGAGGCGAGCCCAGCGCGAGCCACGGGCCGTCCGGTGGCTTGTCGATAGGCGAGGTAGGCCTCGTAGAGCTCGTCGCCCGCTGCGTCCGCTTCATGCAGCGAGAGCAGGTCCACCGCGCGGCCGAACCAGGGGAAGGCCTCGCCGTACTGTTGCGCCACGTTCTCGAGAGAGTTCGCCAGGGCGGCGTAGTCCGGTGCGGGTCTCACCGCCTCGTGGCGCCTTTGGCTGACCGGGGCGGCGCTTCCCTCGGGCCGTCTCACCCGACGAGACGAGGTGTCGACCATGCCGACGCGGCTGGCCAGGCGTGGCCGCGGCCCATCGGCTCCGGCGAGCGCGTTCGTGGGGCCGCAGACGGGTGGCCCCACGAGCATTCGGCGCCTGGTCGAGTCCAGGCGGAGTCCCGCCCACATGGCGTAGTAGCCGCGCCCGCTCTGATCCAAGCGTTGCACCTCGAGGTAGGCACGCTCGGCGTCCTGGAAGGCGCCGCTGCGCTCCAGGCTGCGGGCCAGGTAGTAGCGCGCCGAGAGCCCGAGCGACGGGTGGTCGACGAGGCTCTGGAAGAGAGGGATGAGAAGCGCCTCACGCGCGACACCCGTGGCCGTGATCGCGGATTGGTAGCGCAGGCGAGGCGGCAGATCGCGACGAGCCAGCGCCTCGAGGGAGTCGTCGACCACGTCGGCGAGCCCGGCGCGCGCGCCCAGGTCCAGGATGCGGAAGAGCCTCGTCGTGGGCACCCTGCGATAGGCGCGGCGCCCTCGCAGCTGGGCGATGTCCTCGCGCGCTCGAGCTTCGTCGCGCAGCCCTGGCCCTGGCGCGGCCTCGTGTTCTCCGTCGTCCGCGACGTCGTCGACTTCCTCGTCGTCCGCGCCCACGGCGACCGTGCGTCCCTCGTCCCCAGCGTCCGGCTCGTCGTCGAAGCGACCTTCCACGGCGGCCAGGCGCGCGCCGGCTTGGGCCACGCGCCCGCGCTGCTCGGGTGACAAGCCACGATCCTGACGCAGGCGCTGCAGCTCCTCCCGCGCGAGGGGGAAGGGGCCCGACGCGAGCAGACGTTCCAGACGGGCGACGTGTTGCTCGGGGGTCCAGTCGCGCATCCACACGCCGGCTTCATGCAGGCGCGCCAGCGCTGCCCGCGCCGGCACGGCTTCGGGGCTGCCGGGATCGTTCAGGTCGAGATCTTGATAGATGCGCGCGGCGACGCGCCGTCGGTCGTGGCGCTCCTCGGCGGCGGCCAGCGCGAGGCGCAGCGAGCCCTCTTCGCTCAGCTCCGGATATTGGCGGAGCAGGACGTTCAAGCGCTGCTCCGCGTCGCGAGTGCTGGCGGCGATGGCGGCGCGCACGACGCCGACCTGGGCGCGCACCCGCACGGTTCCGTCCACGCTCGCTGAGGCGGCCTCGTAGGCGTGCCGGGCGCGCACGGGATCCTGGGCGAGGAGCAGGTCGCCCCGCTCGAGGGCGATGCGATCGTTCAGGCGAGGCAGGGCAGCGTCGACCAGCTCGAGCGCGAGCTCCGCCTCGGCCACACGACCCTGGGCGCCGAGCGCGCGCGCCCGTGCCAGCGCTCGACGCGCGTCCGCCGCGGTCAGCGTGGGGTCGCGGCGTTCCCAGGGGCCGGGCGAGAGGCCCAGCCCGGCAGCGCTGCACGCGGGGGCCGTCTCGCGCATGGGCAGGAGACTCGGGGCGATGGAGTAGAGGCGCTCCCTGGCCGGGAAGCTGGCCAGCGGCGGCGCCGAGGCGAAGGCCGGAGCGCAGACAGGAGCGCAGACAGGAGCTTGGGCGCGCGCCGCGGTCTGGACACCCAGGACGGCACCGAGGGCAAGAATCGTCGCGCCGAGCGTCTGCTTCACATCGTTCTCAGGATGACTGATCTCTCCAGCATCGGCAAAAAAGCCACCGACGCTTCCTACCATTGGACGCACGAGGGGCCCGAATGATTCGCCTCAGGTGTGCAGAGTTGGGGCTGGATGTCAGTTCGGCGACGCGGCAGGTGCGTTGGGCGTCGCAGCCGGTGTCGTCGGCGCAGTCGGTGTCGTGGGCACACCTCCATCCGCCGCGCCCGTGCGTTCGGCCGGCGCGTCTTCCAGGCTGGGGAGCAGCACGGTGAAGACCCCGATGGCGACCAGGCCGAGGAACGCCACCAACAGCACGAGATTGCGCGCTACGGGCAGGGGGCGGTCGTTCGCCTCCGCGGGCTTCGTCTCGTTCGCAGGCTTCGTCTCTTCCTCGCTCATGCGCGCGCCCTCCGCGGAGAGAGCTCTCCGCCCAGCCCCGTCACCCACGTCGCCACGCGCGCGGCCGTCTCCGCGAGGGGGACCTTCTCCGCTTCCTTCGCGTCGCGGCGCTTCAGCTCGAGCATGCCGGCGTCGAGCCCACGCTGTCCGATGGTGACGCGTAGCGGGATGCCCAGCAGATCGGCGTCCTTGAATTTCACACCCGGGCGCTCGGCGCGATCGTCGAGCAGCGCCTCCACACCCAGTGCGCGCAGCTCATCGTAGAGCGACTCGGCTGCCTGAAGCGGGCCGGCTTCCTTGCCGAGGGGGGTGAGGATGACCTGATAGGGCGCGATGGACATGGGCCAGAGGATACCGTCGTCGTCGTGGTGTTGTTCGATGGCGGCGGCCATCAGACGTGACACGCCGATGCCGTAGCAACCCATGACGAGGGGCTTCTCTTCCCCCTCGGGGTCCAGGAAGGTCGCGCCCATCTTGGCCGAGTAGTGGGTGCCGAGCACGAAGACGTGTCCGCCCTCGATGCCGCGGAAGCTTCGAAGCTCGGCGCCGCAGCTCGGGCAAGGGTCGCCCTCCTTCACCATGCGGATGCTCGCGACGCGGCCTTCGAAGTCGCGGCCGTGGCGCACATGGGCGAGGTGGTGGTCGGTCTCGTTCGCGCCGATGACGGCGTCCGCGACGGCTGCGGCGGCGGGGTCGAGCACGATCTCGCCCTCGAAGCCCACGGGTCCGGCGAAGCCGACCTGAGCTCCGGTGGCCTTTCGCACGTCCTCCGCGCTCGCGAGCACGACCTCGGACACGCCCAGCGCGCGCGCCAAGCGGATCTCGTTCACGTCGTCGTCGCCGCGCACGACGGCCATCACGACGCGCTCGTCGGCCGTGTAGAGCAGACTCTTGAGCATGCGCGCCGGGCTGATGCCGGGCAGCGTCGGGGTCAGGAAGGCGACCACGTCGGCGATGCTGCCCACCCCGGGCGTGTGGACCTTCGTCGCGTCGGGCGTCTCGTCCGCGCTCGAAGCATCCGTGGGCAACGTGGTCTCGGCCACTTCGACGTTGGCGGCGTAGTCGCAGCTCGAGCAGACCACGAGGGAGTCCTCGCCCGTCTGCACCAACACCTGGAACTCGGCGCTGGTGGAGCCGCCCATGGCGCCGCTGTCGGCGGCCACCACGCGGTAGTCGAGGCCGAGCTGCTTGAAGATGCGGTGGTAGGCCTCGCGCATGACAGCGTAGCTCTCGAGCGCGTGCGCCTCGTCGACGTCGAAGGAGTAGGCGTCCTTCATCAAGAACTCGCGGCAGCGCAAGATGCCGGCGCGCGGGCGCGGCTCGTCGCGGAACTTCATCTGGATCTGATAGAGGTTCAGCGGCAGCTGCCGGTAGCTCTTCACGTCACGGCGCACCATGTCCGTGATGATCTCCTCGTGCGTGGGCCCGAGGTTGTACTCGGCGCCCTTGCGATCCTTCAGGCGGAAGAGCGCGCCGCCGAAGCTGTCGTAGCGCCCCGTCTCCTGGAAATACTCCGCCGGCAAGAGCGCGGGCATCAGCACCTCTTGCGCGCCCGCGTCGTCCATCTCGCGCCGCACCGTGCGCTCGATCTTGCTCAGCACGCGTCGGCCGAGCGGCAGCATTTCGTAGATGCCGGCGCCGACCATGCGCACGAAGCCGCCGCGCAGCAGCAGCACGTGCGAGGGCGTCGTGGCGTCCTTGGGGACTTCCTCGAGCGTGGGGATGAAGGCCTTGGAGTAGCGCATGCCGCCTTATGGTTCAGGCGGCGGAGGAGGGCAACGGCGTAGAGGATCCGGAGGTGCTGCGGCCGGGCCACCAGCTCCTGCTCTTCACGCACTCGAATCGAGCGACGGGAGCCAAGACCGTGGACCAGGGGTCTCGTCCTCGGGGAGCCCATCCGAGGGGCGATGGTCGCAGCGACCTGGACGCCCGCGCTCAGATCTCGAAGGCCATGGCCTCGAGGCGGGCGGCTTCGCGCACGCGCAGGACTTCGGCGGCGAGGCGCGCGACGTCGGCGTCGCCAGCTTGTTGCGCGAGCTCGATGCGGCTCTCGACCAGCTCGGGCACGACCTCGAGGCGTTGACGCAGGCTGGCCGCGAGCTCGGACAGACGGAGGTCGAGATCGGCGAGGTCGGCCTCGGTGTCCTTCGTCAGGGTCGAGAGGGTCGCGTCGTAGGCCGCGCGCAGCTGCTTCGCCGTGCCATCGGGCAGCATGGCCTCGAAGAAGGTGGCGAAGCGGTGGGTGGCGGTCCACAGCTCGCGCGCCAGGGTTGGGTCGGGCAGCTCGCCGCGAAGCTTCGTGGCGGCGCGACTGAGCTGGCGAAAGGCCTCGCGGTATTGCGCCACGCGCACGTCCTGGCGCATCTCGTCGGCGCGCGGCCAGAGGCTGTGGGCCAAGCTCGGCTCTCGGCTGAGCTCACCGCCACCGAGGTCGTGGCGAGATTCGGGCAGGCGCGTGAAGAGCGCCTCGGCGACGCGCTCGGCCAGCGTCAACAACGCCTCGGGGGCGAGCCTACGCCTCAGGCGCTGGATGGCGCGCCCGGTCAGCATCTCGGCCAGGAGCACGCTGGTGTGCACGTGTCCGTCCAGCGTCGCGCCGTAGGCCGTGGCCCAGGTCGCGAGCTCCTGGCGTCGCGCGTTCTCCATCGCCTCCACTTGCAACAGGCGCTCGGCGCGCATGCGCGTGAGCTGACGGAGGTGGGCGTGCGAGCGTCGGCGCAGGAAGAGGTAGAGCCCGAAGTAGAGCGCGCCGTAGGCCGCGAGCCAGACGCCGAGTCCGACGAGAGTCGCGAGGTGGCCCTGGATCGCGGAGGCGAAGGGGAGCGCCGCCGGGACGTGAAATCCTGCGAGCTGCGTCGCGGCGACCTCGATCAGCCATGGCCGCGCGCCCAGCGCGATGTCGAGCAAGACGGCGCCGAGCACCACGGCCACCAGCGAGAGGCGGCGCAGGATCAAGCCCGTGGGCACGTGGCCGCTCTGACCCATGCGCGCGACGTGATGGGTGGAGTAGACGACGTCCGCGGCGCCGAGGAAGAAGGCCAGCGCGCGCGGCAAGAGGCCGTAGCGCGAGCGCAGCTCCAGCGCGTAGAGATCCTCGGCTGGCGCCACCAGCGGGCGCGGCTTCGGGAAGTCGAAGGTGAGGTGGATCTTCTCCGCCTTCTCTTCCAGGCGCGGCACCCTGAGGAGCAAGAGCGGCTTCTCCGGCTGCTCGCCCTTGGACACCGCGGCCACGAAGGAGGACGTCGCCTCGTGTTCGCTCGTGGTCAGCAGCTCGCGCACCTCCTCGAGGTTCGCCTCGATCCTGCGCACGTAGACGTCGGGCGGCTCCTTGGCGACGAGCTTCGCCGCGTCGGCCGCGGACCACGAGGCGTCGGCGCTCTGCTCGAACTCCCCCAGGCTCTTGGCTTCACGCTCCGACAGCGCACGCAAGGCGTCCGCGACCATGCGTCGCGACAGGGCGCGATAGCGCGAGAGCCAGGCGATGCGGTGGAGGAAGTACGCCAGCGAGGCGAACATCACACCGTAGAAAGCGAAGGCGAGCACGGAGTCCATGGCGGGCGCAGTGTTGGACGCGGGCGCGCGATGTAAAGCCGTCGAGTGGCGCGCCTACTTCGACTGGGAGCTCAGCTCCAGCCCGTAGCCGCGCAGGATCCAGCGAGCGACGGCCGACTTGTGCACCTCGTCCGGGCCGTCGTAGATGTGCGCCGCTCGCTCGTGGCGGTAGAAGGCGGCCAGGGGCGTGTCGTCGGTGACGCCGAGGGCGCCGTGCACCTGGATCGCGCGGTCGAGCACCTCGGTCAGCACATCGGCGACGAAGAACTTCACGCAGGCGATCTCCGTGCGCGCCGCCGCGGCGCCGTCCGCGTCGATGCGCCGCGCGGCGTTCTCCACGAGGAGTACGGCGGCGTCGATCTTGGCCCGGCACTCGGCGATGAAGTGCTGCACCGCCTGACGCGTGCCCAGTGGTCTGCCCGGCGCGACCTCGCGCTCGACGGCGCGCTTGCACATCAACTCGAAGGCGCGCTCGGCGATGCCACACCAGCGCATGGCGTGGTGGATGCGCCCGGGGCCCAGGCGCGATTGGGCGAGCAAGAAGCCGCCTCCGCGCGGTCCCAGCAGGTTCGCCTCGGGCACGCGGCAGTTCTCGTACACGATCTCCGAGTGGCTGGCCCAGCCGCTGCCGGTGTGACCCATCACGGAGATCAGCCGATCGTGGATGAAGCCGGGCGTGTTCGTGGGCACCAGGATCATGGACGCGCGCGCATAGGTGGAGGCGTCGGGATCGGTCACGGCCATGACGATGGCGAAGGCCGCGCCGTCGGCCGAGGTGGTGAACCACTTGCGGCCGTCGATCACCCACTCCCCGTCCTCGAGGCGTGCCGTCGTCTCCATCCATGCCGGGTTCGAGCCTGCGCGGTCGGGCTCGGTCATGGAGAAGCAAGAGCGCACCTCACCCCGCGCCAGAGGCTCGAGGAAGAGGCGCTTCTGCTCATCGTTGCCGAACTCGAGCAAGAGCTCGACGTTTCCCGAGTCGGGCGCCGGGCAACCGAAGACGTAGTGCCCGAGCGGGCTCTTGCCCATCTCGCGGCTGAGGCGCGCGTGGTCGAGGAAGCTCAGGCCCATGCCGCCCAGGTTCTCGGGCACCTGCGGCGCCCACAACCCACGCTCGCGCAGCTCGGCGCGCAAGGCCTCGAGCTCGGGCTCGATGGCGGCGAAGCCCTCGCGGCCGAAGCGTGGCTCGAGCGGGTAGACCTTCTGCTCGAGGAAGTCGCGCACCGCCTTTACCAGTACCGCCTGTTGCTCCGGGCTCTTGTTCGCTCGCTTCATTCGTCAGCTCCTCGCGTCGCTCATCCGCGCCGCCGCGCATGATACGCTCTCGGTCGAGATGACCCAGCCCCCTTCGCCACCTTCTGGCGCTCGAGAGCCCGAAGGCGTCATGGCCCTCGACCGCGCGCGGCTGCACGAGTGGCTCGCCCGAACCCTGCCCGACTTCGGTCACCACTTCGAGCTGTTGCGCGTGCGCGGAGGTCAATCGAACCCGACCTACTGGCTCTCGGATGGCGATCGCGCTGTGGTCTTGCGCAAGAAGCCCCCCGGCAAGCTGCTGCCTTCGGCCCACGACGTGCTGCGCGAGTCCCGCATCCTCGAGGCGCTGGCGTCGACGGACGTGCCCGTGCCGCGCGTGCTCGCCGCGGAGGACGACCCGGAGATCCTGGGCAGCGCCTTCTATCTCATGGAGTACGTCGAGGGACGCATCTTCCGGGACGTGCGCCTGCCGGATCTGCACGCGCTCGAGCGCTCCGCCATCTACGAAGAGCTCATGCGCGTGCTCGCGGCCCTGCACGCCGTGCGCCCCGAAGAGGTCGGACTCGCGGACTTCGGTCGACCGACGGGTTACGTCGCGCGTCAGGTCTCGCGCTGGACGCGCCAGTACGAGGCAGCGCGCACGACCGAGGTGCCCGCCATGGAGCGCCTGATGGCCTGGCTCCCGGAGCACATGCCCCCGGACGTCGACGCGCCCGTGATCGCCCACGGCGACTTCCGCCTCGACAATCTGGTCTTTCATCCCACCGAGCCGCGCTGCATCGCGCTGCTCGATTGGGAGCTCTCGACCCTGGGCCATCCTCTGGCCGATCTGGGCTACGTCGGCATGCTCTACCACGTCGTCCTGCCGCGCATCGGGGGGCTGTTGGGCATGGACCTCGCGGCCGAGGGCATCCCAACCGAGGAGGTGCTGGTGGCGCGCTACGCCGCGCTCTCGGGTCGTGAGGTGCGGGACCTGCCCTTCTTCGAGGCCTTCGGGCTCTTCCGCCTCGCCTCCATCGCTCAGGGCGTCTATCGACGATCGCTCGACGGAAACGCGAGCGGCGCCGATGCGGCCATGTTCGGCGAGGCCGCCGCGCTCTTGGCCGGTGTGGGCGGTCGACTCGTGGGTCTGCGCCGGCCATCGTTGCTCCCACCTCCTGTGTGAAGCTGGGCCATGCCGGACGCTCACCCCAGGGGCTTGCTGCGCTTCGAACCTGCGTGTCAGGCTCCTGCCGCCATGAATCAGCCCCACACCTTGGTCCACACCATCGCCCGCTGGGCGGAGAGTCACCCTGGCCAGCCCGCGCTCCACGAGCGGGTCGATGGCCGCTGGCGGAGCCTCTCCTGGAGCGAGTACTTCGCGGCGCTCTCCGACGTCGCTCGAGCGTTGATCGCCCTCGGACACGAGCCCGGTGAGTGCGTCGCCATCGTCGGTCGCAACTGCCCGGCCTGGGTGATCTGCGAGTTCGGCATCCAGGCCGCGCGCGGTGTGCCGGCGCCCATCTACGTCACCAACACGCCCGAGCAGCTCGCCTACATCGTCAAGAACTCGCGCGCGAAGATCGTGATCGCGGATGGCGAGGAGCAGCTCGAGAAGTACCTCGCGGCGGAAGCCGAGGGCCTCTTCCCGCGGCTCGAGCATCTGATCACCTTCGACGAGGTCGAGCACGACGACGAGCGCGTCATGTCCCTCTCCGCGCTGCGCAAGCTCGGCGCCGAGCAGAGCGAGGAAGCGCTCACGCAGCGCCTCGACGAGCTCACGGACGACGAGACCTGCCTGCTCATCTACACCTCGGGCACCACGGGTGTGCCCAAGGGCGTGATGCTCGATCACGCGGGCCAGCTGATGGTCGGTCGCGCCGCGCTCGAGCGCTTTCCGCGCTTTCAGGATCACATCATCGAGTATCACGCCGTCAGCTACCTGCCGCTCTGCCATCAGGCGGAACAGCTGATCACCAACGTGAACAGCATCATCACCCGCGGTCAGGTCTACTTCTGCTCCGACATCGCGGATCTCAAGGAGCACCTCGTCGCCGCGCGACCGACGATCTTCCTGGGCGTTCCCCGCGTGTGGGAGAAGTTCGAGGGGGCGCTCTCGGGCAAGCTGGCCGAGGCCAAGGGCGTCAAGGGCAAGCTCGCGGCCTGGGCGCGTGACACCGAGTTCGCCGCCTTCCGTGAGGACGTCGAGCGCGGCGAGGTGCGCGTCGGTCTCGGCCGCAAGGTCGCGCGCGCGCTCGTGATCGACAAGATCAAGATGGCCCTCGGCCTCGATCGCCTGGAGGTCGCGGTCACGGGCGCCGCGCCCATCGCCGTCAGCACGCAGGAGTTCTTCGCCTCCATCGGCATCACGATCTTCGAGGCCTATGGCATGAGCGAGACGAGCGGCGTCTCGACGCTGACGGATCCCAAGCGGCCTCGCTTCGGCGCGGTGGGCACGGCCCTCGCGGGTGTGGAGATCCGCATCGCCGAGGACGGCGAAGTCTGCCTGCGGGGGCGCAACATGACCCGTGGCTATCTGCACATGGCCGAGGAGACCGCAGAGCTCTACGGCGAGGACGGTTGGCTGTTGACCGGCGACCTCGGCAGCCTCGACGACGAGGGGAACCTGCGCATCACCGGCCGCAAGAAGGAGCTTCTGATCACGGCGGGCGGCAAGAACGTCGCGCCCGTGGAGATGGAGAACTACGTCAAGGGCATCGACGGCGTCGCCCAATGCGTGGTGGTCGGCGACCGCAAGCCCTACCTGTGTGCGCTCGTGACGCTCGATCCCGAGAACCTCGAAGCGGTTCGCGGCGCCGCTGGCGAGTCCGGCGAGATCGAGGCGCTGGCCAGCTCCGAGAAGGTCCATCGCTGGCTGGAGGGCCAGATCGAGACGCGCTGCAACGCGCAGGTCGCGCGCTACCAGACGATCAAGAAGTTCGTGCTCTTGCCGGTCGAGTTCAGCGTCGACGGCGGGGAGCTCACGCCGACCATGAAGCTCAAGCGTGGGCCCATCCACGAGAAGTACGCGGACGTGATCGCTGCGCTCTACTCGGAGCGGGCCAAGTCCGGCGCCCAGCCCACGGCCTAGCCCGTCAGCTCAGGCCGAGGTTCTTTCGGATGCGTGCCACGGGCTCCTGCGTGTCCGGCACGAAGGCCTCTCCGCGGATGGCGTCGCAGGCCTCGATGTAGCGGCGCGACGCCTCCATGCGCACCTCGTCGACAATCGTCGGCGGCGGTCCGTCGCCGCGGTAGCCCTCCTGGGCCAGCCAGCGCCTGACGTACTCCTTGTCGAAGGACTCGGGGTTCTCGCCGGCCTCGAAGCGCTCTGCGTAGCTCTCGGCGTACCAGAAGCGCGAGGAGTCGGGCGTGTGGATCTCGTCGATCACCACGATGTCCCCGTCCGCCGTGCGCCCGAATTCGTATTTGGTGTCGACCAGGATGAGCCCGCGGTCCGCGCAGACCTTCTGGCCGTAGGCGAAGAGCGTGGCGGCCATCTCCGCGGCGGCGTCGAAGTCGCGCGCGCTCAGGCGGCCCGCCGCAAGGATCTCTTCGCGCGAAGCCGAGACGTCGTGATCTCCGTGGGCGGCCTTCGTGCTCGGGGTCAGGATGGCCTCGGGCAGGCGCTCGTGTCGGCGCAAGCCGTCCGGCAGTCGATGCCCGCAGAAGACGCGCTCTCCCGCCTCGTAGTGCGTCCAGAGGCTGGTGGAGGTCACGCCCGTCGCGTAGGCGCGCATCACCATCTCGACCGGCAAGGGCTCGCACTCCACGGCCACCATCACGTTGGGGTCGGGCACCTCGAGCACGTGGTTGGGGACGATCCCCTTCGTCTCCTCGAACCACCAGGCGGCGAGGCCGTTCAACACCTGACCTTTGAAGGGCAGGGTGCCGAGCACGCGATCGAAGGCGCTGATGCGGTCCGTGACCACGATGATGCGTCGGCCCTTCGCGCTGTAGTTGTCGCGCACTTTGCCTTCGTAGCGTTCGCCCGCGTCGGTAAAATTCGTGCCGAGGAGAGGTCGCTCGAGTCCGATCCTCGAGGTCGCGGCGTCCACACTCATGCCAGTACCTCCTGATGTTCCGCCAAGGCGCGATCGATGATGGTGTCCACATGGGCGAGCGCGTGGTCGAGGTCGAAGCAGGCGTCGAGTTCACCCAGATCGAGCTTCGCGCCCACCTCCGCGTCCGCCGCCAAGAGCTCGCGGAAATCGCCTTCGCCGTGGAAGGCCTTCATCGCGTTGCGTTGCACCAGCACATAGGCGGCTTGGCGTCCGAGGCCGTGGCCGACCAGCGCCAGGAGCACGCCCTCGCTGGCCCAGACGGCGCCGGTGCGATCGAGGTTCGCCTTCAGCCGCTCGGGATAGACGACCAGGCCCTCGACCACGCTGCGTGTGCGCTCGAGCATGAAGTCGAGCGTGGCCGCGGCGTCGGGCAAGAGCATGCGCTCCACGCTGGAGTGGCTGATGTCGCGCTCGTGCCACAGGGCGACGTCTTCCAGGCCAGGCGTGACGGCCGCTCGCACCACACGCGCGAGACCGCAGAGGTTCTCCGTCAACACGGGGTTGCGCTTGTGGGGCATGGCGCTCGAGCCCTTCTGGCCCTTGCTGAAGCGCTCCTCGGCCTCACCGACCTCCGTGCGCTGCCAGTGACGCACGTTGGTGGCGAAGCGCTCGATGCCCGCGGCCAGGAGCCCGAGGCTGCTGAGCCAGGCGGCGTGCCGGTCGCGCGCCACGATCTGCGTGGCCACGGTCTCGCCGCGCAGGCCCAGGCTGGTCAGGGCCTCGGCCTCGATCTCCGGCGTGAGGTGCGCGTAGCTGCCCACGGCGCCGGCGATCTTGCCCACGGCGATCTCCGCGCGCGCCGTCGCCAGCCTGCGTCGTCCACGCGCGAGCTCGGCGTAGTGGCCGGCCAGGATGAGCCCGAAGCTGACGGGTTCGGCGTGGATGCCGTGGGAGCGGCCGATGGCGGGCGTCTTGCGATGCTCCTCCACGCGCGCCGCCAGAGCCGAGAGCAGTGCGTCGACACCCTCGAGCAGCAGATCGGTCGCCTCGACCAAGGTCAACGCGAGCGACGTGTCGAGCACGTCGCTCGAGGTCATGCCGCGGTGCAGCCAGCGCGCCGGTTCGCCCGCCAGCTCCTCGACGTGGGTCAAGAACGCGATCACGTCGTGGCGCGTCTCGCGTTCGATCTCGTCGATGCGCGCTGGGTCCAGCCTGTCTCGCGTGGGTGCGACGGCGTCGGCGCTGCCCTCGGGGACGAGCCCCGCGTGCTCCATGGCGCGGCACGCGGCCAGCTCCACATCGAACCAAAGACGGTACTTGTGCGCGTCCGAGAAGAGCTCTCGGAAGCGCGCTCGGGAGTAGCGAGGAATCATGGCGCCGGGACGCTAACAGATGCCCCACGCCGGAGCCACGGGAGCCGGCCGACGAGGCCCGAGGGCCCGTCATCAGCCATGGCGCTTCCGCCCGGTGCCCGCCTTCTGGCATAGTCCTCCTGATGATGAAGTCGACCGTCCGCGAAGAGGTCCATGTCGTGCGCGAGGTGCTGGAGGGAGCGCTGCCGCCGGAGGTGGCCACGGCTGCGATGTTCGCGGCGCTCTCACGCTGGCAGGGTGGGGTCCCGAGCAACCTTCAGGATGTGCTCGACCTCTGTCATGGCCCGCTGCGGGAGATCCTGGAGCGTCGCGTCGGCGATG
>Ga0100396_1000471_pt1 | contig 23654 bp, 17 predicted proteins | sample CryGeymeta201520_FD_81551 | JGI IMG/M metagenome (GOLD analysis project Ga0100396, IMG submission 81551) | Groundwater microbial communities from Crystal Geyser aquifers in Utah, USA - Crystal Geyser metaG 2015-20 | ecosystem: Environmental > Aquatic > Deep subsurface > Groundwater | place: USA... | reverse complement strand
GGCAGGCGGCCTGGAGAAACTGGTGCGATCCGCCGCCGGCTTTACGAAGCTCGATCTTGATCTGCTGGAAGAGGTCTTGTGCCGGTTTCTGGAGCTTTCAGGAGACCCTCATCGGCTGGAGTCACTGATCTCCTCGCGGCCCGCCCGCTCATGGGTGGTACTGAAGGTCCCTGGCATTCCTCGGCCTCCTATTCAGACGCACTGCAAATAAGGCAAATCTATCAGATATAAGATGTTAATATCTCATCAATTGTGGTGGTTATATAAATATTGGCATTGACACCGCCTTTTTATTATATAAAATGGCGGCATGTATGCCAGAATCCTTTCATATCCGGAGGACTCATCCTTCTTTCTTTTCGGGCCCAGGTCAACGGGAAAATCCACCTGGGTGCAGAGACAGTTTCCTCCCGCTCTTTTTGTTGATCTTCTCAAGGCATCCGTCTTTACCAGACTGAGCGCCGAGCCTGACCGGCTTGGGAAAATGATCCCGGATGGTTTTTCGGATCGGGTGATTATAGATGAGATTCAGAAGATTCCTCCCCTTCTCGATGAAGTCCATCGCCTCATCGAGACAAGGAGACTGAGGTTTATACTCACGGGCTCAAGCCCCCGGAAGCTTCGTCGCGGGGGTGTCAATCTTCTGGGAGGAAGGGCACTCACCCTCAGGATGTACCCTCTTACCGCTGCGGAATTGAAGAGTTCGTTTGATTTTAAGAGGGCACTGGAATACGGGCTTATACCACCTGCCTATACGGCGGAAGATCCGAGGGACTTTCTGGAAAGTTACGTCCAGGTATATCTTCAAGAAGAAATCACTCAGGAGGGGCTGATAAGAAATATCGGCTCATTTGCACGCTTTCTTGAAAGCGCCAGTTTTTCCCAGGGCTCGATACTGAATGTGGCAACAGTAGCAAGGGACTGCGCGGTTCCCCGCAAAACGGTTGAAGGCTATTTTGAAATCCTAAACGACCTCCATATCGCCTACTATCTTCCCATTTTTCAAAAGAGGGCAAAGAGAAAATCGCAGGCCCACCCAAAGTTCTATTTCTTCGACGCCGGCCTTTTCCGGGCGCTGCGGCCTTTTGGACCCTTGGACGCCCAGTGGGAAGCCACAGGGCCTGCACTGGAAACCCTTGTATTACAGGAGATTATCGCCTTGAACTCCTACCTGAGAAGGCGATACTCGATCTGTTACTGGAGATCAAAAGCCAAGGCGGAGGTTGACTTTATCCTTTACGGTGAGAAGGCATTCTTCGCAATTGAGGTTACAGGGGCAAATCGGGTCAGGGAGGGAGACATTGCCGGCCTCAAGGCATTCCTCAAAGAGTACCCGCAGGCAGAGGCATTCCTCCTCTATGGCGGTGAGGAGCGCTATTATGAGGACAAGATCAGCTTCATCCCGCTAACGGAGTTCTTCAAGGATTGTCAGGGCCTGTTTTTTTTCAATAAGATCTCTTCAACTGAACTGGGGTGAAGATGAGAAGGGCATTGGCGGAAGTGCATGGGAATCGAACCCACCTATCGCCCTTTTCAGACGATACACCGGATTTGAAGTCCGGGAGCCCCACCAGTGAGCTTTCCACTTCCGTAGTCTAGGTGACCCACATATTCTACTATCGGGTCGGGTAATGTCAACCGCGCATGAAAGGCCCCCGGCCGAAAAGACCGTGGGCCTCTGTGTTATTAGAGATGTTCAAGAAGTATATTGATCATGCGCCTTATGGGCTCCGCAGCTCCCCATAGGAGCTGGTCTCCGACTGTGAAGGCCGTCACATAATCAGGCCCAAGAAGCATCTTGTGGATCCTTCCTACGGGGACCGTAAGTGTTCCGCTCACGGCGGCCGGGGTCAGTTCTCTAAGAGTTGATTCCTTATCATTGGGCACTACCTTGACCCAGTTGTTCCCGTTCCGGATCATCTCTTCAACATCCCCGGCGGGGATATCTTTATCCAGCTTTATGGTAATGGCCTGGCTGTGGCAGCGCATCGCCCCCACTCTGACGCAAAGACCGTCCACAGGTATGGGTTTCTTGGTTCCCAGGATCTTGTTGGTCTCAACAAAGCCCTTCCATTCCTCTCTGGTCTGTCCCGATTCCATGGGGGAATCAATCCAGGGAATAAGGCTCCCTGCCAATGGGGCAGTGAAAAATGTTTTCGGATATTCTTTGCTTCTCAGCTTTGATGTGACTAGTGCGTCTATTGCCAGGGCCGAAGAGGCCGGATCGTCAAGAAGTCCAACCGCGGCGTCCCCGAGGAACCGCATCTGGGAAATGAGTTCCCGCATGTTGTTTGCGCCTGCGCCTGACGCAGCCTGATAAGTCATGGTGCTAACCCACCTGATATGGCCCGACGCGAACAGACCTGAAAGTCCCATGAGCATGAGGCTTACAGTGCAGTTTCCTCCAACGTAGGCCTTGATTCCTGATTTAATCCCGTTATCAATAACGCCTCTATTAACAGGATCCAGGATAATTATGCTGTCGTCGGCCATACGAAGGGCGGAGGCGGAATCAACCCAATAGCCTTTCCAGCCTTTCTTCCTGAGTTCGGGATATACCTTTTTTGTATAATCGCCTCCCTGACAGGTAACTATCACGGGAAGGGAAGAAAGCAGATCAATATCAAATGCGTCCTGAACCGGGGGGGCGTCCAGACCCACATCCGGTGCCTTCTTCCCTGCCTGGGTGGAGCTGAAAAAACCCGGTTCGAATCCCTTGAAATCCCCTTCCTCCTTCATGCGGGCCATAAGCACTGAGCCCACCATGCCTCTCCATCCGATAAACCCTATCCTGAGCATTGCAGCACTCCTTTCTTTCCAAATGTTCATGACACGATTTGTGTCGCCCCCGAGGATGAAAATCCTCTTTTACTCTCTTCTCTGTTCTGAAAGCTTTTTCGGGATCGGCATCGTTATCGGCATCGTTATAGTGTCTTAGCGCCCGGCGTGCTCTTCTAGACTGCGATTTCGACCCCGATCCCGATGGAACAGCGTGGCGTATTTTCACGGCAAAAGCCGGTTTCACAAATATTTTTTTAATATAAATCCCTTTGCCTATAGCCGCAAGGGTAATGGTTTGTGACCCCTTTGCGATGAGCTTATCCATGTCAGGCCTCCAGCAGCAATATCTTATCCGATCATTAGGAAAGAGGCTTTCCAGGTGCATTCCGGTGCCTGGAAAGGCCCGGGGATACTCCACGTGAAGGATTGCGCAATAATGATTCCACGGTACCAGCTCAATAATTTAAGGCATGGCTTTGCGCAGATCAGGAGACGCAGACCGGGAATCAGCTTCTGCACGTGCGCCTTCAGGCGCAGGGCGCACGGTTCCCGTGCGGCTGAAGCCGCACCTACCTCGAATTTTTGAACTCATACATTCCATGAATATTTTTTAAAGTATAGCGTGGACGCGGTCAACAGTGATAATTATTGAAGGGTCTTTTTCTTTGTGGGATTATGCGCAGTAAGATATTTATTATTTTCAGGGAGGCAAGAAATGAAGGGCATACTGATCCGCTGGCTTGTGCTTACCGCTGCCATAACATTAGCTTCTTATCTTATTGAAGGTATTCATGTGGAGGGGTTTTTCAGCGCACTTTTCGGTGCTGCCATGCTGGGAATTCTCAATGTGTTCTTCCGTCCGGTGATCCTTCTTCTGACTCTGCCAATCAATCTGCTTACCCTGGGTCTTTTTACCTTCATCATCAATGCAGTGATCCTGATGATGGCATCGGGCGTCATAAGGGGGTTTGATGTCTCCGGATTCGGCTCGGCTATACTCGGGGCACTGGTCATAAGTATCGTGAGCTGGCTCCTCAACAGCTTTATTGACGGCCAGGGAAGGATCTCCAGGGTGGACTATATAGACCTCAAGAGGCGTGAGGACGGGAGATGGGAGTTATGACAGGGCCTTTGTCATAAGAGGTATTGCCACAAAGGTTCCTATGGAACTTCCAAGATTTGTAAAGACTACTACCAGAAGAATCCGGGTTATTTTGTTGTGCCAGAATCCTTTCACTGTCGTGATGTCTTGAGAAAGGCTTTCAAAGTCCTTTACCTTTGGTTTTCCCAGAAATACCTCGACCAGACCGGCCACCCATCCGGCTGCCACAAGAGGGTTGAGTGACGTAAATGGGGCCGCAACGGCGGCGGAGATTATTGTTAGAGGATGGGCGAGTGCGACCGCAGCGCCGAGAGCGGCAAGTATGGCGTTAGCGCCCACCCACCAGAATAACATCTCGCTGCCACCCTGGCTGCCTCCGGAGGCGAATCCGAACGCAATCATGGCAGCTATGGCAAGCGGTATGCCCCATGCGATGATCTTTCCCATCCTGCCCTTAGGCGGAACTATTTCCAGCTCATCTATGGAGAAATCCTGTTTCCAGTTCCTGATTATTCCCGGCACATGGCCTGCTCCCACAACAGCCACTATTCTTGAGCCCGGGGCCTCTCTGATCTTTTTTGTAAGATACCTGTCTCTTTCATCTATAAGAACGGTCCTGACCTCCGGCATTTCCTTACCCACCTCTGCCATAAGGTTTTCAAGCACATCGCTTTTCTTCATCTCCTCGACGCGATCCTCGCTCAGATCATCCATATCGCCCATGGAAAGCACTATCTGAGCGGGAAGCTTGATCTTCTTCCAGAAACTCATCAGCCTCCATGCCCTTGAAAGGGTGGTCCGAATATCTCGATCGGCAAGATGTGTCTGGGCCCCTGTCTCCTCAGCAGCCTTAATGGCCGACATAATCTCCGCACCCGGCTCTATCCCAAGCTTCTTTGCGATCCTCTTCTGGAACGACGCCATCATCAGGTTGGCAAGCAGCAGAGACGCCTTCTTTTCCCTGATTGCTTTAAGAAGATCCGTCTCCTCCCATTTCTTTTTCTGTGTAATGGACTGGTATCTGGACCGGCATAGCTCAAGGCAGACCGTATCCGGCCTTTCATCAAGAATGACGCGCTCAACCAGGTCGGCACTCTCCCTGGAAACGTGGGCTGTTCCTATTAAAACAACTTCCTTGTCGCCGTACTTAAGGCGGTGTATTGCATCATTATCAATCAAGCCTTGCTCTCCTTTATTTTAATCTATCGAGCCAATTGCAAAACTATGATTATGCGTCATTCCGGCGAAGCCTGTCCCGGACCACGATCCGGGAGCCGGAATCCATAACGCATTGATTCAAGGATAGACTGGATTCCCCGATCAAGGCGGGGAATGACGAAACTGTGAATTTTGCAATTACTTCTATCATTGACACACGCGTAAAAAGTCGCCAGGAGCGTCACCACGGCGAAAGTCGGCATTCGGAACCAGCTAATATTCCTAGATAAGAGCTGGCAGGGCGGTAAGAGACGATACCGATGCCGAAAAAGCCCCTGCGCGCAATATTCCGTTGCAGATAACCCACCCCGTTTTCGGCTCTCGACTTTTGCCTGGGCTGGAGTGTTTGGTTTTGTTCAACGCGGGCATGGAGTTCAGTAAATCCAGCACCTGGAAGATATAATAAAAGATTATCTAATTGCAATGGGCAGTTGAAAAGGCCGGATCGTTGCGCATTGACATGAAACTGAGCCTCTGGTATAAAATTTACCTGGAAAAGGCAGCAAGGCAGCAGAAACAAACCTATAACTTTTGCTGAAACAGGGCCAAGACCATTGATTTACCAAGTTATTAACTCCAAGACGTCATGCGGGAAAGCGGCTCCGATTCCCGTTCATTATGACTTTGCATCCCGGCTTGCAAGCATTCCCAACACAGAGTTAACAATTTCCCAAGGTTTTTATTTAAGCTTTGTTGGTCATGATCATGACCATCGCGGAGGTTTAATGTTTCGGCCATTTACAATGAAATAGAGCGAAAGGAGATAAAGATGAAATCAAAAAGATTGTCAGTCCTGGTGGTATTTGCAGTTGGTATTCTCACCCTGCTGGCTGCTGCGGCCTGGGGTATCCAGACCACGGCTATCGGAGAGGGTAGAAGCCGGCAAGAGGCCATCAACAACGGCCTGAGAACTGCTGTTGAACAGGCACTCGGCACAATGATGAGTTCATATACCGCAGTCAAGGATGGGAAGCTCCTTCAGGACAAGATAACCTCCGCCAGCGCTGGCTATGTAAAGAATTATGACGTACTGGCCGAAGGCAAAGACCCTGTTTCGGAGACTTACAGGGTGAAGCTCAATGTGAATATTGACGATGCAAAACTGAAGGGAAGCGTTGAAGAGTTCATGAAAGACCCCCAGGCCATGGCCACCTTCACGCAGACCAAATTCGACGACAAGAAGGTTGTGGTCGTATATATGCCGAGAACCGGGCTTGATCTTCCTTATGATTCCAAGGCGGTGCAGACCATAATGGATCTCATCCAGGACAAACTGGCAGGCTATGCCTTCAGGGTTTTTCTTCCTTCCGAGTTAAAGCGTATCAGGGGAAGATCCGCCGAGATGGTGGTGGATGAAGAGACCGCCATTGATATCGCAAGGCAGGAGGCAGGAGACGCCATGGTGGCCGTAGGCTTTGACGCCGGCAAGAAGCCGACCGAAGACGGCTATCAGCTTCTTTATGTCACCCTGACCATAAAGGCATTCGATCCTACTACGGGCGAGCTTTTTGCCAATGTGCAGGACAGGGACAAGACCATTGCAAGGGGAGGCGATTACGCGCTTCAGGACGGTCTTGCCCAGGCCGCTATTAAGGTAGGCCCCAGAACGGTTGATAGACTAACTGCAAAGATAGTGGAGAGATTCAGCACCGTCCGACAGAAATTCGTTGTCTTGATACTGCGCAATATCGGAGCAAAGACACAGACAAAAGTAGAGCAAATTCTTGAAGATATCGGGTGGAAATTCAAGATTGCCCGCCAGACAGGCAAGTATCTGGAGGTGGAGATCTTCAGCGAAGCAGATCCCACAACGGTAAGGAAAACTTTCAGGGACGCGGTCGGTAAGGCCAATCTCGATCTGACCGCAGCCGAAATGGCCGGAAGCAGGGTAACCTTTGACGGAAAGGAGACAGGAGGCTACTAGATGAGACTTTTTAAGCTTCTGATTGCCTCCTTCGTGGCGGCGCTTTTACTCGGGGCCTGTTCGATGATGCCTCAGCCATCCAGCAGGGGGGCGCTGGTAAAGGTTTACAGGGCCAACGCCGTCAAGGAGGGGATAGTATGTTCCGTGGGCGGCGAGGCCTCGATACCATACGTTTATGTGGGGCGTGACACGGTGAGTGGTAAGGTAACCGACGAAGAAAAGCGCCTGATACCGGAATTCGCGAAATCTGTGTTTCAGGAATCGCGCTTCATAAACGTGAGGAGCGTCAGTTCAGACAGTGGTGAATATCCGGATCTGAGCATCACCGTTTACAAGAACAGCGTAGACAGGAAGACTTCAGGCGGGCGAATTACCCTGGACGGAATTTTCCAGGCATCCATAAGAATAAGGCAGGGCGGCGATATTGACTGCGCGACAGCGGACCCGGTACTGGTGGAAAAGCACTATGAAGCTCCGTCCTATGCCCCGGGGAAACTTCCCAGCGCCTCCAAGGTTCAGGAGCAGATGGTGAAGGAGGCTGTGAGGCGGGTGGTGCGGCAGTTTGTTCCGACAACAACTACGGAACTGAGACCCATTAAAGGCGGAAGTGAGATGGCCGACCGTGCCGGAAAGATGATAGACGGCGGTAACTGCACCGGAGCCTATGAGGGTGTAAAGGCCGTAGCCGAAAGCCCTCAGTCCAAAGACGCGGACCTCTTGTACAACGCCGGAGTTGCGGTTGAGTGCATGGCATGGAACAACGCGCAGGATCAGAAAGCCCAGACAAGATACCTGAGAAAGGCCAAGGAGCTATACCAGAGGGCTGCTTTTCTTAAACCGGGGGACTCAGATATTCAAAAGGCAGCAAAAGAAGTCTCCTACGAGGTGGATACATTCCTCGCATCCTTTGAAAGACAGAAAAAGACAAGGGATGTGATGAAAGAGTATCAAGCTCCCAAGAGCTATTGAAAACGATAAACAGGCAGAGGAATATCAGATACAGGATGACAAGACAGAATTTCATTTGCGAAGGTAAGAAGCGCCCGAGAGGGCTGTTGTTTTTGTTTATCATAGTCTTGGCTCTTTTGTTTTCATCCTGTATGAAGCAGATCCCCGGGGCAGTGAAGGCCGCAAACCCGATCATGGAGGTTGAGATGGACCTCTTTTTCATGGATCTGGTGGCGGCTCAGGTAAAGATGAATCAGCTTATGCTTGAAAGGATGCCTATTTCCAGGGACGATAATTGGCCTGAGCTGCTGGTTCACTACTCTGATGGAGAAACGGCAAACGATAAAGAAAAGGCTGCAAGGAAGGCCTATGAGGCATGCCTTGAAAGGGCTCTCAAAGAAGATTTTTCCTTTTACAGGATATTTGATTTTTCCATTTATCTTGGAGCGCTTTTCCGCGTTGGAAGCATGGAGGATCTGATGGGCTGCGCCCTGGTGGCGGCAAGGGGAAAGCTTGCAATCGAGGCATCCAAGATACTTGGGAAGCGTTATGAACATGCCAAATGGGTGCTGAGTTCTTTGCCTTTCGGTTGCAAGTGCTCTTATTACAGCACCAAATTTCTCAGCCTGAGGCCGGGGATAAGCGAGTGCAGGGTGGGGGTGGGAGGTCCGGAATGTTCTTTCTTTGCCAGGCCTACCGAACAGATAATGCATGAGAAGTTATTTGGCGGCGGACTGAAATCATGGGTAGATTTGAAGGTCCCGTCGGAGTGCTTCAGGGTTGTTTCCGGGGAGCATCTTGGCGGAGCAACGAAAGGAAAGGGGAGCGGAACATTTGAAAGTGTTTTTTATTCGCTTCTTCCATCCGGACTTAGGGATGACCTGCAGAGGGTTGATGATGAGCTTTTCATGGCGGTCAGCGATCTTGAAACAATAGAAGCAAAGCTTAAGGAAACGCACCTGAGGGAACCTGAGAAGGCGGTTTTGAGAAGACAGATGAAATCCCTCGAAAAGGAAAAGGACAATAAAGAGGGGATTCAAAAGAAGCTTTATAAACAGGCTATGACTACCATTGAGCCCAACAGGGAAAAGATTGCAGCAGCGAAGAAGCTTTTAAGGATTGCCGAATATATTGACGACACTTTTGTGGAAGTCAACACCGCCATGATAGCTCTTACGGTCAAGATTATAGATGATGTATTGCTCTTCGGGGAACTTGGACCTGGGGATATGGCTCAGCGTGCCGCGTTTCTTACGATGCACGGAATTGTCAAAGGTGTTGATCTCCAAAAGAGAATAGAGCTTCTGGGAAAGCGCGCAATAAGTCTGCCGGTAACATGGGCAAGCACCTGGGGATACGCTATAGCGCAAAAGATGAAGGTATCCAGATATAAGGACTACCTGGAGGCCATGGTCAAGATGGAAAAGAAGATGAAGAAGAAGGCATAGGTATGGGTTGCCTGCCCTCCTGATATTTCGTGAGGGGGGAAGGACATAGTGTGATGGAGGTTTTCATTAGTCATTGGCAGGTAGTGATGCAACAATCAGCCAGGAAAGTCGGAGGTGATTCTATGCGAAGGTATTTGATTTTTGCAGTTATTGGGGTTGTGGCGGCGATGTTTTTCGGATGCGCTAAAACCGGCATAAAGCCGATGTCCGATGAGGACAATCCGGCTCACCATTATCTCATGGGCATGCAGATGATAGAAAAGGGCCAGATAAACGAAGCTGCAGCGCGCTTTGACCACGCCGTCAAACTGGAACCTGACTATGCGCCTGCACTGGGAGGTCTTGCTCTTGTGGCGGCTATAAGGACCGAGGCTGAAACGGACAAGGAGCACAAGGCCGTTGAGCTTGAAAGAGCGGTTGATAGGCTCGACAAGGCGCTTGATAAGGCCGAGGGAGATTCTCAGAAGTTTTCGGGAATGGTTACAGGCATAAGGGTATGGACGCACGCAAGACCTAAGAACTGGATAGAGAAGGCCGAAAAATATCACAGGAGGGCGATAAAGCTATCCAAGGTAAAGGCGGAGGAACTGCCTTACTACAAAGGTAAAGAGGCTGCCCACTATTTCATGGGCGCAGCCTATTTCAAGGCTTACAAGTTCAGAGAGGCTGAAGGTGCCCTTTCCGACGTGCTATCGCTTGCCCCAGGAAAATGGCATGAACCAGCAAATAAGCTTTACAAGCGGGTTCAAAAGATAAATAGGGCCTCGGCAAACTTTACGATGACGGATGTCGGTAAGAAGATTGCAGTAAAAGATGGGGTTGTGAGAAGCGATGCAGCAGCTCTGCTGGTGGATGAAGTCCACCTTGACAAGGTCATGGCCGGAAGAATCCCGGTCCCGAGGGCTGAAGGCAAGCCTGACTTTATACCTGCCGATGTGGTAGGACACCTTTTCAAGGCCGAAATCATGACCGCCCTCAAATGGAGGGTCCGAGGCCTTGAACCCATATACGACCAGATATCCAAGGCATTTCTTTTCTATCCCGACAAGCCTATAACAAGGCTTGAGCTTGCCTTTGTCCTTGAAGATCTCATGATGAAGATAAGCGGCGATGAGACCCTGGCTACAAAGTACATAGGACAGGGCTCATCTCCTTACCCGGACGTGCCGACGTCAGCTGCATGGTTTAACGCGGTGATGACAGCCGTTACAAGGGGCCTCATGGAACCTGAACTGAGCGGCGCCTTCAGACCGCACGACGTAGCGGATGGGGCAGAGCTTCTTCTGGCAGTAATGCGCATGAGAAACGTCATGAACATCAATTAGTGGGTCTGCCGGATTGACAGAGGCGAAAAGTTTTAATTTTAAAGGAAGGAGTGAATAGATCATGAAAAAGATTGTGGGAGCAATTGCAATTATCTCTATGATACTGGCCATGGTTCCCCTGGCCATCTCTCAGGGGGGTTGGGAGACCGTGAAAGACCCGGTCAAGGTCTTTGAGGAAGGATATATTCAGGTAGTGGGGGCCTCAGAGGAAGGCCAGAGCAGATACAGGGCAGTCAGGGCCGCGGAGGTTTTGGCACAGAGGAAGCTCCTTGAGATCCTCCAGGGAATAAATCTTTACGGCGTTACGACAATTAAAGACGGGATGCTGCACAGTGATGCCGTGGCTACTACCGTTGAGGGATTCTTAAGGGGAGCAGTGCAGTGCGGCGACACGTATTATCCCGACAAAGGATACGCAGAGGTCTGTATGCGCCTCAATATCAGAGGCAAGGGCGGACTCTATGATGTGATCCTTCCCATCATGAAGGACAAGCAGCTATGGCCGGAGCAAAAACCCGCCTATCAGCCCGCTCTTATTCCCAAGGTCATTGATACCAAGACGCCTGTGGAAGAAAAGTCTGCCACGCCCATTACGCTTCCAAAGCCCGGCGTAGAGGCTGAAAAGAAGACCGAGGCTCCTGCTCCGCCTCCTGAGGTTGCCAAGCCCTCGGAGCTGGTAAAGGTGCATGACGGTCTAATTCTTGATGTGCGAGATTTCCAGTTCAGGCCGGCTTTGGTTAACAGGATAATAACAGACAAGGAAGAGATCGTTTTTGATCCCTCCAAAGTTGTAAGTAATATCCTTGTTGAGAGGGGTTGTGGCGGTTTTACAACCGATATTGGTAAGGCCAAGGCCCTTTTGCAGAGCTGGGGTTGCCAGAGTCCGATGGAGCTTAAGGTCAAATCGGTAGTGAAGCTGACTGACGCGCAGGTGGGAGTTGACGATGCGGCAGCCATCTATGTCCATGATCAAAAGAGTAATATGCTTGCTCAGGCAAAGGTGGTCTTTCTGCTTAAGTAATCGATTATCCCTCCCCCTCGACGGGGGAGGGAGGGGTGGGGGAGATTTTCATCCTTCGTTGTGCTCCATTCGGGCATGGCCGGTCGGAAGGTAATTCCGACCTGCCCCTTTACAGTTCACGACTCCCGGACAGTATAGTTCCCAGCCTCCTCCTCCAATGCGGGGGAGGATAAATCTTGCCCGCTGCTGCGGCTGTTCCTTTGGAGACCAGTAAGGTAATCTTAGCTAGAGAGGGTATTGTGATGAAAAAGATATTGATTATAGTGGGTTGTTGCGTGGCCGCAATCGCTATCACACTGGTCGGAGCCGGCATGTATCTCAAGGCAAATATGAAAGAGATAACCGGTAAGTTTGCCGGATTTGAGCTGGATATGGCGGATCTTGATGTGCAGTACTTCCCGCCTGCAATCAAGGTGAAGGGGCTCACGCTGAATCACAAAGGAAATTCTGTAAGAATTCCGGGTGTTAAACTTTATCCTGACATAACCAAGCTCCTTACGGGTAAGATTTTTTTAAAGAACGCCGTTCTTGATGAACCAAGCGTAATTGCCGATGCGCTTATGAAGGCCGATGAAAAGGACGGTTCTGCCAAATCCGAGCCTTTTTCACCCTCATCCATCCCTGCAAGAAGGATTCAGATTAATGAAGGCGTATTTTCCTTGAAGGGGCCGGAGGGGCTTCTCATTCCTATTGCCTTAACCGGGCAGATGGAAAACACAAAGCAGGGAATCTCCGTTGACCTGAAAAGCGCCGTCATAGAAGAACTGGGATTCAGATTCGCTGGCAATATTCTCATAGAGTCATTGGCGCCGCTTATCATAAAGGTGAAGGCCTCGGAAGGCACGTTCAACCCATCGTCAATAATAGATTTCCTTATCAAGTTCGGGTACCTGAACAACGAATTGGCCGGAAAGATCCCTCGGATAAAATCCATTCAGTCGAGGGGAATCAACCTTTCGATGGATAAGACTCCCGAGACGGAGGCTATCGCCGCTTCACTCGAATCGCTTTCGCTCGACCAGACCGAGATCAAGGGCATCAATGTCCAGCTCAAAAAGGGTGGGGCCTTTGAGGTGGCCGTGGCCCAGGCCATCCTGGATGTGGGTTCCGTTTACGGATGGATGGCTGATAACCCGGCTGCAAAAGAATCCCTTGATAAGGCCCTTGCCCAGGCAAAACTGAAGGCCCTGTCCGCTCAGGGGAATATTGAGGTAAGCTCCCTTTCGTTCACAGGAAATCAGGCAGCTCCAGACAAGGTTAACGGCGCCCTGGATATCAAGGCAAACGGTCTAGTCCTGAAGGTAACCTCCGAGAAGGGAGAAGAGCAGCAATTCACAATAAAGGAACTTGATTCCAGGATTACCATTAAGGATGGGAAACCGGCGCTGAAGGTGGGTTCATTCACTGTTGATCCTGAGGCCGGGGGCACGGGCAGCATAAGCGGCCGCGTATCCTTTCCACTGGACTTGAAGGGCCTCGAGCTTAAGGCATACGCAACCGGATTCAAGGCATTTGAGACAACGGTGAATATGCGTCTTGAAAAGCCTGTGGGGAAAAGGCTCACATTCGATCTTGGCGTCATAAACCCTTCTTTGACCTTGCTTGCCAAGGGCATAGCACAGGAGCCCAACAAAAAAAAACTGGATCTGGAGGCCCAGTTTGAAGTTCTTCAGATAACGAAGGAGGCATCGCCAGAGGGGCCTAAAGCAGTTTCGGCGAAGGCGGAAAAGCCGAAACCCTTTGATCTGAGTATGATTAACGGCAAGAACTTCTCGGCAGAGGCCATGGTGAGGAGGTTTCAGTTTAATGATTTCCCTCAGGTCAAGGATATCAAGTTTGATGTGAAGCTCGCAAATGACAAGGCGGTGGTAACAGGGAATCTAACACTTTGCGATCTGAATATGTCCCTCGAAGCACTCATGGTACCTCCAAGCAGCGTCATGACCCAGATGGAAGGAAAGGCCATAAATGTTGATCTTACCTCTCTTATTGCCTGCTTTTCAAAGACACTCCCGGTATTTCTAACAGGAAGGGTGTCTCTTTCAGCCACTATTTTTGCCAGGGGAACGGATTCCGAATCAATGCTGAAGGAATCTGACGGCGACTTCATGATAACAGTTAACAAATGCGCGGTCCACAGACTCGGCAATCTTGACTACCGCCTGAGTTTCTTTCTTGACATGCTGAGGATCGCGGGCATGGATGCGAGCGGGCTTGACAGCATTGATTTCAGCAGGGCATCGGCCAGGGCCAATCTTAAGAAAGGAAGACTCGTTTTCAACTCATTTTCTCTAAACGGCCCTCTAATGAGCGCATGGGGAAAGGGTGAGTTTACGCTTAAAGACAGGCGTCTCAAGATATCAGGACAGGTAAAGAGCGGCTTCGGACTGACCAAGACTCTTGAGATAGACAAGGTCCTGGTGAAAAAGGAGGCGTGATGTCATCCAGAATCAATCGCAGATTTTTCGGCTATATTTTTTTTATCGTTTTTCTGTCTGCCTTTCTCGCCGTTTTTTCATGTAAAAAGAAGGTGGATAAGGGCCAGGTTTCCTATGTGGCGGAAAAGGATATCCCGGCTGTCGTAGCGGTGCTTCCGGCAATCTTTACGATGGCTAAATCGGAATCTGGAGATCTTCAGATAGACCCCGAGAGCGAGAACGGGAGATTTGTTGCGGAACTGGTCAGAGGTGTGGTCCACAACCAGTTATCCGGAAAGGGATACGAGACCAGGGTAATTGCACTCGTTGACAAGAAGCTCAAATCAGCAAAGAAACCATGGCAGGAAATGAAGCCTGAGGAGATATGCAAGCTCTTAAGTGCAGAGGGGCTTATTTACACCAACATACTGTCTGCATCCATGGTTACGGCAGTGGCTTTTAATCTTTATAGCATAGACGCCCAGGTCAGGATGGTGAATCTAAGAGGAAATGAACTCGGGTCGTGGACGGAATCGAGTTCAAGGAGAAAGATAGCGATTCCTACCGGTGTTGTGGGCGCGGCTGCAACTGTTGCTGAAGCGATCATGGATAAGGTTGATGAGGCCGAGAAGAAAAACATGAGGACTGTGGCCTATGACTGGGGTTGGAAAATGGCCCAACTCATACCTGATAACCCGAAAGCCCAGGCCCTGCCCGAAGTGATATCCGTGGTAACCAATGTTGATAAGAAGCTCTTCGCGGTCGGTGATGAGATAAATGTTGAGATTACAGGGGAAAAGGGTCTCACCTGTTCTTTTGACATAGGAGATTTCAGGAAAGACATACCTGTTCCTTCAGTGGAGGATATTACTTACAGGGGATCCTATGTGGTGAAGGAAGGGGATAAGGCGGCGAATCAGTCCATTTTCATACACATGGCAAAACCGAGCGGAATCTCCAGGATATGGCTTGAAACGGGAGGCACCATAGAGATAGACGGCGTCCTCCCCTCAAGTCCTGATAAGGTCAGTGCCAAGGCCGGGAAGCAGGGTATTACGCTCAAATGGTCTATTGCCAAGGCGGAGGACATCAAGGGCTTCGTGGTTGAAAGAGGAGATACGGCAGTAGGCGGATTCAGCGCCATCGCAACCACAAACGAGCAGACTTACCTGGACCCGGACATTGCACAGGGGAAAATAGTCTATTATCGGATAAGGTCTGTGGATCAGGCGGGAAACAAATCCCAAACCAAGAAATCCATTAGGGCCACGATGCCCTTCTTCGACGAGGTTACCCTGGGTGATGTAATTCAGGGGACAATCATACCCGGGGTTTACAAGATCAATGCACTTGCCACAGTGCCGGTTGGAGAGACAGTCAAGGTTGAGCCGGGGGTTCGTTTTACAATGGCAGCAGGGGCAGGGCTGGCTGTCAAGGGAAGCCTTGTCGTCTCCGGTGAAGCAAAGGAAAGAGTCCTTTTTACAGGGGAAGACTGGAAGGGGATTTCAGGAGAGCCCGGGGCCATAATTGAGCTTTCCAACGTCAGCATGAACGGATGCACCCAGTGTATTGACGTGAAAGGATCTGCGCTGACCGTTCGCTCCATATCACTATCCGGATCAAAGGGTGCCGGCTTGTTTCTGGGCGACGACTGCATATTTGAGGTCGAAGACGCCCAGATCAAGGGTTTTGATGAGGGGGCTGTAATCGAAGGTGGAAAGGGAAAGGTTATCAAGAGCACCATAACAGGCAATAAGAGGGGTATCAATTTAAGGGAGGGAACACTTGATCTGGCGGATAACAATATTTTCGGCAACAGCGAAAAGGAGATTGTTACTGCAAGGAGCCTCGTGCTTGACGGAAATTACCTAGGGGCATCCGCGGCCAAGGACCTCAAACTGGAAGGAAAGATAAGCGTTAAGAGTCTCCTGGATGCCCCAGCGCCGCAGGGTAGAAGGATTGTCCTTATAGATGATAAAGATGTCAGCCCGGAAGAACTGAAGGCGAAGTTCACAAAATACAAGGATGACGGAATAAAGGCATTCCAGGCCCGGAAATACGGGGAGGCTCATGAATCCTTAAGCAAGGCAGCCGCCTTGAGGGACGATAAGGAGGTGTATCTTTTCCTTGCATATACCCAGATGAGTCTGGGGGAAGACGAGGCACTTACTGCTACGCTTGAAAAAGGGATTAAGGCATATCCTTACGAGGCAAAGCTATACCAGGTCTATGTAAGGCAACTCGCTGCGGCGGGAAAAACAAAGGAGGCACTTGCCCTCTTGGATAAGGCGCTCAAATTGAATCCTGATGATCAAGGTCTAAAGTCCTTAAGGGAAAGCCTCAGGGAAAGGCCCGTGCCTCCGCCGGTAAAGCAGGAGGCCGCAAAGACCCCAGAGAAGGCCGAACCACCGGTAAAGGAAAAGGAAGAGGCGAAAAAAGATGTGCCCAAAGAAACAGCCCCGGATAAAGAGGCCCTTTTCGGAGAGGCTAAAAAACAGGGAATAGAGGCCTTTACGAAAAGGGATTTCAAAAAGGCTGAGGAAAGCCTGAATCAGGCTCTCTCCATAAAGGACGATAAGGATTCATATCTATACCTTGCATATACACAGATGAACCTTGGCGAGGACGAAAAACTTGTAGCCACCCTCAAAAAGGCCATAAAGACCTTCCCAAAGGAAGTAAGACTTTATCAGATGTATATTCGGTACCTAACCAACAAAGGCGAAAAAGCGGAGGCCATCAAGGTGCTGGAAGATGCCATCAAGATCGCCCCTGAAGATCCGGCCCTTCGAATGCAGAAGGAGTTTCTGGAAAGGGGCGATTAGCCATGAAAAGCTTGATGGTGGCCTGTCTATTTTTGGCACTTATGGTTTCAGGAACTCCGAGTGCACAGGAGATAGATATCGAGCAGGAGCAGCTCGCAAGATGGCATATAAATTATGCGAGCTACTTGATTGATGTGGGAAAGTACCTGGAGGCCCTGGAAAATTATCACACTGCAATTGAGGTTACAGCCCTTAGAAAAACCAAGACCGACGCTATGCTTGCCAAGGCAACTCTGCTTTCATCTTTTCTGGACGCGGATGAAGAGGCACTCAAGGTCTATCAGGAGGTGGGGAGAAACTTTCCCGAAGGAGCTGAGATAGCCATTTACAGAGAGGGCCTTCTTCTTTTTGAACTGAACAGGTTCGAAGAGGCCGCCGAGGCCTTTAAGAGCTATAACGCGAGGTATCCGGCGGGCAGGTTCCAGTTTCAGGCCGAAGTACTTATGGAAAAGGTGAAGGATGCTCTTGCGAAGGCGCCTCCATCCCAGATCGCTATGGTGCCTGTTCCGGAACCGGCTGCAAAACCTATCCCTCAGCCGGAGCCCGCTGCAGAACCAGGCCCGGGACAAAAGCCTGCCGTCGTAAAAACAACCCCAGCTCCCGAGCCATCAAAGCCGGTCGTTACACCACCTACACCTGCCCCGACCCCGGCGGTTAAACCGGTTTCCGGTCAGAAAGTCCCGATTCCGGAGTTGCGGGTAAGAATATCCAGGGGAGCTTCTGAATTGATCCTAAGCGGGAAGGATATCTGTTACGGGCAATCCGGATGCAGGGATTCATTTACCGTAACTCCAGGCAATGACCGTGTGAGGATAAACGGAAGGCAGACAGAAAAAGGTACGGTCATTTTCAGAAGCGAAAAACCTATAAGCATCTCCTGCGATGGAAAGAAAAAGAAGCTAAGGGGCAGAATCTCCGCGTCAATGCGCGAGGGTAAACTCCTTGTGATCAATCTGGTAGAGATGGAGGAGTATCTTCTCTCAGTTGTGCCGTCTGAGTCTTATGCCTCCTGGCCGCTTGATACCCTGAAGGCACAGGCGGTGGCGGCAAGGACATACGCATATTATCAGAAGCTCCACCGAGAAAACTTGAGCTATGACCTGGTGGACGACGAAGGCGACCAGGCCTACAAAGGTATGGAGAGGGAAACCACCAGGAGCACCAAGGCGGTTATGGAATCATCAGGCGAAGTTCTTATGGAGCAGCAAAGGCCTATTCTAGCCATGTTCAGCGCCAATAGCGGCGGCTATACGGCCGATGCCAAGGCAGTATTCAATCTTAATAAAAGCTATTTGACGGCCAGGCCCGATCCTGAAAGCCTTAAAGGGAAAATGGCTACCTGGAAAAAGGAGTTTTCAACCAAGGACATAGAGGCGGCACTTGCCAGGATAGGCATCAAGGCCAGGGGAATAAGCCGGATTGAAGCTGCTGAAAAAGGCCCATCAGGCAGGATCGTAAAGGTGCGCATCCGCTCCAGGGACGGAGACAAGGTCTTCAGAACCCGAACCACCCTCGGCAGGGCGCTCAAGTTGCCGGAGATACTTGTGGATATAAGGAGAAATGGCGACAGGTATGAATTTGACGGAAGAGGCTGGGGCCATGGGGTGGGTTATTCCCAGTGGGGATCGGCCATAATGGGAAAGGATACCTCTTACAGGGAGATACTTGCTTTCTATTATCCGGGGGTAGCCTTGGAAAAGAGGTGGTAACGTTTCTTCCGGACAGTCCCCATATAGAGGGAACCAGTTTCGTCGCGGGGGAAAGCTGGGATGTGGATTTTCATCCGCTGTTGTGACGTAAACCGTGTCATTGGCGTTTGGTATATTTTTTTTCGGAGGTGTATTGATTGATGTCAACTAATTCGTCTGTAAGGGGCATTGTCAGGGTTATTTTTCCTATACTCCTGGTTGTTTTTTTTGCGATTACGGCCCAGGCATTTGCCGCTCAGGAAAGGGATGTAATTACAGCCAAGGCTGAAAGCCTTGAAGAGCTTCTGAGATCCATGAGCCATATTTCAATGCAGATGGATGCGATACAGAAGGTACTCAGATCTCCCGACGCCGCCGGCCGGGAGGAAGAACTGAAATTAAAGATAGCAGTGCTCACCGAGCGAGAGAAGGAACTGGAAGCCTCCTTTGAAAAGGTTGCAACCGATGTGGACTGGGCTGATGCGTGGGCGAAAGAGTCAAAAGACAAGGAAGAGTTGAGCTGGGACAGCGAGCTAAAGATGCTTCTGGGCCCTGTGATGCGTGAAATAAAGGCGATGACATCGCGACCCAGGGAGATTGAACGGCTCAGGGCGCAGATGGAAATGTATGACTCTCAGCTTAATGAGGTGGGAAGGGCGCTCGAAAATCTACTCGCAATACTCCCCAATGCAGGCACACCACAACTCACACAAAAACTAAACGGCACAATCAGAACATGGCAGAACAGGCAACAGCAGATCAAGACGCAGCAAGGCATTACCGAACAGAAGTTAAAGCAGCTTATCGGGGAGAAAAAATCATTTTTCAAGGCCGCCGGCGACTTGACGAGGATAATTTTCAAGGGCAGGGGTAAGACCCTCATAATTGCAGTGCTTGTTTTTGCGTTTGTTTGGATTTGCCTGCGCTTTCTGCACAGGCTTCTTAGGAGAATAACGCCGTTTTACAAAGAAGGAAGAAGCGTTTATGTAAGGGTCTTTGATGTTATGTACCTTGCCTTTACTGCGGTTTTTTCCGTTATGGCACTCCTGGGAGTCTTTTATCTTTTCGGCGACTGGGTCCTTCTTTCCCTGGCTATAATCTTCGTGCTGGGGTTTTGCTGGGCCGCGAAACAGGCCATACCGCGTTACTGGGGCCAGGCGGTACTTATGCTCAATATCGGCCCGGTGAGAGAAGGAGAGGTCGTAATCCACAATGGCATCCCCTATGAGGTGAAAAGAATAAACGTATATACCGAACTGGAAAACAGCCATCTCGAAGGCGGCATTATAAGGCTCCATATAAAGGATCTGGTTGATATGAGATCAAGGCCGAAATGGGAAAATGAGCAGTGGTTTCCATCTCGTAAAGGAGATTGGGTAAGGTTGTCGGACGGGACCTACGGCCAGGTGATAGCCCAGACTCCGGAGGCGGTCAAGCTGAAGAGAGTGGGAGGAGCCCTTGTGACTTACAGGACAGAGGATTTCCTTGCTCAGACGCCTATGAATCTGTCCCAGGGTTTCCGCCTCAATGTGACCTTCGGCCTTGACTACGGGCACCAGGCCATAATTACAAAAGAGATTCCGGCTGTTATCTCGAAGGCTGTAACCGATGCCCTCAATGCAGAGGGATTCGGTGAAAGCATTTCTTCAATCAAGGTGGAGTTCAAGGAGGCCGGCGCGTCATCGCTTGATCTGGCGGTCATTGCGGATATGAATGGAAAGGCCGAGGCAAAGTACGATTTCCTTACAAGGGCGATGCAGAGGTATTGTGTGGAAGCCTGCAACGCGAATAACTGGGTTATACCCTTTACTCAGGTTACGGTCCACATGGAACCGCAAGGCGCATAACTGATAGTTTTGGGCGTATCTCAATAGCCTGGCATTTATATGAAAATCGCTTCCGCCGTCCTCGCTCTCGTCGAGGGTGAAAGATACAGTGAAGGGGGCCTGGTTTCTTGGCAGGTTGTTGATACGACCTAAAGCGCTTTCCTATTGTTTGAGGGAGATGAATGAATCCAGATCACCCTCATGATAAGCTTGCCCACCCCCTGCCTGACAAGGGACAGTCTCCTTGCAAGTCCGTAGGAAAGATCAACGTCCCTTCCATTGACAAATGGCCCCCGGTCGGTGACGACTGCTTTTACCTTTTGACCGGTTTCGGGGTTCTCAAGCTCCACGCGGGTGCCTAGAGGCACCTCCTTGTGGGCGATAGTTGCTGCGTTCATGTCGAAGGGCTCACCGTTGGCCATTGGCCTTCCGTGATAGTCTTCTCCATACCAGCTTGCTCTCACCTCCTGTGAGGAGGGAATCTCGGGGAGATTTATCATGATCTTCTGCCCGGGATAAATCCTGTCAGGGTTCTTTATATTGTTATCTTTAATCAGATTCTGGAGATTCACATGAAACTTCTTTATTGCCAGATCCCAAAGGGTGTCGCCTTTCTTGACGGTGTATTCGAATGATTTTTCAGAGACCTTGACCTGATCCGATAAGGATGACGTCTCATTCGGCTTGGATGATGGGGAAGTTGAGTTTTTCTTTTCCGCACTTGCGGCAATTGACTGCCTCAGTTCAACATCAAAGCCGGGGCTATGGGTGGTCTGTTGCCTTCGGAGCGATCCCCCTCTCTTTAGGCCGGCTTGCTTTATCAGGAGCCTGGGATTAACAGCATTGGCCGCCGGCGGCCATCCTTGTAATGTGCTGCTCATTTCTTTACCTCCGCAATTCCAAGGAAATGCAGGTTGCATGCCATATTTGATCTTTCCGATTGCGACTTCGATCCGAATGCCTATGCAGACTCCCCAAAAAAGCGGATATTGTGGTGCATCCGGTTTTTGCATACTCTCTTAGGTCTTTCAGGTGCCTATTTCTTTTGTTTGTCATTCCGGCATTCGCCGTAATGACGCGATCGATCATGAAAACGAGACAAGATTCTTCACTTTTCTCTTGAGTTTAGCAGGGCTTCGCAGGTAGTATCCTGCATTAACTTTACCGCGGTTACGATATCAATATGACAGATCAAATACTTTCGCAGGATGACATAGACGCATTACTCGCTGCAATCCGTGATGGGCAGGTTGATTTGGAAAAGGACTCTGATGAAAGCATCATGGAAAGGGTAGGGGAGAAAAAGGACCAGATTGACGAATTGGGCGGCCTTCAATAGGGTTTATATAAAAATGCCTCTTCCTTTATCCCTACCCCTTTGCCGTCGGAACGTCGGGATGAGGCGGCATTATTCATGCTTAGGGCCGTATATTGTTTTGTTGATTCCTGAGGGACTTTAACTTAGAGGAGGAGCTGCGAATGGGCGGAATTGAGAGCCTGGATATCGGCACTATGGTTAAAAACGCAGTAAAGGGAGTCTTCAGCACCATGCTTTCCCTTGATGTCGCAAGTGATGAAATAGATTCCGAAAAGAAACTCGAGGGCGATAAACTCATGGGATGCGTGGGCTTTGCCGGGGATGCCTCCGGAGTTGTCTGTATTGAGATGACCGCTGATTTTGCCAAGTTCATAACGGCTTCCATGCTCGGCGAAGACCCTTCAGAGGTGCAGGGACCTGATGAGATTAATGATGTAATAGGCGAACTATGTAATATGGTAGGCGGAAATCTTAAGTCACGTTTCTGCGATTCGGGCTACCCGTGTGTTCTCACAATCCCGTCCATAACCCACGGAAGCGACTTCAGGATAAGCAAGATGAGCGGTGCCAGACGTGAGAGGTTTATTTTTCTACAGGGTGATTCCTTTTTTTCAGTAGTAGTCTTCCTGAAGTCGGGAAAATAGTCACATTCCAGGGTAATTTTTGTTATATTTCTACCTGCCTGGGGGAAAAATGTGCCCATTCATTGCTCCTTTCTAATGTAATACAATGTCAATTCAATAAGATAGATACTTGGCAATGAATTTGCTCTTACCATTTTTCAACTAAAGTTTTCTCGGGGGCTGCCGATAGAGTTATTAGAGCCCTTGAGAGGTGAAAAGGAATGAACATAGAAGAAATCACTAAAGTGGTAATAGCTGCATCGGCCAAGATAAGTTCTGCCGGTAAGGAGTCTGATTCGAAGGAATTCGGAGCGGTGCTCAAGGAGGTCTCTGAAAAGGCATCCGGCCACCCGGTGAAATCTGCGGCTGAAACAAAGGATACCCCGGATATGAGAAACGACCTCTGCACACTTGCTGTAAGGCGTGTAATCTGTGATCGCTTAGGCCGTTTTCTGGATACTCTTGAAACGTACCAGAAACAGCTTGAGGACCCATTTGTAACCTTGAAGGAAATGGGACCCACTGTTGAACGGGTTGATGCCGAGCGAGACGAACTCATGAACATGGCCCGGATTCTGCCGGATAAGGATGAACTGAGGGATATCTTCAGCGAAGTGGTTATCAGGGCTGCTTTGGAGGTCGAGCGATTCCAAAGGGGCGATTATGTGTGAGAGTTTCTTGACGGAGAAACGAAATCTGAGAAAATCTCAGTCAGGGATTAGGCTGTCAAAATGTTGACGTCGAGCAATCAAGAAGAGAGACCATCAGCGCCTTGCCTGCCTGTCTAGCGAAGGTAAGGTCAGTCGTTAGCCGGTGAAACAAGTCTCCATGAAAGCCTCAAGATGATATCCTCTAATCAGGCTGGAAAAGCCGGTCACTGGTGGGACTATCCTCGCTTCAAATCAGAAAAAGTCAGGGTGCTTGTTGTAAGCCTGCGGCACCTCCTTCTAACCGAGATAAAAGGGGCCCTGGATAGACTGGGGCACCCCGCTCAGGTAATGCTTATCCCCGGAGAGGAACTTGAGAGGGAAAAGGTCGAGCGGCTCTATACTGAAACCATAAAGGGATTTAAACCCGACTTCCTGCTTACCATCAACCACCTGGGTTTTGACCGGGAAGGAGTTGTAACCCATCTCCTTGAATCCCTTAGGGTTCCCATTGCCTCATGGTATGTGGACAGTCCCTATCTT
>Ga0100396_1000449_pt1 | contig 24005 bp, 18 predicted proteins | sample CryGeymeta201520_FD_81551 | JGI IMG/M metagenome (GOLD analysis project Ga0100396, IMG submission 81551) | Groundwater microbial communities from Crystal Geyser aquifers in Utah, USA - Crystal Geyser metaG 2015-20 | ecosystem: Environmental > Aquatic > Deep subsurface > Groundwater | place: USA... | reverse complement strand
TTGTGCCGGCGTATTCAATCGCTCCAGTTCGTTTTTGGCCTCGCCGTCCCCGGGATTTCTGTCAAGGAAAGCTCCCAGAATCTCGCGCGCGTCTTCCTGGCGACCCAGCTTGCAAAAAATCCTGCCGCAATTAAAGATCACATCCCGATCATCCGGGTCCAGCTCAAGGGCTTGCGTCAGATGTTGAAGGGCATCGCCGGTATTGCCCTGTTGCCAGAGAGCAACACTCATGTTGTTGTGCATCTTGGCGTCAAAAGGCCGGCATTGCAGGGCCCGTTCAAAGCATCGGCAGGCTTCTTCATAGCTGCCCCCGGCGAATTTCCTCTCGCCCTCGGCACCCCAATCCATGTCATCGCGGAGTTTCCCGGATTGGTCTGGCTTCTCTTCCGACTGCAATGATCTGCTGTTCATTTCACACATTGTGAACTCCTTGATGGCTTCTATTCAAGCACACTGGGCTCCGCCGTGGCCGCATCACTTCGAGAACCTGGACAAGCAAATTCTGAGCCCTTCTCCATTGGAGCCGCTCGATGGGCCGGGTGCCATTGATGGGCCGCCGTGATCACCGACCAATAGGCTGGTCTGAGACCGAATGATGCGTGGGGGTTGCGGGATGAGCAAGCGCCCGTCCGTACCGAATTGGTTCCCCCACCGCGCGAAATAGATCGAGAGGTTTTTACAGACCGGTTCTTTGTCAAATCTCCCCGGACTCTGCCCTTCGTAGTGGAAGACAACAGACTCGGGCTGATACACCACCTTGTATCCGGCACAACGGGCTCTGAGGCAAAGATCCACATCCTCGACCCCGTTGCGGTAGACTTCGTCGAAACCGCCGAGCAGAAAAAAGACCTCTTTCCTCACCAGAATGCAAGCACCTGTCACCATATCCGGTTCACGATATTGATTCACCTCAGCGGCATTGCTGTCAGCAAACCGATGGGGATGTCCGGGAACGGGGCGTGCCAACTTCCTTCCCTTGTCGTAGTGAATGAGTTCCATGCCGGCATGTTGCACTTTCCCGTCAGGATAAAGAAGCTTGCTTCCAATGATGGCCGCATTTTCATCCCGTAGCGCGATTTGGAGTAGAGACTGCATCCATCCCTTCATGGGAAAGGTATCGTTGTTGAGAAAAAGGAGAAATGGGCATTGAGCCACCTGCGCCCCCTGATTGCATGCCCGAGCAAACCCCGCGTTCATGGGGTTGAATAGAGCTCTGAGGATGCCCTTGCTCTGCATTTCTCGAAGGTACAACTCGGTGCCGTCAGTAGAGTGGTTGTCAACAACGATTATTTCGCATGGAATGTCCGCCTTATTGTGAAGGATCCCATGCAGACATTGGCGGGTAAGGTCCACATTCTGGTACGTCGGAATAATGATGGATATCCGGGGCATGGGATTATTGGCGGTGACGGGAGGTTGGAAAGCACTTGCGGATAGCGATTCGGCGGTGGTGGCAATTCCACCGCGAGACTCGCGCTCAACCGGGAGCCCCGCCTTTCTCCCGGTCTTGTTCAAGGGGTACGCCTTGGTTGATCTGCCACGCCAGAGCTTCATTTCCGCGTCGTACTCGTGGGTTTCCCGAAGATCAGGAAGAGCAATCGTTTGTCGCAGCGCCCGTTCCTTATTGAGCACAACAGTCCTCTGTCCCCTGGCAAGGGCAAGACCGGGATCCAGACCCCATTTCGCCTTGAAGAGTTCCCAGTTCTTCTTCATCAACCTGACGTAGTCGACATTTTCAGCCTTGAAAGTGAGACTGCCCTGATGATGGATAAAGACATCACGGGCAACCCGGATTTCGTGGTCCGCAAGGAAAGCTCGATAGCAGTAATCGATGTCCTCAAAATTCCCTACACCGAAAAGTTCATCCAGTCCGCCAATTGCATCGATCACTCGCCGTCTTACGAGCATGCAAAATCCTATAACGGCCGGAACGGAAAAGGTTGTGCCGCAATTGTCCTTCCGCCAGCGCGACGCAAAGGCTTCCATTTCCGTGATATTCCCGTATCGGGCGCTCTCCACTAGCTGCGGGCCCGCAACATGATTCGACATGGGCCCCACGATGCCGACCTTGGGATAATCCGCGAAGACCTTCACCAGGCCTTCCAGCCATTCCGCGGTAACCAGCGTGTCATTGTTGAGCAACAAGATGTAATCGCCCTGGGCCAGGGCCATCCCCTGATTGTTGCCCCCGGCAAACCCCTTGTTTCGAGCATTGAGAATGACGGAAATACGTGGATCATTAACGGTGAAATCCAGGAGAGCGCTGATGGTCCGGCTTGACGATCCGTTGTCCACCAGGATGATTTCGTAAGGCAAGGTGCTGTGCTTCCTAATGCTTTCCAGACATGCCCGGGTCCATTCCGACTGATTCAGTGACAGGATAACAATGGACAGCAAAGAAGCCTTGTTCGACGAGGGATTTGGTGTGGTCAAATCGCGACTCGCCGTGAGTTGCTCGCACAGGGGCGTGGAATCGATCCTATAGTCGATGACGGTTTTCCGGGAATACCCCATGCCCTGGCGCATGGAAGCCTCAAGATGACGAATTCGCCGGATGTCCGTGCCGTCCTCCGCGCATATTCTCTCATCATCCGCATTGAGTCCCCTTCCCCACTTCGCGGAGAAATAACGACAGTTATCCAATGTCTTATTAAATCTCCCCTCCGATACACTTTCCACGTGATAGAGGACGCTTGTCGGGCAGTACAGAATCCTCAGTGCTTGTTCTCTAATGCGAAGACAAAAATCAATGTCCTCCAAGCCGTTCTCGTATTTCTCATCAAAACCGCCCAACTTCGAAAATACCTCTCGCCGGACGAGGAAACACGCCCCGGTGACAGCGGACAACTCGCGTGTCCTGTTCACATAGGCAGCCTCGGGATCCGCAAAACGATATATGTGGAAAGGTATACCGTCTTCTCCAAAAGCGACTCCGGCGTGTTGAACTGTTCCTTGCGGATACAGAAGTTTGCTCCCGACCATCCCGACACTGGCATCGCCATCCATGCACTTGAGCATTTCCCGTAACCAACCGTCCAAGGCTATGATGTCGTTGTTGAGAAACACAAGGTATTTTCCCAACGCGAGCTTGGCGCCCTGGTTACAGGCCTTGGCAAAACCCAGATTCTGCCCGTTGCTGACCAGGACCAACTTGTTCAGAGATTCTTCACGTTTGAGAAACTCGACCGTGCCGTCGCTGGAAGCATTGTCAACGCAAATAATCTCAAAAGGGATGCCGGAAGTTGTATCGCGAATCGATTTGAGGCACTGGGTTGTGAGCGCCAGATTATTGTAGGTGGGAATAACAATGGTGACGACGGGCACGGCAGGGAGTCTTCCCATTCTGCATTCACGGGCCTCGTCATAGTCGCCGCGCTCGAGAGAGATACCCTGAAGCATCGATATGCACTTGTAGCTGTCAGGATTTCTTTGCAATTCTTCACGTGCCGCAATCTCGCGTAGGGCTGCATGCGTTGTCATTTCGTCTTCGTCCGGTTCGACGATCCCATTCCATTTCTTATTCAACCTCCAAAGATTTTCCCCGTCGCGATCGTGCCGCCCCTTCGACATCGACTCATGGTGGTATACTTGGCTCTTACCGCAATAGTGAATGTCAAAACCCGCTTTCAAGGCTTGAAAGCAGAAGTCGATATCCTCGTAGCCATTCAGATAAATTTCGTCGAATCCGGGCACCACATCGAGTATTTCACGCCGCACAAGCATGCAGGCACCTGTTACGGCTTTCAGCTTGCGACTTCGGAGGGCATCCGGAACATGCTCAACCTTACGCAGCCTATGAACGTGGTATGGAAACAGGACACCGTTGTGCCATCCCACCGAAACTCCAACATGCTGGATCCGGGTGCTGCCGGGATAGAGCAAACAGGATCCCGCAATGCCAACCTTTTTGTTTTGTTCCATCTCCACAAGCAATGCGTCCAGCCATCCCGCGGTCACGACAGTATCATTGTTGAGCAGTAGAACAAAGTGCCCCCGAGCGCTCCGGATGCCTTGATTGCAGGCCTTGGCGAATCCCAAGTTCTCCCGATTCCGAATCACCCTGATGGACTCGGATGTATTCCTCGTGTCGAGAAAGCATCGCACGCCATGCGCTGACCCATTATCTACAATAATGATTTGGTAAGTCCCGCAGGGAGTATTAGTATAAATAGAGTTGACACAGGTTCGAGTCAAATCCAAAGCATCATGAACCGGTATCACAATGGTGACGTATTTACTGGCATGGGACGAAATCTGCCGAATATGCGCACCAGCCTGATTCGGATGATCACATGAGAATGTGGCGAACTCGCGTTCGTTGTTCGCTTCGCCCCAATGGCGCCCGGTCGTTCTAGCATTTCTCAGTTGGATCAATTTGTTCACGGCGGTACTCGTATCTAAGGTGTAGTTTCTCGTTCAACACGACTGCGCGCATAACAACTCATCAAGAACACCTACGTGATCAACAGCCCTTTGGATCGACCTTGTCCACGATAGGATTGGTACAGCATAGCCGCTTGCGCATTGCTTGAATCGTGAAGCAACACTTCTCGCAGAAGGGCCAGCGCATTTTCCGGAGTATCCAGGAAATTCTTGCTGGGCGTGTACTGGAGAACACTCTGAGCGATGGCCACATAGAATGCATCGCGATACCTGCTTACGAAATGTCGCATCAAGGGCTCGGCTCGCTCACCACCCATCTTTCGGGCGATGAGCGTCAGGGGTTCGCCTGTCAGCCATCGGCTTTGATGCGCTTTGGCAGCCAAGCGGATCGGCATGGGCCAAAGCTCCGATTCGAAGATGAGGTCGTAAAAGCGAATATGATCGTAACCGGACCGGTAATTGGCGACCAACCGGTTTGTTTCCGTGTTGGCATGTATTCGATACCGCCCAAGTCTCTCGTGGATATAGCAGGCCGGACCCTTCGCAGAAAACAGCATCCAAGTGTACCAGTCACCAACATGCTGCAGGTCGGTAGGATTAACCCCCCCTACGGCATCACAAACCTCTCGGCGGAAGAGAGTGAACGAGTTGGTGATCCAGTTGTGAGCCAGCAGCAATGCTGCTTCATCATAGCAACCACTGCAATCATGCGGAGAGAAATAGAGGTATTCCGCACCATGGTTTTGACTCCCGGGATCATCAACGAACATTTTCCATGCGCTGTAGGCAAATGTGCATTCGGGATGTTGATCGAGTGCCCCAACCGCAAGTGCCAGGAACCGGGGCTCAAGCAAATCGTCCGCGGACAAAAAAAGAACCAACTCAGCCCGGGTGAGCGCGTAGGCCTTCAGAACACTGGCCATCAGTCCGAGGTTGGTATCGTTGCGAACATAACGAAAGCGGGAATCCCTGTTCTGCCAGTGCCTGGCGATCTTTTCAGTATCGTCTTCGGATGCATTGTCGATGATCAGGACGGAATAGTCGGCATAGGTTTGGGCTCTAATCGATGCCAGACAGGCATTCAGATAATGACCGTAATCATAGGTAGGGACAATGACATCCACCTTTGGAAAGATATGGGGCTGTTGCTCTTCACTCATTCCCAATCCGTGGCTTTGCATGGGCGACATCCAGTGAATAAGGGAAATATCAGAGAATTGTGCAGCAATGATTCCGTCCAGAAGGTCAAGACCCTCTGCGCGCCTTAGAATCATTATGAATTTTTTAAATCGATAGCAGCATTGAACTTATTTCTTTCTATCTTGCCTCCAGGTTTTGCGCCCAGGACTCCAGCTGTCTGTCATGCGGATAGGTGTGATGGTAGTGGAATACGGAGCTCTTGGTCTTTTCGTAAAGGTAATGAGGCCCCCTGCTACTCTTTCCGGTGAGCTCCATGTGTTTTTTGTTGCCCTTGAATCGCCAGACTTGCGATCCCTGGCAGGCAAGGAACCAATCGGAAGGCCTGCCCCCAAATACCGACCGGAAGTCGAACACCCGTTTCGGCTCCTCCAAAACTGCTCGGTAGTGAGTTTCGAGCAGCGAGATCGTGCGCTGCAACGCGAAACGCTCACGCACATCAACGCTTGCATTGGCGGACAGTATGTTACGCTTGTCAGGGTGATCCTCCAGAAACACCAGCGCTTCGGCAAAGGCTGCTGGGGAATCTACTATGAGACCGGTTTCTCCATGCGTGACCAGATGCCGCTCTGCCGGGTTATTCAGAACCACCGGCACCACCCCCATAGCCATGGCCTCCAGCAGGGCATTTTCCGTGGTGCCGTAGTGGAGGGGATTCAAAAGGTAGGCCAACACATCGAAGCGGGCAAGTTCAGTGGCTACATCGGCCTTGTAACCGGGCAACTCGAGTCTGTCGGTCAAATGTCTGGAGGCAGCGCGGGAAATCAGTTGCTCGCCTGCTGTTAGATCACCTACAAGAGTCAGTCGAAACTTGGGCAAGGGCACGGCCTCCAAGAAATCCAGAAGCTCAGGATGGAGCTTGGAGAAATTGAGAGTCCCCACATATCCGACGCGAATGGGGCCATCTCGCGGTGCTGCGCAGCGTTCCGATAAATCTTCGAAGCCACCGGAGCTGTGCACAACATCGATTCTATGCCGTTGTTCACCATCGAGTCCAATAATCCGGGGATGCTCCCAGGAACAGGGGGAGGTAAAAAGAAAACGATGAGGAGCCAGCAGGAACCCCAGCGGAATTTCGGGCGGATGAAGCCCGGAGACATGGCTCCACACCACCAACCGCATGGGAGGCAACACCCCTGCGCAAAGCCAGCCCGCCACAACGGGGTGGTGCCACCATTCCACCTGAACGATGTCAGCTTCGGCGACTCGACGGTTGAGTAAACCGCTTGAAGGACAGACCAATAACTCAGAACCACTGGCCAGGACGTAATCCCTGAATTCGGACTTTTGCGGATGTTCCATGCATATGATGGTATGCTGAACATCACTTCGCGGCCGCACTGATTTTCCACAAAGCCGAGAAAGCACCTTCCCAACGCCCCCGCCAAGATGGGCTGTAATATGAAGTATTCTTGTCATGACGAATATACCCATGCTAGCTGAATCGTGATTCGGCTAACGAAGCCCTTCTCTCCTTGCAGTCCATCCCAAAAGCCGCTTTTCGACATGGTTTGCCCTGTTCCCAATTACTGATAGTACGATGTCCGTATCTTTTCAGCATCGATGTCTAAGGCATCCTCAGGGTGACAAACGTCATCCGGGGCAATGCACCTAGTGCACTGCGGATTGGAGATCATGCGCTCCTTACGAAGTTGCATCGCGCAGAACTCACGGTGTGCCCGGCCATTCCACATGTCTTTCAGCGTCATCTGTTTGTCATTGACATTGCCCAGGACGATAGGCTTGAGGATCGTATCGCACGGAACGACGTCGCCATTGGGCCAGATGGCGAGGTGGAAAAAGCAGAGGGGGCAGACCAAACGTTTATCATGCTGGCGTCCGAAACGGTCCATGGTTACATCTTCACTCCTGTCTCCATAGTCGACGCCAGGGTACACTGGACGACAAGTCTCGATATACATGCGGTCCGATATTTCGCCGAAGATCTTGTAGAATTTTTCATCTTCGCCAGGAGCAAGGGAGATGTTCATGACCTTGACGAAAAGCTGCATCATTCCTTTCCGCTCGTAGAGAAAGCGCACCTGCTCGACAAATTTGTCGAAATCGACATTCACCCCCGTGATAGTCTTATAGGCTTGGGAATTGATACCCTGGATTGAAATCTTCATCCGATCCAGTCCTGCGTCGATGAGCGCCCTGCTGATCTTTGGGGTCAGCAGCGCTCCGTTGGTGATGACTTCGGTGACATCGGCAACCTCGGCCTTCCGCAGGCGCATGACCAGGTCAGGAAGACGCTTGTTGGTCAGAGGCTCTCCCTGGCCGGTAAAGGAGACAAATTTGAATTTGCGAGGAAAGGCTTTCATCTGTTCGATGGTGCGTTCGAACACCTCCATCGGCATGACTTCAGGCACAAAGCCATACTCCCGTTTCATCCCTTCGCGCCCCAGACTGTGCGCGCAAAAGGTGCACCTGAAATTACAGATGTTCGTGTGAAAGAGGTACAGCGCGAATGGCGTCTTCAGGGGGACGGCATCGGCGAGCCTCACGCGATTGAGGTCGGCGATCGGCTTAATTTCGGCTTTCATCTGACATCACTCCTTACAGTTTTTCAAAAAGGGGGATCAGCCTGTCGGCATCGTCGTCGAGCCGGTCGGCGGGAGTCAGCTTCGACAGAAAGACTCGACAGCTTCCGCAGACATAGTGTGCTGAACGCTGCTTACCGAGCAGTTGGAGTCGCAGCTGCCGTGCCTTCTCGCCGTTCCACATGTCGAAGATCGTTGAGTGGTTAACGTTGCCGACGGAAAAGGATTTGGGTAGCCCAAGGGGACAACAAGGGTAGATGTTGCCATCGACGTCGATTTGCCAATTGAAGAAGGGCTCGGGACAGACATCAGCACTAAGAATCTTGTCGCCGTACACGGTTGTCGTAACACCGGCGGCATTGTCATAGTCCCCCATTGTCAGTTGATAGGGAACGAAGCGTTCAATGAACATTTCATCGCTGACATCCCGGAACATATCGTAGAACTTATCCTCCTCGCCCGGTTCCAGAGCCACATCGATTACTTTCACATAAAGTTTGCACTGCTTACGTACCTTGAAAAAATACGCAAGGTTGTGGCGCAGGTCCTCAAAGCTAATGTCAGCACTCGATATCTCTTTGTATTTTTTGGAGGTTAACCCTTGCAACGAAACGCGAATTCGGGTGAGTCCCGAGTCAACAAGGGCTTCGCTGGTTTCTTTGGTCAAGAGCAGGCCGTTCGTGAATATTTCCAAGCGTTCGGCCACATCCAAGTTCCGGAGTCGTGCAATCATGTCGGGAAGACGTTTGTGCATCAAGGGTTCGCCCATGCCGGAGACGAAAACGAGTTTGAGCCTATCGGGAAACCGCTTCAACTGTTTGGCGAACTTGAGAAAGACGTCGTAGTCCATCAACTTGAAGCGAAAGCCATCCTTGATGAGATCTTCGCGATCTTTTGCTTGAGAACAGTAAAAACACCTCAGGTTGCATACGTGAGAGGGGGCGAGTAGGAACGTAAATGGGGTTTTAAGCGGGATAATGTCTGCCAGTTTCTTTCTGTCATAATTGAAGCCGGGTTTAATTTCGGCACTCATGGCGTATCCTTTTAAATATGCGCTAGACGTTGGTAAGCGGAAAGCAGTTCGCCGGCATACGGGTCAAGATCGTCTCCTTCCTGAATATCGTATTGCGGGCGCGGACACCTGCGGCACAGGGTGGCGCCACCTCGAGTTCCCTTAAGATGAGTGACGCGAAATCTCCACAGGGCTTCTCCGTTCCAGATCTCGGTGATGGAAGTATCTCCAACGTTTCCAAGGGGCAAAGGAAGTTCGGACGAGCAACATGGAGCATAGCTGCCGTCGGGATGGACCACGGACATGTAGAACGGAAATGGGCATACGGCGACTGGGACGGCCAAGCCGCCACAATGTCGCTTGTTGAATTCACTACCGAATCTTGAGTGGTCGATGCCTTTTATAACCGGGATTACCTGTTCAACAGCGATCTCATCACAAATTCCCTCGAAGATTCCATGGAATATTTGACGATCGGCATCAGTCGGCACCGCAGCGTCGACGGTCTTTACAAAAATTCTGGCGTTTTTGCGGTTCGCGTGGAAGTACCGGATATTGTCGAGAAGAGACTCGAAGTTGACATTGACTCCGGCAACGTCACTGCATCTCACAGAATCTAGCCCCTGAATCGATATTCGAATACGATCTAGCCCTGCTTCAATAAGTTTTTTCGAGAGATCGTTCGTCAGCATCGCACCGTTACTCACAATTTCTATTCGTTTGGCGACGTCATTACGTTTTGCCAATTCAACCATTTCCACAATATTAGGGTGAGTCAACGGTTCTCCCCACCCGGCGAAGATTAAAACCTGTAAGCGTTCCGGGAAGTTCAGGACATCGGTGATGCACTTTTCAAATAGGTTAACATCCATAATTGTCTTTTTGGACCCCATGGACCTTATCTTATCGGCTGGAAGACCGTGGACGCAGTACGCGCATCTGAAGTTACAGTAGTGAGAGGGAAAGAGATGCAACGCAAAGGGAGTTGTGAGAGGAAGCCATTGCCTTAGCTCCCTGCGTTGATAACCTGCACCTGCCACTTTTATTGCATTCATGTTTTATCTCCCCTGCTGTCAATCAGTATCAACGGCATACATTACCGTTTCAAAGCCTGCGGAACCATAAGTGCGAAGAAAAAATCGGTATCCTGGAACCCATTGACGGATGAGATCCGGGATTTCCCACAAGTGGGAGAGTGAGTGGTAGACGCTGATAGCCAGATCGGGCTTGCACTGCCTGATAGTCTCTTCCGCGCCTCGGAGCGCATGCAGCTCGGCTCCTTCGATGTCCATCTTGATGCAGGTCGGGCTGAAGCCGTGAAGAACATCGTCGATCGCAACACATTGGATGAACTCGTCACCGCGATTCGAGATGGCACTTGCCGAGAGTGCAGTGCCGTCGAAACATGGCCGCTCCGTACTGTCCCAAACACCACAAGGGAAAAGCGTCAATTGCTCTGCGATATCTCCTTCGTTTTCTCGCACGTAGGTTGTAAGCTTCTGGAAGTTCCGTGCGGATGGCTCGAAGAGGGCGAGGCTCTCCACCTTCCCTGAGTATTCGAGAAGATCACGGATGGTATCGCCGTCGAACGCCCCACAATCGATAAATCGCATGTCTCCCTTGACCCGCAGGGGCGAAGGCGGAAAGTACTGCCGGTGATCGGTTTCAACGACGAAACTGTCCAAATCACATCGGGCATACCCTACAAAATGGTTCACGTACGTCTCAAGGCTACGGTTGTCTTCCCAAAATTGGGAGCCTCGCATGATGTTTGCCAGGCTTGCACGAAGAAAACCGGTTTCCGCAATGCGGGTGGACGGATCGTTGGCCGTGTGAAAAGAGAGCGCCGTTTCATACCCACTTCGGACGTTCCGGTATCCCATGCCATGGAGCGATGCGATGATGGCGGCGTGTTCCGCAAGGCTGGAATAAATTGAAATTACCACCTGCGCCTCTTTTCGTAATGCCCTGGTAACGCATGAAGCATGCGGTTGGTACACGGGAAGGCTTGACAGAGTACTGTTTTCGGTGGCCGCCATGTCAAGAAACCCAAGAATGGCAGGGGAGGGAATTCCATTTTGGGTGAGCAGGCTGTATATGATACGACCGTAATTGCCCGCACCGTAGATGAATATCGGATGCCCGGCAAGCTGAGCGATGCCGTCTGGAACAGGCTCTTCAAGAGCTATGGCACGGCAGAGGGTGTCCTTTGCAGCAGCCACCTTGCGGCAGCTAACCCCGCCGTGCTCAGATGAGATTGAAGTATCTAGCATGATCAGCCCATTCATCATCAGTTGCGACGATCTCATGGAATTCCCTCATGTGTTTGCCACTCCGATAGTTATCGTGGTCAAGACGTTGGTACACCATGGAAAGACAGTAATGTCCAAAGGCATGGCGAGGGTGGTTATTCACCACATTACTAAAATAACCCTCAGCCAATTGATCATCGCCGACTCTCATACGGTAATTGTTTACAAAATTCACATCAAGGTTCACCCGATAGACGTATTTGCCGATATCTTCTGACGACCGTAGGCTAGATTGATATATGTTGGCATCCAGAAAGTTGATTTCGTCTTTTATATAGCCATTTTCCAGAAAAATCTGGTAAAGCCTACTCCCCATAAGGGGTGCAGCAACATAAATATTTGACCAGTCGAATCCAATTTCCTTGATCAGATCAATAGTCATTATACGGTCATCTTCACTCTCATCAGGAAACCCGAAGATAAAAAAGCCATGTATAAGTAAACCATTTTTCCTAAGGGCATCTACTGCTGGCTTGATATCAGCAGTTTTTAACGGCTTGTCAATGATTTTCTTCAATACATGATCAGAACCTGACTCAACCGCAAGATTGGCCACTTCAAGCCCTGCTCGCTTCAATCTCACGGCAATATCTTCATCGATGAACTTGACGTTCAATCCACTCGGAAACTCGACAATTAGATTAAAATCGGAGATTTCATCGAGAATCTTCTTGATCCTTTTCTTGTCGATGAGTACCTGGTCATCATTAATCACCAGTTTGGTCATCTTGTATTGCTCTTTTGCTCTTTTGATATCGGAAATGACCCTTTCAGCGCTCATGAACCTTACCTTTCTGCCTGAAAGGGAGTTCGCCGCACAAAAAATGCAATTGAAAGGGCATCCTCTTGTCGTGACGAACGGAAGTCGGACGGCGGTGTCTTCTGCTTCATGCTTGATCGGGTTGTTATTCCGGCACCGCGAGTCGTATTTTTCAAGATCTACCATTGCATAATTGATCGGAGGGATCTCATCGAGATCCTGGATGAATGTGGGACTGGGAGTAACACCCGAGGATATTTTTTTTCTCGTGATCCAGGATGGATGCCCTTCCAAAAGTGAAAAGGGATTCTCCGCATCGACGAGCAGGCGCATTGGAATCTCTCCTTCGGCATAGCACGCACCATCAATATACGGGTTGTGACTAAATAGCAACTCATAGCAGTTTGTAGCAATAGCTCCGCCGACGACCAGCGCGAGACTAGGATTAATTTCTTTTACATAACGGGAAAATTCGTTTACATAACTAAACATAGAGTTAAACAGCCCTGAGATCCCCACTATATCGGGTTTGAATTGCTCCATGGTTTTCTTTATCTTATCAACAAAGGCTAAATCATTAGAAACATTGAAATCTAAGATATTAATATTAACAGTTTTGCTGCAATATTTATTTATATAAGTAGCCAAAGAAAGTACACCAAAAGGTATTTCATTGTAACTAGCAAGATTTCTTGAAATCGCTCCATTTCCTGGTGAAACCGGAGGTACAATAAATAGTAATTTTCTTATGTAGTCTCTCATCGCAACCCCCAACCTGTATTTCGTTAAACAAATGGTACAAGAATCTTAGAGTGAAGTGGCATACATTACGGTTTCCACGCCATGCCGCCCGTGATTTCTGAGATAGAAAGCATAGTCAGCATGCTCGCTTTTCAGAAGAAGTGGGATTTCCCACATATGTTCGACCCGGTGATAAACACTGATGGCAAGATCAGGCGTAACCTCCTTGATGGTCTTCCGTGCCCCTCGCAGCGCTTCGTACTCGGCCCCCTCGACGTCCATCTTGATAAACGTGGGTTTGAAGTCGGGAACAACATCGTCTATCGCCACACACTGGATATACCTATCGCCGATTTCCGAGATCATACTGGTGCTCATGGTTCCTGACCGAAAGCGGACCATTTCGCTCCGATGCCAGACGCCACAGGGGAACAAAATCTGTTCGTTCGCCACTCTTTGCTTTCTCATTGCTGTGCAAAGGTTGATAAAATTCTGTGGATCAGGCTCAAAGCACACAATGGCTCGTGCCGTCGCTGTATTTGCTGCAAGTGCGGCAGCCGTATCCCCTTCATAGGCGCCACAGTCAATGAACCGAAGGTAGCCTTTATTAAAAAAGATGTCCTTGACAAAATACTGTTGCTGACAAATCATTGGAGAAAATAGGTCAGGATTTGCTGACGATATTACGCTGACAAAGTCAAGATATGTCTTACTACTTATTTCGTCTTGCCATAATTCGCTTGACATCAACACTCTGTCCATTATCTCATCGAAATCGATTAGAACGTCGGTTGCAACAAAAAAAGCACTAGAACTCTTGAGAGCCAGCCGATTAGTTATCAACAATCTATAAATATCATAGAAATGTATTACATTCTTAAATCCTTTTCCATTCAAAATATTTTTTATTGCTTTCATTTCCGCAAGACTCGCGATGAATGATATTATTATATAGTCCGTATTTTTGTTGAACGTAAATGCATCAAGGTAATCCATTTGGTAAATATTCTTATTCAGATGCATTGCTCCACTGTTGCAATTCCTATCCAAGAAAGCTTCTGTCTCAATTCCAGCATCGTGCAACAGCTTACAAACCGCGGTACCGACATTTCCAGCTCCGTAAATATAAATACGGTTTTCGGAAAGCGCGGAAACGATCTCTTGGTCACCGCGATTATTCCTGCAATGATTCAAGATCGTTTTTATTTCTTTGTAATGATTCTTTCCCATCACATCATCCGTTCGCATCGTGCTGGTTTTAAATAGCGTTAAAGTAGGAACTGTCACCCCCGACTCATATTGACATCTTTCCGACATCCAAAGGCAATATCTCGTGGTTATGGGGTTGACCGGTCCAATTTCCCCCCGACTTGGCCGTTTGCTGGCATGGCAGTGAGAGCAGAATCACCGCCAACTTGCCACCAGGCTAGACTACCCATCAAGAAACCTCGCGATTCCACTCGCGAAACTGCAAACATGCGTTTGTGAGTAAAACGCCGATGTTCCTCAGCGGCATCCTCGGAACCATCGCAAACCCTCTTGCAGTCCGATGCGTGGAACCCAGTCCGGTAGGATTTCCTGGCCATCCCAGGGGAGGAACACTTCGCGCGCACGGTAAGGCCGCTTGCCCCACGCGACCCTGGCAGGCAGATGGGGATTAACGGCACTGAAGGCTGCAACGAGTTCCTGCAAAGAGACTGATCGTAATGACGGCAGTCGGTATACTCTACGCTCGCCCGCAGCCTGTTGCCGGACCTGCCGGCAGGCCATGGCGAAGCCTCGGCTCACATCATCCACATGAACCAGATGGATGCGCTGCTCCCCCATCGACATCGCCAGTTCCGTTCCTGAGTCGGCGGCGGACTGCAGTTGGTTCAAGAGCCTAGGCCTTGTATCGCCTTCACCGTAGAGGTCGTAGAGGTGTAATTCCAGGATCCGCATCTCCGTTGTGTCGCGATAGTAATCCGCGAGTGTTGAAAATGCCTGTTTCGTCGCCGCATAAAGGTTCACGGGCCGATACTCGGCGCCCTCATAATGCTGCCAGGAGGTGCCCGCGTAGACCAGGTGTTTGGCTCCTGCCAGGCGCATGGCCTCCAAGAGATAGCTGCCGAAGAGGATGTTGCTGCTCACCAGGGCTTCGATATCTTCAAAGCGATGCTCGGCGACGTAGTGGGCAGCCAAATGCACCACCACATGGGGACTAACCTCAGTCAATGCCTCTCGAATACCGGACCCATCCGGCTCAACTACATAGGCCGGGAGGTGAGCCACCTCCCTTGCCACGACAGACTGAGGACGGCGCAGGTAGCAGACCGAATGACCCGCTCGATGGAGATGAGTCGCTAGACGAGATCCAAGAAATCCTGTCGCTCCCGTCAAGAGGATCTTCATACAAGCCCTATCCATTTGTTGCTGGGTGCAACCCCGTGATCCAAGTGAGCCGACTTCATGTTACCAAGCCCTTTGCTGTTCAACGATATGCGTTATCAGTGCCAATGCTGGCGGTGGAACGATTTCTTCGTTTGCCCGTTGCCTGACCCTGATGAAAGATGAAAGGGGAATCCAGACAATCCAATGAGCTAAACTGATTGTCCCGTGGCGACGTCAGAGGAGTCTTGTCCGGCCATGAAATTCCAGCGGTGTTCCAGTGAATACCGGTATCGTGCTCGGGTGCATGAACGGAGGAAGCCTTGTAGATCAAAATTGCTGAGTCACTGAGAACGTAAAACCCGTGGGCAAGCCCCCGGGGGACATAGAGCATGTTTGCTTTCCCTGCATCCAGCTCCAGCAAAACATGCCGGCCGAAGGTTGGCGAGCCCTTGCGCAGGTCTACCACGGCATCCAACACCCGTCCGGCGATGCAGTACACGAGCTTTTCGTGATCATGGGGAGGAAGTTGAAAATGGAGTCCCCGCAAAACACCGTGGTGCGAGACGGAGTAGTATTCTTCCCTCCATTGAGTGGTCAGGCCATGTTCTAGAAACATGTCGTGATGGAATGTCTTGACGAACGTCCCTCGATTGTCTCGGAAAACTCGAGAAATGATCTCGTAACAGCCGGGAATGGAGCTTTCGGTGACCTTCATCATCTCCGTGACTCCACGTATTCAAGGATCGCCGCAACAACATAGGCAATCATTTCATCGTTCAACCCGGGATAGACTCCAATCCAGAATGAATCGCGCATGATCCGGTTGGTAACCTCAAGGTCTCCGACCACACGATAACCCGTGTTGGTTCCACGCATCAAATCGAAACAAGGATGCTTGAGCAGATTGCCCGAAAACAGCATTCTGGTTTGAATGCCTTTTTCTTCCAAGTGGCTGATTATCTGATGCCTGTTGAAGAGCTTGCCGTCCTTTATGGTAATGAGAAAGCCAAACCACGAGGGATCGGAACTCGCTGTCGCTTGGGGAAGAATGAAAACGTCCTGCATGTCATAAAGACCGGCATGCAGCAACTGCCAATTGGTCTGTCTTCGGGAAATAAAAGACGGAAGCTTCCGCAGTTGAGCGCAGCCAATGGCTGCCTGCATCTCTGTGACCTTGAGGTTGTACCCGAAATGCGAGTAGACATACTTGTGATCATATCCGGGTGGGAGTTCACCGAATCGCTGCTCAAATCGATGTCGGCAAGTGTTGTCCTTTCCCGATGGGCACCAGCAATCCCTGCCCCAGTCGCGGAAGGAATCTATTAGTTTTTTCAGTTGGAGGTCGTTGGTGTAAACGGCTCCTCCCTCACCCATCGTGATATGATGCGCGGGATAGAAACTGGAGGTGCCGAGATGTCCCAAGGTCCCGGTGAATTGCCAGTGCCCATCATGGAAATATCGAGCCCCCAGAGCGTCGCAGTTGTCTTCGATGAGCCAGAGATCATGCTGTCTGCAAAATGCTGATACGGTCTCGAGATCAAAGGGGTTCCCGAGGGTGTGGGCGATCATGACCGCTTTTGTCTTTGCGGATAATGCGGACTCGAGGAAAGCGACGTCGATGTTGTAAGTGGGGAGCGAGACATCAACAAAAACGGGTATAGCCCCATATTGAATAATGGGTGCGACGGTGGTGGGAAACGCGGCAGCCACGGTGATCACCTCATCTCCGGGGTTGATGCGTCGTCGGCCAAGCTTTGGTGAAGTGAGCGCCATAAAAGCGAGCAGATTGGCCGATGATCCAGAGTTGGTGAGGGAACAATACCTAGCACCGAGAAAGTCGGCGAATTCGCCCTCGAACCTTTCGCTATAGCGACCGGTCGTCAACCAGAAATCAAGCGATGCGTCCACCAAATTGGCGATCTCATCCGCGTCGAAAATGCGGCCGCCATAAGGAACACGATCCCCGGGAAGGAACTTGCTGGTCCGCCCATGAGCATGCTGATAATGCGCAATAGCCGCTTCAATGGCCTGCTGCCTAAGCATCTTTTCTCGCAGGTCGCTCACGCCGATCTCCTTCGGCAGCTTTCGGTTTGACCTGGAGCAACCGCCAACAGGTCTTCATATGCCGCGATCTGCGCCTGCGAAAAGGCGCGCATGTCCGCGTTTCCCGAATGATGGGCCAAATACCAGGATAGGGTCCAATCCAGGGCGGTTTCCAACTCGAACAGGGGTATCCAGCCCAACTGAGAGCAAGCCTGGGAGCAGTCAAGTTTCAGGTGCTGGCTTTCACGGGGCTGAGAGGATCTATCCACATCCCAGGAAGCTCCAGGTCCCCAGCGACCTGCTGCTTCCCGGACCACGTCCTCGACAGTAAAGGCAGCCTCGTCCCCGGGGCCGAAGTTCCAGGCGGTTGAATAGGTCGCTCCAGCCTGCCACAGGTGTTGGACCAACATCATATAGCCGCGAAGCGGATCGAGAACATACTGCCACGGTCGCACCGCCTTCGGATATCTCAGCTTCACCATGCGGCCACCGGCAAATGCGCGCACCAGGTCAGGAACCAGCCGATCCTCAGCCCAGTCCCCACCGCCCATCACGTTCCCGGCCCGCACCGTGGCCACCGCCACCCGACCATTTTCGAAAAAGGAACGGCGATACGCGGATGTCACCAGTTCCGCGCACCCTTTGCTGCATGAGTAGGGATCACTGCCGCCCATTCGGTCGCTCTCACGATAGCCCCGCCGCCATTCTCGATTTTCGTAGCACTTGTCGCTGGTGACCACTACCGCCACCCGAACCGATGGCGTTCGGCGTATGGCTTCCAGGAAATTGACCGTTCCCATCACGTTGACCGCAAAAGTATAGGCTGGATTTTGGTAGGATGCGCGCACCAGCGGTTGTGCCGCAAAATGCAGGGCTATCTCGGGTTTGGCCCAGGTGATCGCGGTGTGTAGCCTTTCACCATCGCGCACATCACCGTAGGTCGTGTGCAACCTCTCGCCCACTCTAGCCTGATGATACAGGCACTCCCCGCTCTCCGGAGCCAGCGCATAGCCGGAAACACAAGCTCCCAAATGTTGCAGCCACAAGGAAAACCAGCTGCCCTTGAAACCAGTATGACCGGTCAGGAAAACCGACTTCCCCTTCCAAAAAGCGCGGTTCATCACCATGTCTTCCATTGAGCCTGCCCCGACTGCCAGAGTCTTTCCAACTCCTCCTTGTCTCGCAAGGCATCCATGCATTTCCAGAAACCGTGGTGCTTGTAAGAAACGAGTTCATGACCGAGAACCAGGTTTTCCAGGGGATCCTGTTCCCACATCTTCTGATCGGAGTCTTCCGGCAGGAAAGAAAACACCTCGGACTTCAGCACGAAAAAACCGCCATTGATCCAGCCCCCGTCTCCAAGAGGTTTTTCATTGAAACACGTGACCCGCTCGGCTTCGTCCACTCCCAATAGACCGAACCGACCGGCTGGTTGTACAGCGGTTACCGTGGCGATCTTTCCGCGAGCACGATGAAACGCCAGGAGTTCGTTCAGATTCACATCCGCAAGCCCGTCACCATACGTGAGCATGAACTCGTGATTGTCGATGTAGCGTTCTACTCGCTTCAAACGTCCGGCAGTGCCGCTCAAGAGGCCCGTGTCTACCAGGGTGATGCGGAAATTCTCACAGTTGGACCGGTGGACTTCATGGCTGTTGGTTTGGAGATTGATGGTCACATCAGAATTGTAAAGATAATAATTCAGGAAATATTCCTTGATAATGTACCCCTTGTAGCCTAGGCAAATGATGAAGTCATTGAATCCCTGGCTCTCGTATATTTTCATGATGTGCCACAAAATAGGCTTTCCGCCGATTTCAATCATTGGTTTTGGTTTGAGGTGGGATTCTTCCGAAATCCGCGTTCCGATTCCTCCCGCGAAGATCACAACTTTCATCGACCTGTTCCTTCTTCACGTGTCTACTAACAGCGGGCAGCCCCGATGCGATTTCTCCAGCCTCGCAACGGAAAGGATCTGCCCCGTCAATGTTTCTGGCTGTCACGCCATTACAAGCATGATCTGTGCCACCAGAGAGCTATCAAGGGGCTCGAAACAGCCGGTATATTGTTAGCGGAATATCGATAGGGCGACCGACGACTCTTGGCTCTTGGCCGCGCCTCACCATTCCTGCATGCTTTGGCGAGAATGACAGTCAATGAGTCAGGCCGAGATTGACTTCTTGCCGCGCCTTTGGATCGCCGGCCCGCGCAAGGCTGCGCAAGCGTCCAAATGAAGCGCTCTGCAAAGGCCATCTGAAACCGAATCAGAACGGCAACAAATGGCAGATTGCCGCTAATCGGCTTGTCGGTACCAGAGTCCTTGACCGATCGTTTTCAGCCAACGGCAGTTTTCGCGGTTGCTGATAAGATCATCCGGCACATCCGGGACTCGGGATTCCTGGCCAGGGCTTCTTTCGCCCAGGCGGCAGCTTCCTTGCTGCCCATTCCGGCACAGCCGCTGAGATAGAGATACGGAAGATAGGCATCGGGGCAGAGCGATTGCGCAATCTGGAAACATTTTCCGGCTTCCCGGCCCCAACCTTTTTCCATGGCATAAAGACCATCCCGCAAGGCTGTTTCAAAAGCGGTCGGCAACAACACCAGGTGGCGTCCGCGGCGCACCGCACCTTCCAGGGTGGACCATTGTTCGAACCGACCCCGGACGTGCCCGCTCGCGGTGCGGGTTGCCCCGCTCGGAAAAAGACCTTGATAGAACGCAAGCCGCTCCACGGCACCCCGGACCTGGGTCCGGTGCCGAAGCACAAAGTCGCGGGCCGCAATCCCCAGGCGCACGCGATCGCGATAATCGGCCACCAGATGATCCAGATGCCTTAACAGTTCATCAATGGTGTCAAACATCAGACCGGTTTTCCCCTCCCGGACCGTTTCCAGGTAGGGTCGGGCCCGCTGCAACACCGGCACGACCCCGTGTGACGCATATTCCAGAAATTTGACGTCGGACCGGGCCGAGTTGTAGGAAACCGAATTGAGGGGAGCGATGCCAATATCCAGGGTACCCAAGAACTGATGGTAATCCAGCATGGAACCAGGCGGGAAAAGCGTTTTCTTGTGAGCCGGTACCGCCTCGAAAAGTTCAGCGATCGCCGGGGCGCACATGAGATGGAGCTTCACATCATCACGAGTGCGGCACCATCCGGAAAGCGCATCGGAAATCGTTTGCAGGTCTTCAAGGTGGCCCATCGACCCGCCCCAGCCCACGACCACCGGCCGGCGGTTACGCCAAAGGCGTTCGGGCGGGAGATACGAGAGCTGATTGGAGAACACCGCGGATCGGTCGTGGTAATGGCCGTACTTGATCTGTAGCGCACTGGAACTGAACTGCACCGCATCCGAAGATTTCATCAACAGTTCGGTGAGCTGGCGGTTGAAGGGAGTGGAGTAGAAGGCGCGACGCGGGTTCGATACCGGCAGGTCGAAGACATCGTCATTCAATTCATATACGGTCGGCAACCCTGCCCAGCGGCGACGTTCGACGACCGGCATAAGATCCAGGTCGCAAACCATGGTGATCACCAGCAGATCGGCCGCCTCGATGATGGCAAACTTCCGACGATGCTCATTGGTCAAACTAATGACATGGACGCCGGAGTTTTCCGACAAGGCTTTTCCGGGTGCAAAAGAACGGTGGAAATAGTCACCCTCTCCCTCTTCCGCAGGGACGTTCAGCTGAACCACCAGCAGGTCTCGGTCGGAGCGTGAACCGACAACGGGACTCGGGGGGCAGCCGATGGAACCGCGATGCAAGAGTTTCTCCTTGATCATGGTACGGGAAACAGGTTCAGCCAGCATCGGTCGAAAGAACGGTGCTCTGAATTAGAGCAACACTCACGCCCTTTCCCCGCTGAGATCGCCGATCTGGTGTTGGATGGAGGCCGACGTCCTTCCCACCCGAGTCCCCAGAAACCCTCATCGTTACCGGTCTTGCCTGGCGCAAATTCGATACTCAGTCCAAACCATCTTGCGATTCCATGCAAAGTGAGCGGGCTAGACATCCACGCCAATCGCGTACAAATCGTCTTGCAAATCCAGTGGTTGCAATGCCATGGGTAGCCCTGCGGCAGAGAGATCGCAGGTCCCCTCTCTTGCACTCCGCTCAGACTTTGCCAATAGCCACGTTACGGCCCATCTCAAAGGTGGCGCGGAAGTAGTCAACGGTAGCCATCAGGCCCGTTTTCAAGTCCACCTTGGGGTTCCAACCCAGGTACCGGCGAGCCATGGCGATGTCCGGCCGGCGGCGGCGCGGATCATCCGGCGGCAAGGGCTGTTGCACAATGGACGAGCGCGAGCCTGTCAATTGGATGACTTGTTCGGCCAACTCGCGCATGCTCAGTTCGGCGGGATTGCCCAGGTTCACCGGACCGGTCACCTCGTCGGGGGTATTCATCAGCCGCATCAGGCCGTCCACCAGGTCGCTCACGTAACAGAAAGACCGGGTCTGGGTGCCGTCACCCAAGATGGTGATCGGTTGATTCCGCAAGGCCTGCATGATGAAGTTGGAAACCACTCGACCGTCGTTGGGGTGCATGCGCGGCCCATAGGTGTTGAAGATCCTGGCCACTTTGATCCGCAGTCCGTGCTGGCGATGGTAGTCGAAAAAGAGGGTTTCCGCGCAGCGCTTGCCTTCATCATAGCAGGCCCGGGGGCCAATGGGATTGACCTTCCCGACATAGCCTTCCGGCTGCGGATGAACGTCCGGGTCGCCGTAGACCTCGGATGTCGATGCTTGCAGGATCCTGGCCTTTACGCGCTTGGCCAGCCCCAGCATATTGATGGAACCATGTACGTTCACCTTGGTGGTCTGCACCGGGTCGCGCTGATAGTGAATGGGTGAAGCCGGACAGGCCAGGTTGTAGATTTCGTCCACTTCGAGATAAAGTGGGAAGGTGATGTCATGACGGACCAGTTCGAAACACGGATGCGAAAGCAGGTGGACGATGTTGCGCTTGCTCCCGGTATAGAAGTTGTCCACGCACAGGACTTCGCATTGCTCCTGAAGCAATCGTTCGCACAAATGGGAGCCGATGAAACCGGCGCCGCCGGTGACCAATACCCGTTTTCGTAAGTGCATCGCTTCTGCCCTCTAGCTTTGCGGCTGCCGATCCCGCTCGCCGGTCAAGGCCGGGGTCCGGTGCGAACGGAATTGCATACGTCTCATCGGATCGGGTCCAGAATGGTCCGGCGCTCGGTGCAGGTGGTAACCGGCCGGTTGCTTCCGGTCCGCTCTAGAGATCGTCGTCGCGAATCAGGTCCGGATGGCGATTGATCCAGGTTTTCAAAGCGCTGAGGACCTGGTGGAACTCCCCCAGTTGCTCCGAACAGACTTCGAACAACTCATCCTTTGTAACCTCGTGATAGAAGTGCACCAGGCGGTTGCGATAGCCCGCGAGCACCCGGAGGGTCTCGCCGGTCGAGTCACTCAGGACCCCCTTGGTCACCAGCGATGCCGCAACCTCCTTATACTCGCTCACCCCGACCGCAAACCCCTTCGCCAGGATGTGTCGGCCAAGATCCAGCAATGCTTCCAGAGCGCGTCTGAGACAAGATTCCGCAGCCCACACGTTGCGAGCGTCACCAAAGAAGGCGGTGCGATCCGAGCAGGGCAGCGAGCCGATGTGGCTCAGCATCTCTTCCACCCAGGCCATCCGGTCCGCCACGATTCGTCTGGATATGAAACCCCGCGTCATGATTCCGACCCCAGAATGAGCGCCAGGCGTTCCCGTTCGAGCGGAATCAGGTCCCCCGCCCTCCTCAGGATGAACAGATCGTATTCATCCGCGGCATGGGGGTCGCGGCAATAGAGTCGGTGACCACGAATGATGTTGGCGGCCAGGAAAGGATCCGCTTCCGGCACACTCACCAAATCCACCCGGCTGATCCGCAGAAAATCCTCGATGGCGATGGTCAACAGCACCTTTTGCTTCACGTTCGGTCGGGTCCCAGGTTCCGGCACCACGCCCAGATCCACGTCGGAATTTTGAATATTGAGGCAGCATCTTCGGTCTTCGAGCCAATCCGCCACCTGGTCGGCACAACTCCCGAAAACATAGAGAATCGCCACGCCAAAGCGCCGGCAAATTTCCTCCAAATGTTTTGGCCGGTTGGCCATGGTTTCTCTCCCGGCAGTCGCTTCGTCCATCACGGCCCGCGGTTGGTGAATCACGCCTGTACGATAATGCTTATGTCGGTTTAGGATGAAACCTTTCATCACCAAATGCGGGCAAGATGCCCGCGCTCCCAGGTAAGAGCACATAAGAAACGAAGCATTTCATTCTCAACCAGTATAGCATACCTCACACGGTAGGGGTCGGAATACGATTAGGGCGTCCAAATCGGCCTTTGATCGTTGACCGGTTTTTGACTTGATGATGTGAAAGGCATCATCCGCATATGATATGAGCAGCGCGTTCAGGGGCTATGCTACCCACTTTGGGACCGGGGAACTGGTTCATATGTTTCGTGGTAACTTTTTGATAGCCCTGACGGCCACCTTGATTCCCCCACTTGTGGCCACATGAAAATCCCCCACCCTTGAGGTGGAAAATTCGGGGATGAAAAAGGAAATCATATCTTAGATCAGGACGTTAAATGGCCCCCATACGGCCTAACTTGTCTTCCGGGTGGGG
>Ga0100396_1000444_pt1 | contig 24115 bp, 17 predicted proteins | sample CryGeymeta201520_FD_81551 | JGI IMG/M metagenome (GOLD analysis project Ga0100396, IMG submission 81551) | Groundwater microbial communities from Crystal Geyser aquifers in Utah, USA - Crystal Geyser metaG 2015-20 | ecosystem: Environmental > Aquatic > Deep subsurface > Groundwater | place: USA... | reverse complement strand
TATTCCGGCAGCTTTGGTTGTCGGGCCAGCCGCCGCACTCGCAGAGACGCCATTCGCCATTTCGAAAGACATCATGATTGATCGCTTTCAGCAGGCGTCCGTAAAAGGCCGCGAGGTCATGGTCGACCGGCTCCGGCGGGCGGCGGGCGAGAAAGACCGGCAACCTCGCCTTCAGGCCCTCGAATTGCCCCTGGTGCAGCAGCCTGGCGCCGGGGAGGGTGAGGATCGCCACCGCCGCGGCGCGGCCCTTTCCGTCCGGAAACGTGGCGGCCGCCCTGGGCTCGTCATGGTTTTCGATGAAGCGGACCATCCCCTCCTGGTAAGAACGATCGGCCAGAAGGTGGAGGCGCACAGTCTCGGCCGCCCCGTGTTCCATTCGGTCGTAGAGTTGCTTGTCGTAGCAGTGGTCAAATCCCTGCTGCCGCAGCGCCCACTCCATGTCCCAGTAAGCCTCGGCCAGGAACCGGAATTCCGGATGGCGCGAACGCACCGCCGGGATCAGCGCGGTCCAGTAGTCCTCGGCGGGCCGCGCCCCGGCCTTCGGTCCCCAGGTCCGCTCGAAGACGTCGTTCATCATGAGCATGGCCATGTCACAGCGCACGCCGTCGCACTGATCGGCGATTTCGCGCACCGTCTCGATGGCCGCGGCGCGCAGGCCCGGGGCAAAGGCATTGAGCTGGAGCACGTCGGGCCAGGCCGGAAAGTAAGGGTCGCGGCCGCAGGCCAGCACCTTTCCCCCGGCTCCGATGAATGAAGCGGGGTCCCGGCGCAGGTCCCCGTCGTTTCCCTGGATGAAATACTCGGGATGCGCGGCGACCCAGGGGTGGTCAGGGGCCACGTGGTTGGGCACGAAATCGAGGATGAGTCGCAGGCCGCGCTGGGCGAGTTGTTCACGGGCCTTGGCCAGCGCCGGGGGACCCCCGAGGTGGTGGTCCACCACGTAGCGGCGCACGCAATAGGGCGAACCGACATTGTCCGTCGCCGCAAAGTCGGGGAGAGCACGGCGGAAGTCCTGAAGGAGTCCCTCGTTTCGCATGGAAATCTCGATTCCAGCCGGGCTTCGCTCCCAAACGCCCATCAACCACACGGCGTCGAAGCCATGGGAGGCGATGGCGTCCCAGTCCTGTTCCGGAACCGTGGCGAGGTTAACGGGCCGCTCATGGGTGCGGCTCAGTTCCGCGAGCCATACCCAGGTGTTGATTTCGTATAGGACCGGATGCTTGGGCCATATTTTCATAGGGGGCTCCCTTCTTGATCCACTCTTGAAAAAGCGGCGTCTTCGCCTCACTTGCCGTCCGCCTGCTCCCTGCCTACCCGCTCTCCGCCCACCTGCTCCCTGAAGACCTGTTTGATGACCTTCGCTCGTCCGGTCTCCAGCACCGCTTTGGCATCGAGACGTCCGAATACGTCCAGGAGGAGGGCGACCAGACCGGTCCACCCGGTCTGGTGGCTGGCCCCGAGCCCGGCCCCATTGTCGCCGTGGAAATACTCATAAAACAGGATCAGGTCACGCCAGTGCGGGTCGTTCTGGAACTTGGCCGTCCCGCCGTAGACCGGTCGTCGGCCCTGGTCGTCCCGCAAGAAGGTACCCGCCAGGCGGTCGGCGATCTCCTTGGCCACCTCGAACAGGGTCATGGTCCGGCCGGACCCGGTCGGACACTCGACCTTGAATTCGTCGCCGTAAAACAGGTACAGGTTCAACAAGGCCCGGACGATCAGGGCATTGACCGGCATCCAAACCGGACCCCGCCAGTTGGAGTTGCCGCCGAACATCCCCGTGTTGGATTCGCCCGGCAGGTACCGCACCTTATATTCCTCGTGGCCGACCCAGAACGTGAAGGGATGCTCCAGGTGGACCCGCGAGAGGGAGCGGATCCCGTGGGGGCCCAGAATTCATTTTCATCGAGCAGGTACCCAAGCACCCGGGTGAGCTTCTTCCTGTTGAGAATCGATAGCATTCGCCGATTCTTGTAGCCGATGAAGCCCTCATCGGTTGGGGCCACGTGAGAAGCCACCTGCGGATGCCGTTTCCGGAACAGGGCGATCATCTCCGCCAGTTTCGGATAGCGCGTCAGGTAATCTCCCGAGAACACGGTGGATGCGCACAGCGGCAGCAGTCCCACCAGCGACCTCACCTTCAACCGCATGGCCCGGCCGTCCGGCAACCGCAGCAGATCGTAGTAAAAACCGTCCTCCTCGTCCCACATCTCGTCGTGATGCTCGCCGATGCGGTCCAGGCGTAGGAAATCCAAATGAAATGCTGGATGAACTTGAAGGCGACCTCCTCGTAGATCGGGTCGTATTCGGTGAGGATCAGGGCGATCTCCAGCATGCACTGGCAGTAGAACGCCATCCAGGCGGTGCCGTCCGCCTGCTCCAGCGACCCGCCGGTCGGTAGCTGGGCGCTCCGATCGAACACACCGATGTTGTCGAGCCCCAGAAAACCGCCGGCGAAAACGTTGCGCCCGGCAGGGTCCTTGCGGTTCACCCACCAGTTGAAGTTGAGAATCAACCCCTGAAACGACCGCTCCAGGAACCGCAGGTCCGCCCGGCCCAGCGTCTGTTCCATTTTGAACAGGTAGAGCGTGGCCCAGGCGTGGACCGGAGGATTCACGTCGCTGAAGTTCCACTCGTAGGCGGGAATCTGGCCGTTGGGATGGAAATAGAGATTGCGCAGCATCAGCATCAGCTGCTCCTTGGCAAAATCGAAATCCACCAAGGCCAAGGCGGTGGTGTGGAAAGCCAGGTCCCAGGCCGCATACCAGGGATACTCCCACTTATCGGGCATGGAAATGATGTCCGCGTTCAGCATGTGGAACCATTCCATGTTGCGGATGGTGCGCGGGTTTGCGTCGAGCAGCGGATGGCTCTTGTGATCGATCAGCCACTGCTCCAGGTCGAAGTGGTAATACTGCTTGCTCCAGAGCATCCCCGCCAGCGCCTGGCGGTGCACCCGGCGCTGGTCTTCGGTGAGCGAGTTGGGCGTGATCCGCTGGTAGAATTCGTCCGCATCCGCGATCCGGCTCTTGAAGACCTGTTCGAAGCCCTTGAAGGCTTTGTCCACCGGGGCCGCCGCAAGCCGCAACCGGACCGTTTGGCTGCCGCCGCCGGGCACCTCGAGCGGGTAGTGGGCCGCGGCCTTGGTGCCCGCCTTGGCAGGATTCACCGCCTCGCCCTGTCCCGAGATCAGATAAGAATGGAAGGCATCCTTCACGTACGGAGAAGCGTTGGGCTGACCCCAGAGACGCTGGGTGTTGCTTTCATTTTCGGTGAACAGCAGCGCCGGAGCTCCATCGCAGGTCAGCCAGTACTCGCCCAGTTCATGATGGGAGGCTTGAATAGTGCCCGGCGCCACCTGGCGGAGCGACGGCTTGCGATCGTCGTCACCCCAGGACCAGGTGTTGCGGAACCAAAGCGTCGGCAGCAGCCGCAGCCGGGCGGCTTCCGGGCCGCGATTGTGCACGGTGACCCGGATCAGCACGTCTTCCGGGCCCTGCTTGGCGTATTCCACCAACACGTCGAAATAGCGGTCTTCGTCGAACACGCCGGTATCGAGCAGTTCGTACTCGAACTCCTCCCGCGACCGTCCCCGGTTGGTCTCCACCAGGTCGCGGTAGGGAAACTGCCGCTGCGGGTACTTGTACAGGTATTTCATGTAGGAGTGCGTGGGGGTGCTATCGAGGTAGAAGTAGACCTCCTTCACGTCCTCGCCATGGTTCCCCTCGCTGTTGGTGAGCCCGTACATCCGCTCCTTGAGGATGGGGTCGCGCTCGTTCCAGAGCGCCAGGGCGAAGCAGAGCTGTTGCTTGTCGTCGCAGATCCCCCCATCCCGTCTTCGCCCCAGCGGTAGGCCCACGAGCGCGCCTGGTCATGGGTGAAATAGTCCCAGGCGTTGCCGTCCTCGCTGTAGTCCTCGCGCACCGTGCCCCACTGCCGCTCGCTGAGGTAGGGTCCCCATTTCTTCCAGGGGATTCCCTGGTCGCGCGCGTCGTTCAGGCGCTTTTGCTCCACCACATCGATGATCTTTCGTTTCGCCATGAATTTGCCTCCCCGCTCTCTCCTCATCGATTAGACGGCGTCACCCGGGTAAAGCCTCTGCAGTGAAGCCGGCCAGAAATACCATCAAAAACACAACCAGGATGCGTTTGATGCTGGTTGGCCGCATGGATGTTCACTCGCCACCTTCTTTGGTCCCATCGAGAAAAGCCTGGATGGCGGCCTCACGTTCCTGGTTCAACGAGTTGACCAAGACTTTCCCACCCATACCGAAACATTCGTCCGCCACCCGCTCTGGATCGGCCCGTCGAACCAGGGTGAACAGAGCGGAACTCCCGGGCTTGAGGCTCGCGGCCAAGTCCTTCATGAAGTGGTCGTCGACTCCCACATCGGTGAGGGAGGCGGAAACCGCCCCGGTCACCGCGCCAAACACGACCCCAAGCAGTGGATTGAGGAGAATGCTGCCGACGATCAGACCGGTGATGCTGCCCGCCGCACCTCCCTTTTTGGTCAGTCGGTGCATCTGGTGGGTCTTGACCCTGCCATCGGCCCCTTTAACCACAACCACGGCATCTTCCAACTCGATAAATCCCTCGCGCTGAAGCTTCAGAAGCTTGAGGCGCGCTTCCTCTGCCTTCAATTCATCAGCGAAGACGATGACGGTGAGGTTGCTCGTGTATTTTTCCCTCAAGGTGGTCCTCAGGAGTTCGGGTCCAATCCATTGTTCGAAACTGGAGGCCAGTGGATTGGTTACCCCAAACGAATCCACGGAGTGGACGCTGCCATCCCGGCAGTCGACCATGAGGTACTCGTCGATTTCTTCATAAGCCTTGTTGACGATAAGCGTTTTGATCCCCAAATAACCGATCACCAAACTTTCCGTTCCGAACCTGGGGAGGGTCGAGCGGAAGGCGGAGGTGGTTCCCATCACGAAACCAGGGGATCCCAGCCCCTTGAGCCAGCTCTCCGTGTGAACGGGATCTTCCGACAGCTTCTTATGATACTTTTCCATGAAGCCGGCGTAGTCTTTCGGAAGTCTCACCCCAAGGGTTTGCAAAACGTCCGTCGCGAAGTCACCCATGGTTGTTCTCCTTTCCCAAGACTCTAGTATCGCGCGGCAGAAATATCCACCCAATTGGGAGCATGGGCAACCGGCCGATCGCGGGTTGTGGTGCGGTCTCCCGACCGCTCCATTGATCTTGACCGAAGGGCTCCCTGACGCCCACCCCGCGCCATGGGGGGCGGAATACGACGCCTTCTATCGGTATCGGGTTCGGTATCGGGTTCGGGGTCGGTATCGGGTACGGGGTCGATAGCGATACCGATACCGATACCGACCCCGATACCGATTCCGGGTGCGGAAGGATTCCCGTTAGTAGTGCTTGGCAGAAGCAATCAGCCATTCCGCACACCTGAAATGGCATGCTTCCGGCCGCTTCGATCTGAGAGAAAACCCTGGCCGAGTGGCACTAGCGGGTGGAACCGGGAGCAAAGCCCTTGCGAACCGTGTTTTCCACCACATTCCGAGGCACCATGAACTGCTTCAAGTAATCCGGCCCGCCGGCCTTGGAGCCGATCCCGGACATGCGAAACCCGCCAAACGGGTGCCGACCCACAATGGCCCCCGTGCAGCCGCGATTGATGTAGAGGTTCCCGACCAGGAACTCGCGCTCGGCCTGTTCGATGTGTTCCGGGCTTCGGGACAGCACGCCGCCGGTAAGAGCGTACGGCGTGCTGTTCGCCACCGCCAGCGCCTGATCAAAATCCTTGACTTTGATCACGCTCAGCACCGGCCCGAAAATCTCTTCTTGAGCCAGCGGATGGTCGGGGGGGACATCGGTAAAAATGGTGAGCGGTACCGCGTGGCCCCTGGCGTTTGGGATCGGGCGCTGGACCAGGATGGTGGCGTCTTTCCCGCCCAGTTCAAGATACGCCTCGATTTTGCGCCGGGCCTGTTGGTCGATCACCGCCCCCATGAAATTCATCGGTTCCTCGACCGGCCCCAGCGGCAGGCTTTCGGCCGCTTCCTTGAGTCGCGACAGAAACCAGTGGTAGTTTTCTTCCAGCACGATCAGGCGGGAACAGGCGGAACACTTCTGGCCCTGATAGGCGAACGCCGAATCGAGAACATAACGCACCGCCTCGTCGAAATCCGCGTCGGCATCGACGATGATGGCGTTTTTGCCGCCCATTTCCGCCACCACGCTTTTCACGCACCGGGCCCCCGGGCTCGTTTTCGCCGCCAGTTCGATGATGTGGAGTCCCACCTCACGGCTGCCGGTGAAGGCGATGAAGGCCACTTCCGGATGGGTCACCAGAACATCACCGATGACCCCGCCGGGGCCCGGCAGAAAATTCAATACCCCGTTCGGGAGCCCGGCCTGTTCGAAGATCCAGTGAACCATCTGGCCCACCGCCGGCGACTGCGACGCCGGTTTGTAGACGACCGTATTGCCGGCGACCAAGGCGGCCGCGCTCATGCCGACGCTGATCGCGAACGGGAAGTTCCAGGGCGCGATCACCACTCCGACCCCGCGCGGTTGGTAGAAAAGGCGGCTGATTTCCCCGGGAACATGGCCCATCCGACGCGGCGCTGCGATCCGGAGCATTTCACGACCGTAGTATTCGAGAAAATCGATCGCTTCGCAGACATCGGCATCGGCTTCGGACCAGGATTTCCCCACCTCGAAAACCTGCAGCGCCGCCAATTGCCGGCGGGTGGCGCGGGCGGTGCGGGCCGCCCGGAACAGAAATTCGGCCCGGTCACCGGCGGCGGTTCGGCGCCAGCCGGGAAATGCGGCCGCTGCGGCCGCGATCGCCGCCGCAGCATGATCGACCGAAGCGGCCTGGACCCTGGCCACCACTTCCTCGGGGTCGTTGGGATTGACGGAAACAAAGGTGTTCTCGGTGTCCACCCGGCGCCCGCCGATGACCAGCGGCACCGTTCGCGGCAGGCTTTGGCGCACTTCCCGAAGGGCTTCCCCGAAGCGTTGGCGTTGCGCCGCAAGGGTCCAATCCAGGCCGGGTTCGTTGCGGAATTCGGCCACCGTTGCCGATGCCGCCAGCGGCGCCGCCGGTGCCGCGTCTTCGGGTGCCCGGGAGGCGGCCAACGCGGCCGGATTTTGCAGCAACTGTTCCCGGTCCGCACCTTCGGCAAAGGTCAAGCGCAGAAACGACTCGTTGGAGGTGTTTTCCAGAAGACGTCGCACCAGGTAGGCCATTCCGGGGATCATTTCGCCAATCGGGCCATACAGTCTGAGGGGGAGTCCAGCGGCGGCCAGGGCCTTTCGAACCGGTTCCGCCATGCCGTAGAGGATCTGGTACTCCACCCGAGCGTCGGGAACGTCGAGTTCGCGCTTGAGTTCCATCACATAAGCGATGGAACGGATATTGTGCGAGGCGCAGGCCAGGTGGACCAGGTCCGAATGCTCCAGGATGATTCCGGCGAGCTTCTCGAAATTGGCGTCGGTCTCATGTTTTTCCGTGAACACCGGGATCGGCCAGTTGCGCTGCTTCGCCGCAATGATTTCGGCATCCCAGTAGGCCCCCTTCACCAGCCGCACATTCACGGGCTGCTTCCGGGCCCGGGCCCAGGCGATCAGGTCCTTCAGGTCGGCCTCGCTGTCACGGAGATAGGCCTGAATCACGATCCCCGCGTAGGGATAACCGGCAAATCTCGCATCCTCCAGTAGGCTCTTGTACAGCGCCAGGGAAAGATTCTTGAGTTCGCGCTGCTCCATATCCAGACAGACGGCGGCGCCCATCGCCGTCGCCTTTTCGAAGATCGGCTGCAACCGCGCCTTGGCTGCATCCACCGAATGATCGAAGGCCCGTGGGTTCATCTGCGAATACATGGCGGACGGTTTGATGGATACGTTGATTTTCGGAGAACACTCCCAATCCAGTTCCGATTCGCCGCCGATGGCGGTCCAGTGCGCCTGGCGTTCGCCGAACCGATCCAGCATCGCCAGGTAGCGGGTCACGTAATCCTGCTCCTCCTTGTCCGACACCACCGCCTCGCCCAATAAGTCGGCCGCCACCGCAAACCCCTTGTGGCGCAGGGACTCGATCACCGGCAGGGCGGATTCCGGGGTCGCTCCGAGAATGAACTGACCGGCCATGCCGTTGATGTTCTTGGCCATGCTGGAAGCCACCAGCTTGGCGGCAATGGAGCCGGGAGCGACACACTTGAGGCCCCACTGGAGCGCTTTGGGCAGGTCCTGGTCGGCACCGCAAAAGTACTCCCGGAGATGACGCGCTACCGATTCCGGTCGAGTCAGGTACGGGAACACGTCGATGAAGCGGAACATTTGCACCTTGAAGGCTTCGTTGCGCATGCACCAGTCCATGACCTTGCCGGTCCAGAAGTTCTTCCGGAACAACGAAGGAGTTTCTCCTTCGATCAGCCGATAAAGACGCAAGCCGGTTTCCAGCACCCGAGATTCAAAATCAGCACGCATCAGCTCACCTCCCCAGGGTCCGAACCCTCCGCGCAAGGAACAGTTTATGCCTTCCAAATTTAACTTATACTCGTTGATGATGAAATCCTTCACTTCTAATGGGCTTTCCCGGGAGCGCGGGCATCTTGCCCGCATTTGGTAGTGAAAGATCTCATCCTAAACTGGTATATTATAGCTGAGCAGGCCTGGCTCGCCCATGGAAATGTCGAAAACAAGATGACTGACGATCTGCTGTTTTCATCCCAGGTAACGAATGGGCAAAGGGCACAAATGCGGCTGAGCCTATCCCCTGGAACAACGGAGCGATCCGGCTAGCCCATTCCGTAAGGGTGCGGCTCTGTTTAAGCGACGCCGTTGTCCTGGCCGGTTGTCATGCCGCGCAGGCGAAGCGACTGCCTAAACAGTGATTGCGTTGATGCTCTGGGGTTTGGTGAAATGTCTAATAAGCGTCCAAATTCAGATGCTTGCGCAGTGTGAGTTTAGCATGTTCGATTTGGCTCGAGTCTCCCATGGAATGGTAGGATAGAGATGCGCAGCGAAAATGTCCGGCACAAAATCGATCGACGAGGGAAAAGCGCATTCAACCTGTCCTCTGTGCTAATAAGGATGACCCATGATTTTCCGTAAAGGAAAAAGAATTAAAATTGCTGCCGCCGCAGCCGCTGTTGGATTGTTGGTTATTCTGATCTCTGCCTGGTTGTATCTGCCGCTCTATTTAAAAGACAAGCTGTTGCCCGATTTGGTCCGCAAGATCGACTTGACACTCGAACATATTGAGATCCGACGCATCGGTTGGACAGGTGCCGAGTTGGCAATGATCCGGATAAGCAAAAACCAGGCCTCTGTTCTGGAACTTTCTGCAATTCAAATCGGTTATACGCCATGGGAATTATTGCAGCGGAAAATAAGCGCCATCACCCTGGTCGGCCCGCGGGTGGAGGTAACCATCGATGACCAAGGGGTGACTGTGGCCGGTTGGAACATACTGAGCGGGACCACCCAAACCGCCGCAACAGATTATAAGCCGCTACGGCTTGAAACCCTGCTACCGTTGGAAATAAAAACAATCTCCCTGCGCGATGGGATGATCATCCTCAACTGGCGCCAGCATATAATCGAAGGCGCTTTTAACATGAAATTGGCTATCGGCGAATTCCAAAACGGCATGATCCAGGCTGCCATGGCAATCTCCAGCCGCGGCAATAAAGTCGAAGCCACGGCCAATTTCGACAACCGGACCGGCAAGACCCTGTTGAAGGTCACTGACTTAGACCTGAACCCGGAAAGTTTTTCCGACCTCCTTAAAGAAGTTGCGCCGCTGGTGTTTAAGGGTACCGTGCATCTGGTCGGCCAATGCGAAGTCCAAATCAACCCCTTCCAGCTCAATACTTTTTCCGGCCAGGTTGCGTTTTCGCAACTTGGCATCAGCGGCTACGGCATCACCTTGGAAAACACCCAAACCCCGCAAGGGCACGATCAACCGCTGGTGGTGAGCCTGCAAGCCGACACTCCCCAACACTGGCAATGGACCAGCAGCCCCTTTCAATTGAGCCACCCGGCTTATACGTTGCTTCCTGAAATAAGGATAAATGCCCAAAGAATAACAGATCATTGGGAGCTTTCGGCCACCGGCGGCCCGGTTCGTGTACGCCTGCCCGACGCAGAGTTGGTCGCGCCCTCCATCGCGCTGACCGGACAAGCCGTGGTCGCCGACCAAACCCACTTGCAGGCCGACATTCATCTACCCAAACCCGTTTTCACGCATACCAAAGCAAGTGCACAAGCAGACCAGATCGCATTGACCATCGATGTTCAGAGCAATCAGGACCAACCATGGCAAGCCCGAGGCCAATTGGAGATAATGGAAGGCCAGGTCGATATCCCGAGTCAAGAGTTCAAGCTGCATCAGCTGTCCATCCAGCTTCCCGTGGAGTGGCCACGGCCGGCTAAAGGCGCCGAGGGTCGCATTAAAGCCGGACTCCAGTGGAAAAATCAGGCCATCGGCAGCTTCACCGGCACGTTGCAGCCCTATGCAGATGGGCTGCGCGCAAACCTGACGCACCTCAGTCAACTTCTTCCGGGAATGAACGTGTTCATCCTTGCCGATGCACAACCGAGCGGCATACGCCTGGATCTCAACTTGCCGAATTATCGACCGGACAAGGAAATCGACATGGGCCGGTTTTTTCCGGCAGCTGCCGGTGTGACCCTCAGCGGCAGGTTGCAAGCCCAGGCAGAGCTGGCCATCGACGGCCCCTCGGTAAAAGGCAAGGGACGTCCGCAGTTGGATCAAGGTCGACTAAACCAGGGATCAAGCAAGCTGGCCCTGGACGAAATTTCCATTGCATTGGCTTTCGACCAGCTACCCTCCCTGCGCAGCGCCTCGAGACAGAAATTGCAAATAGCAGCGCTGCAATTGGGAGACATCGCGGCTGAGGATCTGAACGCCGATTTTCAAATCGAGACAGACGGTTCTCTTTTATTTGAAAAAGTTAGCCTGAAATGGTGTGAGGGCACTATCAAGGCCCAATCGATTCGCATTCGGCCACAAAGTCAGGATTTGGATATCACCTTGTTTTGCGACCAGCTCAATCTGGCCAAGGTATTGGAACAACTCGGTGTGGCCGAGGGAGATGGTCAGGGTGTCATCAGTGGCCAGCTTCCGATTCGGTGGACCCAAAAACGGCTCTATTTTGACGATGGCTTATTAACATCCACTCCGGGACAAACCGGAACCATCCACCTGCGCAACACCGAAACTTTCTTACAAGGCTTGGCTCCCGGCACACCGCAGCATACCCAATTGGATATTGCCACCGAAGCGCTTAAAGACTACACTTACGACTGGGCCAAGCTGCGATTACACAGCCAGCAAGAGATCCTGCTGGTCTCGTTGCAACTCGATGGTCGTCCCAACCGCCTACTGCCCTTCTCGTACGATCCCTCCCAGGGTATGTTCAAGCGCTTTGAGGGCAAAGGGCAGGCCGAATTCAAAGGCATCCGCATCGACCTGAATTTCCAAAGCCCCATCAATCAACTCCTCCGCTACAAGGAGCTGCTCAAACCCAATGAACCACGCGCACAATAGAAAAAGGAGAGTCTCATGGCCAAAACGATGATTTTCATCCTGCTGGCGGCCTGGCTGACCAGTATCGCTGGCTGCCAGACCCAACACAAAGTGGAATCAGTGCACCGCATCGAAGTGGCGCCCATGCACATTACCATCGATGTTAATATCAAGGTGGACAAAGCGTTGGATGACTTTTTTAAAGATATTGATAAAGCCGAGGAAAAAATTCAACCCTCCACACCCTAGCGCGCCATCGACAGGAAATCGATAGCCAGCGCCATTGGCACGGCTCCCCAATAAAACAATCATAATTTTAATGAACATGCTAGGTAAAAGGAGGCCCCACCATGCATACGAGCGTAAAAGCGACATTTATTCTAATGTTGATGGCAATCGCCATTTTGGTCAGTCCAGCCTGGTCCCAGGATGTAAAAAACCGGATGAAAGAACGACTACCGGTGATCATAGATCTAAAAGCACGGGGCGTGGTCGGCGAAAACAACCAAGGTTTTCTCGAACTGCTCCAGGGTCAAACTGAGAACAAAGGGGCGGTTGCGGCAGAAAACCAGGATCGCAAGGCCGTTTATGAAGAGATCGCCCAAAAGACCGGCACCAGCGTTCAGGTGGTCGGGCAGCGGCGCGCCATTCAAATCGCGGAAAAAGCAAACCCTGGGGAGTGGATTCAAACCGCTGCCGGTCAATGGGTAAAAAAATAAGCTGATTCTAACGAATTTGGGGGAGGGGAGTGCCATCCGGTGGCAACCTCAAGGGATTCCTCGGAAACGATGAGAACTTGGGCGCTGGGCAATGATATGAAAATGGGACACCATGCAAATCACTCCGGATGGTTGAGTAGGAGCCAATCAGGGAGAAAGCCGGTAGGTCGAGTTGCGACCATCGGGAGCTACCCGACGACTCGGCAACGCTTCCAAGCCACGTTCCCGCAGCGAATCGTCAGGGAGTTCTCCGCACACCCCGACTTACATCGAACGGATCGGAATCACGCCTGCGGCGTGAAGGAATTCCGTGGCACTGATGCAACTCCCGCTTAATCAAAGGTGCCCCCCAAATCCGTTATAATCAGAAAAAAACTTCACGATACCCTGCTCCTGTGTAACCTTAAAAACTCTCCTCTTGAACCATGCCAAAAACCGGAACAGCAATCAGGACTGCTTGTGCGCGAGGGTTTTCCGGTGGGCCAATGCGACCGGTGTTCCAGACACCTGGGTCTGGCTGGGTCACTTTTCGTGAGCAAAATTGGGTCAGTTCGTTTTCGCGCCAACGAGGTGTTTTCAGTCTGAAGTTTCAGTGAGTTCCATCCAAGCGCACGGCAACCGCACCTTGCAGTTGACAGGCAGGGGAGCAATCGGGTATGAATTATGTCAAATGTGACATATAGCAAAGCCTGGAATGAATCATGCCAAGGGAGAAACCGGAATGGGAATGGTGAAGGCGACAATAGACGGCAGCGATGTTCTGGTGCCGGAAGGAACCACCATCCTTCAGGCAGCGAAAGGCGCTGGGATCAGAATCCCAACCCTGTGCTTTCACGAGCGGCTAAAACCTATTGGATCCTGCGGATTATGCATCGTTGAAGTCGCTGGCAAGGCAACGCCCGTGGGTTCCTGCGAAACCCCGGTGACGGACGGGATGACGGTGACCACCCGGTCCGACCGTCTGTTTTCCCTGCGCCAGGATATCCTGAAGTCCATTCTGGCCCACCATCCACTGGATTGCCCCATCTGCGACAAGGCGGGTGAGTGCCTGTTGCAGGACCTCGTCTTCGAGCATGGCATCACGGGGGTTGAACCGCCGGCACCCAGTCCCAAGTTCACCGCACCCTACGCCACCACCTTCCTCAAATCATGGCCGGAACGTTGCGTGTTGTGTCTTCGCTGCGTCAAGGCCTGCACCGAAATTCAGGGCATCGGCGCGCTATCGGTAGCGGAAGAACAAGATGGACAGCGCATCGCCTACGACCAAGACAAATGCGTCTCGTGTGGCGAATGCATCCAGGTTTGTCCCACCGGCGCGTTGGTTGAAAAGAAAACCGAGTTGCGCTGGCGGACCTGGGAAGTGGATAAGAAGATCCGAACCACTTGTCCCTATTGTGGTGTCGGTTGCCAGCAACTGCTTCATGTCAAGGATGGCAGAATCGTCAAGGTTTCCGGGGTCGAAGATGCTGAACCCAACAGGGGCCGGCTTTGCGTCAAGGGCAGATACGGGTACGATTTCATCTATTCTGAAGATCGTCTGAAAACACCGCTGATCAGGGAAAACGGCTACTTCAGGGAGGCATCTTTTGAAGAGGCGATTGATCTGGTCGCCAGGCGGTTCAAGGAGATCATTGCAGAAAGCGGCCCTGACGCTATTGGCGCCGTTAGTTGCGCACGCAGCATCAATGAAGATTCCTATCAGATGCAGAAATTGTTCCGCGCGGTGATCGGTACCAACAATATCGATCACTGCGCCCGTACCTGACACGCACCAACGGTCGCCGGGTTGGCGATCTCGTTCGGTTCTGGTGCAATGACAAATTCGTTCACTGAATTTGCCAAGGCGAAGATGTTCATGGTGATCGGGTCCAACATGACGGAGGCCCACCCCGTGGCCTCGACGTTCGTGAAAAACGCGGTTCAGAATGGTGCGGAACTGATCGTGGTGGATCCGCGCAAGCATAAACTCTGCGATTTCGCAACGCTCCATCTGCGGTTGAAAATCGGCAGCGATATTGCCTTGTTGAATGCCATCATGCAGGTGCTGATCACGGAAGACCTCTATGACCGGCGGTTTGTGGATTCATGCACGATGGGCTTCGATGAGTTGAAGCAAAAAGTGATGGCGTACTCGCCGGAACGGGTGGCAGACATCTGTGGCATCGATCCCGAACTAATCAGGACCACCGCGAGGCGATTGGCATCCGTAAAACCGGTGATGCTCTGCTATACTCTGGGAGTTACCGAACACACCTGCGGGGTGAACAATGTATTGACCGTAGCCAATCTTCAGATGCTGTTGGGAAACATGGGAGTGGAGTGCGGCGGCGTCAATCCCTTGCGGGGTCAGAACAATGTGCAGGGTGCCTGCGACATGGGAGCGCTGCCGAATGTATTCCCCGGATATCAGGCGGTCACCAACCCGGAGCTGCGAGAGAAATTTGCCAAAGCCTGGGGTGTTAAAGATCTTCCGGGAAAGCCCGGTTTGATGCTTCCGCAGATGATGGAGGGCCTGGTCACGAAAAAAATCAGGGCCTTCTACATTTTTGGGGAGAATCTGGCCAACACGGAACCCGATATTCGAAAAGTGGAGCATGAGCTTGCGTCCGCGGAATTTATCGTTTGTCAGGATATTTTTCAAACCGAGACCACTCGATTTGCGCATGTTATTTTTCCGGCCGCGGCCTGGAGTGAGAACGACGGAACTTTCAGCAACAGTGAACGCCGGGTCAGCCGGGTCCGAACCGCCAGCCCACCGCCCGGGTTGGCGAAGCCGAACTGGTGGATCTTCAAACAGATCGCAAAGCGGATGGGGCATGAGTGGCTATCCGACAGCGCCCGGGAACTCTGGGATAACGAGATATCCGTTCTGGCTCCCAGCATGAAGGGAATCAAATACTCCCGGCTGGAAAATAACGGGCTCCAATGGCCGTGCCCGAATGAGGATCACCCGGGAACCTGCTTTCTGCATCAGGGGGGAGAATTTACCTGCGGTCTGGGCCGGTTTCGCGCCGTGGAGTGGACGCCTCCCGCCGAAGTCCCGGATCGGGACTATCCCTTTGTCCTGAGCACGGGCCGGAGGCTTTACCATTACCACACTCGGACCCAAACGGGACGAGCTGTCGGAATGAACCAACTTCTGGGCGAGGAAACCGCCGATCTGGCTCCCGTCGATGCCGCAGCCATGGGCATCGCCAATGGCGAGATCATTCGCCTGCGCTCTCGACGGGGGGAAGTGAAGGTGAAGGCCCGGCTGACCGACGAAGTCCTCCCGGGCACCGTTTGGACGGCTTTCCATTTCCGCGATGCCTGCGCCAACTGGCTCACCAATGCGGTGTTCGATCCGATCAGTCAGACCGCCGAGTACAAGGCCTGTGCAGTGGCTGTGGAGAAGCTTCAGGAGCAAGCGACGGGGTGAAAAGAACCGGAATGGATTTCGAGGGATTTAGAGTTCGGGGTCGGCGCTCGCGCTAAACCGGCCGAAGCGCTCCCGGGCTCTGAACTTCTCGCGCCGGCCGGGGGACCTGCGCCGGCTTCGGCTCGGGGCGGTGCCGGTCATCCCGAACGGCCACTCGAAGCAGGGTCCGGACCGGGCGGGTGCGGCGTTGCGTTCCCGCCGGGATCCGGCGGTCCGCCGGCAGGCAGATGGTGCCGGCGGCGCGGATCAATCGGTGTTCGCTTTGAATGGCAAAGGTCCGGGAGCCGGGAGCCGGCAGCAGTTGCTCCGCTGTTCATGCCAGCCCGGGGCGTCGTGCATAACCGCAACGCTTTTGATCAGAGCGAAGACTTCTTGACCCGGCATCAACCCCAGGTCCTCCCTGGCGTGCGCCGTGATCCTGGCCAGCAGGGAACCGCCGATATCGAGCCGAACATCGATCAGGGAACCGGTTCCCGGCACAATTTCGGTGATGCTCCCGCGCAGAATGTTCTGCACACTGATCTGTTGCGGAGGGACCAGGGCAATGGCGACATTTCTCGCCTCGATGCGCACGCGCACCTTGGTCCCAAGGGCTGCGTCGAAACCGGGCACCTTCAGGATTCCTCCGGAGAAGCTCAGGTGAGTGAGGCCGCTACGCCGATCATGCAAGGCCACCCTGGTCGATAGCACCGCGCCGCAATCGCTGCAATCGGTCAACAACGGTAAATCGGGTCGGCTCATCAGAGCTTCGATGCTGCCCACCGCTACCGCCCGGCCGCCCTCCAAAACGACCATGGCGTCGGCCAGATTGAGGATCTCCTCCAGCGCATGGCTGACATAAAGGATGGGAATGGCAAATTCCCGTGACAGCCGCCCAATGAACGGCAACACCTCGGCCTTGCGGGCAGCATCGAGGGACGCAAGGGGCTCATCCATGAGCAGCAGGGACGGGCTGGTGAGCAGGGCCCGGCCGATCGCTACCCGCTGTTTCTCGCCGCCCGAGAGTCGTGCCGGGCGCCGGTCGATCAAGTGCTCGATACCGAGCAGGTGCACCACCTGATCGAGATTCACATAGCGTTCCGCCTCGGCGATGAGCCGCAGGCCGTAGGTCAGGTTGGAGCGTACGGAGAGGTGAGGGAACAGTCGTCCCTCCTGAAAGATGTAGCCGATGCGGCGCTTTTCGGGTGGGACGTCAACCGCTGTGTTCGAATCGAACAAAGGGCGACCGTTTACGATGATGTGACCGCTATCCGGACGCACCAGGCCCGCCACCATGTTGATGATGGATGTTTTGCCCGCCCCGGAGCGGCCGAACAACGCGGTCACGCCCACCTCTTGGGTGCGGAACGCGGCGTCGATGGAAAAATCGCCCTGCCGGCGCTTGACGCGGATATCCAACACAGCCTCAACCTTCCATGCGCGCCGCAAAACGCCTGGCCAGAAGCTCCGACGCCACCAGGGCGAACATGCCGAGCCCAACCGCGATCACACAGAGTCGCATGGCTCCCTGCTCGCCGCCAGGGATCTGGGTGAGCGTATAGAGAGCCAGGGGAAGGGTCTGGGTTTCGCTCCGAAGATTGGAAACAAAGGTGATGGTTGCTCCGAATTCACCCAGGCTGCGGGCAAAGGCCAGGAGCATCCCGGCGATGATTCCGGGCACCATCAGGGGCAGCGTTATCGTGAAGAACACCCGCACCGGACCGGCGCCAAGGGTTCGGGCGGCGGACTCGAGTTCCCGATCGACGGCTTCCAGGGAAAGCCGCACCGCTCGCACCAGCAGCGGGAAAGCCATGATCGCGGCGGCCAAGGCCGCCCCCTTCCAGGTGAACGCCAAAGTGATGCCCAGGGTGTCATAGAGCCAGGAACCCACCAAGCCCCGGCGCCCGAACAGGACCAGGAGCAGGTAGCCGATCACCACGGGCGGAAGCACCAACGGCAAGTGGATCAGGCCATCCACCAGTGATTTACCGGGGAACTGAACTCTTGCCAGGACCCATGCCACCAGAATGCCAATCGGCAGACTGCCGGCAACCGCCCAGCCGGCAACCTTAAGACTCAGTTTCAGCGCTTCGATTTCGAGCGGGGTCAACTCCAAGAATTCCATCAGTGCACGCTAAAACCGTATTTCAAAAAGATGGTCCTGGCTTCAGAGGTCTTGAGGAATTCAAGGAAACTCCTGGCCACCGCAGTTTCCGCGCCGGCAACCAGGGCTACCGGATAGACAATCGGTGGGTGGCTGTCTTCGGGAAACATGCCGATCACCTTCACCTGGTCCGTGATCGCCGCGTCGGTGGCATACACCACGCCAACCGGTGCCTCGCCGCGTTCCACCAGTGCCAATGCGGCCCTGACGTCCTTTGCTCGGGCGACCCTGGCTTCGATGCCGGACCAGACACCAAGCGCTTCGAGCGCCATTTTCCCGTACCTGCCGGCGGGCACATGGTCGGGATCACCCATTGCCAGTTTGCCGTCCGCCAGCAGCTTGGCCAGATCGAAATCGGGCGCTATTTCCACCTTGCCGAGCGTGCTGTCGGCAGGGGCGATCAGCACCATCCGATTACCCAGAAGATCCATACGAGTGGCGGGGTTGATCAGCTTTTTATCGGCCAGGTAGTCCATCCATTTCACATCGGCCGAAAGGAACACATTGGCCGGTGCTCCGCTCTCGATCTGCTTGGCCAGCGTTGACGAGGATGCAAAGGACGCAGTGAATTCACCCATCTTTTGGTCCGCAAACAGTTTGCCAATGTCGGTCAGGGCATTGGTCGTCGAAGCCGCCGCGAACACGGTCACTTTCTCGGCTGCCAGTAGGGGGACAGCTACCGCGAAAGACAGAGCCGAAACGCATACCGCCAGCACTATTCCGCATCGAGTCATCCGATTTCGTTTCATGATCATCCTCCACAGTCTGTCGTTCGTTAAGACCTCACTCGTGGCCTCCCACATTGGGATCGGGGCACGGTGGCGAAACCGCGGCAGGCGGCGACCGAACCAATGAAAACTGGCCCCGATCAGCTCCCAGGCCAGGCCATCGGAGTCATCGGGAGAAGCAAAGCCGATATCGATGATGCCATTGATTTTTCGACCGTGATCCGGCTATACTGTATTTTAAAGACGGCACATAGTCGTCTATCCATTACTGCTGACGTTTTAAAATGTCAATAGTATGTTTTAACGATATTGCGAATGGAGCAAACTGAGCTTGAAGGGGTCGGCATGGCCGGGCGGGGGGCATCGATGAAAACCAGGAGCGCTGGCATGGTCTGCCACCTCAAATCGGTACGCCAGTCGAGAGGATTGTCGCAAATTCAGTTGGCCGACCTGGTGGGCGTAAAACGGCAGGCGATCTACGACATGGAATCGGGCAAGTATATGCCCAATACGGTTCTCGCATTGCGACTGGCCAGGCGGCTGGCATGCACGGTGGAAGATCTCTTTTGCGAACAAGCTGCGGTTGTGGACCAGCCGCTGACCCTGGTGGAAGATGAGCAGGCTTGGGCCCGGTCGCGGGTGGCGGTGGCAAGGATTCGCGAGCGCCTGGTGGGCTATCCCCTGGTCGGCAGGAGTTCACTCAATGATGGCCTTCGGCCTGCCGACGGATTATTCAGCAAGGCTACCGGCACGGTGCAGTTGTTTTGTTCGGAAGCGAATCTCGACAACACTATCCTGCTACTGGGCTGCGACCCTGCTTTTTCCGTTTTGAGTTCGCACGTTTCGCGCGCCGCTCCGGAAATCCGCATTCGATGCCGTTTTGCATCGAGTGAGCGGGCCTTGAGGGGTCTTGCGGCAGGCCACGCTCACTTGGCGGGGACCCACCTGCACAATAAGGAATCGGGGGAAGCCAACGTGGCGCTGGCCCGGAGCCTGCTCGGTGGAGCGAAAGCCACGCTGATCGGGTTTTCGCTGATGGAGGAGGGGCTGATGGTTGCCCCCGGCAATCCTTGCGCGATTCGCACCGTGGCCGACCTGGCAGGGCACAAGGTAAGGCTGGTCAACCGGGAAACGGGGGCCGCCCTGCGCAATCTGCTGGATGATTATCTGGACCGCTTCGGTATACCGGAAAACGCCGTGGCGGGTTACGACCAAGAAGTCAAAAGCCACATTGAAGGTGCGCAAATGGTAGCTTATCATTTCGCCGATGCCGCTCTCGGTCTGCGCGCCATCGCTGCTGCTTATGGACTGGATTTTGTGCCGGTCGCAGCGGTGAGATGCGATCTGGTCATTCCCGCTGACCTGCTCAGCCAGCGCGCGGTGAGCATCCTCCTGGACACCTTGCAAGACCGCAGGCTGAGGGACGAACTCATCACCCTGCCCGGCTACGAAGCTTCCCGCACCGGTGCGGTGATCGCCGAACTTTAGCGCGGTCCGGCGGGGGGCAACTGCAGAATCACTCGCCATCGGCGGGCGCCTGTTATTTTCTAGACAGCGAAGTTGAATTCCCTTATTCGGTATGTCAACATTGGCATAGATGGATGGCCGCTTTGCAGGCCGGGAGCTGGTCCGGTTGCCGGCGGCTTGACCCCGCCTTGTGCGCTGACCCGATTTTGGCGGATGCTCTTCGGGACCCATGCGCCGGGCTTTGATTTTGGCGAGGTTTCACAGCTCTCGGGAGACCAAGATGGCGAGTAGAAAAGTCTATAGCGTTTGTGGAATGTGTACGGTGCGCTGCCCCATTCTGGCCGATGTAACCAACGGTGTTTGCTCTTATCTTCAGGGAAATCCACATGCGGCCGGCATCAATGGCGCTCTCTGCGCTCGGGGGGCGGCCGGCCTTGCCCTGACCAACGATAACGAACGTCCCCAATTTCCGTTGATCCGCGCCGGCGAAAGGGGCGAGGGCAAATGGCGGCAGGTTTCTTGGGACGAGGCACTGGATTACACGGCCGAACGGTTGGACCAAGTCCGGCAGCAATACGGCAGCCACAGTATCCTGTTTTCTGATCGCGGGGGACCCTTTCGCGATCTTCACCAGGCATTCGTTCGGGGTCTCGGGTCGCCCAATTACAGTAACCATGATGCCTCATGTGCTCGAAACGTTCAGCATGCGGCACTATCCGTATTCGGTTTCGGTCGCAAGGATGTCGTTTACGACCTAAAAAACTCACGCCATGTGGTGTTGCAGACCAGGAACCTGTTCGAGGCGATCAATGTCAAGGAAGTCAATGACCTGATGTCCGCTTTGGATAACGGTTGCAAGCTGACGGTGATCGACATACGAGCCACGGTAACGTCGACCAAGGCCGACAAATTCTTCATGGTGCGGCCGGGCACCGACTATGCTTTCAACCTGGCCGTCATCCATGTGCTGCTGAGCAGGGATCTGTACGATCAAACCTTTGCCGGGTTGTGGATAAAGGACCTCGGCCGTCTGCAGGAATTCATTCGCCCGTACACCCCTGAGTGGGCGGAGCGGGAAACGGGGATCCCGGCGGATGCACTGGTTGGCTTTGTTCGAGAGTTGGCGGCTTCACGCCCGGCCGTGATTTGGCACCCGGGATGGATGACGGCCCGCTATACCGATTCTTTCCATGTTTGTCGTTCCATCTACATCATCAATGCATTGCTGGGTTCCATCGGAGCCAAGGGCGGGTTGCCCTTCGCCAACAAACCCAGCGATTTTGAGCGAAAAGGCTTGAAGAAGCTGGCGGATCTATTCCCCAAGCCGGAACAAAAAAGAGCGGATGGGGTGGGCTGGCGCTACCCGCATTTCGATGCGGGCCCGGGACTGCTGCACCTGGCCTTCAAGGCAATCGAAACGGAAGATCCTTATCCGGTCAAAGCCTACATCGCCTATCGGCATGATCCGTTGATGGGATTTCCGGATCAGGACGCCCTGAAAAGGATTTTTAGGAAGCTGGACTTCCTGGTTTCGGTTACCTTCAGTTGGTCGGACAGCGCCTGGTTTTCAGACATTGTGCTGCCTTTGTCCCCTTATCTGGAGCGCGAAAGCATCCTGGCCTGCAAGAATGGTTTGAAACCCTACTTCTTCCTGCGCCACCGAGCGCAAGAGCCCCGATTCGACACCAGGGCGGACTGGGAAATTCTCACTGGATTGGCCAAAAGGCTCGGCCTGGCGCCGCTTGCCTTCGAACCCATCGAAGACATCTGGAAATTTCAACTGAACGGCACCGGGGTGAGCATGGCTGATTTCGAAGCAACCGGCATGGTTTCCTTGGCCGAGCAACCCCTCTACCGAAAAATGGAGGAGTTGAAATTCAAGACCCCGAGCGGCAAAATAGAACTCATCTGCGACAAGCTGGAAAAGCAGGAATTGCCTTCGCTAAAACCTTACCAGGCACCGGCCCAGCCTCCGGAGGGCATGTTCCGGATTGCCTTTGGCCGCTGTGCCGTGCACACCCAGGGACACACGGTGAACAACCCGCTGCTGAACGGGCAGATGGCGGAGAATGTGTTGTGGCTGAACCGGGCGGTGGGGGAAAAGATGAAAATTGCCGATGGCGAGCAAGTGGAGGTCATCAGCAACGGCCACTCGGGTAGAATCAAGGCAATGCTCACCGATTTGATCCATCCCGAAGCTGCCTTCATGGTTCATGGATTCGGGCATACTCTGCCGGTCGAGATTCGCGCTTTTGGAAAAGGCGTGGCGGACAACTGCTTGATGCCCGGGGGACTGGAGATTTGGGACCCGGCGGGTGGCGCACTGGCCCTGCAGGAACACTTCATCACCGTGCGGCGACTGCGGTAGGGACGGTTGGCCTGATCGATGAATGACGGGAAAACCTCGTGGCCATCTGGGGCGTCGGGGTGATGAGAGGAAGAGCGTTCAAACGGCAGAGTCGTTTCCGGACGACTCATGTGAACGGCAGCGTAACTGATGGAGTATTTCCGGGGATCGAGATCTGGGGACAGGGCCGGTCAGGGTCGAACGCCGTCGGCCCGCCACCGTGACCGGCCGGCTTCGATCACTGCCGGGCTTCACTGGAGCTGACTCGAGGCAACCTCGGCCGCTTCTTACTCAGTCAGGTTCCAGGGTGTACGCGTCATGGGATGATAACCCTTTTCCGTTGCCCAGACATCCAGGTAGACCATGCTGATCGCAGCCATGTCCATCGGCAATCCATGGGTGCTTTCACGCAAGTCAATGCACGGCAGATAAGCGCCACATTTGCTACAAACATCAACACGCTCGGAATGTTCCTCTTGCGACTGAAAGTAGAGCTGCATATCTTTGTCCGCAGTGTCGCAGGCCGGACATTTGTTGCGTATGAACCGCCAGTCGTGGCCGCATAAAGAGCAGTGCAGATATTTTTGGCCGCCGCCGCCCTTTAGAAATTCTGAACCGAGATCATCTGCTCGAACGAGATAGCTTATGTTGGGCATGGAACCGCAAATGGGACAGTATCCTTTATACCATTGTAGCTCCCGAGTGTAGTCTTGCAAACTTGGTCTCAGCGCCTGGATCATAATAGAGAGGGTGTTGTGGAGCAACAGTGCCAGGACTCCTTCCGAGGTTTGAGCGGATGTAGCCGCGATGCGCATGGCGGAACTTTCTCCATCCAGGTATGCTCTGGATAACCGGTTCAAATCCAATTGGCCCCGATTATGAAGATTTTCGATGGAGGAATAGTCGTTGGCAAGGTGGCTGAAAGTTTTTTCCAACACGGTAAGCATGGCGTGAAAAGTCTGATCCAATTGCTCGCGCAAGAGATCCAAGGAAGTTTCGGTAAGAAGAGGTATGCCCTGCAGCAGGCGTGTTCGGTCCAGATTGAGAAGAGCCGGTGCCGATACCGGTCCCAGTTGACGGGCGATTCGGGTCTTTTCCGCGAGGATTTCTGAAAACGACCGAACGATCGGTTCCAACACCGGACGTTTTAGAATCACCGTCTCCAGCGCCAGTTTGATGTCGTTTTCATTCGGGTGGGAAGCGAGTTGCGTCAGCATTTTTGCTGCTCCTTCACGTTAAAAAATTCCTTCTTCGTTGGTACGCATGGTGTGGGGTTTTGACAAGCTCACGGACCGGCCTGGTTGCCCGATCCGTGTTCCACTGGAGTCGCTGTTTGCCGAACCAGCAAAAGACTTGCGCCCCAACCGTACCGGGGTCGTGCAGTGTTGGCTTATGCTCGCTCACCGCAACCTGCGCAAGGAACTGGTCCCCAAAATCATGTATCCCGTCTCGATGAGAGCAGCGACCGTTCAGCTTGAAAGCCTCGCAGGGTGACCGCTACGAGATAACCCTGGTACCATCATCCGGGACGAACCCGGGGGATGCACTCCCAAACGGCCCGGAAACGGGTAGCAGCGCTCGTGCGCTGGTCTTGGGTTTCGCGTTCCGGGGCAGGCCTTCCGGCCTGTCCCGAAGGTCCAGTTTTCCCAAATAGATCCTACACTGAAGCGGTACGCTGAAGCGGTCTTTTCAATGGTCCGAAAATGCGGGCCAGGAACTGCTTGCGACTCAGGTCGCCGGATAAGCCTGCTACCGCATGCGGTTGATATT
>Ga0100396_1000393_pt1 | contig 25084 bp, 22 predicted proteins | sample CryGeymeta201520_FD_81551 | JGI IMG/M metagenome (GOLD analysis project Ga0100396, IMG submission 81551) | Groundwater microbial communities from Crystal Geyser aquifers in Utah, USA - Crystal Geyser metaG 2015-20 | ecosystem: Environmental > Aquatic > Deep subsurface > Groundwater | place: USA... | reverse complement strand
TTGCGGTGGCGATGAGGCGGCGGACGCGTGGGCGGATGGGGTCGTAGCCCTGGCGCACGGCGTAGCCGAACGACTCGCATTTCGCGACTTCGTGGACCTTCACGGCTTCGTGCTCCAAACCTGACGCGCCATCATTGACACCAACGCCACGGGGCTGTACAATGCAGGCCATAGGAGACAGTCTACACATGCGTCGAGAACCTGTGGCCCTGGAGGCGATTACGCCCGAACTGCTGAACGAAGTGCGCGATACCATCGTGAAGCACATCGCGCCCGATCGCATCATTCTTTTCGGCTCGGCGACGCATCGAGGGGAGGTCGCGCCTCACGACATTGATCTCTACATCGTCAAGAGCGGCCTTGCAGACCGGCGGGAAGCTGAACGAAGGATCGAGCAACTTTTTGAGGGGCGGCTTTTCGCCCTGGATGTTTTGGTCAGCACCCCCGAACAGGTTGACAGGAGCCTGAAGGCCGGCAATTCATTCCTGGCGCAGGAAGTTCTCGGCAAGGGGCGGATTCTCTATGAGCGCACCGAACAACCCACCTGAGTGAACAAAATCCGCCACATCGAAGCCACCAGAGTTGTACAATAGAGTCATCAGGAGCAAAAGCGAGGACTGAGAGGAGATACCATGAACGGAACAACCGCAGGATACGTTCGTCTGACCGTGAACGTGCCCTTGGAGTTGAAGCAACGTGTCCAGTTGGTTTGTGCTCGTCGCCAACTGTCCGTGCGTGAGTATCTGACGAAGGCGCTGGAGGAGCGCCTGGCAAGCGATTTGACTTTGCCCAGCGAAGGCAGCAGTCTGTTGGCCTTGACGGCGCGCGCCGATCCGGTATTGGCCGAATTGTGGGCCAATGAGAAGGATGCCGCCTATGATCGCCTGTGAGCAAGGGGACATTGTGCTCGTCGTCTTTGCGTTCACCGACGAAAGCGGCGACAAACGTCGCCCGGCGGTCATCCTCAGCACAAGCGATTATCATCGCAACCGGCAGGAGGCGATCATCGCCGCGATTACCAGCAACGTAGATCGGGTGCTCTGCGGAGATCATCTCATCGCGGGCTGGCGAGAGGCCGGCCTGCTCTGGCCTTCGACGGCAACAGGTATCATCCGCACCGTCAAACGTTCCATGATCGAACGCCGGCTCGGCAAGATGCCTGCTGCGGACATGGAGGCGATCCGAGGCCAGTTGCGCCGCGTGCTGGCGTTGTGAATACAGGCAATAGGAGACGGTAGTGAACAAAATCCGCCACATCGAAGCCAGAGATACGTAAGGACAAGCACGGCCAAAGACCTGACGCCGAATCCGCAGGGATGCGCCGAATCAGATTCGATGCTCCCTGCGGATTCGCTGTTCTATTCGCCGTCGCCGAATCCGAACGCGCACTGCGCTCAGGGCATCTACTTCGACGGCAGCGATCCCGAGATCATCTCCTCGTCGGCGTCCACCGCAGCCGGCAACATGGCAAACGCCGTCGAGAGACTGCTGTCGAGGTGGCAGTAGAGCCGGTAGAGGTCATCGCAGGTCCGCCGCGTGCTCGGGTTGGGGATGCTGAGCTCGGGGCCGGCGAGCCAGGCGTCGCGGATGGCGTCGAAGCCGCTCACCTGCCCGGAGGCGTAGGCCGCCAGGAACGCGATGCCCAGGCTGCCGGACGCCTGTGGATGATGCTCGATGGGGGCGCCGAGGATGTCCGCCATGATCTGGCGCCAGAGCGGGCTGGCCGCTCCCCCCGCGGTGGCGACGATGCGGCGCACCCGCGGGCGAATCGAGTCGTAGCCCTGGCGCACGGCATAGCCGAACGACTCCAGCAGCGCCCGATAGATGTGGGCAGCGGTGTGACCGGGCGTCAGGCCGAATAGAACGCCGCGCGTGTGCGGATCGGGCGTTGGGGTGCGACGGCTCATGAGGTGCGGCAGCGCCACCAGGCCCTCGCTGCCGGCCGGTATCGCGGCAGCGATACGGTCGAGGGTCGCGAAGTCGGGCGCGAGGGCGGGCGCAAGACCCGCCCCGACGACAGCCGCGCCGAACTCATCCTGGAACCACATCAGCGATCGGCCACACGTCAGAACGTTGGCCACCCACACAATTGCGCCTCCATCGGTCTCGGCGCCGAAATGCGGGCCTGCTGCGGCCACCGCCAGCGGGCGCGTCGTCAGGGTCAGCAGCCCGGTGGCGCCGAAGGAGATCATGGCGTCGCCCGGCCCCACCGCGCCGCAGCCCACGATGGTCGGGAAGGTGTCGCCGCTGCCCGCAATCACCGGCGTGCCAGGCCGCGCGGACCGGTCGTCTGCGCCGCAGCCGGCGTGACGCCTCCCACTGCTGCACGTCAACCGGGGCGCCACAGTCACCATCCCCATCACGATCACCAATCGGCTGGCGAGCGCTGCGGCCTCGGGCGTGGTGCGGCTTGCCGGTGTGGACCACTTACCTGCTACTTTTGTACGAAGCCAGGTGATACTCGGGCCAGGTACACTCGTACACAGGAACCCTTCAGGTTATCGAGAAGGTCCCACATCCAAAATGGGTCTGCTTCCCGACGTGGAGGATGGAGGCCAATTCCAGGTACGGGACGAGGGTCGGGGGGATGAACGAGAAACTCTGCGTGCCGATCCAATTTCCGGGCCAGTCTTTGGGGGCTCGGCTGAATTTGTGTTGCTGAACCGGGATGCGCGCAGCGTCTTCCATTGCCTGTTGCAGGGCGGATCGCCCTTCCTCGCCCAGGCTGTTCCCCAGGTCGTCGGGAGTGTGATACTTCCCCGGCAGCAGGTCGGTCATCCGGGCAACCAGGGCCTGGAGGATTTTTGGCAGTGTGGGCGCCTGGTCGGCAGGGATTTTCTTTCTTCCGGGTGCTTTGCTGCCCGCCGGAGAAAAGTCAAAGGGGGTCAGCCAGGTCAGGTTGTCGTACAGGCGCTCCGCATTGGCGATAGAAGCCAGCCCTTCTGCCCATTGGACGGGGGTGACGTGGTAGCTCAGATCCAGTTTCCCTTCCTGCACCACCGGTTCCCACCGGTTCCCACGGGCTGCGTAGACGGCATGGATGTCGAACTGCCCCCAGAGGCTGTTTTGGTGATGCCAGCGAGGATCGGAGGTCGTCGCGGCCGCCTCCATGGCCGGCAAAATCACCTCCAGAAACCGTCCGTGATCTGCACTCTCGCCCATGAGCTTGAGTTCCCACAGGATCAACTCGCCCTGTCCGTATGTCCGTTTGCCGGGATAGACGAACAGCACGGCTTCGGTGGGCCATGACGCTTGCGGGAAGGCCGCGCGCTTGTCCCCGATCTTGAATCCCTCCCACGGGGCCAAGGCTTTGCGCCAGGGGGCCGCTTCACGGGTGGGCAGGCGCTCGGCGATGGTGGCGCCCAGGACCTGGGAGATCTCGGCCGACAGGCAGGAAGGCAACCAGACCAGCGAGCTGTTCACCTGCCAGACAACCAGGTAGCGGATGAGGTCAATCGGACTGGTAGAAGGATACATACTCGATCAATTCGTAGAGCAGTTGGATCCGGGGCTTGGGCCACTGCCGGATCCTCCAGGCGTGCAGCATGTCTTTGGCTTCCGGGCTCAGGTAACCCAGGAACCGTCCCCAGTAGAATTGCTCCTCGCTGGCGTCGGTGAGATTCAACAGTTGCTGAAGGGCCTGTTGTGCTTCGGGGCGCAGGAGCGTGCGAAACACCGCGGCCATCTCCAGCAGGCTCAGGAAATCCGTGATTTCGAAGGTCAGCATCCCCCGGCGATCGCGTTCGTGAGGGATCAGGAGTTGGTGAGGGGCAGAGAAGAATCGAACACGCAACTGGTCCATCGAGAAGCGCCCTTCGTGATGCACGGCCCGACAGAGTATGTCTCCCATGGTGATCCCTCTGCCCATCCCCATGGTAGGCAGGATCTGGATCAGTCCTTTAAGGGCTGCCCCGTGATAGATGACGAGTTCCTGCAGCCAGGGTTTCAACTCTTGGCGATGGATCGCCACCAGGAAATGATCCGGCGCATGCACATAGGCGCCCAGTACCCGGCTATCAGAAAATCCTCTTCCGCTCTCCAATTGTTTTGGCAGCCGGTTGACGAACCCCCAGATGATGATAGACCGGCGTGAGACCTGGCCCAACCGGCCGGCTTCGCCCAGGATGGCCCGACATGTCTGACAGTACTGGGATGTTCCACGCCTGGAAGGCACGCGGGGATAGATCCAGCATCGCTGGCAGGGGCCATCGAGGGCAGAATGAGGAGGCCCGACCTCCTCTTTGTCGAAAAGATCGGGCTTTTCCTCGAGGACTCTCAGCGTAGCCAACAACTCGGCGCCGGTTCGGCTCCGGCGCAACCAATCAAAGCCGTTAAGCACGTAGCGCCCTTCGCAGGTCGGAATAGTGATCGATGACGCCAACTTCGCTCCAGGCCGGGACAGGCAACTGCCAACGATCTTCGGGCTCGCCGGCGTACCGCTTTACCCAGTCGATGAGATAACTATCCGGCAAGATGTGCAGGCGCAGGCTGCCCATGCCAAGGTAGCGATGCCTGCCCATCTTGTGGGCGAATCCTTCTTCCAGGGCCACACACCACAGCAACCGTTGCATCTCCTCCTCCTCCAGGTTCCAGAAGCGGATCGTGCAGTGGGCGCGTGCCCCAGGCAGAATAGCCCGGAAGTAACTCGCCTGAACGGCATCCGGCTGAAAATCCTCCACCTGCTCGACGATAGGGGCTAGTGGTATCGGCGGGAAAAGCCGCCAGGCCTTGGCGATGTGCAGTTGAGAAGCGGGGCCGCCGGCCACGTTTTGCCATTGACCACCTCGGTACTGCCAGTTACCGTAGGGATAGGGTACCTTGAACCAGGCCAGTTGCGGGTCCTGGAACAGACCAAAGCTGAACGAGAGACGGCCAGCGATGGCTTGATTGGGGCCGCGTCCCACCCAGCCGAACAGGCTGTCCGCCGGGTTCAAACGGGCGATATCAGGGCTCGGCTCGCGGGAATCGCTGGCGATGGCATAGATGTGGCGGATCATCCCCTTGATGCTGCGGCTGGGGAGGGCATAGGTCTTCGGGTCGTTGCGCTGGGCAGCCTCAGGCGCAGACATGGAGAAAAAGTCCCAGCCATTCACCGGGCCATCGGCCAACGCGGCCTTCCAGGAAGGTTCGCCGCTCTCTCTCACGTGGATGGGGGTCAGGACTTCTGCTGCCACCTCTAACATGCCGCTGTAGCCGCCAAATGCCCGGTGCGAGACAAAGCCGGCCTCGGCCCTGGGGGGTGTGGAAGAGACTCGTGTCCCTTCGGCCGCCAGCGGCCGGATGAATTCCAGCGCCGCGCCGGCCGCCGGCCCCTCCAGATCCAGCCGGCGCCAGATGCCATCCCGAACCAACGACTGCTCACCAAACAGCGCCTGGCTTAGACCGGCCGGATCGGCGGTCAGCCAGTTGAGCCCGGTGATGGACGCCTTGACCCAGCCGAAGCCGCTGGTCTTTTCGCCACCCAGTGGAATGTCGCCCCGCTGGAAATCCTGGAGCAGGTGCGCCAGCAGTGCGAGAGCCTCTTTGTCCGGTTCGCCGAGGTCCTGCATGTCTATCTGGAGTTGAAAGGCCAGATGGTTCCCGTAGGCAAAGAGATAGTCCTGCTTGGCGGTCTCCAACGGCCGGCCTGTCTGGGGATCCATCTTGACGCCGTCCATCGAGCACCAGGCGCGCTCAGGATCGTACGGGTCTGCGAGATAGGCATCGGAGAAGAAGGCTAACCCCCGCCGCCCTTGCGTGCCAAAAAGGCGGTCCAGGGCCCTGGTGGTTCTGCCCGATTCTCCCCAGAGTGTTTTCAGCACCTGCGAGGCGCGTTTTCGGAAGGCGCCCTTGATGGTGCTGCCGGGGATGTAGACTTCCCAGGCGCCCTGTTCCTGTGAGGACGGGGACCAGGACAGCATACGCATGAACACGGTGTCGTAGGGCTTGCCGTACTTGCGGGAGATCTCTCGATTGGATGAGCCGCCGGCCCGGAAGTCAATATGGTAGGGCTGGGCAAGTTCCTGACGGGCGCGGTCGCGATGGCCATTGAGAAAGGCGATGAAATTCTGATCGTTGGCGATGCTTTTTCGCAGATTCCCGGGGTGTAGCATGTGCTGGAAGCGCACGCGCCTGTGCTCGTTGACAAAATCCCGCCACGCGGCCCGACTGACCCCTTCCGGGACCTGCGCCGGATCGCCCCACTGGTGTTCCCCGATCTGACCCTCGAGCAGCATGGTCTTGATGCGCAGGTGTTCTTCGCGGGCGGCGATTTCCACGTCTATCCAGGAGTCGCTCTGGATCAGTGTGATCTGCTGATCGACCTGCTGGTAGAGCCGGGGCAGGATCGCCTGGCAGGCTGGCGACAGGACCTCGACCAGGGCTGCCTCATCCTGGATGCGGGCGGCCAGACGTTCCGCCAGGGTGACATCCAGCCCCAGGCTGTCGGCGACTTGCTGCCAGGCTTCCTGATCGAGTTGCTGCCGGGCCTGGCGCTCGTGCACCATCTCTTTGAGAATCCGCCTGGCCATGTTGGCTTTGCTGCCGAGGGCCGCTGTGAGGGCCGCATCGGCCGCACCCTCGCTGGGAAAAGGTTTGTCGACCAGGGGTTGAATGGCGTCGAGAACGCTCTTGGAGAGGGCGTATTTGCCCTTGCCCAGCCTGCCCAGGGCCGCCGAGGGCAGCGTCCAGATCTCAGCTTCGCCGGATGACTGCTCCATCAACCAGATGGCGATCACGCGCGGCAGATACCTGGCAAACTTCCCCTTCCAGTCTTCCGGGCTGAGGATCGGCCCTGCCAACCCCATCTCCAGACGGCTGCGGATGGGATCTGGGATGTCCCGCATCGCTTCGACCAGCACGCGGCCTTCCACGGCGGCAAAGGAAGGGACGTCGGGGTCCACCTTGCCCCAGTTCCAGCCAACCAGAACGGGGTTGGTGGCGTTGAAGGCCAGGGTCAATCGCAGATGATTGATATCGGCCTGAACACGGGGGGGCGCTTCAGTAGCCGAGAGCGGCATGTCCATTTCAAGACGACAGCGCCCCAGCCCTTTGCTCTTGCCAGCGCCGAACCAGAATCGCCCTGCCCGGAGTTCCTGGAGCAAGTAGTACAGCCGGGTTGTGTTTTCGCCTTGCTGGAGGATCGGATCGTTCACAGATAGCACAAGATCGAACGCCGAGTTGCGGAACAGGGTTTCCATCTTGTAGTTGGCGTTGGCCTCGGCTGCCCAGCGATCCTCATCCAGCTTGATCCCCATGCGCAGGTCAAAGAAGTTGCCGCGTGGGTAAGACCCTTCCTGTAGCTTGCAATCTACGCTCTTGATGAGCCCTTCGGGCAGCGGGGCGCCGTACAACCGCAGCCACAATTGGTTCAGCAGGCCGGTGTTCCGGCCATCGCGCGACTGGCCGATGAAGGCGTCCATCAAGGACTGGGCGGTTCCAGCCACCTCCCCTGCCAGCGAGACCAGCCGGTGCGTTCCGTCTCCATCGCGCGTGAAAAGCGTCTTCCGTGCATTCCCTCGATAAATGGGAGTTTCCGCTATCAGTTTCCCCTTTAGAATCATGATATCTCTCCTTTGCTTCGGCTTTGCGGCAACGAATCCAGGCAGCACGTCGTTCGCGCAGGAACGGCTGATTGCGATGCCAGTATACCAGCACTTCAAGGGTTGGTCAACTGATCGGGGTCGTGCCCGCATCGCCAAATGGGGCGGTGTGGCCGGACGTCTTCTTGCCGCTGGTCCCCAACCGGCAGAACCCGTAGTACTTTGCGGCGGAAATCCTTATGCAGTTGAAGGGTATGCGCAAAGTACTTTAAACAGTTGGGCGGCGTGTTCTGCAACTGCCAAAGGACTTACGCCCAACTGTAGTAGTCAAAGCGTCGCGCCAGGGTGCTGCGTGAGCCGGGAAAGCCCGCCGCGCGGCTCACTTGCGCCACGATTGACAAACGTGCTATAATCCATACCAACGAGAGGGTTGTGTGTTGATAGATTCGGCGGAGGATGGGATATGACGATCGTGGAATTGAGGCAGGATATCACCGGCATCCAGGCTCGCCTGGGATGGCTGGAACAGACCGTGCGGCAGCTCCTCGGCGAACAGCCGGCATCGCCGCCCGCGCCCGAGGAGGTTTTGGATCAGGAGCAACTCCTGGCCTGGATGCGCGCCGAGGGATTGATCATTGAGGCGCCGCCTGAAGCTCGCAGGCACGCTTCCCGCTGGCGCGCCTTGTCTGAAGCCGACAAGCAAGCCGTCCTGTGGGAATTAGATCATTTGCCTCCTGGTCCCATGGCCAGTGATCTCATTATCGAAGGACGCCGCTAAGAATGGCGTTTCACTACCTCGACGCCAGCGCACTGGTCAAGTACTACGTCCTCGAACCAGGCAGCATGTGGGTTCGCGGGCTCATTGATCTTGCCGGAGAGCAGATACGCTTGTCAGCACACTCGATTCTCGTGGCTGACGTCAGCGTTGCCGAAGTGTCGGCCGCGTTTTCGATCTTGCATCGAGTCAACCGGCTTCGGCGGATGGCCTGGGACAGCGCGTATGATCGTTTCATGGACGACGTGAGTCGTCGATATCAGCTTGTAGGAGCGGGGCGTGACGATTTCTTTGCAGCGGCTGACCTTGCCAGGCAGCACCCGCTGAAGGCCTACGACGCCGTGCAGTTGGCCGTCGCGCTGCGCCAGCACCACGCGCTACGCGCCGTCAGACAGTCCCTCATCTTTGTCAGCGGCGACAAGACGCTCCTGGCTGCGGCTGAAGCTGAAGGCCTGGCAACCGACAACCCCTTCGATCACGTGTCGCCCCAGGACACGCCAGAGCGCGCCTCCTCCTAATCATCGCTCATTGTCCACCTGCCACTATTCTTTCGCAATGGCGCAAAACTTACTACCTGCGGCCTGTCATTCCTTCGACAGGCTCAGGACAGCGTCTGAGCGGGTTTGTCCCTGAATTCTCGTAGCGGCGTGACGTCAGCGAAGCCTGCCCTGAGGCCCTTCCTGAGGCCCCTCCCGAGAGCATCTTGAGTTACATCCTGAGTTCATCGAAGGGCCTGTCGAAGGGTTCATCGAGGGGTTCAGCGAAGGGCCAGGCCGAAGGGAATCCTTCACTGCGTTCAGAGCCTGCCCTGAGAGAAGCGAAGGAGTGACAAGCCACATTTGGAATTGCTGACGCAAAGTCCACTCACTTGCGCCACGATTGACGAGCGTGCTATAATCCATACCAAGGAGATGGTTTTGCGTTGATGAATCTGACGGAGGTTGGCATGACGATCGTGGAATTGAGGCAGGATATCACCGGCATCCAGGCTCGCCTGGGATGGCTGGAACAGACCGTGCGGCAGCTTCTCGGCGAACAGCCGGCATCGCCGCCCGCGCCCGAGGAGGTTTTGGATCAGGAGCAACTCCTGGCCTGGATGCGCGCCCAGGGGTTGATCCGCGAACCAACGGCCGAAGAACGGCGCCTGGGGGCTGAGTGGAGGGCGCTGTCACAGGAAGAGAAACAGGCCGTCATCTGGGAACTCGATCATCTGCCACCCGGTCCAATGGCAAGCGACATCATCATCGAAAACAGGCGTTAGCGATGCCGCCATACTTCCTCGACGCCAGCGCACTGGTCAAGTACTACATCCTGGAACCGGGCAGCACCTGGGTTCGAGCACTGGTCGATGCGCGCAAACCGGACGATGAACTTCCGATCAACCCTATTCTGATTTCAGACGCCAGCATTGCCGAGTGTGCGGTCGCTCTTGCCGTGCTTTGCAGGGTCAACCGGATCTCTCGATCCGCGCAGAATGGAGCCTATCGGGCTTTCATGGGGCACATCGCCGTCAGTCGCCTGAGAACGGTGACTCTGTCCACCTCCGACTTTCACCTCGCAGCCAATCTCACCCAACGACACCCGCTGAAGGCCTACGACGCGGTGCAATTGGCCGTCGCGCTGCGCCAGCACCACGCGCTCAGCGCCGTCAAACAGTCTCTCATCTTTGTCTGCGGCGACAAGACGCTCCTGGCTGCGGCCGAAGCTGAAGGCCTGCCAACCGACAACCCCTTCGATCACGTGTCACCCCAGGATACCCCAGGCCGCGCCTCCTCTTGATCTTCTTCCCTCCGCCCCGCCTCTACGCTTTGACCACCAGCGCGTGGTCAAAACCGGTCAGGTTGCGCACACCCGATTCGGTCACGACCACAACGTCCTCGATGCGGACCCCGAATTGGCCCACCAGATAGACGCCGGGCTCGATGCTGAAGGCCATGCCTGCCCGCAAGACGGTCGCGTCGCCGGCCATGATCCAGGGCGGCTCGTGCCCTTCCAGCCCCACGCCGTGACCCGTGCGATGGGTGAAGAACGGGCCGTAGCCGGCCGCCTCCAGCGTGCCGCGCGCGACCCGGTCGATCTGCTCGCACGTGGCGCCCGGCCGGACCGCGGCCATCGCCCGCTGATTCGCCTGGTACACCGCGGCGTGCACCTTGAGGAATTCAGGGGAAGGCTGCCCCAGGTGGACCATCCGGGTGATGTCGGACTTGTAGCCGGCCAACGACGCGCCGATGTCGATGACGATGGCGTCACCCGTTTGCAGTCGGCGTTCGCCGCTGTGATGATGCGGATACGCGCCGTTCGGCCCGGATGCGATCAGCGTGAAGTTCACTTCTTCGGCGCCATCCTGCCGGAACGCTGCCTCGGTCACCCACGCCACCTCGGCTTCGGTGACGCCGGGCCGGCAGGCGTCGACCGCGGCCTGCATCGCCCGATCGGCCTGGGACGCCGCGCGCGCCAGCGCCGCGATCTCCGCCGCGGACTTGCGCATCCGCAAAGGGGTCAGCAGCGCATCGACCGTCATCGTGCGATCGGGGGTCGCGGCCTCTTGCAGCCGGAGCAGGAAGTCAGCGCGCATGGTGCCGTCCACAGCCAGGGTGCGCGGCATCCGCATGACCGTCAGGGCCTGCCGCAGCGCCATTTGGGGTCCGTCCGCATCCGCCCAGGGGAAGAGATCGATGTCGGCGTGGGCCGCGACCTCCTCCAGGTTGAGGCCGGGCACGACCATGCACGTGTCTTGCGGGCTCACCAGTAGCAGGCATAGCCGCTCGTCGGGGTGCGGCGCAAAACCCAGCAGATAGCGCATGTTGGCCGTCGGCCCGATGGCAGCCAGGTCTACCCCGGCCTCTTGCATGGCGGACTGCATCCGCGCGAGTCCGGCGTTGGTTTGCATCATCAGGTCCTTTCTCAGGCGTTCCAGCGAAGGCGCCAGGCCGTCGATTCCGCCTCCGGCGGCGCTTCGCTGCCCCACATCCGGCTCGGGTACCAGCCGAAGCGCTGGGCCAGATCCGCCAGCAATTCGGCAGTTTTGAACGGGGCCAGTACCGCGTCTATCACGGGCACACCGAGCGCGTTCTGCATCGTCTCGTGGAACCCGAATTCGGCCGTGCAGCCCAGGATGATGACCTCGGCGCCGTCTTCCTGAACGGCTTTGCGCCCCTCTGTAAGCAGGCGATCGCAGGTCCGGTCGTGGTCGGCCTGGAAGTCATGCACGCCCAGGTCCAACGGCCGCATCGAGACCATGCGATGGCCGTGTCCGTACAGATGCACATTCTCGCGCATCTTCGGGATCCACTTGCGGCGCCCCACCAGCACCGAGAAGGTGTTGCCCAGGTTGCTCGCGATGGCGGTGGCCGACTGACATGGCGCGGTCACAACCGCCCGGCCTGACACCTCGCGCGCCTCGCGCAAGCCGACATCGTAGAAGCAGCCGATGACGACCGCGTCGTAGCTGTTCGCGGCCTGGCGAGTCAGCCGCACGATGTCGCCGACCACCAGGCCCTCGTACGCGTGATATTCCAGATGCTGAGGCCGGCCGGCCGGCAGGGAGACCACGTCCACCTGCGTGCCGTCCAGCCTGGCGAGATTCAGGATCCTCGCCACATCCGCATCGAAGGCGTCCGTCCCAACCGGGTTGATCCACAAGATGTGCATCACCCACACTCCTTTTTGCGACCGTTGCGAAGGGGTTGAAACCTTCGCAACGGTCAGTGGTCAGACTTCCCGCTTGCCCAGCCCATAGTAGCGATTCGCCTGTTCTTCGGTGATGTAGCCGTTCTTCAGATCTGTTTTGACCAATGCCGGATCGCGCTGCATGGGGTCCCCCCACCCTGCGCCCGTGGCCGTCATGACTCGGATCACGTCATCGGTGTTCAACGTCAAACCGCTGACCACCGAGTAGCGCTCCGTCTCGCCGTTGGCGCGGACGATCAACACGTGATTGGGTGACCCCGGGTGACCGCCTTTCAGGGGCCAGGGCGGCACCCTCGAGCGGGTGTAGGCCACAGTCAGCCAGGCATTGTCGGACTTGATGCGGTAGTCGATCCGCACGCCCTTGCCGCCCCGATGCAGACCCGCGCCGCCGTCCTCATCATGGAAACTGAGGTAGTCCACCGTCACGCCGTAACGCGCTTCGGCGACCTCGGCCGGACAGTTGTATGTTTCGCCGTGCAGGGCGCAGAACTGCCCCGAGTTGCCGTCGGCTTGCGGCGATCCACCCCAACCGCCCAACTCGGGCTCGATCACGGCATACGGCCGGCCGGTGTCGGGATGGGTGCCGCCGAAAAGGGTCCCGCAGACCGAGGCAAAGCCGCCGGCCGGCAGTTGGTCGGACATGTGTTGGGCCAGGCAGCGCACGATGAGATCGTGGACCCGGATCGTAATCTCATAGTAGATGCCCTGGGCCGCCGGGTAAATCGGGTCGAAAACACTTCCGTGTCGGGTCAAAACCTTTAAGGGCCGGAAGGTGCCGCCGTTGGCCACTCTGCCCGGCGAGGTGATGCCTTTGAAAGCGATCTGGCACGCGGTGACCGCTTCGTCGCGACTCATATTGAAGGGACCTTTGTCCTGATCGGGACTGCCCCGTAGATCGATGATGAACTCGTCGTCACGGATCTCAATCGCGACCTGGTAGGCTGGCCCGGTATCTTGCTCTTCGACCAGGGAGTACTTGCCCTTGGGCAGCCGCTTCAACGCGTTCAGGCTCACCTGTTCGCCATAGTTCAAGTATTCTTCCACGGCATGAAGGAATACGTCTTTCCCGTACTTGTTGACGATTTCCAGCACGCGATGCTCGCCGACCCGGACAGAAGCCACGCCGGCCCACAGATCGCCCGTTAGAAAATCGGGCATACGGCAATTCGCGGTGAGGATATCGAACACGGACCGGATCGGCTGGCCCCGGGAAAAGAGCTTGATCCCTGACAGGATGATCCCTTCCTGAAATATTTCGGTGGCATCGGTGGACATGCTGCCAGGCACCATGCCGCCGACATCGTTCCAGTGGGCGATGTTGGCCGTCCAGGCCACAACTTCTCCTGCTGCAAAGACGGGCATGACCAGGATTACGTCGTTCAGATGCGTCACCCCGCCGTTGTACGGGTCGTTGGTGATGAAAATGTCGCCCGGCTCGATATCGCCCGGTTGGTTGAACTTTTCGAGAATTCGCTTGACGGTTTTATCGAGCACGCCGACGAAGGCCGGGATGCCGGCCCCGGAACCGGCCAGCTCCCCATGCCTGTCGGTGATGCCGGTGCCCATGTCGAGCACTTCATAGATGATCGCGCTCATGGCTGTGTGGCGCAAGGCCGCGAACATCTCGTCGGCCGCCGCCTGCATCGAGCTTTGGATGATTTCTATCGTGATCGGATCATACTGGTGACTCATGGGTGATCCTCCTCAGTGCGCTGTCTGAATGTGAACGTTGCCGTAGTCATCGACGTGACACGGCAGGCCGGGCGGGATCACGATTGTCGTGCCAGATTCCTCGATGATCGCGGGGCCCACAAAACCCATCCCCGGTTCCAGGAGATCACCGTTGTAGATCGTCGCCTGGTGCACGCCGGCCTCGACGTAATCTACTTCGCGCTGGCCCTTGACGGCCTCCGCGAGCTGGCGACCTGTCGTCAGGCGCTTCTCCGGCTTCAACTTGTCCACTTCGGCAATCGCGACCAGGTGATAGCAGACCAGCTCTGCCGGCGCGGTCAACCGGTAGGTGTACTCACGCTCGTAATCTGCGTCGAACCGCTCGCGGATGGCCTCGATCTGGCCGGCCGTGATGGCGCCATCCGGCAGCTCGATTTCCACGGAATGCTCCTGGTTCTGATAGCGGCACCGGCCATAGCGGAGGAAGTGCACCCGAGAGCGGTCGATATTCTCTGCGACAAATTCCTGGATGGCCCGCTCTTCGAGTATCGTGAACGCCTGGTTGATCTGCGCGGCCCCTTCGGGGCCGGCCAGCTCGACGATCTGCGTCTGGAGGTAGTCCCGGCGCAGGTCGCTCAGCAACATGCCCCAGGCCGAGAACACGCCCGACAGGCTGGGGATCACTGCCTTCTTGATCCCCAACTCCTTGGCCAGGGCGCATGCGTGCATGCCACCACCACCACCGAAGGCGATCAGCGTGAAATCGCGCGGGTCATGTCCCCGGTTGACAGAAATCAGCTTGATGGCGTTGACCATGTTGTTATTGGCGATGCGGATGATGCCACACGCGGCCTCCTGTCGACCGGTCGAGAGGGTTGTGGCGAGCTTGTCCAACGCCCGGTCCACGGCGGCCATGTCCGCGACCAGCGTGCCGCCGCAGAAGTAGTCCGGGTTGATCCGCCCCAACGCCAGGTTCGCATCGGTGGTCGTGGCCTCTGTCCCGCCGGCGCCATAGGAAACCGGGCCGGGCACGGCCCCGGCGCTCTGGGGACCGACGTGCAGCCGCTGGAACTCGTCCACCCAGGCGATGGACCCACCGCCATTGCCGATCTCCACCAGATCCACCACCGGCACCGTGACCGGGTATCCGGCCGAGGTCTCGGTGCGCTCGACCATGTAGTTGGTGTTGAGCTTGACCTCTCCCTGGGTGATCAGCCCGCACTTGGCCGTCGTGCCACCGATATCGATCGCGATGGCGTTGGGTTCGCCGATCAGCCGGGCCAGCGCCGCAGCGCCCCAGACCCCGCTGGCCGGTCCGGATTCGATCATCGTGATCGGGATCTCCCGGGCGCTTTTGACCGTATCGACGCCGCAGTTGGATTGCATGATATACGGCGTGCAGCTCATCCCGGCCTCGGCCAGGCATCCGGTCAGGCGGTCCAGGTAGCGATGGGCGATGGGCTGCACATACGCGGACAGCACGGCCGTGTTCGTGCGCTCGTACTCGCGCCACTCCCGCGTGATCTGGTAGGACGCCACCACGGAGACTTGGGGCCAGAGCTCCTTCACTTTGGCCAGCACAGCCTCTTCGTGCGCCGGATTGGCATAGGAATTGATGAAGCAGATGGCGATGGCCTCCACGCCGTCAGCACGAAAATCATCGAGGGTGGCCGGCAAGCCGGAGAGATCGAGCGGCTTGCTCTCTAGCCCCTTGTACGAGATGCGTTCCGGCACCTCGCGGCGCAGATAGCGCGGCACAAAGGGTACCGGCTTGCGATATTCCAGATTGAAGAAGTCTGGGCGATTGCCGCGGCCGATCTCAAGAATATCACGGAAGCCTTCCGTCGTCAGGAGCCCAACCTTTGCGCCCTTCCGCTCCGTGATCGCGTTGATGACGATCGTCGTGCCGTGCACAAAGGAAACGAACTCGCTGGGCGCGACGTGGCTGGCCTCGATCACATCCATCACACCCTTTTCGAACTGTCCGGGGGTCGTGTGGCTCTTGGCCGTGCCGACCTCTCCATCTGGGGTCACATACACCAGATCCGTGAACGTCCCCCCGATATCGGTAGCGACTCTTAGCATATTGCCTCCTCACGTCATGAGATTCGTTTGCAGCCGAAGCGCTTAGGGTTCGTAAAAATACAAGTTCCCGTGTCACCCCTTCGTTGCACCCCTCGATGTACCCCTCGCTGAACTCGGGAGGGGCCTCGGAAGGGGCCTCAGGGCAAGCTCTGAGCGGGTTGGCCCCAAGTGTTGCGCCACAGCGCCAAGACAGCGAAGAGCCTGCCCTGAGCCTGGCGAAGGGGTCCCGCCTGCGGCAAGGAGATTCTTCGCTTTTTTGACTGTACGCCGCGAGGCTCGGGGCAGAGCCGCTCAGAATGACATCAATGGAAGTTGTTCCTTTACGGACCCTTAGCCCGCCCGGCCGGCGCTGGCTGAGTGAAAAGATGGCAGCGGACTTTGTGCCCTGGTCCCGCCTCAACCATCACCGGATCGATCTCGCGGCAGACATCCATTACGAACGGGCAGCGCGTGGTGAAGCTGCAGCCGCTCGGGATGTTGACCGGGCTGGGGATTTCGCCCGTGGAGATGACCTTCTTGGGCTTGAACGCCTCCTCGGCCTCCGAGATCACCGGGATCGAGGACAAGAGCATCTGCGTATAGGGGTGTAATGGCTTCTGGAAAAAGTCCGCAGTCTCCGCGATCTCGCAAATCTTCCCCAGATACATGATCGCCACCCGCGCCGCGACGTTGCGCATCAGGCTCAGGTCGTGGGTGATGAACAGGTAGGTCAGGTGAAACTCCCGCTGCAGCCGCAAAAGCAGGTTGATGGTCTTGGCCTGCACCGACACATCCAGCGCGGAGGTCGGCTCGTCGAGGATGACCAGGGACGGGTCCGTTGCCAGCGCCCTGGCGACCGCGATGATCTGCTTTTCGCCGCCGCTGAGCATGTGGGGGTATTTGTACATGTAGGCGGGCGGCATGTCCACGATATCCAGCAGGTGGACGATCTGCTCCAGCCGGTTTTTGCCGGGCTGGTGCAGCCGCAAGGGCATCTCCAGGATGTCTTTGATGCTCCGCCGGGGGTTCAGGGATGATCCCGGATCCTGAAAGACAATCTGGATGTCCTTCTTGAGATGGAGGGGCCGCTTCCCGTCAGCCTGAAAAAGCTCCTGGCCCCGGAATTTCATGCTGCCGGAGGTGGGCGGATACATCCCGACGGTAGTGTATGCGACCGTGCTTTTGCCGGAGCCCGATTCGCCCACCAGCCCGAGGGTTTCGCCTTCGGCCATGGCGAAAGAGATGCCGTCCACGGCTTTCACGGTGATCGGCTCTCGTTTCGGCCAACCGGACCGGCCGACGACGAAGTATTTCTTCAGATCGGTGACGGTTAGAATGTCGGTCATGATGTCTTGGCTCTCACCCTGTCTGGTCACACCCGGTTCTCAGTTCGATAAAGAAAACAGGCCACTTCGTGATCGTCGTCCACGCGATAGGCCGGCGGTTTCTCCGCGCGGCAGATGTCCATCACGTGGGGACAGCGCGGGTGAAAACGACAGCCTGTCGGCGGTGTGAGATAGTTCGGGATGCGCCCCGGGATGCCGCTGGCGATGCCGCCACCTGTCAGCCGCGGGACGGTGCTGATGAGGCCCTGGGTGTAGGGGTGCAAGGGGTTGGCGAAGAGATTCGGCGTGACCGCTACCTCCACGATGTCACCCGCGTACATCACGTAGACCCGGTCGGTCATTTCGCGGACGATGCCCAACGAGTGCGTGATGAGGATGACGGAGGTGTCCTTCTCCGCCACCAGCGTTCGCAACAGACGCAGAACCTGGTCCTGGATCGTCACGTCCAGCGAGGTGCCCGGTTCATCGGCGATGAGCAGTTGGGGGTGCGTCGCGAGCGCCATGCCGATGCACACGCGTTGCCGCATCCCGCCGCTGAGCTGGCTGGGATAGCTGCGCAGCAGGCGCTCCGGGTCGGCCAGCGCCACCTCTTGCAGCGCGGCGATAGCGCGCTGGTGGATCTCCTGGTGGGAGAGCGCCTTCCCCCGTTCCGCGGAATACTGGATGACAGCGCCCAGTTGTTCGCCCACGCTGAAAACCGGGTTGAGCGCGGCGGTCGGATCCTGGAAGATCATGGAGATGCCACGCCCACGCACGCGCTGCAAGTCGTTGCCGCTCATCTTGCGGATATCCCGGCCATTGAAGTAGATCTCACCCTGCGGGATCTGGGCCGGCGGCATGGGCAACACGCGCAGGATGGCCTTCATCATCGTCGTCTTGCCGCAACCGGTCTCGCCCACCAACCCGACCTTCTCTCCGGTGCGCATGTGAAAGTCGACACCGTCCAGAACCTTGAGGCGGCCGCCATAGACCGCGTAGTGGACGTGCAGATTCTTGATTTCCAGTAACAGGGGTGCAAAGGACATCTCAAGTCTCCTGGGCCGCGAACATGTCCCGCACGCCATCCCCCAGCAGATTGAAGCCCAGGACGACGACGACGATCGCCAGGGCGGGGAAAATTGCGATCCACCATTGATCGGGAAGATAGCGGGCGCCATCCGCGATCATCGTGCCCAGGCTGGGCTCGGGCGGCTGCACACCCAGGCCGACAAAGCTGAGCATGGAGCCGATGATGATCACCCACGCGACGTCGAGGCTCATCTTGGTCAGGATCGGCGAGACGGTGTTGGGTAGGATCTCACGGAACAGGATGTGTGCGGTGCTCGCACCGGTGACTTCGGCCGCGCTGACGAAGTACTCATTACGCAGCGCCACGGCCAGGCCATAGACCAGCCGCGTGTACCACGGCCACCACATCAGCGAAACCGCCAACATGCCGTTCCACAGGTTGGGTTCGAGCACGGACGCGACCGCCAGCGCCAGGATCAAGGGCGGCACGGCCAGAAAGATGTCGGTAATCCGCATGATGACGGCTTCGATCCACATCCCCTGGAAGTAGCCGGCCAGCAGGCCCAACAGCACGCCGGGCGGCACGACGAGCGCCAGCACCACGACGCCCATCAGCAACGACGAGCGCAGGCCGAAGATGATCCGGCTCAAGACATCGCGGCCGATCTGGTCGGTGCCGAACAGGTGTCCCCACTCCGGGGGGAGCTTGGCGTGCGCAAAATCGGTAAAGGGCCCGGCATGTTTTGGAAACGGCGCGACCAACGGGGCGAGGGTGGCCAACAGGATGAGCAGGATCACCGTCACAACACCGATGACGGACAGTGGGTTGCGCGAGAATTTGTACCAGTTGCGCCCCAGATTTTCTCGCCTGGAAGCGCGTTCCATCTCCTTGATCTGCTCGGGGGTGATGCTGGCGACAGATCCGCGGTGGGTGCTGACTTCTTCGGCCATCTCGGCTATGCGCTCCTTGTCGCACTCAGCCGGATGCGGGGATCCAACTGGGCGACGATGATGTCCACGATGATGTTGACGGTGACGAAGGCCGCGCCCAGCACCAGGATCACAGCCGAGATGGCGTTCAGGTCCTTGTGCAGCATGGCGTTCATCCCGTAGCGGGCCAGCCCGGGCCAGTTGAAGATGAGCTCGACCAGGAAGGCGACGCTCAGTGTCGAGGCGATGTCAAGCCCAAGGATGGAAACGGTGGGGATAAGCGAGGGCTTGAGCAGGAAACGCCCCATCACGACGCGTTCCGGGATGCCCAACGCGCGCGCCGAAGCGATATAGTCTTTGCTCAGGTTGTCCGCCATGCTGGACCGTGTGATCCGCGCCTCCTGAGCAATGGATCCCATCGCCAACGAGATCGCCGGCAGAAGGAGGTGGCGCAACGCGTCGAAAAAGGTCCCGAACTGACCCGCCAGGAGGGCGTCCACTGTGATGGCTCCCGTGACCAGTGGCGGAACCGCGGTTTGTTCGTGCACCCGCCCGATGATCGGCAGCCAATTGAGGGTGAACCCAAAGAGCAAGATAAACAGGATGGCAAAGACGAAAGAAGGGGTTACGATTCCGAAATAGGAAAAAACGCGGACGACGTTGTCGATCCAGGTGTCTTTGTAGCGGGCGGATACGATCCCCAACCCGATGCCGCCTACCGCCGAAAGTAAGCCCGAAAAGAAAACCAGCTCGAGCGATGCCGGCAGAAACTCTTTGATGTCGGTGGTGACCGGCCGTTGCGTGATCAGCGAAAGGCCGAAATCGCCCCGCACCGCATCGCTCAGCCAATAACCGTATTGCACGACCAGCGGCTGGTTGAGATGCATCTGCTCCCGCAATCTGTCCACGACCCATTGCGGCGCGCGCGCGCCTACTGCCATGCGCGCCGGATCTCCGGGCATCACCCGCGCGATGAGAAAGATCACGATGGAGAGCCCGAGGAGGACAAACACAGAATAAATGATCCGCCGGACGAGAAAATTCAACAATGACATATCCGAGCCACCTCTCTCTGACGCCGCGACACTGGCCCACGTGGCGGGAACCCCCGAAGCGGCCAGACCTGCGCGCTCCGGGAGTTCCCGATCTGTCGCTCTGTGGGCCGGAATAACAACTCGACCTACAAAGCGAGGCTCATGTGACTATTGACAATCCACGCCGATATGGGCGGCATACTCCTGATAGCCCATGATCGCGCTCGTCTCGCCACGGGCCGCGGGCCAGTCTACGCAGGTCCGGTAGGCGTGCTTCTCCACCTGATCGTAGATCCATAGGGATACCGCGCGATCCACCAGCTCCGCCTGGATCTTGGCGTACTTGGCGAACCGCTCCTGATCGTCCAGCGTCGCCAGCGCGTCATCGATGGCCGCGTCGAGCTGCGGATCCTGGAGCCACTCCACCTGTTGCCAGGTGCCGGTGGTGCTGGAGTGATAGCGCTGCTTCAGCATCAGACCGGCCTCCGGCAGGTCGGACGAGACGTAGATGGTGGCGATGGAGGGACTGGTCTCCAGCTTGCTGGTGTTCTCTACCAGGCTCAGCCACGGCGCCTTGGTGATCTCCGCCTTGAGGCCGACTTCGGCCATGTTCGCCTGGAAGAGCAACGCCCATTTCTCCTCGTCGGGCACTTCGGCCACCCACTGGACCTTGATCGGGTAGTTGGCGATGTCATTGGCATACTTGCACAGAGCCAACTCGGCCTTGGCCTTGTCGAGGTCGCGCTTGAAGGTGAAGACGTTCGGGTCGTGTCCGGCCAGGGCGGCCGGCACTGGCCCCACCATCTGCCTGGTGCCCGGCCATTCCAGGCCCACGGCGGCATCGTAGTCGAAGGCGTAGTCGATCGCGCGGCGGCAGTGTACAGCGTCGGTGGGTGGTTTCTTGTTGTTGATCATGTAGTAGAAGGACGACAACGACTGGAGTGGGGCGATCTTCACGCCGTCAAGCTTTTCCAACGCCTGATAGGCCTCGAACGATTGCCACTGATCCGAGATCTCCAGCTCCTTGTTTTGCATCAGACTGCGGATGGTGACAGCTTCGGTCGTGCCGATGAAACGCACTTCATCGGGAGCGTTGGGATGGAACTCGCCCCACCAATCGGTGTTCTTGTCCATCAGCAGATACTGTTCGAGCGGGAATTCCCTGACCATGTACGGCCCGGTACCGGCGTCGTGAGTCTGGAGCCACTCCTTGCCGAAGTCGCCATCCGTACCATAGGGGCCTTCCGCCTTGGTGTTTTGGCGGATCAGCGCCTCACTGGCCACGTAGAGCCGGACGAGGCTCGGCAGGAACAGGGCGGTGGCATTGGACAGCTTGAATTCGACCGTGGCATCGTCCACGGCCTTCACGCCCTCGACGCCGGCAGTCACCAAATAGGCGAAGCCCTCGCCGATGGCTTTGAGGCGATCGTAGCTGTAGACGACGTCGCTGGCCTTCAACAGGCTGCCATCATGGAACTTGACCCCTTGGCGCAGATGGAACGTGTAGGTCAGGCCGTCCTGGGAAACATCCCACGACTCGGCCAACCAGGGATCGACGCCCCCCTTGGCGTTGGGAAAGATCAACGTATCGTACAGATTCGCTAATGAAGTCGAGCCGGCATAATCGTTACCGACCGCGGGATCGATGCGATCCGGCCACGAGAAGGTGATCCTGAGGACGCGCTTCTGCGCAGCCGGTGCGGTGGTGGCGATCGGGGCCTGAGTCGGAGCCGCTGCCACGGCCGGGGCCTGAGTCGGGGCAGCCGGTGGAGCAGCGGTCGGGGTGCACTGGGTGAGCAGTAGACTCACCAGGATCATGACGGCAAACGCCGTGAACGTCTTACCTCTCATTTTCGTCCCTCCTTGTCCTTTCCGTTAGTTGCTGTTGATCAAACCAGCGGGTACCGCAATTGTCGTCGGCTTTTCTTCCCAGGGCATCCACCTCCTTCCACCTCGGACTGCCCGTAAGAGACGGGACACTACACCCAGAACGTGATTCCCCCGCTCGGCCAGCGGTGATGCGCTGGTTTCGCCGCAATCACCGCTCCAGCCAGGCAGTCGCCCGGCTCCAAATCACGATACATGGCTCGTTCCCCGCGTTTCGCCAACTGTGGGGTTGAAGGGCGTCATAGTGAATACTATCGCCGGCCATCAGCACGAATTCCTCATCCCCCACCTGACCGGTCAGCTCTCCTGCAATCACAAAGACAAACTCCTCGCCGGAATAGGTAGGCAATTGCTCGGATGACGCACCTGGCCGGAGTGTGACTCGATATGATGCAAGCTTGTTGGCGCTGACTTCAGGTGACAGGTGCGAGCGAGCGATCTGACCATCTGCGACGAGATGGTCATCAGCTTCATCGGCCCGCGTAACGTACGCCGCCTCGGCCTCGGTCTCGAAAAAGTAGCGCGGCCGAACGTTCAGGGCTGCCGCGATGTCGATCAATGTGGACAGGGAGGGTGTAGTCTTGTCCCGCTCGACCTGTGACAAATAACTGGTCGAGAGATTCGCCGCTTTCCCCAACTCAGCCAGGGTCATCCCCAGCTCAGTGCGCAATGCTTTGATTCGTTCGCCGATGCTTTTTACCAAGGGTATCCATGTCCATGTAATATCTAGAATAGCGAGGGCGTGATCAGCCCAAGCGCAACGACAATCTGATTGCTCCGGTTCTCCAGGCGATGCCTGATGTTTGACTTGAAATACACGCTGTCACCCGGATACAAGTCATAAAAGTCGTCACCAATCCATAGGCGCAAGACCCCTTCCAGGATATAGTACAACTCTTCGCCCATGTGGGCGCGGGTCTCGTCCGTGGGCAAAGCCTGATTGGCCGGCGTGAAGGTCATCAGGAAGGCCCCGATGGCGCCATAAGAAAACTTGGTGGATAACAGGGAATAGACGATGGCAGAACCCTGAAAATGGAAGGTGTCCCTGTGATCGTGTCTCATTACCTTGGGCGGATTGATCACATCGGGAAAGAACTTGGTGATTTTGACGCCCAGGGCTTCTGCGACCGCGTAGAGCGTGGTGATAGACGGCGCGGCCTTGTTCCGCTCGACCTGCGACAAGAAACCCGGCGTGCAGCCACTTCTTTCGGCCAGCTCGTCGAGCGTCAACCCGCGCTGAGCGCGCAGTTCTTTGATCTTCTGTCCGATAATGAGGGTTGTGGTATCCATCGGGTTCACTTTAGACGGATTCATTTTTCTGTCAATACTTAATTTTCTTTAATCCCGGTGAATTTCTTCTCGATCCCGTTTCTCCCGCGAGACACCCCCGCCCGATATCCTCGCCGTGTATCTTCTCAATAATCTGGGGATAGCTCGGGCCGGTCGCCCGTCGTGGCTCGGTCAGGAGACCGGCCACAGCAAGTAAGGCCCCGGAAAATTGAGCAGATACCTCGCCGTGACCTGGCAGCATCGAGCATCGAACATCAGCCGGGATGCCCATGATTCAGGTGAGGGACCTCCCGTATGGACACCTGACAGGCCTGGCGCTTTGTCACACGAGCGATGCGTGCTATACTTGATACGACTTCAGGCCGCTGGCACAAGGGACCATCGCGTAGACACCCGGGTGAAGCCAACCCGGTTCAGTATGAGGAGACTTCATGACCCCACCGGTAGAAATCCTCGAACTGATCGACCGTTTCCACCGCAACCGCGCGGCCTACACGCAGGGCCGTTACAACGAGACGCAGCTCCGCCGCGAGTTCCTGGACCCGTTCTTCGAGACGCTGGGCTGGGACGTGGCCAACAAGCACGGCTACGCCGAGGCGTACAAGGACGTGGTCCACGAGGACGCGGTCAAAGTGGGGGGCGGCACCAAGGCGCCGGACTACGGCTTCCGCATCGGCGGCGCACGCAAATTCTTCGTGGAGGCCAAAAAGCCGGCGGTGGACATCAAGGCCGACGTCCACCCGGCCTATCAGCTCCGCCGCTACGCCTGGAGCGCCAGGCTGCCGCTGAGCATCCTCACCGATTTCGAGGAATTCGCGGTCTACGATTGCCGCGTCAAACCGGACAAGGCCGACCAGGCGGCCGCGGCCCGGGTGATCTACCTGCGCTACACGGATTATCCTGAGCGCTGGGACGAAATCGCCGGCATCTTCTCCCGCGAGGCCATCCTGCGCGGCTCATTCGACAGGTACGTCGAGTCCAAGAAGGCCAAACGCGGCACGGCCGAGGTGGACGCGGCTTTCCTGGCTGAGATCGAGCGCTGGCGCGACCTGCTGGCGCGCAACATCGCGCTGCGCAACCCGGAGCTGAGCCAGCGCCAGCTCAACTTTGCGGTCCAGCGCACCATCGACCGCATCATCTTCCTGCGCATCGCCGAGGACCGGGGCATCGAGCCGTACAGCACGCTGCTGGGGCTGACCAACGGCGCCGAGATCTACGGCCGCCTCCAGTTGCGCTTTCGCCACGCGGACGCCCGCTACAACTCCGGGCTGTTTTACTTCGAGGGCGAGCGTGACCGCGCCGATGCGCCGGACACCCTGACGCCCCGGCTGACCATCGACGATAAGGTGTTACGGGACATCCTCAGGAGCCTCTACTACCCGGACAGCCCCTACGAGTTCTCGGTGCTGCCGGCCGACATCCTGGGCCAGGTGTACGAGCAGTTCCTGGGCAAGGTGATCCGCCTGACCCCGGCCCACCGCGCGGTGATCGAGGAAAAGCCGGAGGTGCGCAAGGCCGGCGGCGTTTACTACACGCCCACCTACATCGTGGACTACATCGTGCGGCAGACGGTGGGAAAGCTGGTGGAGGGCAAGCGGCCCGGCCCGCGCGGCGGCGTGAGCAAGCTGCGGATTTTGGATCCCGCGTGCGGTTCCGGCTCCTTTTTGCTGGGCGCGTACCAGTACCTGCTCGACTGGCGCCGGGATCAGTACAGCGCGGACGGGCCGGACACGTGGGCCACGGGGAGCACGCCCCGGCTCTACCAGACCCGCACCGGCGACTGGCAACTGACCATCGACGAGCGCAAGCGCATCCTGCTCAACAACCTCTACGGCGTGGACATCGACCCGCAGGCCGTGGAGACCACCA
>Ga0100396_1000392_pt1 | contig 25090 bp, 21 predicted proteins | sample CryGeymeta201520_FD_81551 | JGI IMG/M metagenome (GOLD analysis project Ga0100396, IMG submission 81551) | Groundwater microbial communities from Crystal Geyser aquifers in Utah, USA - Crystal Geyser metaG 2015-20 | ecosystem: Environmental > Aquatic > Deep subsurface > Groundwater | place: USA... | reverse complement strand
GGTTTTTGCTGCCTTTAATATGGTGGATTCAGTATTTTCAGTAGTATTTGTCATATTAACTATTTAGTTTAACCAAATGGTTAACAAATGTAATTAAATTTTTTTAAGTATTAATTAAATCAACTAAAAAATAAAGTTATGTACTTATATTTGTTAAAACATCATAGGATATGTTAAACGAATATCTCAATAAATTAAGCAGTTTTAGTACGTTAAGTTTGGAAAGTAAAGAAGAATTACTACCTTACATAAGCATTAAAAACCTTAATAAAGAAGAGCTACTTCTAAAGCATGGTCATGTTTGTAAACATATTTATTATGTTCATAAGGGGTTTATTCGAATTTTTTATTACAAAGAAGGGAAGGAAGTTACCGAATGGTTAACTGGTGAAAATCATTTCTTTTTTTCAATTGAAAGTTTTTTTGAAAACACACCAAGCCGCTTGATCATTGAAGCTCTAGAAGATTCAGAAATCATTCAACTATCAAAAAAAGGATTGGATACTTTAAGAAAGCAAAATCTAGAAGTTGCAAACCTTATGATAGAATGGATTTCGGGTTCATTGGTATTATCTCAAAAACGAATGAACTCTATTCAATTTGAAACAGCCAAACAACGTTATGATCATGTATTAAAGCAACAACCAGAAATGTTGAACAAGGTTCCTTTACAATACATCGCGTCTTTTTTAGGAATTACACAAGAAACCCTTAGCCGAATTAGGTCAAAAATGTAATCGTTTTCTTTTTTCTTTTTTTGACAAATGTCAAATGTTTTTTAAAAGTTAAGTTGGAACTTTGGTAAAACTTAAAAATTCAACTTGATGAAACCATTTAATTTAATTCTGTTTATTGCCTTTGTAACACAACTAAGCGCGCAAACAAGTACCGATGATAGTATCAACCAAATTATTAATAAACTTTCACTTGAAGAGAAAATTTATTTAGTCATTGGCACCGGAATGGACATTCCGGGAGTTTCTGAAAAAAATGATGCTCCAGAATCTGTGATTGGTTCTACTAAAGATAAAGTTCCCGGTGCAGCTGGCACAAGCTACACCAATAAAAAAGTTGGTTTTCCAGCGGTTGTTTTTGCAGATGGTCCTGCTGGAATACGAATAAGCCCTAAACGTGACGAATTTCCAAATCAAACATTTTATGCTACCGCATTTCCTACAGCAACATCGTTATCTTCCAGTTGGAATATCGATGTGGTTAAACAAGTCGGTGCTGCCTTTGGAAGAGAAGGAAAAGATTATGGAATTGACTTTCTATTGGCTCCAGCATTAAATATTCACAGAAATCCATTAGGTGGAAGAAATTTTGAATATTATTCTGAAGACCCTGTTTTGGGAGGCAAAATTACTGCAGCCTTTGTAAATGGTGTACAATCGGAAGGTATTGGTGCCACTATTAAACATTTTGTGGCTAACAACTCTGAAACCAACCGTACCGCATTGAATACTATTGTTAGTGAAAGAGCTCTAAGAGAGATATATTTAAAAGGATTTAAAATTGCCATCGATGAAAGTAATCCTTGGGCAATCATGTCATCATACAATAAAATTAATGGCATTTATGCTTCAGAAAACGAAGATCTTTTAACCAAGTTATTGCGTGATGAATGGGGTTATGAAGGGTTTGTAATGACCGATTGGTTTGCCGGACGCGATGCTGTAGCTCAAATGATAGCTGGCAATGACTTGTTAATGCCAGGAACCAATTTACAATATAACGCTATATTGGAAGCTGTTAAATCAGGGAAATTAGATGAAACTATTTTAGATAGAAATATTGGAAAAATTTTAAAACAATATTTTAAGACTTTTTCTTTCAATAAGTATGTTCCAACGAATAAACCCGATTTAGAAGCCAATAAAATCATAGCCAGAAATGCTGCTGCAGAAGGCATGGTTTTGCTACAAAACAATAAGGCCTTACCTATAAATAAGGATACTAAAGTAGCCTTGTTTGGTGTTACATCTTATGAAACTATTGCTGGTGGAACTGGAAGCGGAGACGTTAATAAGGCATATATGACTTCTGTTTTTGAAGGACTTAAAGGGGCAGATTTTAAATTTGATAATTCTTTAACTTCTGATTATGAGGTTTATATAAAAGAGGAGAAAGCCAAAATTCCACCAAAAAAGATGTTTTTTGAGAAAGATATTTTGGTGCCAGAAAAAAAATGGACTGAAGAAGAATTAAGTGCCTTAGCATCCAATAATGATGTGGCCATCTTTACCTTAGGAAGAACTTCTGGTGAATTTCAAGACAGAGTTCTTGAAGGCGACTTTAACTTAACACAAGACGAGGTTCTTTTAATCAAGAATTTAAGTGACGCTTTTCATGCAAAAAACAAAAAATTCATCATTGTTTTAAATATTGGTGGTGTTATAGAAACCCAAAGTTGGAAACATTTTGCAGATGCTATTTTATTGGCATGGCAACCAGGTCAAGAAGCTGGAAATGCCATCGCAGACATTCTATTTGGTAACATAAATCCATCGGGTAAATTACCTGTAACATTTCCTGTGACTTTGACAGACATTCCTTCAACAAAAAATTTCCCTGGAAATGTTATCGATCCAAAGGCTCCTAAACCCAACAGTCCACTTATGGGTGTTCCTTCCCAAGAGATTTATGAAGAAGGAATTTATATTGGTTACCGCTTTTTTGATGCCTTTAATGTAGAAAGTTCTTACCCATTTGGATTCGGATTATCCTATACAACCTTTGATTATTCTGATTTAAATATCTTGCAAGATGGTGATGACATTACCGTTTCTTGTTCAGTAAAAAATACAGGAAATACAGATGGAAAAGAAGTGATCCAATTATATGTTAAAAGTGCTTTGGGTTTGGTTGAAAAACCAGAAAAAGAACTTAAAGGCTTTGCAAAAACCGAACTTTTAAAGGTTGGTGAGTCTCAGACCATAGTTATAAAAACCAACGTCAAAGATTTAGGTTATTATAATACAGTTTCACATGCATGGACCTTGGATGCAGGAAGGTATGATTTCATGGTGGCAAGTCATTCAAAAGCCATAAAATTAAATAAGGAAATCTCTTTGGATGCAAGAATAATTGAAACTACGCAACTATTGATGAGTCCACAAGTTGAAATAAAAGAACTATCTAGAAATTAATTTATAGCACTTTGTATTAAAGGGGTTGGATTGAGAAAATCTAACCCTTTTTTATTGAATATTTTGCGCAGAAAGTGTGTTTAACAAACTGGCTTTGGTAAGCAATACCTGGTTTTCAATGGAAATGGCTTTCAGTTTGGCATCCATTAATTTTGACTCTCTTGAATTGACTAAAAACAAAGAACTTTCACCTAAAAAGAATTTTCGATCTTCTGCATTAAGTAAAGTTTCATAATCATTTACAATGGCATCAGTATAGGCTGTTTGAGATTTATAAGATTGTAATTCTTGGGTGATTCCTTCTACTTTATTCTTAAGCGTTACTCTTGTGGATTGTATTTCAAACGCTGTATTTTGAAGTTTGATTTTTGCCAAATTCAAATCGCCACGTTCTTTTCTTAAAAATAGCGGAACACTAATACTAAAACCATTTTTATAAGCAGAGGTACTGAATGATCTGGCTATTTCAGGCGTTTCAGATAAAAAATTATAGTGCAAATCAATTTTAGGTAACAATAGATTTAATTTTAAACGTTTATCTATTTCCAGACTTTTGTATTTATAATCCAAAGACTGAAGTTTTGGATGGTTTTCAAAGTTATTCGTTTCAAAATTTTCGGCCATGGTTTGGTAATAGGAATCAAAATGATTCATGGTATTAGTATCTGGAATAATACGTTCTCTAATTTCAATGGGTGTATTATCATTTATCCATAAAAAGTTTGATAATTCTAATGAAGATTTAATATATTTTATTCTGGCTTTTTCCAATTCTAGTTTTCTGGTGTTTAAGGTAATTCTGGCTTCTAAAGTATCTATGGCTGGAAATTCACCCAATTCATAACTTTTTTTTATGCCTTTAAAACGCATGTCTGCATTTTCTAAAAAATCTTCAAAAACCAGTCTTTCCTTATAGGTTTTTAACCAATTAAAATAGGTTGAAGTGGCCTCAAATAATATATCATTTATCATGAGTGTTCTATCTGCTTTGGCTTGTTGCACATAAAATTTGGCTTGTTTAAGCATGGCCATTCTTTTATTGATGAGTAGATTTTGAGCAATAGATACGGAGACACCAACACTGTAAAGACCTTCATCTGGAACATTGGACTCCGGATTTAAATAAAAACCATCATTTTCCTCAAAGTTTCCTTTAAACTCTATACCGTACCAAGTTGGTATTTTAAACGTGGCATTTAGCTTATCATAATACTCCGTATTTTTAAAGGTTTTTTGAACACGGTCTATTTCTATTTTGGGATCAAAAGCACCACGCTCTTTTAAAAGTTTTGCTTCACTTTCATGAATGATTAAATTGGCCTGTTTAACAATGGGATGGAATGCTTTAACATAACCCAAATATTCAGACAATGACATAACTTCTGCAGGCTTTTCTTGTGCAAAACTTATAACATTTAATAAAAACAAAAATTTAAATAGGCTTGTTTTCATACTATTTTTTATCTTTTTTCAATGCTGTTTTATTTGGCTGGTAATAGTTAGGAGGGAAGCTGTTTATTTGTCGCCATAGCTCGAACCAAATAGGAACGTCTTCCAATAAAGCCATTGTTTTTGCTCCTGATCCTACACGAATGGCCTTGGGCCATGGATAGTCTTCTGGGTCTGGTGCTAGTAAAATGCGATACATGCCATTATCGCTAATAAAATTTTCTATGGCTACTATCTTAGCGCCATAAGTTCCATAAGACACATTGGGCCAACCACTAAAAACAATGGCTGGCCAACCATCAAACTGTACACGAACTTTTTCTTTTAAATGCAATAGCGGTAAATCTATAGGTTTTACATAGGTATCAATAGCCAAATCATAGTGTTCTGGCATGATGCTAATCAGTTTATCACCTTCTTTAAAGGCTTCTCCTATACCACCAACCAACACTTTGTTTATATAGCCGCTTTGAGGCGCAGTAACATATAGTAAGCTGTTTCTAATTTTATAATTTTCATAATTATTTTCTAGCTTACTTACCTGAGCTTCTGCATCAAATTGGTTTGATTGTGCGGTAAACATATCACTTTGTGTTTTCGATATTTTATCTGCATAAGAAGCGGTTATTCTTGAAATTTCAACCTCGGCATTTATAATGTCATTAATACTAGCAAGAAGTTTGTTTTCTTGTGAAATAAGCTTGGCCTGGGTTTCTTGAAGTTTTAATCGCTTTTCTTCAACATCTTTTACGGCTTTTAACCCTTCAGCCTGAAGTTGCTCAATACGATTAAATTGACTTCGGGCAATTTCTAAATTGGTTTTGGCAGCTTCAAAATCTATGCTATCACTTTTTACTTTTAAATGAGATTGCAGTAATTTGTTTTTAGCCTGTTGAAGTTTTAGTTGTTGTTCTGTTTTTACCGCTGCAATTTGTCTGTTTAAAGCATCTACTTTACTTTCGTAGGCAACCACAGAGGACGCTTTAGCCATTCTCTGATCATTGGTGCGTTCTACAAGTTGGTCATCAAAATACTCACTTTTTATTTCTGAGATTCTTATAATGGTATCACCTTTTTTAACATAATCACCTTCTTGTACAAACCATTGTTCTACACGTCCTGGAATTTGTAATTGAATGGTTTGTGGTCTTTGGCCAGGTTTTAAAGTGGTGACTAGACCTTGACCAGTTATATTCTGAGTCCAGGGTAAAAAGAGTATAATCAAAATGATGAGCGTAAAGGCTAACAAGAATTTATTAAGCTGTTTATAGTAGTGTTTATTAAAAATTACTTTACCTGATTTAAAGGAAGTCAGCTCAACTTTTTTATTTAATTGGTTATGAGATATATTAAGCATAACTTATAGTTTTAAGGTTTTTATTTCTCCGTTTTCCAAGGTAATTTCTTGCGTACACTTCTGTCTCCATCGTTTATTACCACTAACAACAATTAACGTCCAAGGATTGTTTTTGTCTGTTATAAAATCGATGATGGTATTCGTTTCTTCTACATTAAATTGATCCAGTGCATCTTCAAGAATTAAGACTTTAGGCTGTTTTAAAATAGCTCTTGCCAGCACTATTTTTTTAGCAATGGTATAAGACATTTGCTTTCCTTCTGGATGGATGATGGTTTGAAGACCTTTGGGTTGTTCTTTGATAAACTGTGTAAGTCCAACAGTATTTAACACAGAAAAAATTAAATCGTTAGAAATTATAGGATTCCCGAAGGTTAAATTTTCCAAAATGCTGCCTTCAAACGGACTTTCTTCAGGCAATGATAATCCTAATTGAGATCTGTAATGATTTAAATGTAAACTACTTAACGATAAATTATCAACGTAAATGTTTCCAGATGAAGGTTCTATAATACCAGAAATAAGTTGTAGCAATGTAGATTTTCCTGAACCACTTTCGCCATTGATGAGAACCCGACTTTTAGGCAAAAGTTTGAATGAAATATCTTTTAAGATGATTTTTTCTCTGTTTGAAACCTGATAGGATACCTTATCGAATTCTAAGGTCATTCCATTTCGGTATGCCGGGGTTTCACCATCTTGATCCTCAAGTTCTTTGTCAACTACCTGTCCTAATTTTTCTAAGGAAGTCAGTACGTCATAAAAAGATTCTAAACCAATGATCAATTTTTCAACCGATGCTATGACCAGTAAAATTATGATTTCCGCAGCCACAAATTGGCCAATATTCATTCTTTGATTCAATACCAGGGTTCCTCCAATGATTAGCAAACTAGCGGTTACAACCACCTTAAAACCAATCATTTTAATAAATTGAAGCATTAAAATCTTAAAATGATTTTCTCTTGCCGCCAGATAATGACTAACCAGTTCATCGTTTTTAGTGATGGCTAAATTGGTACTTCCTGATAGTTTAAAGCTGGTCATGGATCTAGCTACTTCTTGAATCCAGTGCGCAACTTTATATTTGTATTTTGATTCTTCTAAACTCGTTTCAAGACCTTTTTTTGCGGTATATTTAAATACCACAAAAACTAAAAGCAATAACATAATACCGAAAATAATAAAAAAAGGATGATAAAAGGATAGCAGAATTAATGCAAAGAGAATTTGCAAGACGGCAGTCGGTACATCAATTAATATCTTTGAAATTCCTTTTTGAATGGTTAAGGTATCAAAAAATCGATTGGCGAGTTCAGGTGGATAATATTGACGTAATTCATTCATTTTAATTTTAGGAAAGCGGTAACTAAATTCAAAAGAAGCTCTGGTAAAGATGCGCTGTTGAATGGTCTCAATAATTCTTAATTGCATCAATTGTAACGCTCCTGAAAATATAACGCCTATGATAACTAGCATGATTAAAACAATCCAAGACGTTGATATTTGTGCCCCTTGAATTAAATTAATGATGGCTTGAATACCAAGAGGAAGCGATAATGATACCACACCAGAAAATATGGCATAGTAGAATATTTGCGCTATATCTTTTCGTTCCAATTCTAATAAACCCAGTAAACGCTTCCAAGGCGTAATTTGTGGCACTGATGACATTATTTTAAAAGATTAATTGTTAATTGAGAAAAGAATGTTGTAATATCATCAGTCTGTTTGCAGTCGGTAATAGACGTAAAATGGTCTTTTAAAAAATGTTGATACAGACTACCTTCAATAATATTACTGGCAAGACTTGATGCATATTTATAATCTGAAGTTACTTCCAAAATCATATCTTTTAGTCTATAAACCAAGCGTTTGTAAACCATAAAATAACCGTCTTTATTTTCTTGATCCACTTCTTTAGTTAAGAACGATTTTGAATTTTCATTAATGATAATTCGGTTTAATAGTACTTCATTAATATGTGAGTAATTAGAATCCTCTTTGACCGTTCTGGTAACAATATCTATAGCTTTTAACAATTTTTCTTGATTGTGAGCTATGCTATAGGTCTCAAACACCATTTGATATTCAATCCAAGCCCAATACCAAGATGTTAAGTATAACAGAAGTTTATGCTTACTTTCAAAATATCGATATATAGAACTCTCATTGGAGCCAATAATGGTTCCAAGTTTTTTAAACGTGAAATTATCAAAACCAATTTGGTCTATCAGTATAATGCTGTGTTCTATAATTTTTTTACCTAAATCTGAAGTTTCAGGATCTTTTAAAAATATTTTTTCTGGAACAGTAATTTTTAAAGTGGCTAATAAATTTTTCATAATAAAAATATTTATCGCAAATTAAATAGTATTACTATTATTATTAAAATAAATACTATCAATTTTATTGATGAATTGATATAAAAAATAAATAGCAGTATAAAAAAATAGAGTAATCAAATTAATAAACACTGAAGTTTCAGCTTGAACTTCAATAAAAATAAAATTTGAACCAAAAGATTATTATTTTAGCAATTAGATTCTTTAATTATTGCATCTTTTATTCCAACAAATGTCATTACAAATAGACCCTTTAACCAAAACAACTCAAAACATAAAAAATGGTGTGATGCTCAATGCTTATCCAGATAGCATAGGCAAAACTATGCATGACATGATTGAAATGCTTAAAAAGCCAGAATTTAAAGACGTTTTTTCTTTATTTTATGTGCTTCCAACATTTTTTAACAGCGATTTAGACCGAGGGTTTTCAATTATAGATTACAACCTTAATAAAGATTTAGTTTCAGAGAAGAACTTGCAAGATTTGGAAGCGCTTAACATCATGCTCAAGTTTGATATTGTGCTCAATCATTTATCCGTGGCATCACCCCAGTTTAAAGACTTGCTAAAACATGGTGACAATTCTGTTTATAAAGCCTTTTTTATTGATTGGAATGCCTTTTGGGAAGGTAATGGCGTTATGGGAGATGATGGTGTAATCATTCCTAGCGAGGCTTTTTTAAATAAACTATTTATGAGGAAATCAGGATTGCCTATTTTAAAAGTACGTTTTCCTGACGGCTCTGAAAGACCTTATTGGAATACCTTTTATCAAGACATCCAATACCAGAAAATAAATCCGAACGATTTAAACGCTATCAATGGGCTATCCTCAGAAAATGTTGAAAAAATTTGCGAGAAAGTCAATCAAGCTATTGAACAAAAAACAGACATCAAAACATTAGATTTAGGAAAAAATAATTCATTTAAACCACAAATCATAGACCTTTTAGATCGCAAAAAATTTTATTTAGGCCAAATGGATGTCAATGCCAATTCTCCTTTAGTATGGCGGTTTTATGAAGAAACTTTAAAAAAACTAAGTAATTTTGGTTGCAAAATATTAAGACTCGATGCCTTTGCATATTTGCATAAAGAAATAGGGCAGGCCAATTTTTTTAATAAACCCGGAACTTGGGAATATTTAGAACGGATTAAACAAATTGCCGATAAAAATAACTTGGTTATATTACCTGAAATTCATGCAGAATACGGTATGGGCTTGCATGATGAAGTCGCTAATCAAGGCTATCCAATATACGATTTCTTTTTACCGGGATTAATGATTCATACCTTAGAAACGGGCTCAAAAATAGCCTTGGAATCTTGGGTCAATGAAATCATCAACAAAGGCTACAAAACCGTTAATATGTTAGGCTGTCATGATGGCATTCCTGTATTGGATTTAAAAGGTAAAAACCTTGATGGAACCTATCATGAAGGCTTACTGACGGATGATGAGATTGAAAACATTATGAATACCATCATGAATCGTGGTGGTCGCGTTAAAAACCTATACGATCCAGCCGGAAATAAAATATCCTATTATCAAATTAATGCTACTTTTTTCAGTGCCTTGGGCGAAAACGAACAAAAGTTAGTATTGGCCAGAGCCATACAAATGTTTATGCCTGGTATTCCGCAAGTGTGGTATCTGGATCTGTTTGCTGGAAAAAATAATTATGAGGCCGCTGATAGTGGCGGAAGTGGTGGACATAAAGAAATTAATAGAACAACCTTGTCACAAGCTGATATAGACGAAGGATTAACTAAAATGGTGGTCTTAAAGCAATTGGAAATAATGCGGTTACGCAATACCTTTCCAGCTTTTCAAGGGCAACTAACCATTAATAAAACAGATGGCGAAACCATAGATTGGAAATGGAATCAAGAGGGTTACGTGGCGCAATTAAAGGCCAACTTAAAAACGTATCAGTTTACATTTAAACACATTGACAGTAATAAAAAACCATTAACCATTATTAATTAGCATGAAATCTCTTTTTATCTTTTTTATTGTTTTAACTGTTATTTCTTGTAAAACAGATTCAACCATAAAACTTTTTAATGGCAACAATTTAGAAGGTTGGCATGAAGATGTTCCGCTTATGGATAGTATGGCTTCAAAAACGAGTCCTTTCACTGTTAAAAATGGGCATCTTTTTAGTTTAGGAGAACCCAGAGGTCATTTAATTACCAATAAATCCTATAAAAATTACCGTTTAGAGGTTGTATACCGCTTTACCAAACAGTTTGGAAATTGTGGTGTTTTGGTGCATGCATCTTCACCAAGAGCCTTATATAAAATGTTTCCAAAATCTATTGAAGTGCAAATGGAACACCAAAATGCAGGAGATTTTTGGGTTATTGCTGAAGATATAACTTGTGATGATATGGAAAATCGTCGCGGACCAAAAGACACTTGGGGAATTATCGAAGGTGCCAACCGCAGAATCCAAAACCTAACCGATAATTCTGAGTATGAAGTTGGGCAGTGGAATACCATGAAAATTGAGTGTTTTAAAAACCAAATCAAAGTTTGGGTAAATAATGACTTAGTGAATTACGGGTACAATGCAACGACTACCAGTGGTAAAATAGCCATTCAAGCAGAAGGATCAGAAGTAGAGTTTTCAAAAATTCTTCTTAACCCCATAGCTGCTATGACGCCTTAAAAACATCTCTTACATTTAACCCCGATTTTAGTAACTCAACAAATTAATTACGTGTCTTTTATCGAAGAAAATAGAATTTCTTATCGCTTAGACGAAAATAATAAGCGTTTATAGAGTTTTTAATTCATTAATGATGGTAATGTTTTAGTTTTAAGCAAATTAAAAAACTACCATAGTATGAAAACTAAAATGCCCCTTATTTTTCTTGCTTGTTTTATAAGTATGTCCTACACACTTTTAGCTCAAGATTCTGCCAGTGCTTTAGAAGACAATGCCATTGATTATAAAAAACGAAGCGCTGTTTATGATTATTCAGAACGTCAATTAAACAACACAGACACCATTCCAGATTTTGATTCAAAACCAGATAAATTAAAAATTTCCGGAACCATTTATCAAAGTGATGGAAAAACGCCTGCCAGCGATGTTATTCTGTATGTGTTTCAACCCGATGAAGATGGTAATTACGAATTAAAAAGAGATGCCCAACGCAAACGCTACATCCATCACAGAGCTTGGATAAAAACCGATGCCGATGGTAAATACACTTTTTACACCTTTATGCCAGGAAAATTCATTCGCATTAAAGAGTTAAAACAAATTCGAAGAATGGTAAAGGAACCCAGTAAACCTGAATATGAACTAGATCCGTTCTTTTTCAATGACGATCCTTTAATACCAGACTTAACCTTGGCATGCCGTGCCAAAGCCGTAAAAAGCATGTTAAGATTAGAACTCACAGATGGGATGTATATTGCCAATAAAGATATTATTTTACCAAGCGCCAATGATTTAATTAAATAATGTTGTCAACAAAGTCTCTCAATAAAATTAACCATCTCAAATTTGAGGCGGTTTTTTATGTTCAATTTCAAGCATCAGGATACTAACTTTTTAATAATAATTATGAAGATTACCAAAGTTGTTCGATGGATAAAAAAATGAGCAAACCCCAATCAAAGTGGTATATTACAAAAGAAAATTAATAAAACATTTATAGCGCCATTAATTTTTTAAATTTCAATCTTATAGTAAAAACATAGAACAAAAAAATAACCGTCTCAATCGTTTTAATATTGAGACGGTTTATTTTATTTAGATTTATAAAAGTTCAATTATTTAGAACTCTATGTGAAGAATGTTATAAATGAATCACTTCGCCATAAGCATCAGCAACGGCTTCCATCACGGCCTCGCTCATGGTTGGATGCGGATGTACTGTTTTTAAAACATCATGACCGGTGGTTTCTAGTTTTCTGCCTAAAACCGCTTCGGCAATCATGTCAGTAACCCCAGCACCAATCATGTGGCAACCTAACCATTCGCCGTATTTAGCATCAAAAATCACTTTTACAAAACCTTCTTTATTGCCACCAGCACTGGCTTTACCTGAAGCAGAAAACGGAAATTTTCCAATTTTCACATCCAAACCTTTGTCTTTAGCTTGCTTTTCTGTTAATCCAACACTCGCAATTTCAGGAGAGCAATAGGTACAACCTGGAATGTTTCCATAGTCTAACGCTTCAACATGGTGTCCTGCAATTTTTTCAACACATAAAATCCCTTCAGCAGAAGCTACATGCGCTAATGCTTGACCTGGTGTTACATCACCTATTGCATAATAGCCAGGAATATTGGTTTCGTAGAATTTATTAACTAAAATTTTATCTCTATCAACGGCAATACCAACATCTTCTAGACCAATATTTTCAATATTGGTTTTAATGCCTACAGCACTTAAAATAATGTCGGCTTCAAGAACTTCTTCTCCTTTACTTGTTTTAACTGTGGCTTTTACTCCAGAACCAGACGTGTCAACTTTAGTAACTTCGGCAGACGTCATGATATTGATACCACTCTTTTTAAAAGAACGTTCTAATTGTTTCGATACATCTTCATCTTCTACAGGAACGATATTTGGCAAATACTCTACAATAGTCACTTCGGTTCCCATAGCATTATAGAAGTAAGCAAACTCAACACCAATAGCTCCAGAACCCACCACAATCATTTTCTTTGGTTGTTTTGGTAAGGTCATGGCTTCTCTGTAGCCAATCACTTTTTTACCATCTTGAGGTAAATTGGGCAGTTCTCTGGAACGTGCACCCGTTGCAATGATGATGTGGTCTGCACTATATTCTGTACCGTTGACCTCTATTTTTTTACCAGTTTTTAAAGTTCCAAACCCTTCAATCACGTCAATTTTATTCTTCTTCATTAAAAACTGAACCCCTTTGCTCATACCGTCTGCAACACCGCGACTGCGTTTTACAACAGCATCAAAATCTTTGTCATAGGTATTCACAGAAAGGCCATAATCGGCTGCATGTTTTAAATATTCAAACACTTGAGCAGATTTTAATAAGGCTTTTGTTGGGATACAACCCCAATTTAGGCATACACCACCAAGGCTTTCTTTTTCAACAATGGCTGTTTTAAACCCTAATTGTGAGGCTCTAATAGCGGTAACATAACCACCAGGACCACTTCCAAGAACAATAATATCGTATTTACTCATGAGACTTGTTTAATCATTAATTTCAAGCCACGAATTTACAAAACCTAATTTGAATAAAGAATTTAGAGCCTTATAAATTTGTTTCTTTTGTTACCTTTACGGCCTAAGTCTTGAAAAATGAACATACCCAGAACTAGTTTTGCTAGAATTGTTATTATTGGTGGTGGTTTTGCAGGAATTTCTTTAGCTAAAAAATTATCAAAGCAAGAAGTTCAGGTGGTGTTGCTGGATAAACATAACTACCACACCTTTCAACCTTTATTATATCAGGTTTCTACGGGCGGATTGGAACCCGATTCCATTGCGTATCCCATACGAAAAATATTAAAGGATTTTCCAAATTTCCATTTTAGATTGGCCCTTGTTGAAGCGGTTAAACCACTTACCAATGACGTGATAACCGATATAGGAATTTTGAAGTTTGATTATTTAGTGATTGCTTCAGGTTCTAAAACGAATTATTTTGGTAATTCTGAAATTGAAAAGCATAGTATGGCCATGAAAACCATACCACAGTCGCTTAATTTAAGGAGTTTAATACTTGAGAATTTTGAAGAGGCCTTACTAACCAACAATTTGAAAGAACGTAATGCCCTTATGAATTTTGTGATTGTTGGAGCAGGACCAACGGGCGTTGAACTGGCTGGTGCTTTGGCAGAAATTAAAAAAGGTATTTTGCCTAAAGATTATCCCGATTTAGATACACGTTCTGTGCAAATAAACCTCATTCAATCAAGTGACAGAATTCTAAAAGAAATGAGTGAAAATGCCTCGAAAAAAGCCGAGGTTTTTTTAGAAAAATTAGGAGTTAATATTTGGAAAAACGTTCGTGTAACCAGCTATGATGGTAAAACTGTAACGACAAGTTCTGATTTAACTTTTGAAACAGCTACCCTTATTTGGGCTGCAGGCGTTAAAGGCGCCACCATAAAAGGCTTAGATGTTGGAGATTTTATAACCAAAGGAGAGCGTATTTTAGTTAACGAATTCAATCAGGTTAAAGGGTTTAAACATGTTTTTGCTATTGGAGACGTGGCTTGTATGGAAAGCGAAGAGTTTCCTAACGGATTTCCTATGATGGCACAACCAGCCATTCAACAAGGCAAGCAGTTGGGCGATAATTTATTGAGATGGATTGAACAAAAGCCCATGAAACCTTTTATTTATAAAGACAAAGGTGCGATGGCAACCATTGGTAGAAATAAAGCAGTGGTCGATTTAAAACATTTTAAATTTCAAGGCATTTTTGCTTGGTATGTTTGGATGTTTGTGCATTTGTTTTTTTTAATTGGTTTTAGAAATAGAGTTGTTGTTTTTATCAATTGGGTTTATAATTACATTCGGTTTGATAGAGAAGCCCGATTGATTATCAGACCTTTTAAAAGAAGATTAAAGCGTTGATAACCAAGTTTTTTAAAACTTAGTAAGTTTTAAATGGCTGATAAGTAATATTTTTTTATATTTAAAGAATTATTAACCAACCAACCGTAACCAAAATGAAAAAACATGTCATTATTGCCATGATGATATTTTCTGTCGTCATGTATTCTCAAAAGAAAAAAAACGGAACTATTTACAATGAGCATCCTGCTATTAAAGTAGTAGAAGCCATGCAACAAGCCTTTATAAAAGGCGACACCATTGCCTTAACAGGGTATTTGGCGGACGATTTTAGAGCCTTAAATGGCATGAACAACAATCCGGATGCTAAAGGAATACCCAAGGCTAACTTTTTAAAAAACTCCGATTTCTGGAGTAAAAACATAGCCTATTTAAGTATTACCAGACAAGGTGCTGCCTATCCTGATGCGTTAGAGTATGAAGGAGATGGTGGTCTATGGGTTCAAACCTGGGATTATATTAGAGGTGTGCACGAAGAAACCGGCGTAAAAATTGATATGCCTATTCACAGACTTTTTGTTGTAGATAAAAATAACAAAATAAAGACCATGATTACCTATGATGATGGAGACATTTGGAGCAATCTTAGACAAAGTTTTGTACCTAGAACCAACGGTACGATTTACAACCATCATGAAAATATTAATAAAGTACTAAGAATGATGGCGGCTTTAGAGCATAGCGATGCCGATAAAGCCTTTAGTTATTTTAGTGAAGGTGCCAGATTTACTAATTTAGATATGGCTGATGATGCGTTTAATACTGTTGCACAAGAAAAAGAAGGCTTTTTAAACATGTTAAAAGATTGGAGCATTGATAGAATTGATGTTCGTGGATATCCAGATTATTTAGAGTACGAATTAGGTGGAGCCAAAGTAGTCCAATCTTGGTGGACAGCTAGAATGACCAGAAAATCTGATGGTAAAAAAGTAAAATTGCCCATGATGTTTATCCATGATTTTAATGATGAAGGCATGATAATAACAGAAACCGGATATTATACCTTGCAAGCATTGGCTGCAAAGTAAGATCGTAAATTGCTTAGAAGGAAAGAGGCTGTTTAAAAAAATACTTTTTTAGATAGCCTTTTTTTAATTTTTAGAATTATAAATTATCTGTAAAATGGCGTTTAGATTTTTCCTTACTAAATTTTTCTTGGTTAAATTTTGAAGAATCTCCTTTAGGAATGGATAACGATTGCCAATCCTTAGCTTTAATAAGTTTTCCTAAAAACACCATTTGCCCCACATGATAGGCATAATGGCACAATTGTCTGTTAATAGCTTCTGTTACCGTATGTCCTTCGTTTCTAATATAAATAATAGTGTTTAAATCGTTTTCAGTTAAGGGTTTTAAAGCTACAAATAAACAGTACCAACCGTTTTCCCAAACCGCTATAATGTCTTCTTTGGTTTGGATACTGTTCACAAATTCGTCGTCTCTATTTCTCCAAGGCTTTTCGCCATCTTCGATAAGAAAATGAGTCCATCTGCTTAACATATTGCCCGCTAAATGTTTTACAATCACAGCCATGCTATTGGTAGTTTCATCACTTTGCCATAACATTTCATCAACATTAAGTTGCTCCAAAGTTTTATCTCCTAAACTTTTGCAATACTTAAACTGTTTAATAGCGCTATCTAGATATTCACAATTCATCTTTAAAATCTAAGCTTAAAGAATTCACACAATATCGCGTACCAGTTTCAGTAGGGCCATCATTAAAAACGTGGCCTAAATGGCCACCACAATTGGCGCAAACAATTTCTGTTCTGAGCATGCCATGCGATTTGTCTAAAATATACTCCACCGAACCTTTTATAGACTCGTCAAAACTAGGCCAACCACAATGCGCATCAAATTTTCGCTCACTTTTAAATAAGGGCGTATGGCAGCCAGCACATGCGTAAGTGCCGTTTTCAAAATGAAGATTGTAGGTGCCTGTATGTGGTCTTTCGGTGCCTTTATTTCTAAGAACCCAATATTGATCATCGGTAAGATGTTCTTTCCATTGGTCTTCTGTTTTTTCTAGTTTATACTTACTCATTTTTTGGTATAAATTTTAATGCAACACCATTGATGCAATGTCTTAATCCTGTTGTTTTTTTTGGGCCATCGTTAAACACATGGCCTAAATGCCCGCCACAAACGGCACAATGTTCTTCTATGCCGTAATAATAATCTGAACCACTTGAAAAAGCAACATTGCCTTTTATTTCTCTATCAAAACTAGGCCATCCAGAACCAGAGTCATATTTATCCTCACTTTTAAACAAAGGTGTATTGCAAGCCGCACACACATAAATTCCCTCTTGGTTGTTTTTATTCAATGAACTTGAGAATCGTATTTCTGTACCTTGTTGTCTTAAAACCGCATACTGCTCTGGCGTTAATTGTTTTTTCCATTCCTCATTGGTTTTAGCGACCTTGAAAGATGTTGTTTGTTCATTGTTTTTTTTCTGTGCAATTCCATTGCAATTAAACATACTAGCTAAAAAAACTAGCAGAATGATTTTTTTCATAGTGAATTAAATTTCAAATTTTAGTTATAAATATAGCAGAAACATAATGTTTTTTTAGGTAAAATATTAATTTTAACAACTATGTGACTTAAAAATATTTATATGTGTCTTAATGGTTAACTAAAGGAATTTTGTATTTTTAAAAAAAAATTAAACACCATGAGATTACAGAAAATTATCTTCGCTTTTGCATTTATTGTCATAATAATCTCCTGTTCAACAAATCCATTTACAGGAAAGCAAACCATGGCACTGCCTGGAACTGAAAACAGTGCTTTATTTCCAGCTTCTTTTCAGCAATATGATCAATTTTTAAGTGAAAATAAGGTTATAACTGGAACTTCTGATGCAGCTATGGTTACCAGAGTTGGACAAAAAATTGCAGTTGCGGCCGAGCGTTGGCTAAATGCAAACGGCTATGTTGGTTACTTAAAGGATTATAAATGGGAATACAAATTAGTAGATGATAAAACAGTTAATGCTTGGTGTATGCCCGGTGGAAAAATAGTGGTTTACACTGGAATTTTACCCATTGCAAAAAACGAAGCTGGTTTGGCCGCCATTATGGGCCATGAGGTATCGCATGCGCTTGCCAATCATGGACAACAACGTATGAGCGCTGGTATGCTGCAACAAATTGGCGCTGTTGGACTTAATGTGGCCTTACAAGATAATAAAAATATTGGTTTGTTTAATCAGGCTTATGGTATTGGTACGCAAGTAGGCGGTATGTTGCCTTTTAGTAGAAGTCATGAAACAGAAGCCGATAAAATAGGGCAGTACCTGATGGCAATTGCTGGTTATAACCCAGACGAAGCTGCAGAACTTTGGAAGCGTATGAGTGCACAAAGTGGCGGACAAGCACCACCAGAAATTTTAAGCACGCATCCATCCAACGATACGCGGATAGCCAATTTAAAGGCATTAGCACCAAAGGCTAAGGAAGAAGCAAAAAAATTTGGGGTGACAACCTTTAAATAAAAAATTTTCATTTAAAATATTTGTTTACTTTAGAAGCTGCTGTAAAAAAGCAGCTTTTTTATTATGAGTGAATTAGAAAAGGGAAGCAAAAAACTTCTTAATGCTTGGGCATTTTATGATTGGGCAAATTCAGTTTATACACTAACCATTGCGTCATCAATCTTTCCTATTTTTTATTCGGCATTATTTCTTTCAGAAATTAAAACCGTTCATGCTTTTGGTTTTAATTTTAAGAGCACCGCTTTAATAACTTTTGTAACAGCATTTACATTTTTAGTGGTGACTTTTACCTCACCTATTTTGTCTGGTATTGCTGATTACGTAGGTAATAAAAAGAATTTCATGAAATTTTTCTGTTATTTGGGTGGTATTGGTTGCATTGGTTTGTATTGGTTTAGTTTAGATCATATTTATATTAGTATTTTATGTTATTTTATGGGATTGATAGGGTATTGGGGAAGCTTGGTTTTTTACAATTCTTATTTGCCAGATATTGCTTATCCAGAACAACAAGACAGCGTGAGCGCCAAAGGATTTTCTTTTGGGTATATAGGAAGTGTTATTTTACTCATTATTAATTTAATTATGGTGATGAGCCAAGATGATGGAGAATCTAAAATGCAAATGATGCGATATTCATTTGTTACTGTGGGATTATGGTGGGTTTTATTCAGCCAATATTCATTTTATTTTTTACCTAAAGGAACATCAGCTGGTCATAAAGTCACAAAAGATGTTGTTTTTAATGGCATAAGAGAATTAAGACAAGTTTGGAAAGAGTTAAAGAAGAATTTAAGATTAAAAAGATTTTTATATGCTTTTTTTGTATTTAGCATGGCGGTTCAAACCATCATGTTGGTCGCTGTTTATTTTGGAGAAGAAGAAATAGCCTGGTCAAGTGATAGTGAAAAAACAACGGGTTTAATTATTAGTATTTTGGTTATTCAAATGGTAGCAGTCATAGGAGCCGTTATAACATCAAAATGTTCTGCAAAATATGGAAACATTAAAACATTGATTGTTGTTAATTGTGTTTGGATGCTTATGTGTTTCTATGCTTATTTTATGATTACGCCCATTCAGTTTTATATAGCAGCTTCGTTGGTTGGTTTGGTTATGGGTGGCATTCAGTCATTGGCAAGATCAACCTATTCAAAATTTTTACCAGAAACAGAAGATACTACCTCTTATTTTAGTTTTTATGATGTCGCTGAAAAAATAGGAATCGTTATTGGCATGGTCATTTTTGCTTCCATTGACCAAATTACTGGCACCATGAGAAATGGGATTCTCTTTTTGGTATCGTTTTTTTTAGTTGGAATTATTTTATTGTTTCGAGTGCCTAAAGAGCGTAATGGATAAAAAAACGACACTTTTTAAAAGTGCCGTTTTAAATTTGATAAGTGATTTTAGTTTGAATATCATTGCCTAATACTACCGGAACCAGCAACTTTGGTGTCTTCAGTCTTAGGATTGCCTTTATAAACAATGTCGCCAGAACCAGCAACTTTAGCTACGATGTTCTCAGTGCTTACTACTTCTGCATTGCCCGAGCCAGACACAGAAACTTCGGTATTATTGGATTGCAATTCAAAACCATGAAAATCTCCTGAGCCAGCAATATTAGCTTCTAAATCATGGGTTTGCCCTTTTAAACTTAGATCACCGGAACCAGAGAGTGCACTTTTTAAAGTCTCGGTTTCTACCTGTAACACAACATCTCCTGAGCCAGCAAGATTCACTTCTAAATGATTGGTGGCAATGACATCGTTGTTCCATAAATCGCCAGAACCAGCCAGAGATACTTTATCAATGTCTTTAAATGGAATGGTAATTTTTATACTCTTTTTAAGACTTGTTTTTAAGTTTGTACGATCTTTTACTTTTACAATAAGGGTATTTTCCTTAACTTCGGTTATGATATATTCCATTAAGTTTTCTTCGCCCTCAATGGTTATATTTCCTTCCGAGCCTTCTACTAAAATATAGTCAAAAGAACCAGCACAACTAATGCCGTCATAATCAGAGATTGATCTTGTTACAGTTGTTAAGTTGCCATTTCCTTTTATGGCTTTACCCCATTGGGCATAGGTTTCGGTTGCGAAAAATAGGCAAGCTATGATAAGTACTGTTTGATTTTTGATGGATGCTTTCATTGTATATGATTTTTTAAAGTTAATGGAGATTTAGTTTTTTTTAAAGGTCACGTTACCGTAGTCTGAAATAATTTTTACTAAATTTTGAGAACTCCGATTTCCATAATAACCCTGATAATAGTTATTACTTGATTCTATATGTTTTTTTGTAAATTCAAATCCTTCAGCATTTCTAAGCGAACCATATTCGGTATTTATATCAAAATTAAAATGATAGTTTGGGTGATATCCAATGGTAATTCCTAAATAGTCTGATTGGATGGTTACATTGCCTGCATTGGCGGTCATTTGATCTATTTTAAGCGAACCATAATCGCCTTTAATGTTTACATTTTTATAGACATCTCCCAGACGCATGGTTAAATAATCGCCGTTGCCCGTAACATTATTTAATTGTTTGATGTTGATAGACCCATAATCGCAATTAAAATGGACGTCTTCAGCCGTTTCAACCACTGATGTTGTGTAATCGGCATTAATCTCCAGTTTTTTAGTTTTTGAAACGGTAAAACCACTATAATCTGCGTTAATTTTTCCACTATTTATGTATTCAAAATAGCTGTTGTTTGTATAGTCAAAAGAAAGCACATTGTTTTCAGCCATGAGTTCTTTTGTGGTTATTTTCCCGTAGTCACAGCTAATCACAGCTTTTCCTTCAAGTTTGTCTAAATTAATGCTTCCGTAGTCGTTGTTTAAATCAACGCTGTTGGTAATGGGTAGTTTTACTATGTAATTAATTTCCATGCTCACATTGTTATTGCCCCAATTCCACCACGATTTATTGTCGTTGTTAAAAATTGTTTTGGCATCAACCAAGCTGCTGGAGGCATCAAAGTTTACATGAATGGCATTGAGTTTTTTATCAACTTTTTCCTCATTATTTCCACTTACTTTAATAATGACTTCAATGCTAATTTTGTTCCCCACATAGGTGACAATATCTAGGTTTCCGAAACTGTTATCTATTTTTAATAGTGCATTATTATTTACTGTGAACTCTTTTTTAATGGTTTTTTCTTTGTTGTATTTTCCTTTTAGGTTGTCGTTACTTAAAACGATAGAAGGTATTATAAACAGCAGGAATGCTGCCTTAAATAGTAATTGAGTTTTCATGATTTTTTTGTTTAAATTGATTGACTTGTTCTATGGTTTCCATCACATTTTTTAACACTTCTATTCTTGTTTGAAAATTTAAAATCATGGCATAAATAACGCGCTTATCGTCACCACTTTTAGTTAGGTCGATTTTAAGAGATTCATAGTCTTTTTCAAGAATGGCCATTTGTTTCATGGCATCGTTAATGAGTGTTTCTGTTTCTGGCGTTCTTGCATTTTTTAGTTTTAGTAATTCATCTGAAATGGCGGTTGTAAAAAAGGTTTGAGTTTGAGACATTTCTGTTGAAACACTTGCCAAATCTTTAAGGTCGCTATTGGGTTTTAAAATGGTAAAGACGCTTAAACAAATGATGATGGATGCCGCAATGCTTAAGAAAGGTTTCCAAAAATTTGCTCCGTTTGAAGGTTGTTTGCCAGGTTTAGCCTTTTGATGGTTTAGTTTTGCTAAAAATCGTTCTTGATGTCCAATATTTGGACTTTCAAAATCAAATTCTGAACGTAATCCTTCAAACATGGTATCTATATCCTCTTTTTTCATCTTCTGGGGTTTTATACTACTAATTCTAATTTTTGTCTCAAACTTTCTTTAGCACGAGATATCATCGTTCTACAGTTGGCATGAGAAATGTTCATAATGTCACAAATTTCTTCATGATCATAGCCTTCAATAAGGTGAAGTGTTAAACAGATTTGATAATTTTCCTTGAGCGTTTTCATGGTTTGTAATACTTGTTGCGCTTTCAGATTTGTAAATTCATAATCACTGTCTATACCGTCATTATTCTCTTCCACTTTATACAGGACATCATCTAAAGGAACGTTGGCATATTTACTATGTTTTTTATAATGATAAATACTGTTATTAATGACAATTCGTTTTAACCAAGCCCCAAATGTTTTGACATCTTTAAGAGTATCCAATTTTGTGAACGCCAACAAAAAGGAGTCTTGCATGATGTCTTCAGCATCATAACTATCTTTAACGATTCTTAAAGACGTGTTATACATAGCTTTATAATATCTGTTATAAACTTCCAACTGCGCTGATTGGTTGCCAGATTTACAAAGCTCTATTAGCTGTTCAATATTTAGTTTGGTTAGCGTCACTGAAACAAATTGTTATACTATAGATGGCACCATTTTTTATTTGTTACACTTTTAGAAAAAAAAATTCCCACATCATAAATTAATGTAGGAATTATTTTTAAAGGTATTGTTTAAAATACTAAGATTCTAAGGGCTTTTCGGCTTTTTCAATTTTTATATTCAGTTCTTGGGTTTTATCATCTAAATCAATGATAATATGGTCGCCATCTTGAACATGAGAGGTTATTATTTCTTCAGCCAGTGCATCTTCAATGTACTTTTGAATGGCTCTTTTTAAAGGTCTTGCGCCATATTGCTTGTCAAATCCTTTATCTGCAATATAATCTTTGGCATTTTTACTTAGCTTTAAGTTATAGCCTAAATCTTTAATTCTTAAAAGAAGTTTTTCCAATTCAATATCAATAATTTTATTGATGTCTTCTTTTTCGAGTGTATTAAAGACCACCACGTCATCAATTCTGTTTAAAAATTCGGGAGCAAACGATTTTTTAAGCGCATTTTCAATAACGCCTTTGGCATTGGAATCTTCCTGAGCTTTTTGAGAAGCCGTTCCAAAACCAATTCCTGTTCCAAAATCTTTAAGTTTACGCGCACCAATATTGGATGTCATGATGATGATGGTGTTTCTAAAATCAATTTTTCTTCCTAAGCTATCGGTTAAAAAACCATCGTCCAGAACTTGCAATAGCATATTAAACACATCTGGATGCGCTTTTTCTATTTCATCCAATAAAAGAACAGCATACGGTTTACGTCTAATTTTCTCCGTTAATTGTCCGCCTTCTTCATAACCCACATACCCTGGAGGCGCGCCAACCAATCTGGAGATCGCAAATTTTTCCATATACTCACTCATGTCAATTCTAACAAGTGCTTCTTCGCTATCAAATAATTCTCTGGATAATACTTTAGCTAACTGTGTTTTGCCGACTCCAGTTTGACCTAAAAAGATAAATGACCCAATGGGCTTGTTAGGGTCTTTTAATCCCGCTCTATTGCGCTGTATGGCTTTTACCACTTTGGCTACGGCTTCATCTTGACCAATCACTTTGCCTTTGATGAGGTTAGGTAATTCGGCCAGTTTATTTATTTCAGTTTGAGCAATTCTGTTAACTGGAATTCCAGTCATCATAGATACTACATCAGCAACATTATCTTCTGTTACAATTTCACGATGTTGCTTAGTGTCTTCTTCCCATTTTTCTTGGGCGATTTGAAGTTCTTTTTCTAAGCGCTTTTCATCGTCCCTTAGTTTGGCAGCTTCCTCATATTTTTGTTTTCTTACCACCATGTTTTTAGTTTCCTTAACATCTTCAAGTTGTTTTTCTAACTCAAGAATTTGTTTAGGAACTTCAATATTGGTGATATGAACTCTAGAACCCGCTTCGTCTAAAGCATCAATGGCTTTGTCTGGCAGGAAACGCTCAGTCATGTAACGATTGGTTAATTTTACACAAGCTTCAATAGCCTCTGGTGTATAGTCAACATTGTGGTGTTCTTCATATTTCGCCTTAATGTTGTTTAAGATTTCAATAGTTTCCTCAACCGTTGTTGGTTCTACAATAACTTTTTGAAAACGTCTTTCCAAAGCACCATCTTTTTCAATATACTGTCTGTATTCATCAAGCGTGGTAGCTCCAATACATTGAATTTCTCCTCGTGCCAAGGCTGGTTTAAACATGTTGGAAGCGTCTAAACTTCCGGTAGCACCGCCAGCACCAACAATGGTGTGGATTTCGTCAATGAACAGAATAACATCATCATTTTTTTCAAGCTCGTTCATCACAGCTTTCATGCGTTCTTCAAATTGCCCACGATACTTTGTGCCAGCAACTAAACTTGCTAAATCCAGGGTTACCACACGTTTATTAAAAAGAATTCTAGACACTTTTCGTTTAATGATTCGAAGGGCTAGGCCTTCGGCTATGGCGGATTTACCAACACCGGGTTCACCAATTAAAAGAGGATTGTTTTTTTTACGTCTACTTAATATTTGGGAAACCCGTTGAATTTCTTTTTCACGACCTACAACGGGGTCAAGTTTTCCTTCTTCTGCCAAGGCCGTTAAATCTCTGCCAAAATTATCCAATACAGGGGTTTTAGACTTTTTATTGGTTTTGTTTGCTGGGGCATTGAATAGATTGTCTTTTGCAGTATCATCATCTTGACTGGAATCGTCATCTTGAAATGATTCTGATTTGGGTTCTATATAATTATTGTCGTTTGTAATCATAAATTTAAATTGTTCTTTTACGTTGTCATAATCAACTTTTAGTTTATTTAAAAGTTTCGTAGTTGGGTCATTTTCATT
>Ga0100396_1000335_pt1 | contig 26211 bp, 28 predicted proteins | sample CryGeymeta201520_FD_81551 | JGI IMG/M metagenome (GOLD analysis project Ga0100396, IMG submission 81551) | Groundwater microbial communities from Crystal Geyser aquifers in Utah, USA - Crystal Geyser metaG 2015-20 | ecosystem: Environmental > Aquatic > Deep subsurface > Groundwater | place: USA... | reverse complement strand
CTTGCCTATGAAGGATGCTCCGAAGAACCACCCTTCATCTCTTTTTTTGTTGGCGCACCATCGCGCACCAACCATGAGTCGGTTACTTCCAACTCGAACTGGTATGATGTTTGCCAGTCCGTTAACGAGAAGATCACCATCCTCCCCGAAGCCTTGCTTTTTAAGCAGTCTCCAGAAAGAGGAGATCATCGTCTCCTTGTGAGTGATACGGGAAATGAGATTGTCAGAAACATTCCTTAGTGGTCTGCGGATTTTGAGCGTCGCTGGAGTGACGTCCATCTCAATCCTTTCAACCTTTCGGTTTAAAGAAAGAAAATAGTTGCTATTCCGTGCTCCCTTTCAGTATTTCGGAGATGATTTTGTAGCGGCGTTCTCTGCTCAATCCGCGATGGACAGCAATACGGTTCTTGATCTGCGAGAACATGCCGTCGAGCGTGTTGGTGGTGTTGGGAATACGGAGTTCTGGATACCGCTGATAGGTGAAGAGACGGGAGAGGTTTGATTTCAATGAACGGTACGCCGCCCGTAGCCGCTTGTGCGTGTATTCCCATCCTCGTTTTTTGTGAGGTGCAGGACTCTTTTCAAAAAAGAACGTCTCATGTTTTACATACCAAGTTGCAAGAGCATTTTTGAACTCTTGTTCAGTCGCACGAGAAAGCATGAGCGCCACGGCCCTTAATTCTCTGGCGGCTTCGGTCTTCGGTTTCCTCGTCAGATACTTCGTCACAGTCTTCACCTGGTGGAACTGACAGTACTGCACCGGTATGCCTGCATGCTCAAATACCTGTGCCACGCCTCGCTTTCCGTCGATCACGGCGCTAGTGACGGTCCAGCCCTGTTTGCGGAGAGCGGTGAGTCCGTCTCGGTATACAAATGGCGTTTCGAACAGGGATTCAGTCCACCACAGGTTCTTCTTCAGCGTCGGCGAACGGAATACCATCACGCCGTATCCACGGCCCCAGAAGGTCATGTCGGCGGCGATAGGGGTTGATTGCGGCATGAGTATCTGTTCGTGCTCCAGCGCTACATCGAGATGTTTCTTCACCCACACATGACTTCGCTCGGACTCCTCAGCAAGTTGTTCAATCGTCTGACGACCCCACACATACTTCTTCAGCAATGCACGTTGTTTCCGTCCGAGTTGTCGCGCCGCTTGAAACACCGTCTTGCACTCGTTGCAGAAGTATCGTTGCCGTCCTAATTGGGTACCAAATTTCTTCGTCTTTCTTGAACCGCAGGATGGACAAACACGTCCGTTTTTTTAATGCGCATGAGTTTTTAAAAGGTTTTAGCTTGTATGTACGCCGTACTATATCAAAATCAGCAACTATTTTCTTTATTTAACTCGAAAGGAGAATGAATATGCGGAAAATAGTAGTGATAGTGGCAATAATAATAAATTTGTTTTCTGGTGTCGCAATTGCCGGAGAACAAAAGTGGTTTGAAGTGGAGTCATGGGACAAAACCGATTACCTACTTCTGGGGACATTGGTTACGTTCACCATAATCGATTGGGGCCAGACGCGTTACATTGCGTCGAACTCAGATCGGTTTAATGAACTGAGTCCTCTACTTGGGGATCACCCAAGTATTGGAAAAGTAAACAGGCACTTTGCCATGTCGAGTATCGCCATCGTTGGTGTGGCGATGATACTACCGAGCAAATATAGGAAACTCTTTCTAGGTGCGACAGCGATCCTAGAGATAGGAGTAACAGCCCACAATCGAAGCATTGGGATCGGGATGAAATTTTAACCAATCCATCCCAATGCAAAATCGCTGGAGTTTTAAGCTCCAGCGATTTTTATTTTTATATTAGCGTTTCGACCACTGCGGGGCTTTGCGTGCCTTCTTGAGACCTGGCTTCTTGCGCTCTTTCGCGCGCGGGTCGCGTTTGAGGAATTGTGCGGCCTTCAGCACCTTACGGGTGTTCGGTTCTGCTTTTACGATGGCACGGCTGATAGCATGGCGAAGCGCATCGGCCTGGGCCGCGACGCCGCCGCCTTCCGCATGCGCGATAATCGCATAGTGTTCGGCACTTTCGGCTTTCGTAAGTGCTTCCTCGGCGATGTTCGCACGTTCATTCGTCTTGAAATAATCTTTGACGTTCTTGCCATTGACGAGAATGCTGGATTTGGGAGCAACGGACATGCGTATACTCACGATGGCAGTCTTGCGGCGTCCGACTGCAGTGATGAATGGTGTCGCCATAACGTTATGCGTTTACGATCAAGTTCTTCATACGTGGCTTGCGGAGCTTGTTACGCGGAATCATGCCGTCGACGGTCTTTTTCACGACATCTTCGATGCCTTTTTCCACAATCATCTCGTTCATGTTCATTTTGCGCAGGCCTCCCGGGTAACCAGTGTAATGTGTATACACCTTCCCTTCGGTACGGCGGGTTGTGAGATGAAGCTTACTTGCGTTCTCGATGATGACAGTGATCAGTAATGCCTGATTTTTTGCGAAATGCACCGAGCGCTTTCCGAGGAGGGCATGTGCGGCTTCGCTCGCTACACGACCGAGTGTACGGTCAGTCGCATTGATCGTATAGATTATTGGTCCTGGTTTCGTGTTGAGAGTCATAATTGTAACTGTATATGTACTAGACAAAAGCAATGTAAGCAAGCTTTCGCGCATCATTCGTACCGCGCATGGTGCGCTTCACGACGCGAGTGTATCCACCGTTGCGGTCCGCGTAGCGCGGACCGATTGAACCGAAAAGCTTTTTAACTGCATCGTCATCACCGATATTTTTCTTTGTAAGGCGGCGGCTCGCGAGTGTATTCTTCTTCGCATACGTCACGAGACGTTCGATAAACGGACGTAACGCTTTCGCCTTCGCTTCGGTGGTCGAAATATGCTCTTCGAGAACCAGCGAGCGAGCGAGCGAGCGCAGGAGCGCCCTGCGCTGATTGCTCGGACGACCGAAGGTTCGTGCTTTTTTCGTATATGCCATAGTTTTATTCACTTTTGAGCGTGAGGCCGAAACCAGCGAGTGCGCGTGCAATTTCCTCAACTGCTTTTTCGCCGATGCCGTCAATCTCCTTCAGTGCGGTAGCCGTCTTCCTCGCGAGTCCGGCCGCACTCTTAATACCCGCATCTTCAAGTGAAGAAACAATGCGAGTCGAAAGACCGAGATCGGCAATCTTGATTTTCGACGCGCTTGTTCCGAGCGTATCGTCCTCCGTAGCCTTGGCGGAGGAGGGTTCCCCCTCAGGAATGTTTTCTTGGAAACCGATAACTGCATGCAACTGGTGGATCATAGTCTCGATCGACCGCTCGAGCGCTTCCCGCGGAGCGATAGTGCCATTTGTTTCGATAAGGATGCGCAACCTGTTAAAATCCGTGCGGTCCCCAACGCGCATATTCTCCACCTCGTAATTAACGCGACGGATAGGAGTAAAGGTCGCATCGAGTGCAATAGTGCCGATATCGACTTTATCGCGAGTGAGTACTTCGCGTGGCACATAGCCGAGGCCACGCTCGATAGTCGCCTCCAATTCGAGCGATGCTTTCCCAGAGAGGTCGGCGATATGCTGTTCCGGGTTTTTTATATCGACTTGACTGGGTAGATTAAAATCTTTCGCCGTGACCTTCTTCGTACCTTTCGCGGTAAGCGAAATAGTCTGTGACTCATCGCCATGGAGCACAAAGTGCACTCGCTTGAGATTCAAGAGGATCTCTATCACCGTTTCGCGAATACCGTCAATGGTAGCGAATTCGTGCGGGACGCCTTCAATCTTCACTTGCGTTATCGCCGCTCCGGGAAGCGAAGAAAGAATAATGCGGCGTAGCGAATTGCCGAGTGTATGACCGTAGCCCGGATACAGCGAATCGATCTCATATATACCCTGTAGACCTTCTTCGGAAACGACACGGGGCTTACTTGGAAGTGTGATGTGGTATTCCATAACGCAATCGTAATTACCAATGAATAAAGTATGAATGTGAATAATATTATCTCGTGTAGAACGAGAGCACGGTGGTCAGGTCGCCTGCCGGATCCGCTGATGCGGCAGTCGGCCGTTCAATGACCGAACCTTCCATCGTCTGCGGATTCCACGAGAGCCACGACGGAAGCGACCGCTCTGAAAATCGATCAGAGAACCCTGCCAAAATGCCGTGTCCTAAGGAACCATTCCGTACCGCAATACGGTCGCCCGCCTGAAGCGCGTGCGAAGGAACGCGGGTCTTCTTGTCTGCGACCGTTATGTGACCGTGCGCGACCATTTGGCGGGCGGCGCGCCTCGTCGGAGCGAGCCCCAGCCGCCACACGACATTATCGAGCCGAAGTTCGAGAAGCTCGTGCAGGCGCTCGGTCGGTTTCCCGCCGGACTTTGATTCGCCTCCAGCGGACGCGAGCGCCACGTGCACATACTTGCGGAACTGCCGTTCCGGCAGACCGTACGTCACACGCACCTTTTGTTTCTCAAGCATCTGCTTGCCATACTCGCTCTGTCGACCGCGGCCACGGCGCTTGTTTTTTGCAGAACGATCGGCGGACAGTGCAAATTTCTGCGTTTGCGCTTTTTCGAAGACGGTTGCGCCGAGGCGCTTTGCTATTTTATATCGTGGACCAGTGATCATAATTTAAAAAATTAAATATTATTACACTCGCCGCGGTTTCGGCGGGCGCGGACCATTGTGAGGCACCGGCGTGGCATCTTCGATAGAACGAATTTGGATGCCCTTCCCAGAAAATGCTCGCAACACTGATTCGCGGCCAGCGCCGACGCCGCAAATGATTACAGTTGCCTCCTTCAGGCCGATCATCGTGCTTTTTTCACCGAGAAACTCGCCGACCTTTGCTGCCGCGTATGGAGTCGATTTTCTCGCTCCGGAGAACCCGAGCGCTCCAGCGGAGGAAGACACAATCGCATTCCCTTTCTCGTCCGTGAGAACGGCTTTGGTATTGTTAAACGTCGCCTCGATATGGAGGATGCCCTTCTCGAGATGACGCTTCGTCGCCTTTGAGAGCGCGCGCTCCTTGCGTCCCTGGTCGAGACCTTTGCCACTTTTTTTGATGATGCGTTTTTTCCCCATAGTGAATTATGTTTTCCCGAGCGTACGGCGGCCGGAGGTCATCGTCTTGCGAACGTTGCCGCGGCGCGTGCGTGAATTCGTCTTGGTGCGCTGGCCGCGCACCGGCAGTCCGCGGGTATGGCGCTCGCCGCGCGCGGAGCGGATGTCCTTCAGGCGCTTGATGTTCTGTCCTATCTCGCGGCGCAGTTCGCCTTCGATAGTAAAAGATTCCGCAAGCGCGCGAATCTTTTGTTCCTCATCGCTGGTGAGCTCGTTTCCTTTTTTGGCCGGAGCGATGTCAGCTGTCTTCAAAATTTCTAGCGCGCGCGCCGGACCTATACCGAAAATGAGCGGCAGAGAATACGCGAGCTGTTTGTTATCGGGAATGGTAATGCCGGCGATACGCATATGAAAATCAATTAGCCCTGACGCGCTTTGCGTCGAGGTTTCTTTTTATTGATACGATACAAGCGCCCGCCACGGCGGACGAGCTGATCTCCCGGTTGCTGTATTTTTATCGATGAGCGAACTTTCATAGTTGAGTGAATTTTCTAAGTTAATCGGCGGACAATTCTCGCGCGGCCTCCATAGGGATCAAGCACCATATCGACTTGATCGCCGACCAGAACGCGAATATGGTGCAGACGCATCTTGCCTGCAAGATAGGCGAGCACAAGTTCCCCTTTCTTCTCTTCTTCTTCGCTGACATGAAGACGGACGCGGAAGAGCGAATTTGGTAACACCTCTTCAACGGTACCGACCGCCGTTGTTTTGTTCTCTTCGCCGTCGCTCATTTATTAATCGCTATGTCCATGCAGATGCATAATCAATGTAGCAGGTGCATAAAAAAACGTCAATATGTACCCGGTCCTACAACGACCGTTATGGAGGCCGGATCCTGCGGGAATGTCTGTCTCCAGAACGGGCGGAGGATAATGAATGCACGCTTGACTTCCGGATAGTTCGTGAGTGCCACTTCGGCGGCCGAACGAGTTTTCCCGCTCACCGCCGCTGCTATACGGACAGGATCAACCGTGTATACAAGCGAAACGGTGCCGGAGAGCACGAAGGAGAACGAAGGCACATTCGAATCCGGCAAAGCGCTTTTTGGCGTTAACACCAGATTGCTCGTAGACGCGAACGTAAGCGGTTCGCCCTGATAGCCGAGGACAGTTATCGATGCAGCGACCGCTTTCGCGAGTGCAGCATTCGGAAAGATAATTGCCGTCATTGTGCCCTGTTCTTTTATATCGACCATACCAGTAGTCAAAGAAGATTCTGGAATAAGTTCTTGAAAGGTAGTCGTCGCCGCGCCTGCGAGAAGCGTATATCCGGAAGGAACTTGTGTTTGAATACTCGCGGCAAGATCTTGGGCGAGTGCTGCAGCAAGCGCTTTCTCCGTTTGTGCTTCAATGGTTGTATCCACAATCGGAACATTCCCAGAAGCACCGCCAGTCATCGCACTTGACGAACGGGCATAAACGGCGCTCGCTTGAGGAGTTCCTGCAAATCCCGGAATGGTGAAAGAGGTCTGTGCGACATTATACGTACTACCCGCCTGATCGGCGTAGACTTTCGCTGTTATGCTCCCGGGCTTCGCGGCACTGCCGCCTGGGATCGTCACGGCCGAATGAATACGGAAGATAAGCCCTGCGGTCGTCGCAAAACGGGTGTTCGTGATAAGCCGCTGCGCACTCGACCGTGTGTTGTAAATGGTAATGATTCCGGAAGCGGAAGAACTCACCTCTCTCGTACCGCTCCCTTTTATGCCCTGCGAAGCTATTTTTTGTGCGGTAATGATTTTGAAAGGTAGATCGCCGGAATCCTTACTCGCGGTGAACGATCCCTGAACTGCAGCAGAAGCGGTGTTTGGCGTCACTTCGACCTTGGCGCTTGAGAAATAAAAGAGTGCGCCGATCGATGCGACGATGACGAGCACGATAGTACTAAGTGTCGCATATGGGAATCGGGGTGATCGTGTGCCAGCGATGATCTGACCTGATGATTCCGCTTCTTTCCGCCGCGACGGCGGGATGATGTCATTTAATGTACGCATATGTTTCAGTATAGCATCCTTATTCTTTAGGAGCGCGATGGTGGTAGAATAACGCCATTAGTAGGAGCTGGAGATCTGGCGGGGCGGTGGTTGCTTGTCGCACGAGTCCGGCGATGTGATTTGCGAGGACTGGAATGATCTTCGGCGGACTTTCTGAAAGCCAAAGCTCACCGAAGTTGCCAGCGCCAAGTGCCTGTTGGAGAGACGATATGTCTGATTCACGCGCAAGTAAGAATATAATGCGCGGTAAAGGATACTCCTTCGCAATAACAGAAAATTCATTCAGAACCTTCTCCACCCACTGACGATGATCATCGTCAGTGCTTGATATTTCGGCAAGAGCAACGAAAAGATTCTTTCGTACAAGTGCAACTGAGATAAAGGATTCGGCCGTGTCGAGGATCAATACATCGTGTTCATGTGGAAACGCGATACGTAGCGCTTGATAGCGCAATGAACTGCCGGCGATCGGAACAATACGTGTGGTATGAAAAAGACTGCGAAGAGTAGCGGCGATACGGTCGGCGACGTGTTCATCGATGAACGAGGTAAGGATGATGACTGAAGCGCGAAGCACTTTTTTCCCGTACGGGTCTCGCGTCTCATAGCCATTCAGGAGAGTGCTGATGATGCTTTCATCAACAAGTAGTTTCCCTAACGCTTTTGGATTCGTTTTCTCTACTAATTCGGTTACGAGATGTTTGGAGAAGATGAAGGGCTCTTTTTGTTCGATATGTTCGGTACGCACTGAAGTATTCTGCCACGGCGCATCAATCGAGACGAGAATAGCGTCGGCGGTGCCACTGCCGCTTACACGCGCGAACGCCGGCGCGCCCTCGCGGATAAGCGTGTCGCCGAGTACTTTGAGTGCGCGGAGCATCGCTTGTTCCTGTGGCTCATCTTTCCGCATTTCTATCGGGAACCGCCGCGTGTACAGCACGGCGGGTATCTCGTCCTTGACATACCAAACATACGCGCCAGCGACCGAGCTCGCGCTGATGTCTATCAGTATGACTGATTCTGTTTTTTTCTTATGGTGAAAGAGGCTGGAGAACATAGTTATCTGTCTATTCTAACATCGCTTTGATGCGACGGACGCCGGCAGAAGAAGCCTCTTCTTTTAGGATTCGAAAATGACCGAGTTCGCCAGTGTTCTCGACATGCGGACCACCACAGAATTCTGCGCTAAAATCCCCGATTTTATAAACTTTTACGATATCCCCGTATTTAGACAAATTAAAAGATAGTGTGCCTACAATTTTTTGAGCTTCTGCTTTCGGCAATTCTTTCATTTCAACCGATAATCTTTCCAGAATTTTTTCGTTAACCAAATCTTCCGTTGCTTTTAATTGTTCTGGAGAAAGTTTTATCGGCCAATTGAAGTCGAAACGTAATCTTTCTGCGGTAATGTTGCTTCCTTTTTGTACAATCTCTCCTCTAAGAACTTTTCGGAGCGCCGCTAAAAGCAGATGTGTGGCCGTGTGATACCGCACGGTTTGTTTAGCACTATCGGCAAGGCCACCAGCGAATTTTTGTGCCGCTCCCGCGCGCGAGAGCGCCTGATGCTCTTTCATCTTCGCTTTTATCGTATTCATATCCAAATTTATTCCGCGTTCTCGAGCTATTTCTTCAGTCAATTCTATCGGGAATCCAAATGTGGTAAGGAGTAGAAAGGCATCAATGTTGTCGCCCATCTTCTTGAGCTCTCGCATACCATGTGAAAGAGTCTTTTTGAATTGCGCTTCTTCTTTTTCTAATTCTTCGCGAATGAGTCCTGCCGCTTCCTGCATGAATGAGTAAGAGTCCGTGTACGCAGTGTCAAAACTTTCTGCGACTTCTGCGAGAACAGCGTCCTTTATGCCGAGTTTATCAGCCTCGCGGATCGAGCGGCGAATGAGTCGGCGAAGTATGTATCCCTGCTCGGTATTGCTCGGGCGAATACCGGATGCGAGCATAAACGTCGCCGCGCGAATATGATCCAAAATAATCCTGAACGATTTTATGTAGGATGTAGTACGTTCCACATTTTTATATGGCTTATGTGAACGATTTTTTAATACTTCAAGCGGTGTGCTGAAAACATCGGTTAAAAAAATGTCTGGATTATCGTTCGTTGCCGACGTAAGACGTTCGAGACCTCCGCCAAAATCCACATTTTGTTTCGGAAGCTTGCCGAATGAGCCGTCAGTATTTTTGATGTATTCCAGAAAGACCGAGTTACCGATCTCCACGAATCGTCCGCAGTCGCAATTTGGGTGGCACGTTTCGCCAAAAGCAGGGTCGTGCGGGGTTTGAAAATCAAAAAAGATTTCAGAATCGGGACCGCCCAACTCGCCTGTCGGCATCTCATCGGGAGTGCCGGAACGGCTCCACCAATTCTTTTTTGCATCACAAAAACATATGTGATCTTCGGGCATGCCAAGCCCTTTCCATATCCCTGCCGATTCAGTATCTTTCGGAAGGTTCAGTGTTTCGTCGCCAGCGAAACAAGTAACCCAAAGACGATCTTTGGGAAGCTTTAATTCCTCGGTTAAAAACTCATACACCCACGATAATTGTTCTTTTTTAAAATAATCGCCGAGCGACCAATTACCGAGCATCTCGAAAAATGTCGTGTGGCGGTTATCGCCGACTTCTTCGATATCTTCAGCGCGGAATGAGAGTTGTGAATTAGCGAGTCGTGTTCCTTCCGGATGTGGTTGCCCGAGAAGATACGGCACCAAAGGCTGCATACCGCTACCTGTAAAAAGCGTGGTCGGATCATTCTCGGGCACAATGGGCGCCGAAGGAATGATCGCATGCCCCCGCTTCGCGAAGAAATCCAAATAACGTTTCCGTACCTCCGAGACGGTCATAGAGGAAAAGATAGCACAATTTAAGCGCCAATTGATTTGAGAAATGCCCTGTTATTCGGCTTGCGCTTAAGAAATCCTCGCATAAGGTCCATTTCTTCTTCGCTGGAACCCTTTTCCAATATCCATTTGCGGTATTCTCGTCCTGTTTTCGGATTCAGTATTCCTTCTTTTGCGAAACGGCTAAACATATCTTCAGCATAAACTTTGGACCAGAGATAGCCATAGTAACCGGCATCATACCCATGCGCGATATGTCCAAAACCAGCAATCCAGAGTTGCCGCCTCGGTGGCGTGATACCCATCAGTTTTTTGTCGAGCCGTGCATAGAGTGCGACTGGATTTTTAGCACCCTTCGTGTGAATAATAAGATCGAGTGATGCAAGCACCAATTGACCGCGAACGCACCATGCCTCGCCAAAAAGGCGTGCAGCAATAACTCGCTTGATAAGATCTTTCGGCATCGAACGGTTGGTTTTGTAGTGTTTAGAGAGGCGGGTGAGCATTCCGGCGTCCCACACCCAATTCTCAAACATCTGCGAAGGAGCTTCCACAAAATCCATTGCTACGTTAAATCCTGCTTGCGCTTTGTACTGCGCCTTCGTGAGCGTGAAGTGCATAATATGCCCGAATTCGTGGAAAAAAGTTTCTACCTCGCCGTGGCTCATAAGTGACGGATTCGTGGCGCTCGGCTTCGGAAAATTCGCTATCATCGCAACAAGAGGTGCACGATAGGTACCGCCCTCTTGTCGACCGTAGGTGAGCTCAGACGCACACGCGTGCCCATACTTCCCTTCTCGCGGATAGAGATCAAGAATAAATGTTGAGAGATAGTCTCCAGACGAGTCATATATATCATACATTTGCACACCGGGATGCCAAAGCTTCACGTCTGATCGCCGCTTAAAGATAATGCCGAATAATTTTTGGTAGGTATCTAATGTTACCTGCTTAATGTGCTCAAACGGAAAATATTCCTTCACGACGTCGGAGTCGATATCAAATTTCTCCTTGCGAATTTGCTTGAAAAGATATGCTATGTCGTGCGCGCCGAGAATCGCTTTCGGGTTGCCGGTGCGGCGGCGCTTATCGACCTTGAACATTGCGAGGTCATGTGCCGCTTGTTTCTTGGTACGCCGCTCGAGATCTCTGACAAAGCGCCATACATTTTTAGCCGATTTCGCCATCCGAAGTTCGGTTTGGAAATCCGCGTGGGTTCGATATCCGAGCAATCGTGCATTCTCGGCGCGGAGGCGGAACATTTTTTTGAGAATGGCAATATTTTTTAGACCGCCTCTGCGGACAAATTTTTCAAGAAGTTCTCGGCGCCGCTCTTCGTCGTGGGCACCAGTCAGGTAAGGGTACACATCAGGATACGCAAGTGTTACTTTATATTTCTCGCCAACTTTCGTTAAGTTAGCTCGGAAGCTCTGTGGCAGTCCATCCAGCTCTGCCTCGGTGACGAGGATATGATCTTGGTGTTCGTTCAAGTTCCGTTCAAACGCGAGAGAGAGTTTGCCGAGCATCTTGATGTTCGCCTTAAGTTTTGCAAATTTCGCTTTTGACAGGTCGAAACCCATGCGCGCATATCCCTTCATCATGTCATCAAAAAGAAGTTTTTCAGGACCATGAAGCTTTTCTTTTTTCTTAGCATATTCCTTGAGTGCCGCATACATCCGTGGATCAAACTCGATCTCTACAAGTTTTTTGTGCAGTGTTTCTATGGTCTTAGCCGCCGCAATGCGTATGTCCAGATTCGGACTGACTTCCTTCAAGAAGCTTATCCTGTTCATCTCGTCCGATATGAAATCATCTGACGACTCGAGCGCATAGACTGTGTTTACGAAGGTGCGCTCGAGGGCCGGAATCGCCAGTATTGCGGCATACGATTCTTTTTTTCGGCGAATAATGTTTTTAGCAACTTTTCTAAAATCAGTTGCATTCCATTTTATCCACTTAAAATCCGCTTTCGTATATCGTCTGCGCTTCATGACACTGAGAGCATATCACATTCCTATCTATGTAAGTCCTCTATTGATAAATATCATGCGTTCCGAGGTCTACTGTATCACGACCAGTCAATTGGTGTCTCGCCGTGCTCGAGGAGATACTCGTTCGCTTTGCTGAAATGCTTGCAACCGAAGAAGCCGGAAGCGGCGGAGAAAGGCGAAGGGTGTGGCGCTTCGAGCACCAAATGCTTGCTTTTATCGATATGCGCGCCTTTCTCTTTCGCATAATTGCCCCAGAGCATAAAAACGAGATTGCCGCGCTCTTCGGAGAGAGCGCGGATGGCGGCGTCGGTAAAGGATTCCCATCCGCGCCCTTGATGCGAGCCGGCCATATGCGCGCGAACGGTGAGCGTCGCATTCAATAAAAGAACGCCCTGTTCAGCCCAACGCGTTAGATCTCCACTTCGGTTTGCTGACCTCAGTACTTCATCGCTCTCCGCTCGGTTGCCAATATCACTTTCGATCTCTTTAAAAATATTCTGGAGCGAAGGCGGTACCGCTTCCCTTTCGTCAACAGCAAAGGCAAGACCGTTCGCTTGTCGCTGTCCGTGATAGGGATCCTGCCCGAGGATGACTACTTTCACTTTTTTGAATGGACACAGGTCAAATGCGCGGAAAATGTACTTCGGTGGCGGATACACGATTTCGTCCTGATATTCTTTCTTTACAAATGCGGTCAACTCATTAAAATACGGTTTTTCAAACTCGTCTTGTAAATAGTTCGCCCACGATGGATCTATTTTTACATTCATTTAAAGCGCGGTCTTATTTCGGTGTAATTTCAAAAGAGTCTTCCCCGCGTCTTCTCGGTAGGTACAATATTCGCAGGGTCCGCCGCCAAATGCTTTCCCCACCGGCGGTATCTCGTCGCTCATCAGCATCTTTTTCATATCAAAAATGGCAGGTTCGACCCACGTGTCGCTTCCGGTATATGGTATGAGCTCTATATCGAATTCGAGTTTCCCGTCAAAAGCGTCTGCATCAGATTTCCCATTGACGTACACGAAATAGCCGGTCGGCGAAACGGTGAAGCCGTTTTTGCGGAACAGCCACTGATAGACCTCCATCTGCTTTTTGTACGAGTCATACAGATCGTCCTCGGTACTTGGACCTATTTTCTTACTGGTCGCTTTGTAATCGACAATGATGAAATCTCCCGCGGGAGTAACCCACACATCATCAATGCCGCCTCGCACGAAGATGTTCGTCGGTGCATGCAGATATGTGATGCCGCGGCGAAGCGCGTCGCGCCATTCTTCTATCCGCTCATCGGCAAGCGGAACGGCATCAAGGCCGTAACGTTTCATAAGCGGATGTGCACTTCCGTGTGCGCGATGGATATCGAACTCGCGCTTCAAGAGCTCATCGACTGCGTTATTCAGCGTGAATGCGGGCATGGACGGACGCCTCACACCGAGCCGGAGGTCGAGATAGGAGCAACGTTGGCACTCGCTGAAGAGATCGATCTTCGTGCGACTTATCCGAAACGGCTCTATCGAAGACGGGTTAAATGGTCCGCGGGTATATTTCGCTTTGAGGCCACGCGCTGTCATATTCAATCGGTGGTCGTAAAATAGACGATCGCCGGTGCACCTGTATCGAAGTCGATATAGACACTGTTGGCTGAAGGATTAAATACATCACCGCCGTCGTCTCGATACAACTCGACCGCATAAGAACGACCGGGTACAGTCGCTCGTAAAAGAGAAATGACGAAAGCGCTCTGCGGGCCTCCGGCGCGCGCGGCGCCAAGTACATTTCCAAGGTCAGTACCATGTATCTCGCGCACTGCGACCCAGACGCCAGGCGGCGGTACAGTAACCGATTCGACGACGACCGCATCGCCCGAGACCTGATTGGCAACTGACAATGTTCCATTTTCAGGCGCTATCGACTCCGCGGTGCTCGTAGCGAGAGGCGGAGGAGATGGAAATGTCATAAGGGCGGAATCGCCGCGCCAAAACCACGCCCCTGCCATGAGAGCCCCAAGCATGATGCCGGCTGCAAAGGAACTCATTGAGAAACGGTTCATCATGCGGAAACAGTACCATACGACGAGGCCGGTAGAGTAAGGAGTCCCTCGGCTTCGGCAAGAAGCCTGCCAACGTGCTCGGGCGAGAGATGAAGCGGGTCAAGAGTCCGTCGATCCCGCACTATTTCGTCGACAGTAATGATACCCTGCTCAATAAGAAGCCGTTTCTCCGAACCCATGAGCCCAGTGAGTGTGGTAATTGGATATATTTTTGCGTGACTCATGCGCATAAAGAGCGTGTTGTTTGTCGGATAGCCCCAGCCGAGCAGTTCCATACCGGTGCATTCAGCATAGGTGGTAGCTTCGGAGGTGAATTTGGTGTTAGTGACTAAAATGCCGCGATCGATGGGACACGAGCGCGTTGCCGCATCGCAGGAAAAAATATCGTCAAAACGGCTCTTGACGTAGAGTGCAACCTTTAAGTCGGTTTTATAACTCGGATCGTTATGGTATTTCAACTCGGCGGCAAGGAATTCGTTCTGATCTTCATGTGACGCATAGAGATCGACCTCGTGCGTGACGCATTTCCCTTTGATTATTTTGCGCGTCTCAACTTGCCAGCCCTCCGCCCGATAGAGGTGCGAGACAAAATCTTCGAACGGATGGCCGGTGGGACCGAGCTCGAGGAGCGCGCGCCGGAGCGCGTAACGGGCGGCGACTGGACGCGCTTCGTGGCGCAGAAGTGCGAAAGCGCGTGTATAGATTTCTTTTGAAGCGGCACCCGGCATAACGGTAGCGGTAATCGTCTCGGCGATACGCTTCGCGGCGTGCACGCCGGCGCCTGAACGCTCGAGCGAGGCTTGCAGACGCAATGGATCGAATACTTCGCTTGACCCGTCGGCTTTGATGATGGTCGGCAGTATGGTCATGGAGAAGTGGTGGCCGCCAGAGAGCCATTGACCGTTGTTATGAGCGGGAGAAGCGCTGGCGCAGAAATTTCCGTTTGGAACGTTGTGCGAGTCGGCAGCTGGAGACAGACGCCAGTGTCGTTCGACAGAGAGATTTCTACTAGAATACTCTCTGTGCTTGATGCAGTGCCCTGAAGCGTTGCGGCGGCAGAAGCGGTAGAACAGGCGTTCGGCGTCTCGACCGAACCGGTAATAGTGTGCACGCCTTTCTTGAATACGTCGCGCACGGTGACAATCGGCACATTCCCGGTATCGCTGGCAGGCGCTTTGGTTTCTATAACATCACGGGTATGCGGTACCGAAAGCACGAACCCAATAGCAATAACGAGTGCAATAATAGTCGCAGAGATCCAAAGGCGCATATGATTCATTCGACAATACTACCACCGCCGACGAGTTCGCCGAAATGATAGAACACTATCGACTGACCGGGAGCTGGAATCTCCATCAGGGGGTGCATACTCACGAAGCGATTCCCTTCTTCGACATATCCTGCGATGCGGGGCCCCCTATAGCGATACTGCGCCTCGATTACGCGTGCCGGCTCATCGAGCCAGTTGGCATTCCGGAAACGAATCGTGTGTGCGGCAAATGCACGTGTCTTTGAAATCTTAACTTCTTTCTTCCCTATATCTTTTCCAATCACGTACCACGGGCCGTTGGGAAGCGGAACTCGTTGACCAATAGTGTATAAAAGAGCCGGGTTATCGCTCCCCAACTCTTGTGCTAAAAATTCTTCGACCGATATGCTCCCGAGAAAACAAATGCCTTGACTGTCTTTCTTCTCGGCGACAGGAAGATTGAACCGCTTTGCGAGCGCGCGTACCTTCTTCTTTTCAAGATTGCCGACCGGAAATATCGTCGTCGCCAAGATGTCTTTCGGAACGGCCCACAAGAAATAGCTTTGATCCTTTTCTCCCGAACGATAATGCCCCGTCGCGATGGCATCTGCGCCGGCTGACTTCGCGAAGCGATAGAACGAACCGAACTTCACTTCGCGATTGCACATAACATCAGGATTGGGTGTACGCCCCGCGCGATATTCTGCGAGCAGATACTCGATAACGTATTTTTTATATTCTGTGCTCGCATCAAGCGTCAGAAACGGTATCTGGAGCCGCGCCGCAATGCGCATCGCGTCGCGTCGTTCAGCCGCCCATGTGCATGGCATCCCGGGCGGATACCATCCCTTGATAAACACTCCAGTCACCTGCGCGCCGGCGCGCTTTAGTAAAGCCGCCGATACGGCCGAATCAACTCCGCCAGAGAGCCCGACGAAGATCTTTTTTTTAAGAGAGGTATCCGTTTCGTTCATTTCTTATGTTTATTTTTGTATTCCAAAATTTTCTCGGCCGGAGAAATGCCACCGAGAACTTTGTGGTGAGCTTGCCGAATCCATCAAACATAGCAACGACTTTCATCATATCGTTATTGTCCTCCTAGTGGAAAATGGCGCCCCGGACATGATCCGAAGTAAAATTGCTCTTGGTTTCCTTAAGCATATTCACGAGCTCCTGCTCAAGCTCTTTCCGCCGCTCCAGAATTTGTTGTTTTGATTCGATTTGCACATTACGCGCGGATTAGTTACCACAATATCTGCCTCTTTGAGCAATTTCAGGCATTCCTCACTACGAAAATCACCGTTACCTTTTAGTGATGTGGCGATGTTGGCATTATTTTTCAAGAGCCACTTCACATCAGTAAGCCCCACCGCGCCGTCTGCATCGGTATCCGTCACTTCATTGAGCTCGATTTTGAACGGCTCTTTGCCTTTCTGTTTTAAGCCCTTGACTTCAAAGAGCGGTAACTGTCCTCCAGCAATTGGTGACTTTGTATAACGGGACCGAGAACCACTTTTATCAAATTCGAATCAAGCCATTTTTGCCGAATGGCTCCTTGGTTCGATTTATATACGAAAGAGTCAGAAGTTGCTCTTTTTGCAGTTTTTGGTTGGAAACTACGTCTTTTAGCTTATTTTGCATATTATTTTACTTCTAGTGGACAAAATTGGTTGTTTTGTCCAGTACAAGTAGTATACTGGACAGGATTGGCAAAGTCAATAACTTCTGTATCAAAATAAAAAGAGCCCCGAGCAGAACGTATTTGCTAGAGCTCTTATTGGTACAATTTTCATTATGCAAAATTGTACCAAACTTCATGACCTTTTTTACGAAGAGTTCCTTGCCTTTTGAGTATGATTTTATCAACCGTACTCTTTTCATTGATGAATAATCGCTCTACAAACACGACTTTATTCATCAACAAAACAACCGTCTTGAATTCAAGGACATATCCTCGAATTCCCTTGTACGGTCTAATTACAACCGTAGTTGTCCTCCCACTCGCGCTCACTTCTTCAACGAAATCCTCGAAGGATTTCTTTTTCTTTCCGAAAAACATTTCCAACAGAAACTTTTTAATATTCATTTCCTACTCCTTTCTTATGTCGTTTTGAATTGCTAGCCCACTAGTATGCTACCATAGACAATATTATTATCAATTGACTAAATACTTCCGGATGTTTTCCTGGTGGCCGGCATAGGTCGTCGCGTAATGCATCAAGCCGTCATTCCCGGTAAGATAATATAAATAGTTAGTTTTTGTCGGATGTAGAACTGCCCCAATGCTATCGAGACCGGGATTATCGATCGGTCCAGGCGGCAGTCCGGTATGAGTATAGGTATTGTATGGCGAATCGACGGTAAGGTCCGTAGGAGAGGGCGAATAGGTATCGCGATCGTAGATATAGCCGAAGACCGCATCGACCTGGAGCGGCATACCTCGCTGTAGGCGATTCAGAAGTATGCCAGCCACGATGTGCTTACTGGCAGTTGTACGCGCTTCTTTTTCCACTAGAGATGCAAGAATAACAATGTCGGAAAGCGAGCGTTTTGATGTTTTTATATCATCAGACAATGGCACTGTTTTTGCATCGAAATTCGCACGCATCGTCGCAATTATCGACGTAGCATCCGCGGAAGGCGGGAAAAAATATGTGTCAGGGAAGAGATATCCCTCATACGATTTCCCGGCCGAGAGAATTTCCTCCCCGGATATCAATGGGAAAGCACTCGCAATTTGTATCGCCATCTCGTGCACGGTCGTCCCTTCGGGAAAGGTCATGTTCACGAAAGGGAGACCGTACGCGCCTGTGACGAGCCGATAGGCGACTGTGAGCAAGTTTTCGGGAACGCTGAATCGATACATACCGGCCTGCACTCTGTCACTTGCTCCAGCCATACGCAGGATGAATCGCAGTACTCCAGGATGCACGATGATGTGCGCATCGGCGAGCTGTTGCGCAACGAGAGGAGCCGATGATCCCTGCACGATGCTTACCGTACTTCCCGAAGGAAAATTCGCTGGCGGTGAGAAGATGATGAAGTAGCCGCCGATAATGCCAGCGGCGAGTACGAACGCCATTATGTGCTGTCGTGAATAATGATGCATTGGTCAGATCGGAAGGTTTGCGGGAGCTTGGCCGGTGGCCGATTGTATGCGCTCGAGTCCGGGCGTCTCGACCGCGCGCGAAGGGATGTGGAAAATCGTTGCGAGCTCTTCGGTGCTCATCACCATCACTTCATCCTTGGACACGCCATAAGAGAACGGATCGAAGAAAAATTGCCGGCGGCGATACGCCTGAATGAGCTTGCGGCGATATTTGTCTTTCAATTTCCCAATGCCGAATTCCCAAGGGTAATCGTCAAATCGTTTCAGCCACGCAGCTGATTTGATACCGTTCCACCCTTCGGTGCTGAAAGGTTTGAAAAGACCGATCATGTGATTAATCATAATCGGATTGAATGCCTCCGGTTTCGCTAGATATATACAGCGCCCGCCGACATCGAAGCCCTGTTTCGAGACATTGCGCTCGATGGCCGCTATCTTTTCTATTTGACCCTTAGTTGGGTTGGGGAAACCTGGACGCTCTTCGCCGGTGAGCGCATCGGTGTAGACGTCGCGGGTCTTCTCGCGAATTTCTTGCACGAGTTCTTCCGCTTCATCTATCCATGTGTATGGCTTACCTTTTGCATTGTGTTTGTGATATTTCTCGCCCTTATGAACACGAATAATAAGTTGTAGCCAGAGATATTCGTCTTTCCCGACCGAGCTCATAAACTCAATAAGGTTCGCGAGCGGGTCAACTTGTTCCGGCTCCTTTTGCACTTTGTCGAGCCCATATTCGACATATGTCTTGATCGGCAGAGGATCTTTAGCCGTGTGCTTATAATCGCAGCCCCAAATGCCCCACTCCTCGGGCGTCGCGGAGATGAGCCGCGTATAATCGGGCGCTTCGACTATCTGCACGCCCGGATACTGCGCATACATCTGGGATTCGATGATCCGGCGGAAATTTGCGCGCGTCCATATGAAGAAATGTACCTTCCCTTCGAAGGAGGCAATCTCGAGCGACCACCAGGGGCGCACGCGGCCGAGAATCCAGCGCACATACCATGTCCCTTCCCCGGGCGAAAGATGAGTGCTCGCGAGAAACGCCTCCATCGCGAGCGGGGTCTTTACCAGATTACGCGGTGGTTTAATCTCAAGAAGAATATACTGCTGGGCGGCAATGAATTCAGAACGCTTCAGGACGAGCCAGAGCTCAATCGCGCCGCCGACGACGAGGAACGGCAACCAGAGCGGGGCGAGGAAAAGGGAAAGGGAGATCGCGAATGAGACGACGCCGGGTATAAATACGAACGCGGTGAAGAGAATGGCGAGGCCAAGTACGAACAGCGGCCACGACTCGAATCGGATACCGAATGTATTCGTGAACTTTTTACTCTGCTCATTGAGTCCGTGAAGGAACGGTATCATAGTGTGCGTACAGTATAGCAACAATGCACGCGCCGACCGCCAGCTGGCGGGCCGGCGCGTGTGTATAGTTTCAGGCCGCGATGTATCGGCCGTCTTTCAAGCGTTTAAAATAACGCGAATCGTTCAGATTTACCAGAATTGTATTGTCCTTGACGAAACGCGCGCGCTTCACCTGTTTAATGATGTCATCTTTTTTCATGGGACCCATCTGCTCGAGCGTTTCGCGAATAACATCGCGTACGACGCCCGGCTTATAGCCCCACTCGGTAAGCGCATAGAGCCCTCGTCCAACGAGCACGAAACGCGGATCCTTAATGAGTTCATTATGCGTCGTCGCGACGTGCGCTTTCTTGGAGAAGAGCGTGCCGATCACTTTGGCGACTTTGGAGAAATGCATCGGAGCGCCATGACGCTTGATGGCAAGATACGCATAATCACGAATGCCCTTGATGCGGATGGTGGGCGCAGAGGTACGACCCCACTCGGCGAGCGGATTGCTTCCGATATGCTTCGAGAGCGAGATCCAGCGCTTCAAAATTTCTTCATTCTTGTACGCGTCATTGACATCCTTCAGCTCTTCGAGAAAGCGATCGAGGAGCTCCCCTTCAGAAACCACCTCGTCATTGGACAGTGAGGCATACAATCTTGAGAGCGCATCGTGGATATGTTTCGCAGTCGCCGCGTCAACATGCCAGCGCGCGATAAAGTCATTCGTCTCGCGCTCGCGGGAAAACGCCGAATCGAGCATGAGGAAAAAACGGAACCGATTGCGTGTCTTTTCATCCTTTCCGAGTGCGGCAAGAAGCTTCCCTTCTGGTACGATTGCGCCGAGCGAATCGATGTATCGCGCAAGTTCCTCGAATTCCGCCAGTGCTTCCTTAAAAACCTTGCTTGCACGCACTGCATTGAGCCCGGCCGCTTCGATCTGCCGAACACGTTCGCGCGTAATGCCGGAACGATCGCCGATCGCCTCGAGCGTTTCGCGAGAAGGATTCACTCCCAAACCAAAGCGGCGAATAAGAATCTCGCGCGCCCTCTCTGGCGCCGCGCTCAAAAGCCGCTTCACGAGCGCAGCACTGTCGAAGGAAAACGTGGCAATCGGGATGCTGTACGTCTTCTTGTGTTGTACAGTTTTTCTCATTTTAGTCATGTGGTGTAATTTATATCAAATGCCTTATAAAGAGTCAATGCTTGATATTATACCACAAGATTGAGGATTCTGCCCGGAACGTATACCACGCGCACTGGTTTCTTGCTGGCAAGCGCTGTGATTACCGCTGGAAGTTTTAAAGCTTCAGCTAACGCTTCAGCTTCACTAGCCTCTCTTGACAGTCGGATGCTACCTCGCTTATGGCCGGCGACCTGCACAACGACTTCAGTCTCACTAGCAACCGTTACAGAGAAAACTGGCCATGCCGCTTGATGCACACTGTTTACGCCGAGCGAGGTCGAAGTGCCATTTCCTCCAAGCTTTTCCCAAAGGTGTTCGGCGAGATGCGGTGCGAAGGGCGCGAGTATGATAACGAGTTGCGTGAGGGCAGTTTTTGGAATGAATGGACTTGCTTCAATTTCATTTATGAGAATCATGAGTGCGGCGATAGCAGTATTGAACTTGAATCGATCGCCGTCTTCAGAGACTTTCAGTGCGGTTCTCGCGAATGCTTGTTGTATCGTCTCCGATATTTCACTTGGCGGTTCGACCGCCAAACTGGCGCGATCGACAAGACGCACGATGCGATCGAGGAACTTCCTCATTGCAGCGACGCCCTCTAGATTCCACGGGTAGCTTCCCGATTCGTTGTAAGGGCCGATGAAAGCAAGGTACATCCGTACCGCATCCGCGCCATATTTCTGCACGAACTCATCGGGATTCACAACATTTCCTTTCGATTTACTCATCTTCTGCCCGTCTGGACCCATAATGAGTCCGCGATTGAAACGCTCGGTGAAGGGTTCTTCGACCGATACTAGTGCGAGATCATAGAGCGCCTTCATAAGGAAACGCGCATAGAGAACATGCATAGTGGTATGCTCGCTTCCGCCCGAATAGCGATTGATCGGCAGCCACTTCTTCATCAAGGCCGCGTCGGAAAAACTGTTCGTATTTTTCGAATCGAGATAGCGTAGGAAATACCACGACGAGTCGACAAACGTATCGAGCGTATCATACTCCGGTGTCCAGTCTTTACCGAATATCTTTTCCACGCGTTCTTTCAATTCTTTCGACGAGGCGAGTGGCGCCTTACCGGTTGGCGTGAAGTCTACATCGGTCGGCAAGAGCCACGGCAAGTGTTCGGCCGGAACTGTGTGCGGCTTCCCTTCTGGATCATAGACAATCGGTATCGGACAACCCCAGTATCGCTGGCGGCTGACGAGCCAATCGCGCAGTCGATACTGCGTCGCGCGTTCTCCTCCCATCGCGGCGATTTCATCCCATTGTGCGAATTTCGTCTTGCGGATCGGCACACTGAATTTCTTCGCGAAATCAAGGTCGCGTTCGTCGTGCGCAGGGACCGCCATCACTGCGCCCGTGCCATAGGAGCTGAGTACATAGTCGGCGACATATATCGGAATTTCTTCTTTCGTCGCAGGATTGATTGCCGTGACTCCTTCGAGCTTCACTCCTGTTTTCTCTTTATTTTCACTACGCTCTCTTTCGGTCTTCTTTTTCGTCTCATTCACATATTCACTAACCTCTTTCGCATTCATGATGGACATCGTAAGCCAATCATTTGACAAAAGCGGGTGTTCTGGCGCGAGCACGACATACGTCGCGCCGAATACAGTGTCCGGCCGCGTGGTGAAAACCTCGACGGATTCAAAGGTTCGACCTTGGGAATCGGATTTAAGGTCGAACCTTAACTTCGCGCCCTTCGACTTTCCTATCCATGCTCTTTGCGCCTCCTTGATTTCTTCGCGCCACGGAAGTGCGTCGAGACCGGCAAGCAAGCGCTCGGCGTAGTCGGTAATCTTCAGGAACCATTGCGTCAGCCGTTTCTCCTCGACTGGCGTACCACACCGTTCGCAACGACCGTCGATGACTTGTTCGTTCGCAAGAACTGTCTGGTCTTTTGGGCACCACTTCACCGGCGCTAGCTTCCGCTCGGCTAGCCCCTGCTCAAAAAGTTTTGTGAAGAGCCACTGTGTCCACTGGTAATAACTTGGATCGCAAGTGACGACCTCTTTACTCCAATCAAAAGATGCCCCCATTGTTGCGAGTTGTTCGCGCATGCGCGCCATATTTTTATATGTCCAATCCTTCGGATTGAGACCATTTTTTATAGCCGCATTCTCGGCAGGCAAGCCGAACGCGTCGAAACCGATCGGAAAGAATACATTCTTCCCGCGCGCGCGCAAGAGACGTGCATAAATATCGGTCACCGCGAAGGCGTACCAATGGCCTATATGAAGATCGCCAGAGGGATACGGGAACTCGGTAAGGAGATAATATTGCTCTCGAGATGTGTCCGAGAGATCGGTAGTATAGAGATCGAGATGCGCCCATTTCTCCTGGGCTTTTTTCTCGATGTCTTTGTGATCGTACGCCATTCGAACCCTATTTTAGCGGCGGATAGAAGCTGGGGTCAATCGTGCGGTCAAAACAGACGGTGCCAGCACCGTGCTGCCAGTTATCCTGCGCCATATCTTTGACGCCGACCGGCGTAGGCGTTATCGCGCGAGTTTCGAAATATATGTTTTGATTCACGCGGCTTTGCGCGTTGAATACCGCACAGAGTTTGAACGAGTGTACTCCTGTCGCTTCGTAGATATACGGCTGTCCTGTTTGCGTGTCAACTGGTACATGGCCATACGAGAGAGAATTATTGAGGTCGGCAATCGTTGCGGGCAACTTTTGTTTCGCCTGCCAATAGGTAATCATCTGTGACTGTATATTCTGCAGATCATTCACCTTCTGTGTGTCGAAGCGGGCGAGACGCGCCTGCGCTGGCGTACCGACGATAAAGAATCCAGCGACAATCGTCACAATTGCAAGGATGATGACGCCGATGCCAACTGCGCGCTTGCGCGAAGGGAACGTGTCCCAGTATCCCTTCAAGTCGGCGATGAAATGCATGAAGACCCCCGCCGCGATGAAGAAGATGATCAATACTTTGAGCAGAAATGCTGTCGTAAGTTCCTCGCCGTTAAGGAAGGTCGTGAGAAGAGCGATGAGGTCTATGGCTATCGCGATGCCCGCGACGAAGAGTGTCAGGATGAGCACCCAGCGACGCACCCAGATCTCTTTGCGCGAGGCGTCCTTCACTATGTCTTTTCGTATGAGCCACATGAGAAGCATATAGAGTGGGAAAAGAACAATGATCGATGCCATTTCGTAGCTGATACAGCTTTGGTACGGATCGGCTGGATAATAAGAAAGCGCATTCGGGAACGCGTAATTGACGTAATCGAACGTAAGGAGAATGAACGCGATAACACTCCAATAAAAAGTAACTATCGCTCCCGCCCACAAGAAGAAATCCTTCGGTGTTGTTTTTGGTTTTCCCATGGTAGACATTATACCATACAAACCGCTGTTCACAGATCAGCCGTGCAAAAAGACCATTACGTCGCCGTCTTTGACGATGTAGTCCTTCCCTTCCGTTCGGACCAAGCCCTTTTCTCTGGCGGCGGCATAGGAGCCGAGCTCGAGGAGTTTCTGCCAGTCAATAACTTCGGCGCGGATGAATTTCTCAAAGAAGTCGTTGTGAATAGCGGCGCCGGCGAGTGGCGCCGTACTGCCAGCGCGAATCGTCCACGCGCGCGTCTCATCGGTACCTGTCGTAAAGAATGAAATCAGATTGAGCACGTCGTAAGCTCCGCGGATAAGACCGGCGAGACCATCTTCGAGCACACCGAGCTCCTGACGGAAACCCGAACGATCATCATCTGCAACATCGTTCAGATCGCGTTCCGTTGCAGCATCTACGAAGAGATAATGCGAGCCGAGCGTCTCGATGAGCTCGTAGGCGCGGGCAGCGCGGCCGTCGGCGAGCTCGTCGAGATTGTGTCCGCCGCTTTTTGTATTGAGCGCGTAGAGAATCGGCTTCATTGTGAGCAGATTCAAGTGTGCAATGAGCTTTTTTTCATCATCAGTAAGCCCGATGTGAAGCGCGAGTTTCCCCGCAGAAAAACCCTGTTCGATTTTCGCAAGTACGGATTCTTCGGCAATGGCCTCCTTCGATCCTGTTTTACTATCGCGAACAAGTTTATCGCGGCGCTTCCTGACCTGTTCCGCATCGGCGAGCACGAGCTCGAGATTAATTATTTCTATATCCTTGTATGGCTCGATTGTTTTTTCGACATGCAACACATTCGTATCATCGAAGAAACGAACGACTTGCAGGATCGCGTCCGTCTCGCGAATATTCGAGAGAAATTGATTCCCCAATCCTTCGCCCTGCGCAGCGCCTTTCACGAGTCCGGCAATGTCAACGAACTCTATCGCCGCCGGAATGACTTTTCCGCTTTCCGAAAACTTTGCGAGCGCGCCGAGCCGCGCATCGGGCACGCCGACGACGCCGACCGAAGGATCGATGGTGCAGAAGGGATAATTCTCCGCCGGCACTGACGCCTTCGTGAGCGCATTAAAAAGCGTGGACTTCCCCACGTTCGGTAATCCGACGATTCCAATATTCAACATCTGCTCACTCTATCGGGGCTTGCTGCCGAGCGCAAGAAAACGAACCAAGTATCTTCTTTTTTTGAAGTGTCTGCGTACGTCCTCCACCTGCAACCGTAATCACAGATGCTCTCAACATACGAATACTGGCCTCGGTAGCGGGAAACCGTAATTTCCCGCGTATTCACCTAATGCCGTTACCAGTGTATCAAAAAAATAAAAACGAGCCCCCGCATAAGAATGCGGGGGCAAGGACAAAGTTCAAAGGTTCAAAGCACCGAGTTCAACTTGCACGCACAGCCGCGAAGTAGACGCTGTGCCACCTTTCGTTGTGCCAGCGGTAGCTCCAGCTCCACTTGTCGCCGAAATAGAGACATCGGACGCACAGGTAGCCATCGCGGTCGCGATAGACAGTACCCCAGAAGAAGATGTAGCGGGTGTCCCCGTTTCCATCCGTCTTCCACTCATCTGGAATGAGTTCGGGATGCGCGAGCAGGTAGTCGAGGACGTTGGCGTTAAAGACGGGCTTCTTCACCAGCTCCTTGCGGAGCTCGTTGCCTTCGACGACCTTGCCATCCTTCTGGCCACTTGAGAGGAAGAAATCGACCTGTTTGGGGTCGAACTTCCACTGACCACCCTTCTGGTGCTCTTCGATTGTGAAGTAATTGTTGGCCCATGGGTTGAAGGGAGCGGCATCGCAGTCGATGTCGACCTTCGTGATGACTGCGCGGCCGAGCAGGACTTGGCGGAACTGACCGAGTTTGTCGCCTTCACAGGCCGCGTCAATCAGTTGCTCCGTCCAACCGGAGCGTGCGAACGCCACCTTGAGTTTTGCAGCGAGACCAACATCTAGAGTGAGATTGCTCATGATTTTCTCCTTTGCGAATGAG